>Ga0209847_1001099_pt1 | contig 10103 bp, 10 predicted proteins | sample OrgsoiDNA_201060_FD_185808 | JGI IMG/M metagenome (GOLD analysis project Ga0209847, IMG submission 185808) | Permafrost soil microbial communities from the Arctic, to analyse light accelerated degradation of dissolved organic matter (DOM) -... | ecosystem: Environmental > Terrestrial > Soil >... | reverse complement strand
TCCCGGTCATCCAGGCGCCGCGCCGTGTGCATGATGCGGAAGGCGCGAATCAGTTGATCCGGATCGAGGCCCGCAAAACGTTCCGCCGCGGATGCCTGCTGCCGATTCGTGGTTTGCGTGGCCACCGATGACGCCCCCTGTTATCCAGTGTAATCGAGCGCAGCGGTCACCTTTTCAAGCTGCCGTATACCGCCCGTTCGAAATCTTCCAGCAACCCTACGGCCTCTTGATCCACAAACGGCAGGAATTGCATCAACAGCACGGCGCAGATCCCATTCTTCGGGTCGATCCAGAAGAACGTGTTAAAGAGCCCGGCCCACGCCAGGCTTCCTGCGGCGCGTCCACCCTTGTACGCCGTGGTATTGATCAGGAATCCCAGGCCCCACTTTTCAGTGGAGCCCGGCTGGATGTCCACGTCGCTGGAAAGGTTGGGGCGGGAGCTGCGCATCTTGCCGGCCGTGAGCTCGCCAATCTGGTTCGCCGCCATGCTCTCCACCGTCTTCGGTTGCAGGATCACCGCCTGGTTGGGGCCGCGGCCCTTTCGCAGGATCGTCTGCATGAACCGCGTGTAGTCGGCCGCCGTCGAGTAGAGCCCGCCGCCGCCATTGAAGGTTTTCGGGGGCGCCGGCAGCTTGCGCTCGTTCTGTTTCAGCGGGCCGCCGTTGTCCCGAGTCCACTGGGTGACCATCCGGTCGAACTTCGATGCCGGCAGGATGTAGCTGGTGTCGCGCATTTCGAGCGGCCCCAGAATCCTGGCCTGAAAGTAGTCCTCCAGGCTCATGCCGCTGATCTTTTCCACCAGGCGCCCGGCCCAATCCACCCCCTGACCATACTGCCAGCGGGCGCCCGGCTCGAACATCAGCGGTCCGATGGTTCCCACTCCGCCCTGCTCCGCGTACCGGAACATGTTCCCATCCCAGACGTCGTAACAGAGCCCGGACGTGTGGGTCAGCAGGTGCTTGAGAGTGATCGGAATTTTCGCCGGCCTTAGAATCGGCTTGCCCGCCGCGTCGAACCCGTCCAAAACGTCGAGCTTTTCGAGCTGCGGAAGGTGTTTCGCCACCGGTTCGTCGAGCGTTACCTTGCCCTGTTCCACCAGTTGCAGCGCCGCCACCGTAGTCACGGCCTTGGTCATGGATGCGATTGCGAAGATCGAGTCCGCGGTCACCGGCGTTCCCGAATCCCGTTCGCCAAACGCGCCCGTGTACAGGGTCTTGCCTTCGGTCGCGGCCATCCCCACCGCGGCGGGGATCTTTCGGCGGGCGATTCCGGAGCGCAATGTCTCGTCGATCTTGCCCGCGCTGCCGATGCGGGCATCGCCCCACAGACCGCGGGCCTGGACGCCCAATCCAAGCGCTGCGCTTGCGAACTCTCTACGATTCATGGGTAGACAATAACACAGGCGGCCGGGTTCCCGGCATCTCGAACTATGAGATGATTTTGGGAATGAGAGCAACCGCCGCATTCGGGATCATTCTGTCTTTTGCGATCGGCGCGCCCGCCCAGGTTCAGCCGCCGAAAAAGAAACTCCTGGCCATCGGCCAGGTCAAGGGCTTCGAACACGACTCGGTGTCGCACGGCCTGGCCACTCTGGAGAAACTGGGGCGCCAGACCGGTCTGTGGGACACCTACATCCGCACCGACAACGAACTGCTGACCAAGGCCAAGCTGCCGGGCAACGCCAAAAACCTGGACTATTTCGACGCCGTCATCTTCTATACGACGGGCGATCTGGGTCTGACCGATCAGCAGAAAAAGGATCTGCTGGCGTTTGTTCACGACGATGGCAAGGGCTTCCTGGGCGCCCACAGCGCCACCGACACGTATTACAACTGGCCGGAATACGGTGACCTGATCGGGGCTTATTTCAACGAGCATCCCTGGGGCCAGGTGCACTGCACCATCCGCACCGAGGACAAAAAGTTTCCCGCCACGGCCCACTTCCCCGCCACGTTCCCGTTCTATGACGAGATCTACCAATTCAAGGAGCCCTATTCGCGCGACAAGCTGCGGGTGCTGATGAGCATCGACCCGGCGTCCGTAGACCTGGCGAATCCGCGCGTCCACCGCACCGACAAGGATTTCGCCGTGACCTGGGTGCACAACTACGGCAAGGGCCGCGTTTTCTATTCCTCGCTCGGCCACAGGGACGAAGTTTGGGACCTGCCGGACATCCAGAAGATGTGGATTGAAGGCGTGAAATATGTCATGGGGCTAACCGACTAGTAGGGTAGGCGTCCTCGCCTGCCTCCTGCTATGTTAGCGTCGTAAAGTATGAATCCTTATGCTTCGTTCTTAGGGGACCGCGACCCCCAGGCCGTGCTCGCCGAAACTCCCGCGCAGATCGCAGCGCTGTTTGACAAGCTCGGTACCGAGGGCGCGGAACGGGCTCTGGCGCCCGGCAAGTGGAGCGCCCGCAAGATTCTGTGCCACCTGGCCGATTGTGAAGTGGCCTTCGCGTTTCGCTTGCGCCAGGCCCTGGCTGAGCCGAACCACGTGATCCAGCCCTTCGATCAGGACGCGTGGGCCGCCGTCTATGACGCCGCGGCTCTGGACGTGGCTTCGGCGCTCGACGCTTATACGGCCCTGCGCCAGTGGAATATCAAACTGATTCAGAGCCTCCCGGCCGGCGCCATGTCTAAGCTGTTGACCCACCCCGAGCGCGGCCAGATGACATTCGGCGTGGTGGTCGAGACCATGGCAGGCCACGACCTGAATCACCTGCAACAGATCGAACGGATCGCTGCCATGTAATGCGGCGATGTAATCGAAGCTGGAAGGAGGATTGACGATGCGATTCAGAATCGGGGGAGTCCTGTTTTATGTGTTGTGCCTCGCGGGCGCACCGGTTTTTGCACAGAGTTGGAAGACGCCAGTCGCGATAAAAACGCTGAAGAACGGCCTGAGAGTGGTCGTATCGGAGGATCATTCGGCGCCGACATTCGGAGTTTGTGTTTCCTACGGGATCGGATTCCGCCTGGAGCCCGAGGGACGGACTGGCTTCGCGCACCTTTTCGAGCACATGATGTTCGAAGGAACGCCGCAGGCTCCCAAGGGTACACTCGACAAGGTCATCGAAGGCGGCGGCGGCAACAACAACGGCGACACGCGGTACGACTTTACCGAGTACATCGAAACGGCGCCGGTCTCCGCGCTCGATCCGATTCTCTGGATCGAGGCCGACCGGATGAAGACGCTCGATTTTTCGCCCGCGAACCTTGAAAACCAGCGCAAGGTAGTGGAAGAGGAAGTTCGGGTGAACGTTCTGAACCAGCCATACGGGCTGTTCTTCGCCATCGATCTGCCCGGCAAGGCGTTCGACACGTATCCCAATGCGCACAATTTCTACGGGGATTTCAAGGACCTGGATGCGGCCAAGATCGGCGATGTCGAGAAGTTCTATCTGCAATACTACTCGCCGAACAATGCGGCACTGGCGATTGTGGGCGATGTGAAAACGGACGAGATCTTCGCCAAGGCCGACAAATACTTCGCCTCGATTCCCGCGCGTCCCGCGCCCCCCGCGGTTAAGCTCGAAGAGACGGCGCAACGCGCCGAGAGGCGGGCGGTCCAGGAAGACAAGCTGGCGAAGGTCCCCGCTCTGGCGGTTGGATATCGAATGCCGGCGCGGGGAAGCCGCGATGCAGTGGTGGGAGCGCTGGTCGGCGACCTTCTGCACAATGGCCAGGCATCGCGTCTGTATCAGTACATGGTAAAGCAGAAGCAGAAGGCGATCTCGGTGGATGGAGGCGTGAACTGGCCGCTGGGAAATCCGTTTGAGTACAACGGGCCGACGCTGCTGACTTCTTTTATTGTGGCCCCACCGGGTTCTGGGGAAGATGCCGTAATCGGCGCCTTTGACGCCGCGATTGCCGATCTCGCCGAGCACGGGCCGGACGCGGCGGAACTCGATCGCATTCGAGCGAAGATGCGCTCGGATTGGTATGACCAGCTCGAGATCCCGATTTCGCGAGCTTCGGCGTTGTCGCACGCGGTCCTGTTCGACGGGAACGCGGATCAGGTGAGTTCAGTTCCGGATCAGCTTGCGGGCGTAACGGCGGACGAAGTTCGGAAGTTTGCGGCTAAGTATCTGGTGAAGACCAATCGCACGATCATCTGGCGGGTGCCTGCGCCGGAAAAGGGAGCCCGGCAATGAAGAAACAGTTTCACGCAGCAGCTCTGGCCGCTCTGATGGCCATGCCAATTGTGGCGGCCGAGAAGCGGACGCTTCCCAAGGATCTGCCGGCCTACGGCCCCATCCGGCCTTTCAAAGCGCCCGCCGTGAAGCAGTTCACGCTCGATAACGGTTTGACGGTTTGGCTGGTGCCGGCGTCCGGCTTTCCGAAGGTGGCATTTGCAGTCGCGGTACGCGGTGGGTATACGGCGGACCCGAAAGACCGGCCAGGCTTGGCGGATTTGATCGGGGCGACGGTAACCCAGGGCACGTCGCATCGCGACGCGCGGCAGTTGGCCGAGGACATTGCGGCGGCTGGCGGCGACCTGAGCGCGGACGCGACAGCCGATTCGATCATGATCCACACGAGTGTTCTGAGCACCAAGACAGATGCGGCGATTAAACTTCTGGCGGACGTGATGCAGAGCGCCACCTTCAGCGATGCGGAGGTGGAGATTGCGAAAAACAACCTGTCGTCCACGGTGGAGGCGAATGAGGCGAACCCTTCGTTTCTGGGGCGGCGGGCGCTTATGCGTGCGCTGTTTGGGGAGCATCCGTACGCCGTGACATCGCCGACGAAGGAGTCGATTGCGAAGTCCACCGCAGCCGATCTGAAGCGCGAATACGCGCGCCGCTTCCGGCCGGACCGGACCCTGCTGGTGGTGGCGGGCGATTTCACCGAACCGGCCGTGACGGCGGTGATTCGCGCGAGTTTCGGCGCGTGGAAGGCGGCCGGCGAGGCCGCGGCGATTAACAGCGACAAGCCGAAGCCATCGGTTTCGAGGGCCATCCTCTATGTACCGCGGGCGAACTCGGTTCAGACAGCGTTGTATCTGGGGACACTGGGACCGAACCGGACCGATCCCGATTACGCGGCGGCGCGCGTCGCCAACGCGATTTATGGCGGGATGTTCGGGTCGCGCCTGGTGACCAATATTCGAGAGGACAAGGGGTACACGTATTCACCAGGCGCGGGGCTGACACCACACCGGGAGACAGGCGTGATGGTGACGCGCGCGGACGTGCGCAATCCCGTGACAGGCGCCAGCTTCAATGAAATCAGCTATGAGATGAACCGCATGGCGACAACCGCGCCCGAAGCGGAGGAGATCGAAAGCGCCAAGCGATATATCCTGGGCTCGATGGCGATTCAATTGCAATCGCGGGTCTCGGTAGCACGGACGCTGGCAAGCCTGTGGGTGGATTCGCTGCCGCCGGAAGAGTTGGGCCGCCAGAGCGAGAAGATCGAAAACGTGAAGCCGGAGGATGTGCAGGCGATCGGGCGCAAGTACTTCCCGGCGTGGCGGATGACCGTGGTCGCCGTGGGGGAAGAGAAAGTGATCAAGGAGGAACTGGCGCCGTTCGGACTGGAGTTTCAAAAGGCCCAGTGAGGTCAAACCATGAATTACTTTCTGGCCAAGACCGAACCGGATTCATATTCTATCGACGATCTGCAGCGCGACAGGAAAACCACCTGGGACGGCGTCAGGAACCCGCAGGCCGTGCGGGCGATCCGGGAAATGCAGCCCGGCGACCGCGTGTTCATCTATCACAGCGGCGGAGTCTCGGCGATCGTGGGCTGGGCCACGGTCGCATCTGGGCCGCGTGACGACCCGAAGAATCCCAAATCGGCCGTGATCGACCTCGAGTTCGGAGACCGCCTGGACCCGCCGGCTACGCTGGCCGATGTCAAACAGTCGAAGGAGTTCGAGGATTGGGCTCTGGTGCGCCAGTCGCGTTTATCAACCATGGCCGTGCCCGAGAAATTCGTCAGGTGGATGCAGGCCCGCTATCCGAAAGCCAAGCTGTAAATCGGCGCCGTTTCAATACGTGGGTCCTGGTGATGTATACTACGGAAATTCACGGGAGGTGAAATGACGCCCGCTACTGCTTCCGCTTCCGCTTCCGCCACTGCTTCCGCTTCCGAAGACCGCGACAGGGCGCCGCAGAATGTCCCGTGGTATGTCTGGTGCTCCGTGGCTGCCGTAACGTTCGCAATGGTGGGAGTGCATTGGGACATTTCCTGGCACCGGTCGATCGGCCGCGATACGTTTTGGACGCCGGCCCACATTGCCATTCACCTGTGCGGGGTACTGGCAGGGATCTCCTGCGGATACCTGGTGCTGTCGACGACGTTCAATCCGCGGTCGCTGCTGCGCGATTGTTCCGTCTGGATCTGGGGATTTCGCGGGCCCCTGGGCGCGTTTATCGCCGCCTGGGGCGGCATCGCAATGATTACTTCGGCGCCCTTCGACAACTGGTGGCACGATGCGTACGGCCTGGATGTCAAGATCCTCAGCCCTCCGCACATGGTTCTGGCGCTGGGCATCTTCGCGGTGCATGCGGGGGCGCTGATCCTGATCCTGGGCCAGATGAATCGCGCCACGGGAGCATTGCAGGAACGTTTGCAAAAGATGTTCCTCTACGTGGGGGGCATGACCCTGGTGCTGCTGACCGTGCTGCAGATGGAAATAACGTCGCGCATCTTAATGCACACGGCGCATTTTTACTACCTGGTGGCGCTGGTAGCTCCGCCCGTGCTGGCCGGGGTGGCGCGCGCCAGCAGGTTCAAGTGGGCCGCGACCACGGTGGCCGGCGTCTACTGCGGATTTGTCTTTCTGATGGGCCGCATTCTGACGCTGTTTCCGGCGGAACCCAAACTCGGCCCGGTCTATCATCAGGTCACGCAGTTCACGCCGCCGGAATTTCCGCTGCTTCTGATCGTCCCGGCGTTGGCTCTGGATCTGATCTGGCGAAGGACCGCTCGATGGGGCACGGCACGGCAGGCGCTGGTTTCCGGGACCGTGTTCCTGAGCGTCTTCGCCGCCGTGCAGTGGCCGTTCGCCGATTTTCTGGCATCGCCAGAGGCGCGCAACTGGCTTTTCGGCACCAAGTACTTCGGCTATTACGTGGCGCAGGGCTCGCTCATGGCGCGCTTCGGTTTCGTGGGCGCGGAGCAAGGCTCGGCCTTCTGGCGTGAAGCCGCGCTGGCGCTGGTCGCCGCCATCTGCACCAGTTGGCTGGGATTGTCGTGGGGCAACTGGATGCAGCGAATCCGCAGGTAGTTAGGCAAATCGATAGTTATGAAACTGCTCGCGGTCTGTTTCGTCATCGCCGCCCTGCCGGTCCATGGGCACGTAGGCAGCCCCGACGTATTCTTTGAAGGCAATGCCGGGCCATACCGGCTGTTGATTACCATCCGGCCGCCCCAGGTAGTGCCGGGCGTGGCGGAAATCGAGATCCGCAGCGCGTCGCCCGATGTCCGCCAGATCCACATTGTGCCGCTGCGGCTGGGGTTCAAGGGCGCACAGTTTGCGCCGGTTCCGGACGTAGCCCAGCCCTCGCACGAAGATCCGCAATTTTATACTGGCGCTCTCTGGCTGATGGCCACGGGATCCTGGCAGGTGCGCGTGGATGTGGATGGCGCGCAGGGTCCGGGAAGAATATCGGTGCCCGTACCGGCTCTTGCCACGCGGGTAGCCGGGATGCAGAAGGCCATGGCCGCGATCCTGTTGCCGCTGGCGTTGGTGCTGTGTTTCGGACTGGTGAGCATCGCCGGGGCGGCCGTGCGCGACGCCATGCTCGATCCGGGCAAGCGGCCGGACCCGGCTCGCGTACGCCGCGCGCGGATCGTGATGGCAGTTACCGCGGTGCTGGTTGCCGTGGGGCTGTGGTTCGGCAATAGCTGGTGGAATTTAGAGGCCGGATTCTATAGCAGGATTATTTTTAAGCCGCTCCAGTTGAAGGCATCGGTGGACGGCGGCCGGCTGGTGCTGCAACTGGAAGACCCGGGCTGGCTCAACCGCCGCACGGACGATCTGCTGCCGGACCACAACCACCTGATGCATCTGTACGTGATTCACGTGCCCGAGATGGACCTGGTCTGGCATTTGCATCCCGAGCGAGGGGCCGATGCTAATTTCGAGCAGCGCTTGCCGCCCATGCCCGCCGGGCGTTATGCCCTTTACGGCGATGTGGTGCATGCCAACGGCCTGGCGGAGACGGCCTCGGGCGAGATCGAATTGCCGCCAACTGCCGGAAGCCCGCTTATCGGTGACGATGCCGCCGGAACGGGACCGCCCGTGGCGAATGCGGACTACACGCGCACATCGAGCCCGCTTGCCCGCGGCTATCGCATGGTGTGGGTACGCGGCGAAGGCAAGCTGCGCGCCAGACAGCCTTACGAGTTCCGGTTCCGCCTGGAAGATGGCCAAGGCAAGCCCGCCGATAACGTGCAGTTGTACATGGGAATGCTGGGGCACGCGGCCTTCGTCAGCGCGGACCGCAGCGTGTTCGCGCATGTGCATCCTTCGGGATCGGTGCCCATGCCGGCGATCGAATTGGCGCAACCGGAAAACCCGCACGCCGGCATGGCGATGCAGTCCGGTCTACCGGCCGAGGCATCGTTTCCTTACGGATTTCCGAAATCGGGAGCGTACCGCATCTTCGTCCAGATGAAGCGGGCCGGCGAAATCGTGACCGGGGTGTTCGACGCCCAGGTAGAGCCATAATGGCCGTGGGCTCCGGGTCGGCCGGCGAGCTAGATGAAGAGATCGACGGTGACCTTGAACACCGATGCGAGTCTTTTGGCCTGCTCCTTACTAATGGCACGCTTCCCGCTCAGGATCTCTGAAACCCGGCCGCGGGTACCAAAGACTGGCAGCAGATCCTTGGCTGTTCGTCCGCTCGTCTCCATCAGGTTGGCCAGCATCTCGTTGGGAGCAACCGGAGGCAGAGGATGATGACGATCATCGTAAGCCTGCACCAAAATCGCCATTGTTTCCAGTAGTGCGGACTCCTCCGGGGACAAGCGGTCCTCGCCCTTGTCTATCAATTGTTCCACGGCGGCAACCATATGGTCGTACTCTTCCTCGGTCTCAATGGCTTTGACGGGAATGCGATTCGCGAGCCGGGCGTATTTTTTGTGGTCGACGGTCAGTGTAGCGCTCATAACTTCCACGCTCCTTTCACATATTCCTTGTGCGTCATGATGCCGCGTATGAACAGCACCCTTCGCGTGAAGTTCATCTCCGCGATGAGCCGGTACTTGTTGCCTCCGATGTCGAAGACGACATGCGGAGCCACAAAATCCGCCGTGTTGAACGACTGTCTCACCTCAGCGAAACCAGACCAGGTCGCCCGCTTGGCGACTCGATACCAATGGTCCATGGAGGTGCGGGCATGCGGATGCTCCTCGCAGAAGATCCGAATCGCCTTGTGGCTGACAACGTGCACCCAGGGCCAATGTCATGGTCCCATAATGGGACCGATCTGTCAATTGACCGCCAGGACAAGCGAAAGATTATGTGTTCAGCGGCGCGCGGTCAACCGGCCGGCCCGCTGAACCTGCCGCAGCGCCGCGCGCGTAACCTGAATGTAGGGGTGGCCGGGCGGCAGCAGCGCTTCTCTCGCCGTCAGAGCCTGCCGATAGAATTCCGCGGCTTCCTTGAAGTTCGCCTCGCTCTGGTGGATGGCTGCAAGATTATGCAGGGCCGTGGCGTAGTGCGCGCCGGCGCCGGGGCCGATGGCGACGGCCCGTATCGCCACTATACGAGCTTGGGTAAAGCGGGCCTGCGCCGCGTATGCTTCGGTCAGCACGTTCAAAGCCGGCACAAGGCTCACATCCTCCGGACCGAAGCTCGCTTCCAGGATGGCGAGCGAGCGCTGGGCGTAATACTCGCCGTAGTTGTGATAGCCGCCCTGTTCAAAGGCGAGCGCCAGGTTGCGAAGCATGATGGCGGTTGCAGGATGATCGGCGCCCAATGCCGCCGTCGATGCGCGCACCGCTTCACGGGCCGAATCGATCGCATCCAAACTTCCGCCTGCAGCTAGTGCGCCCTGCGCCAGCAGCACGCCCGCCGCTAGAATCCATCCACGTACCCAGATCATGTGAAGAGCGTAACCGCCGCTGCGGCGTGCGATCCAGCAG
>Ga0209847_1001094_pt1 | contig 10125 bp, 8 predicted proteins | sample OrgsoiDNA_201060_FD_185808 | JGI IMG/M metagenome (GOLD analysis project Ga0209847, IMG submission 185808) | Permafrost soil microbial communities from the Arctic, to analyse light accelerated degradation of dissolved organic matter (DOM) -... | ecosystem: Environmental > Terrestrial > Soil >... | reverse complement strand
GCAAAGACCGCCGAACTGGAGCAGTGTCATGATAATGTTCCTGCGGCCAGATTCAGCGCCTGTTGCCATCCGGCAACGTAATTTGGATTAAAGAAGGCAATATTCTCACGGTCTGTGCTCAGTAACTGACGGCGCGCTTCCGCAACGGTGGCCGCATCCAGAGCATCGCCATAAAACAGTACCGGCAGATGCTGTTCGGCCAAATCCTGCCAGAAAGGGTTTTTACGGCTGACGACAAAAGGCACGCCAAACTGAATCAGCAGACACAAGGTTCCGATACCCTGCTGGCGGTCAAAAATAAAATACCCCAGCGAGCAGCGGCGCAGCATGTTCAGGTATTCATCAAAAGCCATGGCCTCTGTCAGTAATTCTACCTGCTGCGCCGGGAACAGTTTCAGCGCTTCGGCACGAACCTGTTCGATATAGTGCAGATTGTTCGCCGGATATCCCATTGGAATGATCACCCGGATAGTGGCACCAAATTGCTGGTGCAGCGTGTTCAGCGCTTCAATATGCCGGTTGCTGGTATCGCCAGAATTGCCGACCAGAATGGTCATCGGGCCAGTTTTTTCTGGCAAGTCAGCGGGCTGAGTCAGGGCTGGATCCATGCGCGTCGGGAAATAGAGCAGTGATGAAGCCACCCGCGGATGCCGCTGATGATAATGAATAAGATCGCCGCGCGTACCGAAAACGTGTCCAACGCGCCCCTGAGCAATACGCCGCAGGAGGTAAAACAGACGAAACTTCAGGCTGCCCGACGCTTCATACAAATCCGCGCCCCACATATGCCAGCACACCTGCCGCGCTTTAATCTTGCCGCTCAGCAAAGCCAGCCACAGCGTAGGATTAAATTGCCCGTGCAGGAAGAAACGCTGGCGGCGGTTTTGCTGCGCACTGGCGATCACGGCCTGCGCCAGACTTTTTTTATCCGGATAGACGTCAATGTGTAAACGGGTAAAGGGCGCAAAAGCCGCGCTGTCTGCGGCAGCGACCATAAAATGGCGGGTCTGCTCCGGCGGCACGCACTCTGTCAGCACGTCATTGAAGAAGCGCAGCACGGTAAGGTTATGGTGCGGGATGTCAGATCCCAAAACGTGAATCAGCGTTGTCATGCTCGTCTGCGATAGATAACAAAAACGGCGCTGCACAGGGTGAAATAGACGATGTACGTCGCCATGTAAGCCTGTGCGGCTCCTAAAGAACCGTGTAACGGGATCAACCAGTGCGCGAAACCGGTCAGCAGTAAAAACTGGCTGATTTCAGTTAGCACATAAAAGCGCAGTGACGCTTTGGCAATCACCAGATACCCAAAAACATAGGACCCAACTTTGAGAACGTCGCCGATCAGCTGCCAGGCAAAGAGATCGCGCATGGCAGTGAACTGGTGGGAAAACAGCAACCAGATAGCGAAGTCGCGCAGCAGCCACACCATAAAGCTGGCGCAGGCCACCGCCGGGATAACAAATTTCAGCGACTTGATAATTTCGCGTGAAATCGCCTGCTTGTCGGTCAGGCGGGACAACGTCGGCAGCAGGTAAACGCTGAAAGAGGCGGTGATAAATTGCAGGTAAGCATCCGAAATACTGCTGACGCCCTGCCAGATCCCCACGTCGTCCCAGCTGTAATAGTTAGCCAGCAAGTTTCGCATCATCACATACGCGACCGGCAGCGTCACCGAAGTGATCAACGCCATAATCGTGAACTTGCCCAGATGGCTGGCGATGGCACGGTCCCAGCCCAGCCGCAGGAAATGCAGCGGAAAAGGATGACGGCGCCATAACATCGTCCCGGCAGGCAGTACTACCAGTGCAGGCACCAGTGCCAGTCCGGCCAGCGCGCCTTCATAACCGCCCAACCAGAAACAGAGCAAATAGGCCATCAAGCCAATCAGGCTGCCGCCAATTACCGCCAGCGCGTTGCCCCTGGCATCACGATAACCCTTCAGAATGGCCTGAAAGTAGTTGGCGTAGGCGATGCCCATTTGAATCAGCGCAACCGCGCGGACCACCGGCTGAAAATCAGCGTGACCAAACAGTCCGACGCTTATCGGTCCTGCCGCCAGCAGGAAAATCACCGCCAGCAGCGTGGAAAAACCTAAAATCAGGCTGGATGCCGTGCCCAATACCGCTTTCAGCCGCGCCGGATCCTGATGATGCTCGGCAACGTATTTGGTCACGCCATTAAAGATACCGGCACCAGACAATACGCCCAGCACCGTGACCATCTGGCGGAAGTTACCGGCCTGACCGACACCGCTCGGGCCAAAGGCCACCGCCAGCAATTTCACCACCAGCAGGCCAGCGGCGATTTTTATCAGCGTGGAGCCCGCTGTCCAGACCGAAGCCTTTGCCAGAGACATATCAGGCGAAGTATTTCAGCATGGTGCTGATGACGGTCTGCTGAATCTCATCCGTCATGTTATAAAACAGCGGCAGACGCACCAGGCGTTCACTCTCTTTGGTCGTGAAACGGTCTTCACCACTGAAACGGCCAAAGCTCTCTCCCGCCGGGCTGGCGTGCAGAGGGATATAGTGGAAGACCGTCAGAATATCGGCGGCTTTCATGTGCGCAATAAACGCATCCCGGTCTTCGATATCGTTCAGGCGAATGTAGAACATATGCGCATTCTGTACGCAATCCTGCGGAACCGACGGCAACGTAATTCGCCCTGCCTGCGCCAAAGTTCGCAGCGTCTCATTGTAGTTTTGCCACAGCGCCAGACGGCGCTGATTGATCTGCACAGCGGCCTCAAGCTGGCCCCACAGATAGGCGGCCTGCAAATCTGACATCAGATAGCTCGAGCCAATGTCGCGCCAGGTGTATTTATCCACCTGACCGCGGAAGAACTGGCTGCGGTTTGTGCCTTTTTCCCGGATGACTTCGGCGCGGTCGACCAATGTTTTGTCATTGATCAGCGTTGCACCGCCTTCGCCACCCGAGGTGTAATTTTTGGTTTCATGGAAGCTGAAACAACCAATGTGACCGATGGTGCCCAGCGCTTTGCCTTTATAGGTCGACATCACGCCCTGCGCCGCATCTTCAACCACGAACAGCTTATATTTTTCAGCCAGTTGCATGATGTGGTCCATCTCGCAGGCAACCCCCGCGTAGTGCACCGGTACAATAACACGGGTTTTGTCTGTGATTGCCGCTTCGATCAGCGTCTCATCAATGTTCATGGTGTCCGGGCGGATATCCACAAAGACGATTTTTGCGCCGCGCAGTACAAAGGCATTGGCCGTTGAGACGAAAGTGAAACTGGGCATGATCACTTCGTCGCCCGCTTTGATATCGAGCAACAGCGCCGCCATTTCCAGAGACGCGGTACAGGATGGTGTCAGCAACACTTTGGCGCTGCCGAAACGCTGCTCGAACCACTGCTGACAACGCAGGCCAAAGCCGCCGTCACCACACATTTTTCCGCTGCTCATGGCTGAGCGCATGTAGTCAATTTCAGTGCCGACTACCGGCGGTGCGTTAAAAGGGATCATTTTTTCACCTGTACAGCCAATATGCCGAGTGAGAAATGCTTCCCCCACTGGCGAGATAAAGATTGAGGGCGGCGAGGTTACCGGTTTGCGTCGCGACATGTAACCGCGCGATACCCTTTACCGCGCACCACTGTTTTGCCACCGCCATAAGTTGTTTGCCGACGCCATGACCCCGCCATGTGGGTAAGGTCGCCAGCAGGCCGATCCGGGCCTCAGCGGACGCCGTCTGGCGCAGGGTGACAAAGCCCTGAAGCTGACCAGAAGGCTCTTTTACCAATAACGCGAGATGGTCAAACGTGCCCAGCACCGCCTTTTCTGCCCACAGCGCATAGAAGCGTTCGCTGTCCCCCGCGGGATACCACGGGGCGCGAAAACGGCTGAAACAAAATGCCTCGCCCGCTACGGCGCGGATCAGCGCAATATCCTCTGCGTTAGCAATCTGCACACTGCCGGATGCCTCAACGGTATCGTCAACGGTAATACACAGATCAATCTCACCTTCGACCAGCCGAAACCCACGGGCCTGAAGTGTGTCGAGAAGCTGGGTATCGTCAGCGTTCACTTTTGCCTGCACTCTGGCAAACGGAGCAAACGCCGTTTCCGAGAGGGCTTCAGCGGCAGGATCGGCGTGCAGTTTCGCCGTGCTCAGACCGAAAAATTCACTTTCCCATTCGAGAGGTTCGAGCCTGCCGCAGAGTTGCATGTCTGTCTCCGGTGGTGATTAACGCCAAACGCCTTTGGTATCAACAATCCATAACTGATGAATCTGATCCGTCGGGATCGCTTTGAAAATCTGATGATCGACGAGCATGACCAGCAGATCGGCATTTTGCAATGCGTCCTCTACCGTATGCAGGCTCGCTTTACCGTCCAGAGCCGCAGGCAGATGGTGAACGTGCGGTTCTACCGCCCAGGTTTCACCGGCGTGCCAGTCAGCAATTAACCGAATCACTTCAACAGCCGGGCTTTCACGCAGGTCATCAATATTGGGTTTAAATGCCAGCCCGAAACAGGCGATTTTCGCCTCAGATGCACGCTTGCCGGTCGCCGTCAGACAGTCCGCCAGCGCCGATTTCACGCGGTCAACCACCCAGTGCGGTTTGCTATCATTCACTTCACGCGCCGTTTTTATCAGCCGTGCCAGATCAGGGTTCTGCGCGACGATAAACCAGGGGTCGACCGCGATACAGTGCCCGCCCACGCCGGGGCCTGGCTGGAGAATATTTACCCGCGGATGGCGGTTGGCCAGGGCGATAAGTTCCCAAACGTTAATACCCTGCGCTTCGCAAATCAGTGACAGTTCGTTGGCAAAAGCGATATTCACATCGCGAAAGCTGTTTTCAGTCAGCTTGCACATCTCAGCCGTGCGCGAGTTAGTCACCACGCATTCGCCCTGCAGGAAGATATTGTATAAATCACAGGCGCGCTGTGAGCAGACCGCCGTCATACCGCCGATCACCCGATCATTTTTAATCAGTTCGACCATCACCTGTCCCGGCAATACACGCTCCGGACAATAGGCAATATTCACGTCAGCGCGGCCACTCTCTTGCTGAGGGAAGCGCAGATCCGGGCGGCACTCCGCCAGCCATTCGGCCATCAGTTCAGTCGTACCGACTGGCGAGGTGGATTCGAGGATCACCAGATCGCCTTTTTTCAGCACCGGCGCGATGGAGCGAGCCGCTGACTCAACGTATTTCAAATCTGGCTGGTGATCGCCCATAAAGGGCGTCGGGACGGCAATCAGAAAAGCATCAGCGGGCTCTGGGCGGGTGAATGCCTGCAGAAACCCTCCATCAACAGCGGTTTTCACCAGCGCATCAAGATCCGGCTCCACAATATGTATGGCGCCACTATTAATGGTATCGACGGCGTGCTGATTGATGTCTATGCCCACGACTTTTTTCTGCCGTGACGCGAAGGCTGCCGCAGTCGGCAGACCGATGTAACCCAGCCCAATGACAGAGATAGTTTGGAAACTCATTGTGGTACCTGATGATTCTTTAATGCGTCAAGAATACGACGGCAGGCTTGTCCGTCGCCATAAGGGTTATGCGCCCGGCTCATGTTGTGATATTCATTTTCGTCGTTCAGCAGCCGGGTCACTTCTTTTACTATTTTAGCCGTATCTGTGCCCACCAGCCTGACGGTGCCGGCGCTTACCGCCTCCGGTCGTTCGGTGGCTTCACGCATCACCAGCACAGGCTTACCCAGAGAAGGCGCCTCTTCCTGAATGCCACCGGAATCCGTGAGGATCAAGTAGGCTTTATCCATCAGATAGACAAACGGCAAGTAGTCCTGCGGGTCGATCAGCTTAATGTTGTCGATGCCGCGCAGAATGCGATTCACCGGTTCGCTGACATTCGGATTGAGGTGCACAGGATAAACAATTTGCACTTGCGGATGTTGCAGGGCGATTTCAGCCAGTGCGCTGCAAATGCGGTCGAATCCGCCGCCAAAGCTTTCGCGGCGATGTCCGGTGACCAGAATGATTTTCTTGCTGGCGTCGATAAAGGGATAATGCGCCGCCAGTTGCTCCGCCAGCTCTGCATCCCCTTTAACGCGATCGCGTACCCATAGTAAGGCATCAATAACCGTGTTACCGGTGACAAAAATATCCTCTGCCGGGATCGCTTCGCGCAGCAAATTAGCGCGCGACGTGTCGGTCGGCGCAAAATGCCATTTAGCCAGATGCGCAGTCAGACGCCGGTTGCCCTCTTCCGGCCATGGGGAAGAGAGATCGCCCGTGCGCAAACCCGCTTCAACATGACCGACAGGGATCTGCTGATAGAACGCAGCCAGACTGGCCGACAATGTGGTGGTGGTATCACCATGAACCAGTACGACGTCCGGCTGGAACTCTTCCAGAACAGGTTTCAATCCTTTCAGAATACGGCTGGTGATCTCCGTCAGGTCCTGACCGGGTTGCATGATATTGAGGTCATACTCAGGCTCGATACCAAACAGATGCAATACTTGATCTAACATTTCACGATGCTGGGCCGTGACGCAGATTTTTGACTCAAAGGCATCATCCTGAGCCAAAGCGTGCACCAGCGGTGCCATTTTAATGGCTTCCGGGCGGGTGCCGAATATCGTCAACACTTTCACAGCGAGTCTCTCTTGTTCAGTTAGGCGCAGACAGGTCCTGCTGGCCAGGCGAAGTCTCTCGCCTCTCTCTATTCGGTTATCGGGTTATCGCGCTCCGGCGACGTGCCAGCGCAACGCCGGCACCGATCAGACCGCCAACCACGCCCCACATAATCATCAGGAAAACACGGCGCGGACTATCGCGTTTCACCGGTTCTTCCGGTGTGCGCAGATAACGGTATGTCTGGAAATGCGCGGTCAGTGTGGGCCCAACGTTCAGTGTCGCCAGCATGGCGCGGTTTTGATCGTAATCCAGGTCGAAATTCGGACCGGATGCCTGTAATAACTCCAGTCGGGCCTGCAACATCGGCGCGCCTAACAGGAACATATCCGAAGAAGGCAGTTGTTCCGCCGGGGTATCCGTCTGACTTTTGTTAATTTTCTGCTGCAAGGCAATTTTCAGCGCTTGCTGGGTGTTATTCACCTCACGCTGGAAAATTGACTGGGCCACAGCTTCCTGACGTTTGACCTGCGCTTTCATCGACTGTGTACGCGCCGCCCAGGCGCCCTGCAACTCATCGTATAAATGCTGCGCTGCACGTTTGCTGGCGAAATTGACATATTCACGCAGCAGTTTATTGGCATCGGCTGCGCTTTCAGCCGTCAGTTTCGCGCTGTCATTGGGTACTTTGAGCCCGTCACGGGCGGTGAACTGGATGTCGTTTATCAGGTCATCAAGCAAAACGGCGTCGCTGCGGGCATCACCCTCTTTACGGTGCTGGTAATAAGGGCTGCTCAACCAGAAATCACGGCGGGTGTCATACGCGCCCAGCTGCATAATAAATTCGTTATAGGCGTCTTCGGAGATGGACGGCAGCTCTCCCAACGGAGCCTGCGCGTTGCGCACATCAAGATTGCGTAAAAACTGCGCCTGAGAGAAATAAGAAGATAAATTGTTCACCGTGGGACGGTCAGTGATGGCCGTTGAGCTCCACTCCTGCTTCATTAAATATGAAGAGGCCAGCGCAATGACAGCAAACAGCAGCCCGAGACCGACAATCCAAAATTTTCCCTTCCACAGCGTGCAGCACAAACCGCGGATATCCAGTTCGTTATCGATGCTGGCCTCAACTTTTTGGGCGTTTGTCTCTGATGTCATGACAACAAGTAAACCTCTAAATAATGAATAATTGATGGGGTTATTGAGCGCGACGAAGCCGTCTTTTAAAACGTTTGAGCAAACGCGCTACGCGCCACGCGCGCTTGATGCAATAGCCATAGAACAGAAAAGCCAGCAGGAACAGTAACAACATCAACCACTCAGGGACAAATCCGAGATGCTCGCCAATCACGCCGACAGCGGCCAGCAGTGCAGCGGCCAGTGTGATTAAAACAAAGGCCTGACGCGAGCTGAAACCGGCCCGCATAATCAGATGGTGAATGTGCTGGCGATCGGGCGAGAAAGGGCTCATGCCTTTACGCAAACGACGGTACATGATGGCAATCATGTCCATCAGGGGAATGGCGATAAGCCAGAGTGCAGTGACTGGCGTCATAGGATGCGTCAGACCCTGAGTGCTCTGCAGCAGGATCCAGATGACCGTAAAACCAATTAGCGTGCTGCCTGCGTCACCCATAAAGACTTTGTAACGCGGGCCAAAAATACCGAGGTTGAGCAGAATGTAGGGAAGGGTCGCGGCAATCATGGCAAAGCACCAGAGCGCAAGCTCCATGTGACCTCCCATGTACATCACCACCCCCATAGCACCAAAGCTGACGCTAGAGAGCCCACCCAGCAGTCCGTCGATGCCATCCACCATATTGAAGGCGTTGATCGCGGCCCACACGGCAAACAGGGTGATCGGATAGCCGAATGGCCCGAGGATCATCTCCCAAGGTCCGATAATATGACCCAGATTTTTCAGGATCAGACCGGCGTAAACCATCATGGCAACAGCGACCACAGCCTGCACAAACGCACGGATTTTAACGCTGATGTCAAAACGGTCGTCCAGAGCACCGACAAATACCAGTAAGCCCGCGCAACCCAGATAGAGCGCGCCATGTGCTATTTGATAATCAGTGATGAAGAAAGCAAAGCAAATGCCCGCATAGACAGAAATGCCGCCAACCAGTGGGATTAGCCCCTGATGACGTTTGCGATAATTGGGTTTATCAACCAAGCCGACTTTTTTGGCAACCTTACGGGCCAAAAATAAAAAGACAAAAGAAAACAGGAAGATAACAAGGAGTTCAGTACTCATATTGAGCATGTTCACAGTCAACAGATCTCTGCAAAAAGATAAGGCAGCTTAGCCTGGCCAACGTCATAAAACCTCACAGCCTTACGGTCATTTCCTATGGGGACAGTTATGGTTTTGTCTAAGCAATACCTTTACTGATGCATCGTCCCTGTTGCTTGGACAAGGTAGAGAAAGCGTCACTGAAAAACCATCAGCGCTAATCTTAATTCCAGCTATTCGATGAAATTGCCTTATCCTAGCCGCCAAAAGCAAAAAACGCCACGACTTAGCGTGGCGTTAGCTGACTTTTGCGCCAATTACGAACGTTTCATCATATCGAAGAAATCGTCGTTGGTTTTGGTCATCGCAAGCTTGTTAATGAGGAATTCCATCGCGTCGATCTCACCCATTGGATGGATGATTTTGCGCAGGATCCACATTTTTTGCAGTTCTTCAGACGTCGTAAGCAACTCTTCTTTACGCGTACCGGAACGGTTGTAATCGATAGCAGGGAATACGCGTTTCTCAGCGATTTTACGCGCGAGGTGCAATTCCATATTGCCGGTACCTTTAAATTCTTCATAGATGACTTCATCCATTTTAGAACCGGTATCAACCAACGCTGTTGCGATAATCGTCAGGCTTCCGCCCTCCTCCACGTTACGTGCTGCGCCGAAGAAACGCTTCGGACGATGCAGGGCGTTGGCGTCCACACCACCGGTCAGTACCTTGCCTGAGGCAGGAACGACGGTGTTATAGGCACGTGCCAGACGGGTAATGGAGTCGAGAAGAATGATAACGTCTTTTTTGTGCTCAACCAGACGTTTGGCTTTTTCGATAACCATTTCGGCTACCTGCACATGGCGGGATGCTGGTTCATCAAAGGTGGAAGCAATGACTTCGCCTTTAACCAGACGCTGCATCTCGGTAACTTCTTCCGGACGCTCGTCAATCAGCAATACCATCAGTACACAATCCGGGTGGTTGTACGCAATGCTGGTCGCGATGTTCTGCAGCAGCATAGTTTTACCGGCCTTCGGTGGTGCCACGATTAAACCACGCTGACCGCGGCCAATCGGTGAAGCCAAATCAAGTACGCGAGCGGTTAAATCTTCGGTAGAACCGTTACCACGTTCCATACGCAAACGTGAGTTTGCATGTAACGGGGTTAAGTTTTCGAACAAGATCTTGTTGCGGGCGTTTTCAGGTTTGTCGTAGTTAACTTCGTTAACTTTCAACAGGGCAAAATAACGTTCACCTTCTTTTGGTGGGCGTATTTTACCGGATATTGTGTCGCCAGT
>Ga0209847_1001093_pt1 | contig 10130 bp, 6 predicted proteins | sample OrgsoiDNA_201060_FD_185808 | JGI IMG/M metagenome (GOLD analysis project Ga0209847, IMG submission 185808) | Permafrost soil microbial communities from the Arctic, to analyse light accelerated degradation of dissolved organic matter (DOM) -... | ecosystem: Environmental > Terrestrial > Soil >... | reverse complement strand
ATGCTGAATAGCCTACTACAATACTCAACCATTTCTCCTACATTTTTGATGGAAAGCCGGTTTGCCGGGTGTACAATCGGCCAAAAATCGAATGCCGCGCGCACCATCCGCGAGTTCACGCAATACGTTCCAGCAGCCCGCCAGCAGCATGGGTTGGGCGCCAAAAGGCGCCGACGACAAGACCGCCGTACCCGCCGAAGCATGTTAATGACTTTCCGAGCGCAAGCGATGAGCTGACGACGATCCTGCCGTGCCGGGAAAGACAGAATTCTTATTGGCATTGGAGGTACTATGAATCAGCCCGTCATGGGTGGCGTTGCGGCACTGAACGTCCCAGCTTACATTAAACAGCAAAGCTTGATCAATTGGGTGGCCGACATCGCCGCCCTGGCCAAGCCCGACCGCATCCACTGGTGCGACGGCTCGCAGGCCGAGTACGACCGCCTGTGCGGCGAAATGGTCGCGGCCGGCACGATGAAGAAATTGAACGCCGACAAGCGTCCGAATTCCTACTTGGCCTGCTCCGACCCGAGCGACGTCGCCCGCGTCGAAGACCGCACCTTCATCTGCTCGGCCACCAAGGAAGAAGCCGGCCCGACCAACAACTGGACCGACCCGACCGAAATGCGCGGCACCCTGAACGGCCTGTTCGACGGCTGCATGGTGGGCCGCACGATGTATGTCGTGCCGTTCTCGATGGGACCGCTCGGTTCGCCGATCGCCCACATCGGCGTCGAGCTGTCCGACTCGCCCTACGTGGCCGTCAACATGCGCGTGATGACCCGCATGGGCCGCGCCGTCTACGACGTGCTGGGCAGCGACGGCGAATTCGTGCCCTGCGTGCACACCGTCGGCGCGCCGCTGAAAGCCGGCCAGAAGGACGTGGCCTGGCCGTGCAACCCGACCAAATACATCGTGCACTTCCCGGAGACGCGCGAAATCTGGTCCTACGGTTCCGGCTACGGCGGCAACGCGCTGCTGGGCAAGAAATGCTTCGCGCTGCGCATCGCCTCCAACATGGGCCACCAGGACGCGCGATTGGATGGCGCCGGCTGGCTGGCCGAGCACATGCTGATCCTCGGCGTCGAATCGCCCGAAGGCAAGAAGCACTACATCGCGGCGGCTTTCCCCTCGGCCTGCGGCAAGACCAACTTCGCCATGCTGATTCCGCCGGCCAGTTTCAAGGGCTGGAAAGTGACCACCATCGGCGACGACATCGCCTGGATCAAGCCGGGCGCCGACGGCCGCCTGTACGCGATCAACCCGGAGGCGGGCTACTTCGGCGTCGCGCCGGGCACCAACGAAAAGACCAACTTCAACTGCATGGCCTCGATGCGCGAGAACACCATCTTCACCAACGTCGCGCTGACCGACGACGGCGATGTCTGGTGGGAAGGCCTGACCAAGCAGGCGCCGGCGCACCTGATCGACTGGCAAGGCAAGGACTGGACGCCGGCCTCCGGCACCAAGGCCGCCCATCCGAACGCCCGCTTCACCGTCGCCGCCACGCAAAACCCGGTGATCGACGCGGCCTGGGACGATCCGGCCGGCGTGCCGATCTCGGCCTTCATCTTCGGCGGCCGCCGCTCGACCACCGTGCCGCTGGTGACCGAGGCGCGCAACTGGACCGAGGGCGTCTACATGGCCGCCACGATGGGCTCGGAAACCACCGCCGCCGCCGCCGGCCAGATGGGCGTGGTGCGCCGCGATCCGTTCGCCATGCTGCCCTTCATCGGCTACAACATGAGCGACTACTTCCAGCACTGGCTGAACCTGGGCCGGAAGCTGGGCGCCACGAACCCGGCCGCGCTGCCGAAGATCTTCTGCGTCAACTGGTTCCGCACCGACGAGCAGGGCCATTTCATCTGGCCTGGCTTCGGCGACAATATGCGCGTGCTGAAGTGGATGCTGGAACGCATAGCCGGCACGGCCGGCGGCATCGAAAACGTCTTCGGCACCACGCCGCGTTATGGCGACATGAACTGGGACGGCCTGCCGCTGTCGCCCGAAGAGTTCGAGACCATCACGTCGATCGACAAGGACGCCTGGCGTGACGAGCTCAAGCTGCACGACGAACTGTTCGCCAAGCTGGCCTACCATCTGCCGACCGAACTGACGGCCGTGAAGGCCGAGCTGGAAAAGCGCCTGGCGCGCTGATCGGCTTTAAAAACCCTGGGACGGCGCACTTTCAGGTGCGCCGTTTTTTTTGTCGCAGCAGTTTTTACTGATACTGCGCCGCCGTGCCGAGGATGGCTTTCGGTTCCAGGTAGGCCTCCAATCCGTACTGGCCGAATTCACGGCCTATGCCCGACTGCTTGAAGCCGCCGAACGGCGCCAGCATGTCCTCGTGCATGCCGTTGATGTGCACGCGCCCGGCCTGCAACTGGTCGGCCACACGGTTGGCGTGCTCCAGGTTGCGCGAGCTGACGTATGCCTGCAAGCCGTACGGCGTGTCGTTGGCGATGGCGATGGCCTCCTCTTCGCTGCGATAGCTCATGATAGACAACACCGGGCCGAAGATTTCGTCCTTGGCGATCGTCATGTCCGGCGTGACGTTGAAGAACACGGTCGGCTTGACGAAGTTGCCGGCCTCCAGTCCGGCCGGCTGGTCCGGGCCGCCGGTCAGCAGGCTCGCGCCTTGCTCGATGCCGAGGCGGATGTAATGCTGCACCCGTTCATACTGCTTGCGCGTGACCATCGGCCCCAGCGTGACGGCCGGGTCTTTCGGATCGCCGACCACCACCGCTTCGGCCGCCGCCTTGGCCAGCCGCTTGACTTCCTCCAGCCGGTGTTCCGGCACCAGCAAACGCGTGCCGGCGATGCAGGCCTGGCCGTTGTTCATGAAGGCGGCCTGCACGGCGAACGGAATCGCGCGCTCGAAATCGGCGTCGTCCAGAATGATGTTGGGCGACTTGCCGCCCAGCTCCAGCGTCACGCGCTTGAGCGTGTCGACGGCCGCGCGGGCGATCAGCTTGCCGACCAGCGTGGAGCCGGTGAAGGAAATCTTGGCGACGTCGGCATGCGCGCTCAACTCCGCGCCGACCACGTCGCCACGGCCGTTGACGACGTTGTAGACACCCGGCGGCAGGCCGGCCTCATGCAGGCATTCCAGCAGGATCTGCGTCTGGATCGCGCTCAGCTCGCTCGGTTTGATGACCGCCGTGCAGCCGGCCGCGATGGCCATCGCCAGCTTGCCGGCGACGAAGCCCGCGCTGGCGTTCCACGGCGTGATGATGCCGACCACGCCCAGCGGCATCATCAGCACTTTCGATTTGCTGACGGTGCGCACGAAGTCGAAGTTCTCCATCGTCAGCTTGGCGTTGAGGAAGGTCTGGGCCGCGTAGCGCGCGCCCCAGATGGCGCGTTGCGTCGGGCCGCCGTATTCCTCGATGATGGCCACGCTCATTTCGTCGGCGCGCGCCAGCACGGCGTCGTGCAGGCGTTGCAGATAGTCGCCGCGCTGGGCCAGCGTGGTGCGTGAGAACGCCGGCAGCGCGGCCTTGGCGGCGGCGATGGCGGCGCGAGTGTCGTCCACGTCGCCGAGGCGCACGCGGCCCAGCAGCTCGCCGTTGGCCGGGTTGACGAGGTCGGACATTTCGCTGCCGTGCGGCGTGAGGAATTGGCCGTTGATGTAAATATCGGTGATGGTGCGCATCTGCATTCTCCAGTGTGAAAGTACGAGGTGCAGCCATTCTAGAAAATGCGCGCCGTTCCGGTTAGTGCGCTTCCTGCCGAAAGCTTGCCTAATCCTGCAGCGCCGCTTGCGCGGCCATTTGTTCGCGCGCGTAACGCATCGGCGGCAGTCCGACATGGCGGGTGAAGGCGACGCTGAACGCGCTGGCCGAGCCGTAGCCGACGCGCGTGGCCACGTCGGCGACGCCGCCGTCCCGGCGCAGCAGCAAGCTCTTGGCCGACGCCATGCGCCACGCCAGCAGATACTCCATCGGCGCGACGCCCACCGCGCGGCTGAAGCGCTCGAAGAAGGCCGAGCGCGACAGCGCGGCCAGCTTCGCCAGCTGCGCCACCGTCCACGGCTCGGTCATTTTTTCGTGCATGCCGCGGATCGCGACGGCGAGGCGTTCGTCGGCCAGCCCGCGCAACAGGCCGGGCGACGCCGCCGTGCCGGCCGTCGAGCGCAGCGCTTCGATCAGCAGCACTTCGAGCAGGCGCGCCACGATGACTTCACGTCCGGGCCGTTGCGCGCGCGACTCGTCGCCGACCAGTTGCACCAGCGTGGCCAGCCGCTGCTCGCCGCGCACATGCACCAGCTCCGGCAGCAGCGACACCAGCAGCGCCGCGTCCGGCGAAGCGAAGGCGCAGTGGCCCACCAGCAGCAGCACGTCGGGTGCGACGTCCGGCATGCCGATCCTGAACTCGCCATGCCACAGCGCGAGCGGCGCGGCATCGACGTGGTCGGGCGCCGGCGCTTCGCGACTGCTCATCGTGAAGTCATGCGCCGCCGGGATCAGCACGAAGTCGCCCTGCTGCAACGCCATAGTCTCGCGCCCGTGCACCGTCAGGGCGCACGCGCCGTCGAGGATCACGCAATAAAACGGCCGCCCGGCTTCGGAGCGCCGCACGCGCCACGGACCGGCGCCGCTGACGACCTTGGAAAACGAGGCTTGCGGCTGGAGGAGGGCGACAACCTCGGCGAGTGGATCAACCATAACAGGACTCTTGCTAATTAAATGTGGACTGTTGATTGTAGCAAGTCCGGCGACAGCGGCCTATAGTCTCGCTACGCCCACCACCCCAGGAGTTCGCATGAAAACAGTTTTGATCACCGGCTGCTCATCCGGTTTCGGCCTCGCCATCGCCCGGTACTTCCTCGACCGCGAGTGGAACGTCATCGCCACGATGCGCACGCCGCGCGAGGACGTGCTGCCGCGTTCCGAGCGTCTGCGCGTGCTGGCGCTGGACGTCACCGATGCGGACAGCATCGGCCGGCTCATCGACGCCGCCGGTCCGATCGACGTGCTGGTCAACAACGCCGGCATCGGCATGCTGGGCGCCCTCGAAGGCGCGGCCATGGCGACGGCGCGCGAGGTCTTCGAGACCAACACGCTGGGCACGATGGCGATGGTGCAGGCGGTGTTGCCGCAGTTCCGGCAACGCAGGGCCGGCGTCATCGTCAACGTCACGTCGAGCGTGACACTGAAATCGCTGCCGCTGCTGTCCGTGTACACGGCGAGCAAGGCGGCGGTCAACGCCTTCACCGAATCGCTGGCGCTGGAGCTGGAACAATTCAATGTGCGCGTCAAGCTGGTGCTGCCGGGGCGCGCGCCGGCAACCAGCTTCGGCGCCAACGCCCAGTCGCGCATCCAGGTACCGGAAGCCTACGCCGAGCTGGCGCAGAACGTCTTCGCGGCATGGGGGGAGTCGTCCGAGGTCACGCTGTCGGCCGACGTGGCCGAAGCGGTGTGGCGCGCGGCGAACGACGCGGCGGCGCCGATGCGCATCGCGGCGGGTGCCGATGCTGTCGCGTTAGCCGGGTTGCATTGAATCGGGGCTGCCGCCGGCTGGGCTGAATCCGCGCAGCGATGCGAGGACGCAGCTGAAATCAGCTGAGCAGATTTTTCACGTCGCGCATCGGCGGCGCGCCGAACAGGCGCCGGTACTCGCGGCTGAATTGCGACTGGCTTTCGTAGCCGACTTGGTACGCGGCCGTGGTCGCGTCGACGCTGCCGCTCAACAGCAGCCGGCGCGCCTGTTGCAGGCGCAGCTGCTTTTGATATTGCAGCGGCCCCATCGTCGTCACCGCCTTGAAGCGGTGGTGCAGACTCGATACGCTCATATTGGTGGCCTGCGCCAGTTCCTCGACCTTGATGCTGCGGTCGAAATGTTCCTTCAGCCAGGCGATGGCTTTGCCGATGCCGCGATCCTGCTGGTCGAGCACGACGTTCTGGTACAGCATCGCGCCATGCTCGCCGTTGAGCAAGCGGTAAATAATTTCGCGCTTCAGCCCGACCGACAAGAACGCCGCCTCCTTGGCCGGCGCGTCCAGCAAGCGTAGCAGCTGATATAAGGTGTCCTGCAATACGCCATCGGTCTTGCCGACGTAGGCGCCGCGCACCGGCTGCGCCGCCGCCGACACATCCACGCCCGCTTCCGCGACGATGGACGCGATCTCCTGCGGATCGAGTTCGATGTTCAGCAACAGGTAAGGCTGGTCCCGCGTGGCGCTGACGATGTGTCCGGCGCCGGCCATGTCGAGCGTCACCACGAGGAATTCGCCCGGCCCGTAATCGAGCACGTCGGTGCCGACGTAGACGCGCTTGTGTCCCTGCAAAATCATGCACAGCGACGGTTGCAGCACGCCGCGCGAGACCGGCGTCGGCTGCGACACGCGCATCAGCGACAAAAAGGGTATCGCCGTCTGCACGCGCGCGTCGGCGGGCACGCGCCGGTCGACGATGGCGATCATGTGATCGAGCGGCGTCGGTGCGATGTCCCGTTTCATGCGCGTCTCCAGCTTACTGTTTCAGCAGCGGGCCCAGATATTTGCCGGTCACGCTGGCCGCGTTGGCCGCCACTTCTTCCGGCGTGCCGGTGGCGATGATCTGCCCGCCGCCCGCGCCGCCTTCCGGTCCCAGATCGACGATCCAGTCGGCCGTCTTGATGACGTCCAGATTGTGCTCGATGACGACCAGCGTGTTGCCCTGGTCGCGCAGACGGTGCATCACCTTCAACAGCAAATCGATGTCGTGGAAGTGCAGGCCGGTGGTCGGTTCATCCAGAATATACAGCGTGCGTCCCGTGTCGCGCTTGGACAATTCCAGCGACAGCTTGACGCGCTGCGCCTCGCCGCCCGACAGCGTGGTCGCGCTCTGGCCCAGCTTGATGTAGCCGAGGCCGACGTCGAGCAGCGTGTGCAGCTTGCGCGCGATCAGCGGCACCGGCTTGAAGAATTCGTGCGCGTCCTCGACCGTCATGTCCAGCACTTCGGTGATGCTCTTGCCCTTGTAATGCACTTCCAGCGTTTCGCGGTTGTAGCGCTTGCCGTGGCAGACGTCGCACGGCACGTAGACGTCCGGCAGGAAGTGCATCTCGACCTTGATGACGCCGTCGCCCTGGCAGGCCTCGCAGCGGCCGCCCTTGACGTTGAAGGAGAAGCGGCCGGCGCTGTAGCCGCGTTCCTTGGCCATCGGCACCGTCGCGAACAGGTCGCGGATCGGCGTGAACAGGCCGGTGTAGGTGGCCGGATTCGAGCGCGGCGTGCGGCCGATCGGCGCCTGGTCGACCGAGATCACCTTGTCGAAATGTTCCAGGCCGCTGATCGAATCGTGCGGCGATGGTTCGGTCTGCGAGCCATACAGGTGGCGCGACAGTGCCGGGTACAGCGTGTCGTTGATCAGCGAGGACTTGCCGGAACCGGACACGCCGGTCACGCAGGTCATCAGGCCGACCGGCAGGTTCAGCGAGACCTTCTTCAAATTGTTGCCGGTGGCGCCGGTGATGACCAGCTGCTTGTCCGGATCGGCGACGTGGCGCTGGGCCGGCACGGCGATTTTCAGCGTGCCGTTCAGGTATTGCGCCGTCAGCGATTTTTTGTTTTTCAGGATGTCCTTCAGCGTGCCCTGGGCTATGATCTCGCCGCCGTGCACGCCGGCGCCGACGCCCATGTCGACGATGAAGTCGGCGGTGCGGATCGCGTCCTCATCGTGCTCGACCACCAGCACGCTGTTGCCGATGTCGCGCAAGTGCTTCAGCGTTTCGATCAGGCGGTCGTTGTCGCGCTGGTGCAGGCCGATGGACGGCTCGTCGAGCACGTACATCACGCCGGTCAGGCCGGAGCCGATCTGCGACGCCAGGCGGATGCGCTGCGCCTCGCCGCCCGACAGCGTGTCGGCGCTGCGGTCCAGCGACAGATAATCGAGGCCGACGTTGTTGAGGAATTTCAGGCGCGAGATGATTTCCTTGACGACGCGGTCGGCGATCTCTTTTTTCGAGCCCTTCAGTTTCAGCTGTTCAAAGAAGGACAGCGCCTCGCGCAGCGGCTTGGCGGCGATTTCATAAATGGCTTTTTCCTGCTTGCCGGTGCCGACCTTGACGTAGCGGGCCTCGACGCGCAGGCGCGCGCCGTCGCACGACGGGCACTGCTTCTCGTTGATGAACTTGGCCAGCTCTTCCTTCACGGCCATCGAATCGGTCTCGCGGTAACGCCGCGACAGATTGGTGACCACGCCTTCGAAGGTGTGTTCCTTGATGACCGTGCGGCCGCGCTCGTTGACGTAGGCGAAGGGGATCAGCTGCTTGCCCGAGCCGTGCAAAATCACTTGCTGGGCCGCGAACGGCAGCTGCTCGTAGGGCAGGTCGAGGTCGAATTCGTAGAACGCGGCCAGGTTGGACAGCATCTGGAAATAGAACTGGTTGCGGCGGTCCCAGCCCTTGACGGCGCCCGAGGCCAGCGACAGATTCGGGAAGGCGACGATGCGTTTCGGATCGAAGAACTCGATGTGGCCGAGGCCGTCGCATTCCGGGCAGGCGCCCATCGGATTGTTGAACGAGAACAGGCGCGGCTCCAGCTCCTGCAGCGAATAGCCGCAGACATTGCAGGCGAACTTGTTCGAGAACACGTGCTCGACGGCCGTGTCCATTTCATAGGCCACGGCGCGGCCTTCGGCCAGGCGCAGCGCGGTCTCGAAACTCTCGGCCAGGCGCTGCTTGATGTCCGGATTCACCTTGACGCGGTCGATGACCACGTCGATGGTGTGCTTTTCGGTTTTCTTCAGCTTCGGCAGGTCGTCGACTTCGTAGATTTTGGCGTCATGCGTGCCGCTCTGCACGCGGAAGCGCACGAAGCCGTGGGCCTGCATCTGCTCGAACAGGTCGGAATGCTCGCCCTTGCGGTTGGCCACCACCGGCGCCAGTATCATCAGCTTGGTGTCTTCCGGCATGGCCAGCACGGCGTCGACCATTTGCGACACCGTCTGCGCGGCCAGCGCGTTTTCCGGGTGGTTGATGCAATACGGCGTGCCGACGCGGGCGTACAGCAGGCGCAGATAATCGTGGATCTCGGTGACGGTGCCGACCGTCGAACGCGGATTGTGCGAGGTGGCTTTCTGCTCGATCGAAATGGCCGGCGACAGGCCCTCGATCAAATCCACATCCGGCTTCTCCATCAACTGCAAAAACTGGCGCGCGTAGGCCGACAGCGACTCGACGTAGCGGCGCTGGCCCTCGGCGTACAGCGTGTCGAAGGCCAGCGACGACTTGCCGGAACCGGACAGGCCGGTAATCACGATCAGCTTGTTGCGCGGCAGGTCGAGACTGATGTTTTTGAGATTGTGCGTGCGAGCGCCGCGGATGCGGATCTGTTCCATTATTTGCCTTGCTTTCAAGATGATGGTGCGGCGCGCCCGGCGCGCGGAGGCGGGGCAGAATCGGACCGGACCGGGCCAAAACGGGTCAACCTAATACTATAGCTGGGTTTCAATACTTGCGCGTGACAGCACGGCGTCCGGAAACCGAAGCTTATCGGCGGCCGCCTTGATCTGGCGCTAGGAATTGCATGCTAAATACTGTATATAATACCAGTATTCGGCGTGGGCGTTTCTGGCGCGCTATAAAAATATTTCTGCGAGGATGGCTGCGACCGGCGGCGCCTCGCGGACGCGCGCGTCGGGTCAATTCGGCGACCTTTTTCGAGCGCTTTGGGCGGCGAGTCATATATAATCATCGGTCTAGTAAAAAATCCAACCGCGCGCCGCCGCAGTTCATCAGGAGTTATCAATGGCATCAGTTAACAAAGTCATCATCGTCGGCAATCTGGGTCGCGATCCGGAAATTCGCTACATGCCTAGCGGTGACGCGATCGCCAACATCGCCGTGGCGACCTCGTTCAAATCGAAGGACCGCAACACCGGCGAGCAGAAAGAGCTGACCGAGTGGCACCGCATCTCCTTCTTCGGCCGCCTGGCTGAAATCGTCGGCCAGTACCTGAAAAAAGGTTCCTCGGTCTACGTCGAAGGCCGCCTGCAGACCCGTAAATACACCGACAAGGACGGCGTCGAGAAGTACGCGACCGACATCATCGCCGAGCAGATGCAAATGCTGGGCGGCCGTCAAGGCATGGGCGACGGCGGCGGCATGGACGACGGCGGCTACGACGCCCCGGCCCCGCGCCAGGC
>Ga0209847_1001092_pt1 | contig 10133 bp, 7 predicted proteins | sample OrgsoiDNA_201060_FD_185808 | JGI IMG/M metagenome (GOLD analysis project Ga0209847, IMG submission 185808) | Permafrost soil microbial communities from the Arctic, to analyse light accelerated degradation of dissolved organic matter (DOM) -... | ecosystem: Environmental > Terrestrial > Soil >... | reverse complement strand
TCTGCGCCGGCGTCGGGTGTGGCGCGGGGCCGGTGGCGCAGCCGGCCAACGCGACCGAGGCGAGCAGCGCGGCGCATGCCAGGGTGGTGCGGACGTTCGTATAGATGGTTTTCATGGTCATTGCTTTCATGGTTGGTCAAACTGGGAAAGGTCGTGCTGCTGGATGAGCTTGATGATCTCGGCTGCATAGTTCGGATCGGTGGCGTAGCCGGCGGCGGCCACGGCCTGCGTGAACTGCTCGCCGGTCAGCGCCGGCTTCGCGAAACAGTGGGCGTAGCGCGGGTTCGCATGAAGGAACGCGGCGTGATCGTCCATGCAGCCCTGCCAATCCGGGTATGCGCGAAAATTCGCCGTGATCATCACCGGCTGGCCATTGACGAACTCGCGCGTGCGCTGCGCCGTCACCGCGCCATGCCACGCGCTGTCGGCCTTCACGCCGAACAGGTTGTTTCCCGGCGCGGCGCGGCCCCAGCCCGACTCTTGCGCGCCTTCGGCGATGGTGAAGCTGGCCGGCACGCCGGTGGCGGCCATAGACCGGCGCGCGGCCGGTGCGACGGCCGCGATGAAGTCGGCCGGGGTCATTTCTGCCCCGCTTCGGCGGCCGGCGCCGGCGCGCCGCTGACCTGGTCGATCTGCGCCAGGCCGACGCCGAGATACCGGTCGACCACGCGCGAGCCGCCGAACGCAGCGATGGTGATGCACGCCGGCTGCAGCAGCAGCGGAAAGTCGCGCCACGCGATCACCGAGTAGGTGACCAGGCCGGCCACGATCGACATCAGCATGTCGCTGGCCACCACCAGCGGCAGATTGGCGATGGCGATGTCCGGGCTGGCGATCTTGCGCAGCGTCGCCGCGGCGCCGCCGATCAGCGACAGGCCCAGCGCCACGGCCACGGCCGCCAGCGGGATTTTCGAGATATCGCTGTCGAAGGTGGCATTGGCCGCCCACGCGCTGGCGCTCCACACCGTGGCCAACCAGGCCCAGCCCGCGTTTTTTAGGCGGCCGTAATTTTGCATGCTTGATCCTTTGCTCGTTGGTGAGCGTCGATGAACGCGACGACCATGATGGCGGCGGCGTTCCAGATGTAATAGACCAGCAGGGACGCCGGTCGGGTGGTGTAATACGCGATGTAGAGCTGGGCCATGTAGCAGAACGCCATGCCGGCCAGGACGAAATGGCGCTGTGCCAGCGCCAGGCGCCAGTGGAAGCGCGCCGGCAGCACGTCGTTGACGAAGGCGTCGAGCAGCGCCCACGCGCCGATCAACATCACCGCCCAGACCAGCACGGCGCCGTCGGCGCTGGACGCCACCAGGTGCATGAGCGCGCGCGGGTCGGTCATCGCGACATACCAGCTGACGATGGCGTTGCCGCCGACGTAGAGCCGGAAGGCCGAGCCGGCGCGCGCGACGATCAGCGAGCGGCGTCGCTCCGGCGCGCGGCGATCGGGGCCGTGAGTATCGGCGGCGGTGCTCATTCGCCCTCCGGCGCCGGCAGCGGCTGCAACTCAGTGCCGTCCCACTCGTAATTCGGCGCGTAGAAGCCGGCCGGCAACGGAGGGTCGATGACGCTGTAGGCGCCGATCACTGTGAACGGCAGTTCGGCGCCGTCGCATAGCAGTCGGTCGTCCAAAGCCTGGACGATGGCATATGGGCCGAACAGCCCAACGCTGGTTGCAACGATCATACGACCCCCATAAGTTGGATGGTGCAGGCCAAGTCCGGCGCTTGATTGAACGCAACCCAAGCCTGCGCGTCATTGCCTGCGACCTTGCTGGCGAAACGCATGTCTGCGCACACACTGACCGGCTTTGGCAGAAGCTCTATATATCCGGTGCCATTGCGATAGCGCAACGAAAGCTGACTGCCGTCGGTGATGCCGATCGTGCTTGTTGTTCCATTCACGCCAAGGGTATTGCGAGCCAAGTTAAGTTTCGGATACAGCGGATCCGGAACAGATAGCTCGGCCGTATTGTTGGCTACAGCGTTGACTCGATATTCGTTCAGCAGGACGTTACTGCTGCCATAGGTAAAACTGAACATTGCACTTTCCTTTGCGGACGTTACTGCCCACTGAGGAAAGGCGCCCGTATTGCCCAGCGCCGTTGCCACTTGAGACGCCGCAAAACCCTTGGCAACAAGACCACCTGGTACCAGCGAGGCAGCACCTGATAGGTCGCTCCAGCCAGAAAACTCAGTGACGAACCGGCCCGAGCTATCGGTTCCAGACACAGCTGACGACAGGGTTGACGAGACCGCCCCAGAACTGAGATTCAGCACGGCACCGCCCGTGGTGATCGTGGTGACTACCGAAGAAAGCGCAATCTGGGCGCTGAACGCCGGCACGGTTCCAGTCAACGACAGGACGGTACCCTTGGCGCCAGTATTGATGCAAATCACGGCCCAGTTGCCCGTGCCCAGCAGACGCAGGGCAAAAGAGTCTGTCGTCGTGACGATGGTCGTCGCGCTCGATCCCGGCGTCTGAGTGACACCGGAGATCGAGTATGCTTTGGCCGTGATAGCAGTTGCGCTGATAGTCACGACCGTGAATACGGTAGAGGACCACGCGATCAAGGCCGGCGGCCCTACCGTAGTGTTGGATTGCACAGCGCCCAGTGTAGGTACGGTGCCACTCACGGTCGTGACAATCGTGGAGATGGCCGTCGTGCCGTTCATCAGCCCTAGCACGAATGCCGTACCGACCGTGATCAGGTCGGCTATACGCGTGACCGCCGTCGCCAGGGTGGTGGGCACCATGGTGCCAGGCGTGATGGTTGTGCCGCTGATCGACAGGACCACGCTTTGCAGCGCTGTCGTACTATCCTGCACAGAGTGCACCAGCACCGAGTTCGCAGCCACCAAAACGGCCGCAACAGTGGCGTCCACACCAGTCGTAGACAGTACCGTGCGCAGCAGCACAGGCGCGCCGAACGTGAAACTGCTGCTGTTGTAGACGACAGCATGCAGTGACGTGCCGTAGATCAGGATCAGTGTCCGCGTCGAATCCAGTGTAATGTTTTTAGTCCAGGTGCCACCGGTACCGCCGCATGCCGACGCAAGGGTAATTTTGCTTTGCGCGAGGGCGCCAATTGGCATGAGCCCACTGGTTTGCCACTGGCCGCCCACTGTCGTATTGTCAGCCAGTCCGAATTCAGCGTAAGAATAGGGCTGCACAAAACCCAGCAATTTGCTGGAATGGTCTAGGATAGGAATGTCGAATCCTGGAACGGCGTTATTGAATAAACTGGATGGCCCATTGTGCTGAATGGCTTGCGCAAATGGTCCAGCGGCCAGCGTTGTGGCGTCTGGCAGCGTCACCGTTCCACCACCAACACCGCCGGTCTGCAAAACGGTGAGTTTTGGGCTGGTAGATATGAGCGCCAGATTCGCGGACAGCGCCGATACATAAGAGCCACCGATCGCGCCGTCGGCGAATGCCGGTCCGGAAAGGCTGGCGGTCCATGCGGCAAAAGTTCCACTACCCTGGATGCGGGTCGCATTCACCGTCAGCGCACCGGTAGACGAATTGTAGGCCGTCACATCGCCATGCATCCAGTTCGATGGCGAAGTGGTCGATGCAATCTTGAAGCTGGAACCGACAACTATCGTCTTGCTTGCCTGGATCGTGATAGTCACAGAGCCAGTTGCAATCGTCGCTGACGTTGTCGAAGTTCCGGTCGTGCCTGGCGCGGCCAGGGCGCTGGCGGCGCTGGCGGTCGCATTTGCAGCGGCCGTGTTGGCCCCGGCCAGGTCGGTATTCATATTGCCCATCACGTCGCTGATCATGGGCAGCAGCCGCGTGCGGAAGCCGCCTGCGCCCATGCCGGTATTCGGATCGCTGTCGTCGGTGTAGGTATTACCATTGACGATTACGGTAGTGGTCATAGAAGTTCCTTGATCTCGTAGGCTTTGGTGGTCGTGTTGAAGACGGGGTACTGCAGGGGGTTGAGGACTTGGAAGCGCCCGAGGTATTGGCGACGTTGGGCGTGGACGGTGTCGGCCGGGTCGTAGACCCAGAACACCTCCTGATCAATGCCGGCCTGCGCGTCGATGTCGAACGCGTTGGCCATGCCGTCGTCTTCGGTAAGGTAGTCGAGCGTGAACTTCGTGACGCGGTACGGAACGCGGCGGCCGAAGTATTCGGCGCCGCCGAGCGCTGTCTGCACGTCGGTTTTCGTTTCCCAGCCGGTGGTCAGTCCGTACGACGCGTTGTTCGCCGGCTGCCAGGACGGGCCGATAAAAATACGGCCGGCTTGAATAAAGCCGGCCGCGTTGGACGTGTCGCTGATTTCGAGTCGCCAATATCGCGCGACGACTGCGGAGGGCAGGATGTTGACCAGCGAGTGGTAGTACGCGCCCAGCTGGTCCGCCGTGTTTTTCCCGGACCACCAGCGGTCGTCCTCCCATTCCAAAAGCGGATACGGGTAAATGATCGGCCAGGCGGCGATCCAGCCGCTGTCGTAGATGGCCGTGGAAAAACCAGGTTCATTACTGCCGCGCCACCGGCATGTCGCGTTGAGCGAAATATTGTGGTTGACGAGCGCGACGATGTTGCTCGAATACGCCTTCGTCAAATCGATGTTGATGATGCAGTTCGGCAGCGTCGCATCGAGCGTGCGAGCGACGCGGCCGATGGTGCGATTCTGAAAATTCGTGATGGGCAGCGATGCGACCCATCCCCCGCCACTCAGCACCGAGGTGTCGATGCGGTTCGGAAAGCCGATGATGCAATTTGCCATGCTATCCCCATACCGTCAGCATGACCTGACGTGTTGCGAGTTGGTAGGTGACGCCGATGAGGCGGAATAATTTGCCGGCGTCGAGGCCGAAGCGGCTTACGGTCAGCTGGATCACGTCGAGGAATACGAGGGGCTGCACGGGCAGCAGGTCGATCGAGATGGTCACGTCGAAAATGTCGCGGCGCACCTTCTGCAAATTCAGCTGGCGCAAGGCCTCGGCGCCGGCCGCGGTCGGGTCGACGAGTAGACCGTCGATTAGCATTTCGGTGGCCAGCTTGAATTGGGTCTGGATGGTCGAGTCGGTCTGGATGGCCGTGCGATTGCCGAGTGCGAGGTAGCCGACCCTGGGGGTCGGAACTGAGCCGGCCACGTCGGTCTGCACCGTCCAAATCTTCCCGTAGTTCATCGTGACCTTCCACGCGGGGATGTTGTTGTCCCGCGCAGCGCGCCGCTCGATGGTTTCGCTGAAATCGAAGTCGTGCAGGCTCAGCTTCGGCGTGCCGGATGGATTCGTCAGCACCCCCATCCGCAGGACGCCAGTCGGATCGAACCCATACCAGGCGCCGACGCTCAGCGAAATCTGATCCATCGCCGACTGGAAGGTCGTGCTGCCAGTGATCTGAATGCCGACCACGGCGCTGTTGATCACATCGAGCGCGGCCACGTCGGCGGTCGATATTTCTGCGGGGCTCAGGCCGGCCAGCGCGCCGATCGCGGCCAGGACCTGGGCAGCCGTGCGATTGGCTGCCGTGGCGCCCTGCGTCACATCGGCCGTGACCGTGCCGGATGCCTGCGCGTGCAGCTGGAAGTAACCTTGCGCCAAGCAGGTGTTGTAGCCACCAGAGACCGGCGTACTGGCCTGCAGTAGTGCGGCTGTCGCAAAGTCGGTAGTGCCTGCGGACAGCGGCGCGCCACGGTCATACACGGCTGGTATCGCCGCAACGGCGCCATCGTGTACCTGATAGGTCAACTTCGATGTGTTCACCAGCGGCGGTGAGATGTTGAATACGGCGCCAAACACTTGCGGCTTCACCTGGCCCATCAAGTCGGTGGCCACGCCTTCGACGCCGAGCGGCAACGCGTTGTTGCCGAGGTAGGTGTTGGTCAGCACCGGCAGGCTGAACAGGTACTGCTTGTCCCGCAATTTCAGGATCAGCGTCGTCCAGTCGGCGTCGATGCTGTCGATCGTGCCCACGAAAATCTGCGTAAAGCCGCTCGGGTATGGATCGCCGATGTCGCCATCGCGGATGACGACCGGGCGTCCGTCGAAGCTGTAGTTCAGCCACGAATCGAATTGGCCGTCCGTATTCGTCAGCGTGATCTCGCCGGCCTGCAGCTGCGTGCCGCCGCCCGTCGTGCCGCCTCCAGTTTGATCGCCACCGACGTTGGCCGTTGTCGTCGACGAGTTCGCGTAGGCGCTCACGCCCAGGCTGCCCGGGTCCAACAGCGCCGGGAGAAACGACGTGTGCGGCGGCGTGTCGGCCGGCCCGGTCGTGAAGGCGCTCTCGCTCACATAAAAAGTGCGCAGGGTCCCTACCGCGTCGATAGCGGCTGTCAATTCGAGGACGATCATCAGGAACTCCGAACCGCGCGATCGAGCTTCGCCTGGGCGGCCAGCATGGATTTATTTTGATCGGCCAGCTGGGCCGACAACGCCGCCATTTGCAACTTGTCGGCCTTCGAGCTTTCCAACAGCTGCGCCAGCAGCTTCGTCACCGCCGGGTCCGTCGTGGACGACTGTGGCGCCAACATGCCGGCCGTCTGGCTCGCCGTGTAGACGCGCGCCGGCTGCGCGAAGTCGACCATTTCCGGGCCGTTCTCGCCGACCAGCGACGGTCCGCTGGCAATACCGCCATTTGCGTGCGAGTGATCCGCCAAATATTCGGGCGATGTGAGGAAGCCCTGGATAACACTTGCGAGAGTGGTGCCGGTCATCAGCGCGTTAATCCAGAAGTTCTCCCCAGGAGTATCTGGCGCGCGGCCCAGGTACTGCTGATACAGCGCATCAACCACGCTTTTATCGGCCGCTTCGGCTGCGGCACTGCTTGAGGCGCCGGCCGTTGTTGCCCCCACAGCATTGTCAGCGACAGCCTGCGCCTGCAGAGAAGTGGCCAGATCGGCGATGGCCTGCTCCACCTTGATAAATCCAGCATCGAGCGTGTCATCGATCTTGACCAGCTGCGTCACCTGCGTCGTCATGGCGTTGAGCTGCTGCTGGTCGGTGCTGATTTGCGTGCCGGTCGCGGCGTACAGCTTGGACAGGTCGCTTTGCACGCCCGCTTCATCTTTCGCATATTGGGCGTTGCTGGCGTTGTAGGCTTTGTCAGCCGTCAGATATGCTTGCGCATCCTGGCTGAGCTGGCCCTGCGCCGTCGTATCGCCGCCCTGCGCGGCCGCCAGCGTCGATTCGTACGTCGCCTTCGCCTCAGCCAGCTTGTCCGCTGGGGATAGCGTTGACAGGTCGCCTTGCGCGAGCGACGTTTTCAGATTGGCGATGTTTTGCTCGAACGACTGCAGTTTATCGATCACCCCCTGCATGGCGCTTTCTTGGCTCTGGTATGCAGAATTCAGGGCGTCTTGTTTCGTCGTGACATCAGCGGCGGCCTGCGCGGCCCATAGCTGCTCCGTCAGATCCTGCATCGCTGGGCTCAGCTGCTGCAGCGCAGCGAGGTGCTGCTGCTCCAGAACGGCAGCGGCGCCGGCGGCGTTGCCGGTGGCGGCAAATATCTGGGCTTGAATCGACAGCTTTGAAGTGGTGGCCGTTGCTGCGGCCTGAGCATCCCATGTCGCCTGCGTCGCTGCGGCGAGCGCAGGCGATAGGCCGACCAGGGCCGCCTCGTGCTGCTTTTCAAGCACCGCTGCGGCGCCGGCGGCATCCCCGGTGGCGGCATACAGTTGCGACTGCTGGTCCAGGATCGCGCTGGAGTCCGACGCGGCCGCCGCTTGTGCGGTCTGCGCCGCCTGCGCGTCCCAGAGTTGCTGCGTCAGCGCCGCCGTCGCCGGCGAAAGCCCCTGCAAGGCGATAAGGTGCTGCTTTTCGAGTACGGCAGCCGCGCCGGCCGCATCACCGGTCGCCGCGTAGATCTGCGATTGCAAATCCAGCTGGTTGTTCAGGTCCGTCGAATCGCCATAGGCCTGAACAAAGGCTGGCGCCAGCTGCATGAGCGAGGCATATGTCTGCTGCCCCGCAGCGGTGGCGAGATTCAGCCCGTCGACGATCTGTTCGAACTGCGCCTTCGTGGTCACACCGGTATAGCCCAGAGCTTCCATCGCGTTGTCGACGGCGGTCACCACCGGCGCCAGCTGTTGCTGCTGCGACAGGAAGTTCTGGATATAGAACGTCGTGTTGGTGTTGAGCTGGTCCAGGCCGCCCGACAGCGTGACCAACTGCGCGCGCGTCGCCTCCGAGGCCAGGCCGACGGCGCCGAACGCCGTCGCGGCATCCTTGCCCAGCGACGTGGCCACAGCGTTTGTATCGGTGAACTCCGATGTCACGCGCGTCAGCGCGGCGCTGGTCGCCTCCGTCGGCTCCTTGAGTGCCGCCAAATCTTCAAGCGTGACCTGCGCGCCGAAGACGGCTGTGCTGGACGTCTGCAGAGCGGTGCGGAATTTCAGAAGCTGCTCGACCTCGGTGGCCAGCTGGTCTTGCGTGCCGACGAAGCCGTCTTCCAGCTTCGACAGGCCGGGCTGCACCGCATCGAGGATCGTGTTGATGTGATCCTTGAACACCGCGTCGAGCTGGCCGCTGGCGTTCTGGTCCGTGCCTTCGGCGCCGAGGCTGGCCGTGGTGTAGGTGTGCCCCTGCAGCGCGGTGATGACGTTCGACTTCTCGCCATTCGTCAGCAAACTAGCGATGGCGTCATCCGAGGTGGCGACGTTCGTCATCAGCGACGTGACGGCGGCGGAGTCGGCCGGCGACCAGAAGCTGGCCGACACGCCGAACGTGCCGAACGCCGAGGACGCGCCGGCGCCGTTCGCGCCAGGGCTGCCGGCGGCCGAGTTCAGATATGCCGTGTTGTTCTGGCCTTGATTGCCGCGCTCGTTGATGCTGATATTGCCGGGCGCGTTGTCGTCGGCGAATGTCAGGCCGGTGTTCTGCTCCTTCCCGCTTCCCCCCATCAGCAGGCCGCCGACCAAGATCGCAGCAGCGGCAACCCAGCCATACGGCCCCATCGTCGACGCGTCTGCGGCGGCGGCATCGGCGCCACCCTCAGCTGCGGCACCGCCCAGCGAATCAGCACCGATAGCCGCGCCAGTACTGGTGGCGGCATCCGTGCCAGCGTTGGTGATGATGACGTCGCCAGCGGCGTCGATAGTTGTTCCACCAGCCAGGCCGGAAGCCGCACTTCCGCCGCCCAATGTTCCGGCCGACCCTGCGGCCGCCTCGCTACCCACGCTTTCAGCGCCGGTCGACCAGCCTTGCGAGTTGATGAGCGCGCCCAGAGAGTCGCCGCCCGTCATGCCTGTCATATTTGCGCTGGCTTGCGCATACGGCGACACTGAACTGGTACCGCTCAGCCACGCGGAAATAGAACCCGAGCCTGTCGAGGTCAGCGCCGAATATGCGGTCTTCGCGGCGTTCGCGGTGTTGATCAAGCTGCTGATGCCAGCGACATCGCTTGTCGCAGATGCCTGGGGCGCGGACGGGTTGATGATCGACGCGATGGTGCTCGATATCGGCGCCAGGATCGGCTGCAGGACCATCTTGGCGAAGGCCGTCTCCATGTCGGTGACGAGCTTCTTCCAGCCCTTACCGCCGCCGTCGATGATGGCCGACGTAAGGTCGTCGGAGATTTCCGTCGCGGTGTGCTTCCATGCCTCGGAAGCCTTTTTAGCGGCATCCGCGTTGGCCTGAGTTACGGCGTTCGAAGCCATGACAGTGCCAAGCTGTTGCTGGGCCGCGATTTGGTCGTTCAAATCGCCCAGGATTTGCGTGTAGATGCCAGTTGCGACTGGGTTATTGATCAGATCATCTTGCTGCAATAGAAGCGTTATCGCTTTCGCCTGCTGCTGGAGTGCCTCGGTACTCTGCGCAGCTTGGGATGCTTTCAATTGGTCGACCTGCTCTTTCGTCTTGCCAATTTCGAGACCGCGCTGCTGTTCTTTGGCAATCTGCTCGGTGATACTTTGCATGTTGGCATCGTCGGCCTTTTGCATTGCGTCCATCATCGACTGGTAATCGGTATGGTTGTCGACGGTGACGGCATTGCCCCCCTGTTGCAACGCTAGTTGAATTTCCGCCTGCAATCGCGCCATCTGATCCAAATGGTCCTGCTTTTGCTGCGCCGTGAGGCCGGCCATGTTCGCGAGCTTCAGCTGGTCGGCCGCCTGCTCATCGAGCATGTTCACCTTGATATCGGTGGCTTGCTCGTCGTACTGCTGTTTCGAAATCTGGCCC
>Ga0209847_1001091_pt1 | contig 10136 bp, 9 predicted proteins | sample OrgsoiDNA_201060_FD_185808 | JGI IMG/M metagenome (GOLD analysis project Ga0209847, IMG submission 185808) | Permafrost soil microbial communities from the Arctic, to analyse light accelerated degradation of dissolved organic matter (DOM) -... | ecosystem: Environmental > Terrestrial > Soil >... | reverse complement strand
GCGCGTTCCAGGTCGGCCACGGTCAGGTCGGGGAAGCCCAGCGCGGCCAGTTTCTTGGCCAGCGGCGGCGTGCCGTTGCCGTCCTTGTCCAGCGCCACGCTCACCGGCAGCACTTTTTCGCGGATCGCTTTGTCCGGCGACGTGTCGCGCACATTGGTGATGGAGACGGCCAGGCGGCGCGGCGTGGCGTAGGTGGTGGCGACGCTGTCGGCTTCGAGGAAGTCGCGCGCTTTGAGGCCGTTGACGATGCCGGCGCTGAAGGCCGCGCCCAGTTTGGCGAGCGCCTTCGGCGGCAGTTCTTCGGTCAGCAGTTCGATTAAGAGAGTTTGATTCATATTGTTTATATCGTTTTCGACTTACGCGGCTGGCGCGGTGACGGCGGCGGTGACGGCGGTTCCCAGCATCGGGAAGCCGAGGCGCTCGCGCGAATCGTAATAGGCTTGCGCGACGAGGCGCGACAAGGTGCGCACGCGGCCGATGTAGGCGGCGCGCTCGGTCACGGAGATGGCGCCGCGCGCGTCGAGCATGTTGAAGCTGTGCGAGGCCTTCATGATCTGCTCATACGCCGGCAAGGTCAGTTGCAGCTCGATCAAGCGCTTGGCTTCCGATTCGTGGTTGGCGAATTGGGCGAACAGCAGCTCGGTGTTGGCGTGCTCGAAGTTGTAGGTCGACTGTTCGACTTCGTTTTGATGGAACACGTCGCCGTAGGTCAGCTTCTTCGTGATGCCGTTTTCTTCCCACTCGGTCCACACCAGATCATAGACGTTTTCGACGCCCTGCAGATACATCGCCAGCCGCTCGATGCCATAGGTGATCTCGCCTAGCACCGGCTTGCAATCGAGGCCGCCGACTTGCTGGAAGTAGGTGAACTGCGTCACCTCCATCCCGTTCAGCCAGACTTCCCAACCGAGGCCCCAGGCGCCCAAGGTCGGGCTTTCCCAGTCGTCCTCGACGAAGCGCACGTCGTTCTGCTGCAGGTCCAGGCCCAGCGCGGACAGCGAGCCGAGATACAGGTCGAGGATATTTTCCGGCGCCGGTTTCAGCACCACCTGATATTGGTAGTAGTGCTGCATGCGGTTCGGGTTTTCGCCGTAGCGGCCATCCTTGGGGCGGCGCGACGGCTGTACGTAGGCGGCGCGCCAAGGCTCCGGGCCGATGGCGCGCAGGAAGGTCCCGGTGTGGAAGGTGCCGGCGCCGACTTCCATGTCGTAGGGCTGGAGCAGGGCGCAGCCTTGCTTGTCCCAGTAGGTTTGCAAGGTCAATATGATTTGTTGAAATGTGAGCATCTTGTTTGGTCGGTGGCGCGCGTCGGGGCGCAGCGGTTGCAGGTACGCTAAAGCGGCTAATTTTAGCGGGTTTTACGGGGTGGCTGGTGAGATTACGCGGCTTTTGCCGGGTTTTTTGTATTTTGTCGGCCCCACCACCAGGCGCCGGCCAGCGCGATGGCGGCCAGCAGCAGGAACAGTTTGTTCCCCCAGCGGATATACGGCGTCGTGCCGCTCATGCCTTGCACGGTCGCGGCCAGCGTGCCGCGCGTGTTGGCCGCCAGATGCTGGACCACCACGCCGTGGCTGTCGATGACGGCGGTGGCGCCGGTGTTGGTCGCGCGTAGCATCGGCCGGCCGGTTTCCAGCGTGCGCATCTGCGAGATTTGCAGGTGCTGCGGGATGGCGATGGTGTCGCCGAACCACGCCAGGTTGGAGGTGTTGAGCAGCAGCGTGGCCGGCTTCTGGCCCGCCGCCGGCGCGTTCAATTCGGCCGCGATCTCTTCGCCGAACAAGTCTTCGTAGCAGATGTTGGGCAGCACGCGCTGGTCCTTGACCGCGAACGAGGGCTGGATATTGGCGCCGCTGGTGATGTCGCCGAGCGGGATCGACATCAGGTTGACGAACCAGCGGAAGCCGTAGGGAATGAATTCACCATACGGCACCAGGTGGTGTTTGTCGTAGCGGTAGTAGCTGGTCGCAGCCGTCGACGACATGCCGATCACGCTGTTGAAATAGGCGGACTCGCTGTCGGCCAGCGGGATGCCGAGTATCAGGTTGCTGTGGGTCTTTTGCATGTACTGGCTCAGCGTCGCCAGATAATCGGGCGGCAGCTGCTGCGGCAGCATCACGATGGCCGTCTCCGGCGTCGCGATCAGATCGGCCGGCGCGGCGGTGATCATGTCCTGGTACAGCTTCAGCGTCGCCTGCACGTGGGCGCCGTTGAATTTTTCGTCCTGCGGGATATTGCCCTGCAAAAGGCGGACAGCAATCGGCTGGCCTTCCGGCTGCGTCCACTGCACGAAGCCCAAGCCGTAACCGGCGCCCATCAGCGCGACGATCCCGCCGGTGGCGATCCAGCGCGTGCGGTGCGCCAGCAGCAGCAGCGCGCCGGCGCACAGCGCGGCCAGCCATCCGAGGCCGTAGACGCCGACCAGCGGCGCGTAGCCGGCCAGCGGGCTGTGATTGTGCGCGTAGCCGGCCGACAGCCACGGGAAGCCGGTGAACAGCCAGCCGCGTATCCATTCGAACAAGCCCCACATCGCCGGCAGCACCAGCACATTCGCGGCCGGCAGCGGCAGCAGCCAGCGCTTGCGCAGCCACGCGGCGGCGCCCATCGCCAGCGCGACGTAGAAGCCCATGCCGAAGGCCAGCAGCGCGACGGCGGCCGCCGCGATCGGCGCGGCCATGTCGCCGTAATAGTGCAGCGAGACGTACAGCCAGTAGGTGCCGGCGGCGGTCCAGCCGAAGCCGAAGGCCCAGCCGATTAGCGCGCCGCTTTTGACGGTGGACCCGCGCAGCACCTGATAAAACAGCACGGCCAGCGCGAGGATTTCGACCGGCCACCAGCCGAACGGCGCGAACGCGAACACGCTCGCGGCGCCGGCCAGCGCGGCGATGATCATCCGGCCTGGTGTGCTGCGTTGCGGCTTGGGAGGGGCGTTGGGATCGGTGCGGCGAAAACGCATTATTCGTCCGCGTCGGCGGCGGGCGGCAGCTTCTCGACCAGCAGCACGTGGATTTGTCGGGCGTCGGCGCGCAGCACTTCGAAGCGCAGGTTGTCCATGTCGAACACGTCGCCCTTGTGCGGCATGCGCGCCAGGTGCTTGGCGACCAGGCCGCCGATGGTGTCGACGTCATCGACCGGCAGCTCGGTGCCGAGTTCTCCGTTGAACTGGGCGATCTCGGTGAGCGCCTTGATGCGCCAGCGCGGACCGTGCACGCCTTCCTTGATCGAGAGGATGTTGTCCTCCTCCTCGTCGAAATCGTATTCGTCTTCGATGTCGCCGACGATTTGTTCAAGCACGTCCTCGATCGTGATCAGGCCGGCCACGCCGCTGTACTCATCGACCACGATGGCCATGTGATTGTGGTTGGCGCGGAAGTCGCGCAGCAGCACGTTGAGGCGCTTCGATTCGGGGATGAAGATGGCCGGGCGCAGCATGTCGCGCACGTCGAACGATTCTTCGGCGTAGTAGCGCAGCAGGTCTTTCGCCAGCAGGATACCGATCACCTTATCGCGCTCGCCCTCGATGGCGGGGAAGCGCGAGTGCGCCGTCGACAGCACCGACGGCATCCATTCCTCGATCGGCTTGCTGATGTCGATGACGTCCATCTGCGAGCGCGGGATCATGATGTCGCGCGCCGACAAATCGGAAACCTGGAACACGCCTTCGATCATCGACAGCGCGTCGGCGTCGATCAGATTGCGTTCGTGGGCGTCGTGCAGGACTTCGAGCAGTTCCGCGCGGTTCTCGGGCTCGGGGGATATGAGTGCGGTCAGGCGTTCAAACAGTGACCGGTGTGGCTTGGCGTCAGTCTTGACGCCACTAGAGTGCTCTTGCATAGGAGGCGTGAGCCGTTGTGACGAAGGGCATAGGATACACCAAAAGGGTGCCGCGGCTGGTTTTTGTCAAAAAAACAGCGCAAGGCGGCGACGTCGTTATCAGCTCTACGCTGACGCCCATCTCGCGAAAGGGACGCCCTCGATGAAGCCCAAGCCAGATTTGTCGGTCCTGTCCATGGCGGCTCACGGGTGAGCGATGGCCGACTTATTCCGGCGCGTCGGCGTATTCCAGTTCGATCAGCGTGTCGTCGGGATAGTGCGGGTCGCTGGTCGGCACGGTGTAAGTGATGCCCTTGTCGCCGGTCGCCAGCGATATGCGTTGCGTGCCCGAGACCAGCGTTGCCTGCCTGACCCGGCGCGGGCTGTGGGCTTGCCAGTTCAGCTTATCCGAAGCGCACCAGTGAGTTGTCAGCAACCAGGATGCGACTAAACTGCGGACCCAAAGAGGAATTTCTTCTTTCACGATGGCGACCGTCACTTCACATTCAAGCCGGAAGTCGCCGAGCCGCCGCATATTGGCCGGCAGGCCGTCGCTGCGCACATCCGCGTCCCAGCGGTAATTGCCCTTTTTCTGGTTCAGCAGCAGATCGGCGTTGTCGTCGGCCAGGGCCGCGATGCGCGGCAAGGTGAACCTGCCGTCGGCGTCCAGCGCAACCGGCACGGAAGTCTCGTTGCCGGCGATGCGCAGCGCGAGGTGATCCATCGTCGCGTCGGTGGGCGCGCCGGAGCGCAGGCGCAGCTTGAAACGCAGCTCGTGCGTGTTCGGCGCCAGTGCATGGTATTCGTCGAATGCGTCGAGGCCGGCCAGCATGACGCGGTAGGGCTTCAGTTCCGGGCTGCGGATGCTGTTGATCTGCACGGTGGCCGCGTCGTCGGCTTGTGCCGGCAAGCCGGCCGCTAGCAGCAGCAAGCCAGCGGCTAGCGAACGATAGAAAGCCATGCACGATCCTGTTATAAGTTGGTGTGGTAACTAACTATAACAGCAACAATGATCTTTTGAGCAATTCTATGAATGTGCGCTTGCGCGGTTTCAGTCGGCGTAGGGATCGGCGATGCCCAGCGTCGCCAGGATTTCCGTCTCCAGGCCTTCCATCTCGGCCGCTTCCTCGTCGTCCTCGTGGTCGTAGCCTTGCGCGTGCAGCACGCCGTGGACGATCAGGTGGGCGGTGTGCTGTTCGACGGTTTTCTTTTGCTCGGCCGCTTCGCGTTCCAGCACGTCGGTGCAGAGGATGATGTCGGCCTGGGTGGGCGCGTCGTCGTCGACTTCTTCGCCTTCGTTGTAGGCGAAGGTCAGCACGTTGGTGGCGTAGTCCTTGCCGCGATAGTCGCGGTTCAGGGCCTGGCCTTCGGCGGCGTCGACGAAGCGTATCGTCAGCTCGGCCGGGGCGAACAGCGCGGCCGCCACCCAGCGCCGCACTTTCGGGCGCGTGATGGTTTCTTGCAGGCGGGCGTCGGGATACTGTACCGACAGGCTGAGTTTATTTTTTGCGGACATTTTTGACGGCGGTGGGTTTGATCAAATGGGTGACGTCGGCATTGGCTTCCTGCGCGCTTTCGTAGGCGTCGACGATGCGCGCCACCAGCGGATGGCGCACCACGTCCTCGCTGCCGAACTGCGTGAAGGCGATGCCGCGCACGTCGCGCAGCACCTGGATGGCGTCGACCAGGCCGCTCTTCTGCGACTTGTGCAGGTCGATCTGCGTGACGTCGCCGGTGACCACGGCCTTGCTGCCGAAGCCGATCCGGGTCAGGAACATCTTCATCTGCTCGACGGTGGTGTTCTGCGCCTCGTCGAGGATGACGAAGGCGTGGTTCAGCGTGCGCCCGCGCATATACGCCAGCGGGGCGATCTCGATGATCTGCTTTTCGAACATCTTCTGGGTGCGGTCGAAGCCGAGCAGGTCGTACAGCGCGTCGTACAGCGGACGCAGATACGGATCGACCTTCTGCGCCAGGTCGCCCGGCAGGAAGCCGAGGCGCTCGCCCGCTTCGACAGCGGGACGGGTCAGGATGATGCGCTTGACGGCGTCGCGTTCGAGCGCGTCGACGGCGCAGGCCACGGCCAGGTAGGTCTTGCCGGTGCCGGCCGGGCCGACGCCGAAGCTGATGTCGTGCTCGAGTATCGCCCGCAGGTATTTGATCTGGTGCGGCGTGCGGCCGCGCAGGTCGGCGCGGCGGGTTTTCAGGATCGGGCTGTTGATGTCGGGCTCGACGAACGGTGTCTCCGGATTGTGCTCGGAGGCGGCCGACAGGCCGGCGCGCTGTTCGACCAGCGCCAGTTGCACTTCTTCCAGCGGCACCACCTTGTTGGCGACGGCGTAGAACTGTTCGAGGATTTCGACGGCGCGTTCGGCGTTGCTGCCGCTGACGATGAATTTCTCGCCGCGGCGGAAGATGGTGACGTCGAGCGCGGCCGAAATCTGCCGCAGGTTTTCGTCGAGCGGGCCGCACAGGTGGGCCAGCCTCGTGTTATCGAGCGGCTCGGGGATGAAGTAGTGCGGCTGGACTGGTGTTTTGGTTTTCAATGGGGTGTCTGTGTAAGTGTGCGATAGAGCAATAAGGCGGGGCGGCGCCGCGGACGCGGTCGCGCAGCAGACCAGTCGCTAGTTTAACGTAATTTGCCGCGATGATCGCGGCGCCGGCCGGCGCGATTTCCGCCTTCCTTCTTTGTAACAATTTCCTACAGGTTCTTGCGTGCGCCGCCCGCCGGCGCCATGTGTTGAAATAGCATCGTTGGCAACACTTCCAGCGGATCGATTGAGCTTGAACAATCTTTGCAAGGAATCGACTAGCGGGATGAACGGGCTTTGGGCATAGAATATTGCATCAATGGCAATTTCAATCGCAGCATGGACGGATCGTTTTGTTGGCTGCCGGCAGCTTGCCGGCCAGCGCGAAACCAGACCGCCGGCCTAGGCGTCGCAACCGTTTGGCGTCGAACACAGCGGAACTTATTTGGCATAGCTAAGTCTTCCTTAAGTTCGCAGCAGCATTATTTCATCACCTACTTAGACGAGGAAAAAATCATGGCACACCACGCACTGGCATCGCAAGAAAGCTACAACCCCAACCACCTGCTCGATATTTTGCTGGGCAAGATGCAGCTGAAGAACGACGCCGCCCTGTCGCGCCTGCTCGAAGTGGCACCGCCGGTCATCAGCAAGATCCGCCACCACCGCCTGCCGGTCGGCGCCTCGCTGCTGATCCGCATGCACGAAGTGACGGGCATGAGCATCCGCGACCTGCGCGACTTGATGGGCGACCGGCGCACCAAGTATCGCCTGTCCGACGCCCAGGGCCGCCCCAAGGCCGACGATCGCAACGACAAGCCGGAAGCGGGCAGCTACGCCGCCCATCATTGACATGGCCGGCTGCGCGCCATACTGCCGCGCCTGAGTTGCACCAGGCCGGCAGAAGCCCAGCGTGGGGAATCAGGACAGCAGCACCATCGCGATTTCGTCGTATTGCAGTTCCGTCTCGCGGAACAGTTGCAGATAGATTTCTTCATCGAGTCCCAGCGCCTGCCAGGCCACGGACGACACGGGCGGCACCAGGCCGTCCGCCATCTGCGCCAGATCGAGCGCATGTACCACCGCGTCGGCGATGTGGATGATCGCCGACAGGAAGCCCGCGCCCGGCGTGTCCGGGTCGTGGTGGTGGGCGATCGCCAGCTTCATCGTATCCGAAAAATTCCAGTGTTCCGCCAGCGCCACGCCGGCCGCGACGTGGTCTATGCCCAGCACCGCCCGTTCCGCCTCCAGCGGGAAGCAGTCGTGCGCGGCGCGGTAGCCGATCACCCGTTCGTACTGCTGCGGGAAGCACGACACCAGCACCAGCCGGCCGATATCGTGCAGCAGCCCGGCCGTGAAGGCGTAATCCTGGTTGAACCGCATCTGCCGCGCCAGCACCTTGGCGCAGGCCGCCGTGGCGATCGAGTGGCGCCAGAAGGCCTTGTGGTCGAAGCCCGCACACTGGCCCTCGGCGAAGCAGCCGGTGACGGCGGCCGCCGTGATCAGGTTGCGCGTGGTCTGGAAGCCGAGGTAGGTGATGGCTTGCTGGATCGTCGTGACTTTCACCTGCAGGCCGTACAGCGAGGAATTGGCCAGCCGCAGCGTCTTGGCCGTCAGCGCCTGGTCGTACGAGACCTTTTTGGCCAGCACGGAAATATCGACGTCCTCCTGGTCTATGCTGTTGAGCAGTTCCATCACCACGGCCGGCAGCGACGGCAGGTCGACCAGGTTGGTCAACACGTCGTCTATGGTCAATTCGGTGGCTTGCGGGCTTGGTGGCGCGTTCATTCGACCGGCTCCTGCGGCATGCCGAGGCGGTAATCGGTGACGAAACTGCGCAGCAGCGCGGTGGCCCAGTCGGCGTCGTCGTCCGGGTCCTGGCGGCGGAACAGGCGCGCCAGGCGCTGCTCGTGGTACTCGATGCCGGCCGCCAGCTCCTCCTGCGACGCCACCGCCTCGATGACGATGGGCAGCGCGGCGATGCCGTGGCGGGGCATCAGCGTGATCATGGCCTCGGTCAGCACGGTGCCTTGCGGCAGCAGCACATGGCCCTGCACGTCGAGCAATTCGTCCGATAAGGTCATGCCTGGTTGAACTAGCGCAAGCGCCAGGTGCTGGTAATTCGCCGTCATGGCTCCTCCGTGGTCCGTGCACGATCTTACCATTGCGGGCATGCAATGTCTGCCCTTAGCATAGCGTGTGTGCGCCGAGCTTGCGCCGGGACTTGCCGATGCGCCTGGCCGGGGCCGGCGATGCGTGCTTTTGCCGTTGATCTTGCCAAGTCGCAAACCATCCCGTACATTGAGGCGTTGCCCTCAAAATCGCATGGTTGCCATGTTTGTGTAGAACAAACGCCTCAGGCCGGGAGAATCTGTAGATGTTTGGTATCCAAGGGCGGCTCACGCTGCTGTTCGTGGTCATCGTCACGCTGGTGTTGGCCATTTCCGGCACCTATGCCCAATACAGCCTGGGCCATGAGCTGGAGGTGGGCAACCAGCGCCTGCGCCAGGGCGTGCTGACGCGTTTGCAAACCAGCTTGCCGTCGGCGCTGTGGGACCTCGACAAGGCCAAGGTCGACAACATCGTCGCGGCCGAGATGCTGCCGCCCGAACTGGTCGCCATCCGCGTCTACGATACCTCGGTCGGCCTGTTCTCCGGCAAGCTGCGGCACGACAACGGTGCCATTTCCAGCATCGACGGCGACTCCGCCGTGAGCGGCACGCCGGTGGTGGCCGACCTGGCCTACCGCGACTCGGGCGCCGCCGGCGCCGCGCTGAAACCGGTCATCGTCGGCCGCGTCGTCGTCAACTTCAGCCGCGACCAGATCGACGCCACGCTGGCCGCCGAGGTGCGCCGCAAGGTCACCGAGGTGCTGCTGCTCGACTTGATTTTGGTGGCGGCGCTGGCGCTGTCGCTGCGCATCGTGTTCGACCCGCTCAAGCAGCTGCGCGACGGCCTGTTCGACCTGGCCACGCGCGGCAGCGACGAGGTCGAGGAATTGCCGGAGAGCCGGCGCGACGAGCTCGGCGAAGTGATCCGCGGCTTCAACGCCATCCAGCGCAAGGTGAAATCGAACATCGAGCGCATCCGCGAGGCCGAGGACGAGGCGCGCAAGTCGGCGCAGGAAACCACCCAGGCGCTGGCCGACCTGCGGCGCACCCAGGAGTCGCTGCTGCAGGCCGAGCGTCTGGCCTCGCTGGGCGGCCTGGTGGCCGGCGTGGCCCACGAAATCAACACCCCGGTCGGCATCGCCCTGACCAGCGCCTCGGTGCTGATGGAGGCCACCGACCGCGTGCACGAGGCCGTCGCCGGCGGCAATATCAAAAAGTCCGACATCCTGCGCTACCTGGAAACGGCCGGCGAAAGCGCGCGCCTGATCATGAACAACGCCTACCGCGCCGCCCATCTGATCCACAGCTTCAAGCAGATCGCCGTCGACCAGGTCAGCGAGGCGCGCCGCCGCTTCGAGCTGCACGACTACATCAACGAAGTGGTGTCGAGCCTGCAGCCTAAGCTGAAGAAGACCCGCATCCGCGTCGCCATCGACTGCCCGTCGGACATCGTGCTCGACAGCTATCCCGGCGCGCTGGCCCAGGTCATCACCAATTTGACACTGAACTGCGTCGAGCACGCCTTCGACGCCGACGACGAGGGCAGCATCGCGATCCGCGTCGCGCTCGAAGGCGACTGGATCGAGATGCGCGTCGTCGACGACGGCAAGGGCATCCCGGCCGACATGCTCGACAAGGTGTTCGACCCCTTCGTGACGACCCGTCGCGGCCAGGGCGGCACCGG
>Ga0209847_1001090_pt1 | contig 10136 bp, 9 predicted proteins | sample OrgsoiDNA_201060_FD_185808 | JGI IMG/M metagenome (GOLD analysis project Ga0209847, IMG submission 185808) | Permafrost soil microbial communities from the Arctic, to analyse light accelerated degradation of dissolved organic matter (DOM) -... | ecosystem: Environmental > Terrestrial > Soil >... | reverse complement strand
GGAGGTCAGCGTCTGGGGCGCCTGGCGGTCGGAGTGGCGCAGGATCTCGCGCTCGCTGGCCGCGTCCGGGTAGCCGATGCGCAAGCGCATCAGGAAACGATCGAGCTGCGATTCCGGCAGCGGATAGGTGCCGTGGTGTTCCACCGGGTTCTGGGTGGCGATCACCATGAAGGGGCGAGGCAGCAAATGCGACCGGCCGTCGATGGTGACCTGGCTTTCGTTCATGGCTTCGAGAAGGGCCGACTGCGTTTTGGGCGTGGTGCGATTGATCTCGTCAGCCAGCAGAAAATTGCTGAAAATGGGCCCGGGCTTGAATTCGAAAGCCTCCTTGTGGGCGTTATAAATGGTGACACCCAGGACGTCGCTGGGCAGCATATCGCTGGTAAACTGCAGCCGATGGAAGCGGCACGACACCGAGCGGGCCAGCGCGTGGGCTAGCGTGGTCTTGCCGACGCCGGGCACGTCTTCGATCAGCAAGTGGCCGCGCGCCAGCAGGCAGACCAGGGAAAGCCTCACCACTTCCGGCTTGCCGCGAATCGCGGACCCCAGAGCCGTTTCCAACTCTGCGAGCTTGGCAAGGATTTGCGGCGAGAATCCAGACGGCGGGGCTACCATTGATTCCCGCTGGGACATTACAGTTCATCATACCGTGAAAACCGCAGTACCCACTCCACGGCCTCGCCAATCGATTGCGCCCGAAAATCCGGCGCATGCTCGGGAGCACGCTCGCGGTATCCACGATCGATCAGCACCGTGCGGCACCCGGCCGCCGCGCCGGCGTCGATATCGCGCCAGCGATCGCCGATCAGGAAACTGCGGCTGAGGTCGATCCCATGGCGCTCCGCCCCCTCGATCAGCAGCCCCGGTTTGGGCTTACGGCACCCGCAGCCATCCGCGTCATCGTGCCAGCAGACAAAGAAACCGTCCACGCCCAGCGCGGCGCCAATCGCGATGTTGATGGCTTCCACGGCCGCGCGCTCCGTGGTGCCGCGCGCGACGTCAGGTTGGTTGGTCACCACTAACAGCAGATAGCCGTCGCGTTTCAACCGGGCCAACGCCGCGGCGGCATCGGGATATAGTTTCAACTGATCCACACTCGCGGGCGGATACGGTTTCCCGTCGCGCACTACCGGCTGATTGAGCACGCCATCACGGTCGAGGAAAACGGCCTTTAAGGAATGGATTCCCATTTTGTCTCGGCGATTTTGAGTGCGGGGTGGGTGACCAGAAGATGCCACAGCACAGCCTGAAACGCCTCCGCGTGCGGCGTGACGTGTCTGGCGTTGACGGTCGGCACCAGGATGCAGGCGTCAGCGGCCTGCGCGGTGTAGCCGCCATCGCGTCCCACAATCCCCGCCACCTTCGCGCCCACCGTCTTCGCGTATTGAACCGCGGCCACCAGGTTGGGGCTCACGTGCTTTTCCAGGTTGCCGCCGCCTACCGAGAAGACCAGCACGGCATCGTTCCGGCGCAGGCGGCTCACCCGCAGCCAGGCCTCGAACACGCCGGCCCATCCTTCGTCATTGGTGCGCGCGGTCAGTTCGGCGACGTTGTCGGTGGGCGCGTACGCTTCGAAGCCGCAGATCTTCCGGAAATCGTTGACGGCGTGCGAGGCGTTGGCCGCGCTACCGCCCACTCCAAGGATGAACAGGCGCCCGCCGTGCGCTCGGCAATCGGCCAGAAGCGCGGCCACGGCCTCCACCGCGGCGGTATCGATGCGCGTCAGAATCTCCGCGGCTTCCGCCAGAAACTGTTCGGTAAACGTCATCGCGAAAGAAACTCCGTCAGCTCCCGTATGCCTTCGAGAGACCCGATTTCATAGAACCGTTCGCGCGCTTCCCACGCCGCCAGCTCGCCCCGCCGCAGCAAGTCCTGGTAGACCGCGGCAAGGTCGCAGGGCTGGTCCGGCGGCGCCGTGTCAAATGCGCGGCGGCGGAAAACACCCAGGCCGTAATCGATGTGGTGCATACGCGGCGTCCGGTTCGCCTTATCGTACGCCAGAATGCGGCCTTCCGCATACTCGACGTTGCTCCGGTCCCACCGGCCATCGTTGCGGAACACGGTCATCAGGCCCGGCTTGCCCGATTCCAGAAACGTACGGGCCGCGTCCCCATAATCGCAGGGCAGGTAGGAATCGCCATAAATCGCAAAGAAATTTTCACCCAGTAACGGCAGAGCCTGGCGGATTGCGCCCGCCGTCCCCAACAGTCGCGGGCCGTCGAAAGAATAGTCCACATGCAAACCGAAGGCGCTGCCGTTGCCGGCGTAATCGCGAACCTGCTCGCCCAGGTACCCGACGCACAGCACCACGCGTTCGATCCCCCTCTGGCTGAGCAGACGCAGTTGATGGCCCAGAAAAGGCTCGCCCGCGATCTCTACCAGCGCCTTGGGAATGGCCTCGGTGATGGGGCGCAGGCGCGTGGCCAGGCCGCCGGCCAATATGGCGATCGGCAGCATGGCTCAGGAACGCGTCACCAGGGCGGTGCCCTCGAAATCGAAGTGCATGCGGACCTCGCGCAATCGGGCTTCGCGCAGCACGTGGCGCAGCCTGGTCTTGTCTTCCGTGTAGAGCATCAGGAAGCCGCCACCGCCGGCGCCGATGAGCTTGCCGCCGAGCGCTCCGCTCGCGCGCGCCAACTGGTAATATTCGTCGATGTTCGAATTGGACATCGACTTCGATCGGAATTTCTTCAGCTCCCAATGCTCGTGCATGATGGCTGCAAAGCGGTGCAGGTCGCCCCGCTCCAGCGCATCCTTACTCTCGTACCCAAGGCGTTTGATGTGGTGAAGATGGTCGATCATGGCCGCGTCGCCTTCGCGCGTGCGGCTGTCCTGCTCGGCCAGTATCGCCGAAGCGGAGCGCGTGAAGCCGGTAAAAACCAGCAGCAGATTGTCTTCCAGGTTGTAGAGCGTTTCGGGGGAGATTTGCAGCGGCCGGACGCCCACGCTGCCGTCACGTTGAAAATCAAATGCCGTGATTCCGCCGTATGAAGCGATGTACTGGTCCTGCTTGCCCACCGGTTCGCCCAGCAGGTCGATCTCGATATGGCAGGCCTGTTCGGCCAGCACCTGGCGCGGGACGAATTCCTTGTTCTGCGTGTGCAGCGCGCGCAGGAGGGCGATGGTGAAACTCCCCGACGAGCCCAGCCCGGTTCCGGCCGGTATGTCCGAATGGCTGACGATTTCCAGGTGCGGCGCCTCCACCGGCACCAGCTTCAGGGCCTCTCGAATGATCGGGTGTTTGATCTCGTCCACCGTGCGCACCCTCTCGGTCTTCGAGTATTTGACGATGAATTCGGGCTCGAAAGTTTCGTGCAGCGTGATGTAGACGAACTTGTCGATGGCTGCTGAAAGCACGAAGCCGCCGTGCTCGCGATAGTAGGAGGGAAGGTCGGTGCCGCCGCCTCCGAGCGAAATTCGCAGCGGGCTGCGCGTGATGATCATGGGCGTTTCCCGCTGTAGACTTGTTCAATGACGCGGAGCGCGGCCTGCGCGTCGGCGATGCCTGGCTGCGGCTGGCGCTTCAGACGGATGTCCTCCAGAAAGGCGGCGCACTCGGCTTCCCAGGAATCGTCGGCCATGGGATATTCCCATGCCAGCGTTTCGGGCGGGCCCATTTCGGGCGACATGCGGTACCACGTCAGCCGTTCCACGCCGTAGCTGCCTCCCAGTCCACTAATCTCCAGTTTGCCCACGCGGCCCGCAATTTCGAATGAGAAGAGATTTTTCCATTCCGTCCAGCTTGCGTGCAGAAAAGCCACCTGGCCGCGCGCGGTTTCGAGCAGCAGAAAGCCATTGTCCTCCACCGGCATGTTCCAAAAGTAGGTGTGGGCGCGCCCCTGGACGCTGGTGAAATCGCCCAGGAACCAGCGCGACAGGTCGATCAGGTGCGCGCCCTGGTCGATCAGTTCGCCGCCGCCCGAACGCTCGGGATCCGCGCGCCATTCCTTATCGTAGCCGGGACGCCCGCCATGGCCGTAGCGGCCGCGGATGAACATCATCTGGCCCAACGCGCCCGATTCGAAAATCTCTCTGGCTTTGCGAAAAGCCCGATGGTAGCGATGGTTGAATCCTACGCGGACCAGCGCGCCGGTCTTGAGGGCGGCCGCGGACACCGGGTCCAATTCCGCGGCGCATCGCGCGCCCGGTTTTTCCACCAGCACGTGCTTGCCGGCCGCCGCCGCCGCCGCCGCCACCAGCGCCAGCATATCGTGCGTGGTGGCAACGATCGCGAAGTCCACATCGTCGCGCTTAACCGCGGCCTGCCAGTCCGTGGTGGGCCAGCTATGCGGGTACTTCGCCGCCAGTTGTTCGGCGCGGTCTTCCCGGATGTCGCAACAGACGGTGATGGCGCAGCCGCGCAGGGCCGAGGCGCGCTTGTGACCGATCAGCCCGCAGCCAATGATGGCGCCGCGCAAGGGAGTTTCCTGGATCAAAACGTATTGTAAGCTAATGCGCCGCTGACATCCCGGCTTCATGAGTCGTGTCCGCGGCTTTGAGGCAGGGGCCGTCCGCTAGACCCGGACCTGGTGGGAATGCCGGGGGCCTGCGAGACGATTGGCGGAACAAAGCCAATTGGTGGAGTAAGTGGCTGAGCGCCGTCGGGGGATGGCGGCTCGGAGGCGGAGAACGTGTCGGCATGATTGCCGACATGGCAGGCTGAAGCCTGCGCCACCGGGGCCTGGAGGTTTTGGAGGACTTGGAGGGTGCGGAGGTACAGGCGGTTGGTACCATCGATGCGCCGCTGAATGCGGAGGAATGGATCGATGGCGTCCGGGTAGGAGTGGCCGAGGGGCGGGAATGGCGATGTTGGATTTGGAGGATAATCCGATATTTCGGCGTGGGTGGGGTCGAGCGATTCGTCGCGGGAGTTCCAGAGCTCGGCCTCGATGCGGCGGAGGCGGCGCTGGGTCCACTCAGCGGCGATCAGGGTATCGACCAGCGCGAGCTGGTTGGGACCGGTGGGCTGGAACTCGAGGAGAAAGGCGGCGGTGAGGGCTTCGAGCGCGGCGGGATCTTCGCCGGGAATGATGTGGGACACGGCGTGTATGCCGGACTTTAGGGCGTTGAGGGAGGAAGCGGCTTTGCCTTCGGGGGAAGCGGGGCCGGTGGATTTCTGGGAATTCAGGCGATTCGCGTTGATTTGCGCTTGGGAAGACATGCTGGAACCTCGTTTGGGATCGGGCGATGCGGAATGTGCGTGGCGCGGCCCTGTCCTACTTTCAGCTAAGCATGAGGGTGCGGGGGTTTGGGCGGGTCATCGGGCGGATGTTATTGAGGCAATGAAGGATGGGAGTTTTAAAAGGGCCGTGATTGAGGGCGGCCCGAGAGCAGGCGGGTTAAAGGCGTGCCATGGCCGCCGATACCACCAGGCTCTTTCCCGCAAGCGTAAATCCGGGGGTTGACGCCCGTGGGACGTGCGACGGTCCGGATACTTGGGCTGAACGAGCAAATGCGGCAGATGGTCCGTTACGTTAGAATAGCTATTGGAAATGTCGCCTGAATTATCGCTGTAAATCCAGGGACCGGCACGTCTTCGGGGCAGGGCTGAGCTCGCGCTGCGCTGCATTTTGACAGAGGGTCGCGATGGGGCCTTGCCGTGATCGTTGTTAAGATCATAGCCATTCAGGAGGAACGGAATGAGCGCATTTCCTTCCCGGGCGACGGGTGCCCGGCTCGGTAGCCTGCCGCCGAAGAGTTGGACGATTGTGGCGTGCGCGGCTGTGGCAGCGACGTCGGTGATCCTGACGTATCTGATCACGTTGGCTCTGGGGTTGGCACTCACGGGCTTCGGGTTTCTAGTGGCGCTGGCCACGATCTCGCGGGTCTCGTTCCTCGGAATCCTGTTAGCTGCGTTTGCGTTGATTGTGGGCGTGACGGTGCTTTGGTCACTGGTTCCGCGCAAGGTTTCGCTGGATTTGGCTGGAACGCCGATCGATCTCTCGCGAGAGGTTCGGTTGCGGGAAGAACTGGAGGCGATCGCTCAAGCGATGGGGGAGCGGATGCCAAAGAGTGTGTATCTGATCCCGGCCCCGAACGCGGCGGTGATGCAGTTCCGGGGTGAGCGACTGATGCTTTTGGGGCTACCCCTCTTGCAGTTACTGACGGTTTCGCAGTTCCGGGCAGTGATGGCACACGAATTCGCACACTATTATGCGGGCGATACGCGACTGGGTCCGTGGGTGTTCAAGGCCAGAGACAGTATGACGCGGGTGCTGGTGAATTTGACCCGGGAGTCGGAGGTACTTTCGTTGCTGAGGAAGTGGGCGGTGATCGCAATTTTGCATATGGTGATCATCGGGGGGTTGGTCTTGTATTGGAAATTGCTGACAAGGATTACGCAGTACATCTCACGGCGGCAGGAGTTTCGCTGCGACGAACTGGCGTGTTATCTGGCTGGGGCGGCGAGTTTGGAGGGAGGGCTGCGCAACGTAAACCGGGCGGCTGCGGGGTTTGGCGCCTATTGGAGCCGAGTGGTGGCGACAGCGACGGCGAGCGGGATACGGCCACAGGTGGCGGATGGATTCGCGCGGTTCATGGCGGCGCCGGCGATCGCCAAGGCGGTGGATGCGGAGATGGAAAGGCGACTGGCGAACGATGTGACGGGAGTGCACGACTCGCATCCGCCGTTAAGTGCGCGCTTGCGAAGGATCCGGGAGTTAGGAATTGCAGTGGCGAACGAGGATGAGCGCCCGGCGGTTACGCTGCTGGACGATTTGCCGGGCTTGGAACTGGGACTGTTGCAGAAACTGGCTCCAAAGATGAACGTGGCAGGAATGAAGACGGTTGGCTGGGATTCGGTGGGTTCCGAGGTTTACGTGCCAATCTGGCGCAAGCAGACGGAACCACTGCAACAGCTTCTGGGGCCGTGCGCGGTGGTTGCGCTGCCAGAGAAGTTGCGGGCGTTGCCGGAGATTGCGAACCGGATACCGGATGTGCCGGGGAACTTGCCCACCCGGGAGCAGAGGTTAGCGCGGGTGACGGAGTTACTGGGACTGGTGTTGACGCTGGCGCTGGTGGACCATAAGTGGCGCCTGCATTTCCAGCCGGGGCAGTTTTATGTGGAAAGGGATTCGGAGAGGTTAGAGCCGTGGCTGGTGATTGAGGAGTTGAGTTCCGGGAAGATGACGGCGGAGGGCTGGGAGGAGTATTGCAAAAAGCGGGGGATTGGGGAGTGGGCGTTGGTGGGTGGCAGTTCACCAGCAGACCAATAAACCTGACTGCGCCGCCGGAGGAAGTCAGCCACTGCGCATACTGGCCGGGGAGGTGCTCTTCCAACGCCGTTCCGGCCAATCGAAGCGCGGCAGCGCGTCATGCGCTGGTAAACGCCGCGCGACAATCGCGAGTCATCGAGACGCTCGAAGCCTGGTTGCAGCGTCCCCCCGTTCCACCAAGAACCGCGCGAGTCTATCCCGGCGGCAATTGATGGCGCGCTGCAGGGGCGTGTCGCCTTTGCTGTCCCGTGCTTCAATCGCGGCGCCGCAATCGAGCAACGCCCGCGCAATTTCCACGTAGCCTCGCCTGGCGGCCATATGGAGCGCGGTCGCCCTGGTGACGCCGCCACACGCGTTCACGTCCGCGCCGGCTCGCACCAGCATCCCCACTACCTCCGCGCCTGTTTCGGAAGCGCATTCGTTGGCCACGCAGTAGAGGGGTGTATGCCGGCCGCGGTCCTGCATGTTTGGGTCGGTGCCCAGCCGCAGCAGCAACGCTACCACCTCCAAGCAACCAGCGCCCGATGCGAAATGCAAGAGTGTTTTGCCGGAAAAACGCCGCGCCGCGAGGGAGGGCTCACTCTCAACGGCATCGAGCGCGAAGCGAATCAATGCGGCGCGGCCGGAGTGAATCATCCGCGCCAGCAGTCCAACGAACGCCGACGGACGGGAGGCGACTTGCGGCGCCAGCGCGAGGGCTTCATGGTCATGGCCGGCAGCAATTGCGCCGATGACGTCATCCAAAACGCGCTGCTCGCCCCAACGCGCGGCCAGTTCCTCATGCTCCGGCCCGGCAGCCTCCTTTCCTACGATATAAGCGGAACTATGCAGGAAGAATTGACGTAGTGCCTGGCGCGTCCCCTCATCGAGCGGGGCCGCTTCGAGCGTTGCCCCCATATGCTTCAACCAAGCGCTCCGCTCGGTTGGGCCAATCCGGAAACGCGCGTGCGATTCGCGCAAGCTCAGCCACCATCGATACTGGGATTGCTCTTCATCGCCGCCCAGGAATTGAATGAGAAAAGCGCCGAACTCTTCGATGGCGCACCTGAGGCTCTTGCCTGGGAATAGCGGACGCAGAACCGGGTCCTTGCCAACACGCGCGTAAAATTCCGCCGATAGCCGCTTGCAACCGGCCTCACCGCCTAGCGCTTCCAGGAACCCTGCACGCATGCCTACGACAGATTGTACCCTTCACGGCACAATACCCGCCGAAAAGGCTAATGTAGTGCCCACCTGGCTGGACAGGTCGGGTCAGTGGGGCGGACCCCCTGGTCCGCGCGGGTCCCCCTGGACCCGCTTCTGCATCTGCTAAATGAAGCTGATCTCGCCGCCGTGGCAGGCCGACCAGGGGGTCGACCGCGGACCAGGGGGTCCGCCCCACTGACCCGCGAAATGTCTCTCGTCTAGTTATTCCGCAGACACTACACTAGCCCGCCAGAGTCAGTCACAATCAGTTTCCCTGCGCCGGAGTGGCTAGCCGCGTTGCGGAGTGCGTGACGCAGCCGGTAGAGATCAGGGTGTTAGTCGCATCAAAGTCCTGGACGGTCCCCGTAGAACTGTATTGGTTTCCGTCCTGACTGAGCACGATCTTGTCGAGAGCCTTGGCAAGCGACGCAAAGGTCCCGTCTGGCTTATACCGAAAGAACCAGAACGCGTCACCGAACATCTGCCCACCGGCGGGCGCCCAGATGCCTACGCTGCTGCCACGCAGGAACGTATTGGCGGTCTCTGTGATAGAGCCGTTAGAGTTGTACATCTGTAGACTCCGAACGGTCCTGATGGGAGCGCCGGTTTGACAGTCTTTGACCGTCACGGTGACATCCCAAACACCCACCAGGCTGTGCCCTTCCTCCGCCGACAGGATCGTCTGCGAGGCCGTCAAAGCCAGCGCGAGAGTCGCGCAAATTCTGAAAATATTCTTCGTCATCTCTACTCTCCTTCCAAGTGTGAATTCGCGAGGCGCGCAGCAGCCCGGAGCGTTCCAGGCCGCTTTCTGCCATCGCCTTCGCGCCTGTAGGCGCGAAATGACGGGAAGAACTGTCATCGCGTGAGAAAATTTTTTTGGCGTGGGGAATGGGCTTGGTAGAGGCTCACCGGCAGGCGAAATCCGTAAGTCGAAAGACCCGCACGACCCTAACGGGATCCGGATCTGGCGGACCGCCTGCCCCACCAACGCAGATTCAACATATTACAGGGGCCGGTGGGGCAGGCATTCAGCCCAATGCCACTTAGTTTTCCCAGAGGAACATTTCTGCATTAGTTGTGGGGCGGGCAATTTTGCCCGCAGCCGCCTTTCAGGCGGCTTTTTGGGCCATGCGCATCCCCAAACGCCGGCTAAAAGCCGGCGGCAGCCAAGATTGGCTGCCCCACAAATTCCGCAGTATTCGCGACATTGGGAAAACTAAGTGACATTGGGCATTCAGCCTGTCATGTCTAAGCCCGGATGATTTCCGATTGCAGCCAGGATCGGGCGAACTTCCAATCCCGCATGACGGTTTCCGGGGACACGGCCAGCACTCGGGCGGCCTCTTCCACGCTGAGCCCACCGAAGAAACGCAGCTCGATGACCCGAGCCTTGCGTGGGTCCATTTCAGCCAGCGCGTTGAGCGCGTCGTCCAGGACGATCAACTCCCTCGCCCGGCCCCCGCCGATGTCAGGCAGCTCATCCAGATTCACATGCTCCGCGTTGGCGCCTCGCTTCGCCGTCACCCGCCGCCGCGCCCGGTCGAGCAGAATATTCCGCATGATCTGCGCCGATACAGCGAAAAAATGGGCGCGGTGTTGCCAGTCCACGTTGGTGATATCGATCAGCTCCAGATAGGCCTCGTGCACCAGGGCGGTAGCCTGCAGGGTCTGCCCCTCAAGTAGCAGCCGGATTCCGGCTGGGCCCATACAAAATCGAAGCGCCGCTATGAAAGGGCG
>Ga0209847_1001086_pt1 | contig 10167 bp, 7 predicted proteins | sample OrgsoiDNA_201060_FD_185808 | JGI IMG/M metagenome (GOLD analysis project Ga0209847, IMG submission 185808) | Permafrost soil microbial communities from the Arctic, to analyse light accelerated degradation of dissolved organic matter (DOM) -... | ecosystem: Environmental > Terrestrial > Soil >... | reverse complement strand
TAATCGTTGACCGAAAGAGCTTCCCGAACGCTCGGTCCTGACTGATTCTCTCGGCGCCTTTGAAATCCCTGCCGTACGGAAGTTGGCTACTGCTGAACTGGGAAGCGACCATCTCACTGAAAACTGCACTCTGATTGTTCAGGCTGGTGGATATCGCTCGATAGCCACCTGAGCGGATCGGCGCCTACGCGTTGTCGCGCCTGTGTCGTCGCGCTCGAGGTGATGCAGCGATCGGCAGCTTCCGGGAGCGCCGAATCCAGACTGTCGACGATCTCCTTGACCAATTTATGCCGGTAGAGCGCCAAGGCAATAACCAGCGACACGACTTTCTGCGCCGGCAGGTGACATAACCGAATGCTTGCTTTATCAATGGCCACCAAGGCCGCCTCGACCCATTCATAAGGCAAATTGACGCCTAACCGCCTCCAGTCGGGCGGGTTGGGAGGATCTATGACAAGAGGGAGGGCATCCGATAGCATCGCCAGAAGTTAACACTTTCAGCAGGCGTTTACAACATGAAAATGCTGCCAAGAGCTTATCTTAGCGGCATTAGGGACAGACGGCGATTTGTGCAGCAAAGCCACTGCAGCGACCGGCCGATGACTTGGAATTTTACTTCGCAGCCTTACCGCCGGACGATAGTGCGTATCCATCATTCAAAGTCTTCATAAAGGCGATCAGATCCGCAATTTCGGCATCGTCGAACACGGGCGCGCCCCCCATCTTGTGGTTCATAGGCGCATCGATATGGTCTACATTCGCACGATATCTTGCCGGCATGTCGTTGAACTGGATGACCTTGCCGTTGATTTTCGGATACCACTTGGCTGGATCCGTGTCGCGCTCGGCATAAAAGTGGATCACTTCATCGAGTGTATGGGCTAGGCCGTTATGAAAAAACATTGTGCGGCTGGCGGCGTTGCGCAACGTCGGCGTCTTGAACAAGCCGCAGAAGCTGCTTTCCTGCGCGAGATCACGGCGCACGGGCCCGCAAGCGCCCAGGTCGAAATATCGGGCATCGCGGTTGGCGGGAATTGCCGGATTGCGTGGTACGCCCAAGGCCACCAAGCTAAAGTCGGTGAACTGGGCTGGTCTGCCGCCCGGACCGGGCACATTGATATGGCATTTGGCGCAATTGCCCTTGTCCGGATTGTTGAACAGTATGTAGCCGCGCAATTCCTCCGGCGTGAAGGTGGCATTGCCGGACATGGCGGCATCGAACTTGCTGGTGTAGGGCCGGAAACTGGGATCTTCCATCTGGAATGCTTCCAGCGCCATCGTGGCTTGTTCCAGTGCCACTGCCGGTTGCGTAAAGATCCGGGCACCGTAGAGTCGGCGGAATTCAGCGGCGTACGGCGCATGGCTGAGCTTGGCGGTGACGCTGGTGGCATCCAGGTTGGCCATCTCGTTCCGGTTCATCAGCGGCAGCAGTGCCTGCTCGTGCAGAGTGTTGACCGCGCCATCGTGGGTAAAGCCGCCGGTCGGGCCTTCATCCTCCACGCCGTCGGGGCTGGGCAAGGCGAAATGGCGGGTGAATTTCGGCGTGAACTGCAGATAGCGCAGCGAGGGTACGGAGCGGGTGCCGGGTTGGCGCAGGTCGGCGCCGCCCAGCTGCACCGCCAAGTCGTTCGGTGGGCCGTAAGCGTGATCGGGATCGTGACAGGTGGCGCAAGACATTTTCCCCGACGCGGACAACGACGGATCGAAGAACAGGCGCTTACCCAGTTCTGCGGCCGGGCTCAGCGCCACGTTCGCCTGCGGATAGCGCACCCACATCGTTACCGGATCTGCTTTTACTGCGGGGACTGCTGCGGCAAGCTGCATCACCGGCGGCATAGCTGCCACGGCCGCATTGGTGGCCTTTGGCATACCGACTACCGTCCCGGCACGGTCGTGACAGCCGCTGGCAAGCAATACAGCAGCACAGATGCCCGGGCCGATACGCCAGCCTGCCAACCTGTCAGCTAGCGACATGCCGAAGCAAGGACTGCGGGTTCTTTTTCGCCATCGTCAGAAATTAAACATGGACATCAGGTCGCCTACCGCCGGCGTTTTGTTCGCCGGCAGATAAGGACTGGCGACCGTCATGACGGGGTTCGGCAGGTTGTCGCGGCTACGCGGCGACAAAGGCTTAAGGCGCCAATTACGTTCGATGAACTTGAGGATCGACGCATGGTCATGATAAGTATGGTCAACGTAATTGGTGCGGGCCAACGGCGAGACCACAATCAACGGGATGCGCGGGCCATCGCCAAAGAAGTCCACGTTTTGAATCGCGCCGGTGTCGAAGTGGCCACCACCTTCGTCGGTGGTGATAATGATGGCGGTATGCGCCCACAGCTTAGGATTGGCTTTGACCTTGGCAATCAGGTCTTGCAGGAAGGCTTCGTACTTGGCCGGCACGGAGTAGCCGGGGTGGCCGCTGTCCAGGTTTTTCGGCACGACAAAGGAGACGGCGGGCAAGGTGTTGTTGGCGATGTCGCTGTATAGCGTGGTCAGGCCGGCCAGGCCCGCTTTCAGCTTGGCGCTGCCGATCACATTGCTCGATGCCACCAGCGGATCGCCGATGGTGTTGTATTGCGCCGCTTGGGCGACTGCCGTCGGCACGCCAAAGGCCGCAGCGTCTGCCGTGACGTCGGCCAGCTCGCGGCCGCCGGTGTACCATTTCCACGCCACGCCCTTGTTCGCCAGCGCTTCGGCAATGGTCGGCACGGTTTGCGGTGGCAGGTTGTAGTTGTTGGCGCCGATCGGCTGCGGATTGCCGTTCAGGTCGTAACCGAGGCCGTAGTTATTGACCAGGTAGTATTTGCCGGCATCGCAATTGCTCCTGAGGTTCTTGGCCGCCAGGAAGCTCAAGATGGGTGACACGCCGGGCTGGGTCGCATCTGAGCAATTCACATAGGAACCGCCGCTGTAGCCGTCCTGGGTGTAGAAGTTCGGCGTCTGTGCCATGGGATTCGGGTTTTCGATCTGGTTGGCCGGCGGTGCCGCCACGGTGCCGCCGTTATTAAAGTAAGGTAGATCGGCAGTGGCAATTGAATAGAAGTTGGCACCGGTGCCGCCCATGATGGACTGGTGATAGTTGTCGCTGATGGCATAGGTGCTGGCTAGGCTCTTGAAGAACGGCGCGTCCCCGGTGGCCATGTTGGCAAAGCCCATTAACTCACCGCCCTGGGACGGATTGGCTGGAGTCACGCCTGGCGTATCGCCACCTTGGCCGACCGTCGTGGCGACCCAGGTGAACATATCGAGCTTGGAATTGTCGCCGCCGGTCTGCTGCCACATCTGGAAGAAGCGGTGCACCGGGTCGCCGGTTAGATTACCCAGGGGATTGGATGCGCTGAGGGCGTAAGGCGCGTACTTGGTGTTCTGGAACGGACCGTTCGGCAGGTTCGCCGGCACGCGCGGATCGGGCACGCCGCCCTGCGCCTGCAGGGACGAGTTCAGGACACCGATCAACTCTGGCTGCGGCAGCACAGTGTAGGCGGTACCGCGGGTCGGATTGATCGTGTAGGCTGTCTGGGTCGTGCCTTGGTTTTGCGCGGCCAGACTGAAGTTCGGACCCGGCGTGCCGTCGGCATTGATGATGCCCTGGGACAGTAGGTTTTTCACCGACTGGCCACTGGCCACCTGATAAGTCGCGAAGACGGCATCGAAGGTCTGGTTCTCGCCCACGACCACGATTACGTTCTGGATCGCGGTGGTCGTGGGGCCGGCATTCAGCGCGGCCAGCGAGGCGGCTGCGGCAGCCGGCACAGATGCAGACAGCGCTCCCGTGGCGGGGATGCTGATCACTGCGTTGGCGCTGTCGGTACCGATGCTGACGGTGCCGGCATGGACGTTAAAGCGGGCTATGGTGAACATGTTGTCCAGCGGGTCGCTGGCATTGGCCTGATAGCTAGCGCTGATCGGATCCGTAGTAGAGGCAGCCGGAATGTTCAGCGCCGTGAAGGCCGGCTTCAGAACTGTCGCGACGTTTTGCTCGCTCGAAGTAATCAAGGCCTGGGTGACGTTGGCGGCATTAATTTGCGCGGCGGTCGGCGCGCTGGTTGGGACCATGCCCAGCACGCGCTGGGTGATCAGTGAGGTCAGCGGATTCAGATTGACCAACAGCGTTGCCGTGGCGCCGTTGCCGCTCGGTGCCACCACGGACGAGAGCAGGGCGGGGCTGCCGTCGGCGTCGCTGAACGGGGCGGTCAGGACGAACGGCGCGGTACCTCGCAGCGACAGGGAAAACTTGCCATTGGCATCGGTGAGGCTGGATTGCGTGGTCACGCCCTTGCTGTCGGTGACAGTGACGAGCACTCCGACTAACGGTGCGCCGCTGGCTGCAACTCCGTTCACGGTGTACGTGGTGGCGGTCAGAGCCGACGTTGTGCTGTTATCGTCGGAGCTGCAGGCAGCTAAATAGGCAACAGTGGCACAGGCCAGGGCGATGGAACGTAGTTTCATGAATGGTCCTATGAGAGAAAATTCCAGGCAGTCGGCAAAGACCTGGCTCAAATGTAAGCGTGACCATCATGACGAACATATATGACAACCTCATGTCATCGAAGCAACCTGTCCGGGAGAGCCATACTTGGTGGCCGCCAGGAACAATGACTGTGCCGTTTAGCACCGTGGCAATGCTCTACGCAGAAACGTGAAGTGGTTGAGTACATCCACCACCACTACGGTCTGAAATTGGCGCGGGCCTGCCGGCTGATCGATGCAAGCATCGAGCACGCTATACCGAAAGACTACAAAAGATCCCAAGCTCGGCAGGACAGGTCCCTCCAGTTTGATGCACCGCAGTTCCTTTCCTGGAAAATCTCGTCCTTGGATCAACAACGCGACATATATGGACGCCCTCAGTTTGCCAAGCAATAAGTCGATGATGCACCTATGGGTAAGATTGCAGCCATATATCCGGACTTTAGTTGAGATTACCCTCTGTCCCTGATGGAATATGCTGGCCAAGTCCTTATCAGAACCACGCGCTCGAAGCGCATGTCGCGTTCCAGGTTTTCTCGACCACGGTCTGACCTAGGCCTTTTTTAAGATGGTGACATCCTGCCGAAGTTGTTGATTCTCCAGCTCCAACTGGCGGATTCTTTGCTGCTCGGCGGAGAGCGGCTTGCCGATGCCGGGCTGACCGTTCTGCTCGGCACTGTATTGCTGTAGCCAGCGACGGATCGCGGTCTGGCCGATGCCCATGCTTTCGCTGACGTTCTGGACGCTCTGGCCCTGTTCATTGATCAGCCGGGCCACTTCCAGTTTCAGGCTCGGCTCGAAGGTTCTACGTTTTCTTGTTGTCATGCAAGGCGGTCTCAAGAACCAATTTCCTCAGATGGTGGATTTTTCACCTATCGAGGTGTCCAGGCAAATTAGACCACAGCAGGTAGTAATCTTCATGGTGGACGCTCCTTTCGTTTAAGGGGGGATACCCCCCCTATTTTGGCACTTCGATGCCGCTTGAAAGAGGGCGTCCATTCCATTAGAACCCTAACAGGCCCAAGTGCCGGCGGGGGGGAATACCAGCTCAACGCCGAAGCCCTTGCCGCCGAGGCCGTCGCACAACTGCAGCTCGGCGCGATGCTGGTCGGCCAGATTCTTGACGATGGCCAGGCCGAGTCCGCAGCCCCAGATCTGATTGCCGTCGGGCCGGTAGAAACGGTCGAACAGGCGACCGCGCTCGCACAGCGGCACGCCCGGTCCGTTATCGGCCACCAGCAGCACGGCGCGGCCGTCCGGCCGGATACCTGTGCTGATGTCGACCTGGCCGCCGGCCGGGGTATAGCGCACGGCGTTGTCGACAAGGTTGTTCAGCAGGACGGCCAGGCTGTCGTGATCTCCGTGCACGCTGACGGTCGCCGACGCCGGACTGATGCCCAGATCGATGCCGCGACTCTCGGCCAGCACCGACTGCTCGGCCGCAGCCTGCTGCGCCAGCTGATACAGGTCAACGCGGGCAAAACGCGCCGCTGCGGCTGCCGCACCGGCTTCATGGCGCGCCAGCATCAGCATCTGCCGCACAACATGGATGGCGCGGTCGACCCGCTCGTGCAGCTTGCCGAAGGCGCTGTCCGCCGCCGTCCCGCCCGCGGCCTTCTCGGCCAACTGCAATTGCAGTTTCAGCCCCGTGAGCGGCGAACGCAGCTCGTGCGCGGCATCGGCCACGAAGCGGCGCTGGGCGCTCATGGCCTCGTCGATCTGGGTCAGCAAGCGGTTGACGGCGGCCGTGATCGCCTCCAGTTCCGATGACAGCGGTCCCAACTCGAGCGGCTGCAGGGCGCTCGGCGAACGGCCTGCGACGGCGCCGGCCATCCGTTCGAGCGGGCGCAGCGCGCGGCCGACGATCACGTAGACCAGGAAACCGAACACGGGCAGGAACACTAGCAGCGGCAAGATCACGCGCCAGGCCAGGTGAGCCGCCATCGCCCGCCGCACTGCATCGGGCTGCGCCACCTCTACCGAACGGGTTTCGCCGCGCAGATTGAAAACACGCCAACCGCCATCGGCCGCCGTCAGCGAGGCAAAGCCGGAACCGGACTGGCGCGGCAGCCCGGGTGCCCCTTCCGACGCGTACCGCAGCCTGCCGGCGGCGTCCCATACACGGATGAATACGGCCTCGCCGGGCTCGCCCGAAAGCGGCTTTTCCAGGTTGGGAGTGAGCCGGCTGGGTAAGGCCAGGGCGAATTGGCGCAGTTGCAGATCGGCCAGTTCGGTGGCCTCGGTGTACGCCTTCTGGTAAGTCACCAGCCCGGCCGTCAGTCCCGCCGCCAGCCCGGCCCAGAACAATCCCAGCAGCAAGCTTCCCCGTATGCCCCTCATGGTAGCGTCGCCAGGCGGTAACCGACGCCGCGTACATTGACGATAAAGCCGGCGCCGAGCTTCTTGCGCAGGCGGTGGATATACACGTCGATGGTATTGCTCTCGACTTCCTCGTTCCAGCCGTACAGCTGTTCCTCCAGGCGGTTTTTCGGCACCAGGCTGCCCGGCGAGTCGAGCAGCGCGCGCAGCAGCGCGAACTCGCGCGGCGAAAGCGGCAGCGGCGCGCCGGCCAGCGTCGCCTCGTGCGTCGCCAGATTGACGGCCAGCGGACCATGCCGCACCAGCGACTGGATGCGGCGGACGCGGCGGCGCAGCAGGGCGCGGGCGCGCGCCAGCAGCTCGTTGAGGTCGAACGGCTTCACCAGGTAGTCGTCGGCGCCGGCGTCCAGGCCCTCCACCCGTGCCGCCATGCCGTCGCGCGCCGTCACGATCAGCACGGGCACGTCGCCGCCGTGGCCGCGGTACTGGCGCAGCCATTGCATGCCCGACAGACGCGGCAGCCCCAGGTCGAGCAGTACCAGGTCATACGCCACGCCGGCCGTCGCCAGTCCGGCCGCATGGCCGTCGCGGACCCAGTCGACCGCATAGTTCTCGCCGCGTAGCCCGGCTGCAATGCTTTCGCCTATCATCGGATCGTCTTCCACCAGCAGCAAACGCATGCGCCTCTTTCCACAACAGGTTGATCGTCTGCGCAAACGCGCGGCCCTTCGGCGCTGCAGATGCTAGCCGAACAATCATGAACGGATCGTTAAAAATTTGAGAAAACAACGGTACGCCAGCCATAGTTTTTTTGTCACGGACATGACATAAAGCGCTCTTATGCTTTGCGGATTTTCACGACGCAATAAAGGAAATTCCATGCAAAGGCAGCAAAACAACAAACGCTCCGGCCCTACCCAGCCGGCCCTTCTTGCCCTGTCCGTCCTGGCGTTCGCCGTCCATGCCGCCTATGCGGCCGAGCCGGTCCAGCCAACGGACGGCGCCGAACAGTCCCAGCAAACAGAAATGGTGAACATCCATTCCACCACCGCCACCGCCGCCAGCACGGCCGTGTCGCAAGGCTCCTTGGACGCCCGCTCGGCGCAGTCCGAAGTGAGCAACGCATTCGTGCGCAATTTTATCGCACCGAGCTCGGATTTCAGCCAAGTCGTGCAGATGACGCCCAGCCTGTTCAGCTACAGCCCGAACGGCGTGGGCATGGGCGACACCAAGACCAGCTTCCGCGGCTTCCAAGATGGCAACTACAACATCGGTTTCGACGGCATCCCCTTCCAGGACACCAACGGCGTCAGCCATCACTCCTGGGTGTTTTTCCCCTCGCCTTTCGTTGGCGGCGCCGTCGTCGACCGCAGCCCCGGCTCCGCATCGGTGATCGGCCAGGCCACCTTCAACGGTTCCATCAACCTGCTGTCGCGCGTGCTGGAACCGCAGGAACGCAGCACCGCCAGCGCCTCCTTCGGCAGCTGGAACACGCAGGTCTACAATTTCGAACACGAGAGCGGCCAGTTCGGCGAGAACAAGAACCAGAACCTGCTGTTCACCGTGCAGGACATGAAATCGGACGGCTACCAGACCTTCAACGACCAGAAACGCGGCGATGCCTCGCTGAAATACCAGAACGCGCTGTCCGACAACACGATGCTGACGGTATTCGCATCCTACCTCAACCTGAAGACCAACACGCCCAATATCAAGGGCCCGACCCGGGCCCAGGTGGCCCAGTTCGGCAACGACTACCTGCTGTCGGCCGATCCGACCCAGTCCAACTACTACGGCTACAACTTCTACAACATCACCACCGACTTCGAATACGTGGGCCTGACCTCGAACCTGGGCGGCGGATGGCGGCTGGACGACAAAGTCTATACCTACCGCTACTGGAACAAGCAGAACTTTGACGGAAGCAAGGTCCCCACCAGCATCGCCAACACTCCCGCCAACCAGACCGGCACCGACAAGCTCAATTCCTACCGCACCAGCGGCAACCTGCTGCGCCTGTCCGACGATACCGCCTACGGCACGCTGCGTACCGGCCTGTGGAGCGACTACGCGCGCAGCTTCCGCTTCCAGTTCGCGTCCAATCCGCTGAACTGGCTCGACAATGTGGTGCCCAATTTCAGCGAAACCTACCAGACCACAACGCTGCAGCCGTTTGTCGAATTCGAGTACAAGGTCGACGACCAGCTCAGCATCACGCCCGGCGTGAAATACGCGTTCTACCATCAGCACTTCAACCACCTGGCCGACAATGGCAAGGCAGTCGGCAACCTGAACGGGGCGCCCAGCATCAACAACTCCGTCACCTACAACGACGTGCTGCCCTCGCTCGACATTCACTACAAGCTGCGACCGTACTGGTCGCTGTATGCCCAGTACGGCACGGGCGACCTGATTCCGCCGACCAACGTGTTCGACGTGCCGAACGCTGCCGTGGCGCAGAAGCCGAAGTCGCAGTATTCCAAGACCTACCAGGTCGGTTCGGTATGGAAGTCCGACCGCTACACCTTCGACGCGGACATCTATTACACCAAGCTCGATGGCGCTTATTCCAGCGTGACCGACCGGGTCACGGGCGAACAGGATTACTTCCTCAACAGCTCGCAGGTGAATAAGGGCGTCGAGGCCGAAAGCACGGTCCTGCTCGGCAGCGGCTTCAGCCTGTACTTGAACGGCAGCTACGGCAGCGCCAAGTTCGGCACGGGTCAATGGGTGGCGCTGGCGCCGAAGGACACGGAAACCCTGGGCCTGACTTACAAGCTGGCGGGCTGGGACGTGGGCCTGTTTGCCAAGCGCGTCGGCAAGAACTATGAGGACAACGGCGCCGTCCACCAGGCCTTCACCATCGACCCGGTCACGGTCACCAATCTGTTCGCCAACTATGCGTTCAGGACACCCAACTTGTTCACCCGGCAGGTCAAGCTGCAAGTGGGCGTGAATAACCTGTTTAACAAGCAGAGCATCACGGATATTCTGTCGGGCGGCACCGCGGCCAGTACCAGCGCCAACCCCTCGCCGCAGGACCAGCTGCAAATGCTGCCCGAGCGCAGCGTCTCGGCGACTCTGTCGGCCGACTTCTGAACCAGGCCGCGTGAGCGCCAGCCTGTGACTTGAGCAACAGCGCGCCGCCCCGGCGGCGCGCCCCCCTACCCGATTTGAACGTCCCACACCATGAAAAAACTCGCTTTATTCTGCCTGGCCAGCGGCCTGGCCTTGACCGCCCAGGCAAAAGATCCCGTCTTCGTCGCCGCCAGCCAGACTCGTATCGACCAGATCCTGACGACCCCTGCGGCGGACGATTCCGCCGCCACCCGCGTCGAGCTGGCGGTATTGCACCGTATCGAGGAAAGTCGCACG
>Ga0209847_1001082_pt1 | contig 10202 bp, 5 predicted proteins | sample OrgsoiDNA_201060_FD_185808 | JGI IMG/M metagenome (GOLD analysis project Ga0209847, IMG submission 185808) | Permafrost soil microbial communities from the Arctic, to analyse light accelerated degradation of dissolved organic matter (DOM) -... | ecosystem: Environmental > Terrestrial > Soil >... | reverse complement strand
ATCGCCGCCTTGGCCTGGTAGCTCAGTTGGTAGAGCAGAGGATTGAAAATCCTTGTGTCGGTGGTTCGATTCCGCCCCGGGCCACCAAGAACATACCTCGCGCAACGCCCACTCATGCAAGTGGGCGTTGTCGTTTCTGGGATTCGCAGTCCTCGTGTCCGGTCTATTTCCGGTACCGAAGGCAAAACTGTCGCGTATATTGAGACCTCGTTTCCCCTCACACCTCGTCACATCGAAGCCTCCACTCCGCTAGCCCACAGCGATGATTCGTTGTATATTTCCCAAGATCATCATTGTATAATCGTAGCTAAATAGGAAGCAGGCAAAGGTAGAGGTCCATCTATATTTTCATTCGGACCGAAAGCCTTAAACTTCCTGATCCATATGCGTAGTGGATTAAGGGAACCTCGAAAAACCATAGTTCCCACGCAGGCGGGAACCCATACGCCGCATGTTCAGGGGCTGAGCATGGATTCCTAGCTGCGCGGGAATGACGATCGGTCGGTTATTCCCGTATCCTTAACGCAATACAGGGTCATAAATACAATTCCGCATTTGGCATATGACATCTCCTAGCGAATTAGGGGAAGCCCGCTCCTTCATATTTACGCGTCACTAGAAAGGTTTTATCGTGAAAGTTATCAACAAAGGGCGCGGCGTCCACAGCAGGGAAATTGTCGGCATCAAGAAGCTGCAAGAAGAGCTACCCCATGAGTGGTTAGCTTTCACGAATCTCGAGCTGGCTCTGCCGAACGGTGGTCGCGAGATTGACGTAATTCTAGTATCCGAAGACCGAATTATTGCGATAGACCTAAAAGATTGGCACGGAAAGATCGAAAGTGCGGGTGGCGCCTGGACTCAAAATGGCAAAATCCGAGAAGGTGGATCTCCTGTTAGCAAAATTCTCGAAAACTCTAGGCAGCTATGGATTTTGCTTGATAAATTCTTAAAGCAACAGGCTGTCAAATCTGGTATTTCACCTTTATCTGTGGACGTACCTAGAGTAGACGGTTGCGTTATTCTCACGGCTACTGCGGACCGTTCTGGAATCGCCCCCACGGAAATAACCAAGGTCTTTAGCATTGATCACTTTATAAAGATGATCAAAAACCCTAAGCAACGTGTTCTCGAAATGGGAAAAGTATCTTCAGTGTTTCATACGCCCGGTATTACAACAGCCGCGTGGAAGGAAAAATGGAACAAATTCTTCAACGTAGGCACGGGGCCGTTCCGTGTTTCATCACGGCAATATGGTGGTTACAGAGCGGAATCGGACGCATTTTCTTTTAAACATGCAAAAGATATATTCAGTGAATACGGAGTGGTGGACTCAAGCGCCGCAGGAGCAACGGGACTATTACGGCGATGGGACTTTACTAAGGCTGAGGCCCGTTTCCAAAATGAGGAAGCACGCCTAGAAATCGCTGGACGCGAGCGTCGAGTGATCGCTTGGCTAAACGATCGTAATCCCGACTGCGAGACCGGATTATTGCAGCCTAAAGTGGACGACGTTGAGAAAGGCGTCGAGTATTGGGAGGTTTTTGACAGACGCCGACGGCTCCAGAGACTATCTGATCTTTCACCCGAACAAATTTTAGGTCTGCCGAAAGACGTTCGTGTTGAACTGTTGCGGCAAACTGTAATGCGAATGAAGGTGTTACATGATATCAACGCGGCACACCTCGACCTTGGAACCCACAGTGTTTGGATTGAAAGCCCCTCCATCACACGCATCTCCCATTTGCTCGCGGCAAGCTATCCTGAGGTTGCCTCGCTCGGCAAAAATCGTTACCAGTTCTTATCCAGCGTGCAGTTGCCTGAAGAGTTTTTCGACACTGAAGACACCAACCAACGAAAGGATGTATTCCTTCTCGGATGCATAGCACATACGTTGCTGTTTGGAACCGCGCCGGGCGCGTCGAAGGACGCCGAACCGCCAGAATGGGATCCATCGGCGGACACGAAGAACGAGTTCTCGCACTTGCACGACTGGCTTTCCCGCTCGTTGGACTGGGCGCCGGAAGATCGGTTCGCGGATGCAAGCGAAATGTTGGTTTCACTCAATGAATCATTGTCAACTGAGCCTTCAGCTAAATCTGTAATTGAAGGTTTAGAACGTTTTCGTTCAATTACGTCACAACGCAGGCTTTTCGCCGAATATCCGCCAAGCATAGATCTCCGCGACGATTCTAGGATTGGAATGTGGACTAGTGATGTAAATGGTTCGACAGTGCTCGTCAAACTTTGGAAGCGCGAGAGTTGGGGCGATCAAACCAAGGAGGCGTCGCGCATACTCGCATTCTTAGAGCGAGCTCAATCTTTGATTCTGGACCACCCAACTGGATGTGTGACGGTCGAGCGAGCAATCTGGTTGGGTGACGCATTGGTTATTGTTCAGCAGTATTTGAAAGCGCCGAACCTTGCTGAAGTGATTGCACAAACCGCTGCTGAATGGACCGATATTTATACTATCTTGAGATTTATGCAAGAGCTTATTCAGACTGTCATCACGCTTCATGAGCGCCAGTTCGCTCATGGCGATTTGAAACCAGAGAATATTCTTGTAATAAATCGAGATGAAATGTTTTCGCCAGTTCTTGTCGACTTGGTAGACTTTGTCCCAACAGATGACGGCGAGCAGATGTCCGGCGCTTATGCCCCAGCTTCCGGTGGTCGATTTGAGCGTGACTGTTATGCAGTTACGAAGGTCGCGGAGGAACTACTTCAGCGGATCACTGGAGATAATGCAGAGCGCGATGCCATTGTGACCGCAATAGAAATAATTAGGAGCGAGCCTCTCGAGAATGCAACCTTATTGCCTTTGCTTGAGACTATAAATTCCATTCTACAACCGTCGCCAAAAGAAAAATGTCATTCTCTCCATCTTATAATTCCTGGGGTAGACGAGAGCCCGTTCCTCTTGGATGAGGGACGGCTCAGCCTTCGCCTCGTTAGTTATGGACGCAAGTTAAGTCTTTGCGGCGCCATTGAGCAAATTGAAATTGTCTTAAATACCGATGGGAGCTTCGGCCACGCCCGTCGCCTACTGATAGATCAAAAGCAGCTTTCAAAAGAATCGAAATTCGAATTCGCATCAGTTCCCGTATTGATAACTATCGAAGAGGGCTTATGTTTCGATATCAGCGCGATCTCGGATATGCTTTACGCCCAGGAACTGAAGCCCAGGTGGGACGAAGCACGCCTGGCTGCGAGTAGAACGGATACAGGGAAAGAATCGGGAACTGTGCTTGGGGACGATGATGAAGACGAGGTGGATGAGGCGCCTGACGCGGACTTAGATCAGTTAGCGGAAAAGGTTGCCCTTCAATCTCTTTCTCCAAGTGGAGTAAATGTCCCAAAACTTTGGGAAAGGCTGCTTGAGCTAGAGGCCGAATTAACAATTGAAGGCTGCGCGATAGGACAAAGTAGCTACCAAGAAGCCGCAGGTCGTCATGTTATTCCATTTGAACTTGAGACGGGCGCATTTGACTTCGCGCGCGACGATACAGTGACTGTGTCAAGACTTGATAAAACCGAACGATGGTCACGGATTGGATACCTTGATCTTTCCGCTTCCTCAGCCAGTCATGTCGTTGTCGACACACGCCGAGGTGATTCGCGAAGCGGATCCGCTCTTGTTTTTGATGGACAACGTCTGAAGTTCGAGAGCCATTTCGAAGTTACGAGCAGGTCACGGCGCCGTGCCGCGACCTTGCGTGTTTTGGCTCGAAAGTCCAGGGTAGCCGATCTAATAGACGTGTTTAATCCGGAAGCAAACCTTTTGCCTACGCAGCACGACGGATCAATTGGTGTCCTGAAGATTGATAATTGTTATGGCCTCAATCCAGTGCAGGTTTCGGCATTCAATAGTCTTATAAGTCAACGTCCCGTAGGGCTCTTACAGGGGCCACCGGGGACGGGGAAGACAAAATTTATCGCTGCGCTCGTCCACTTCGCTCTTACCAATGGTTTAGCGAAGAACGTACTTCTAGCTAGTCAATCTCATGAAGCGGTTAATGGTGCCACCGAGGAAGTTATTAAACTTTTCTTCCGCGATGACGATAAGCCGAGTGTTCTCCGGGTCGGCCATGAAGGAAACGTCTCTGAAAAACTTCTTCCTTATCATGTCGCCAGAGTGGAAGGCCTTCTAAAAGATCGATTCCGTGCGGAACAAAGGACTCGGATGCACGTAGTTGGCAAGTCGCTAGCAATGCCAAAATTACTAGTGGATCGACTAATAATATTGGAAACTGTCGTTCGTCCAATCGTGGAGAAAATCCTTCAGTTAGCGATAGAGGGTGACGAGACTGAGCCGTCTACGCGTTTGAAGGCTTTGCAGGCAACGCTTAATGACGTTATAGAGACGAAATTGAGCCTGCCTAACTTTGCAGAACACGAAATAAATGAAGGATTTCTCGACTTACTCTCGGCCCAGATAGCATTAGAAGAGCGTTTCACAAATAACTCTAAAATTCGCAACTTCAGAAATGTATGTGAGCTGGCACGCGACTTCATTGGCAGTGTCTCCTCACGTGATCGTACGTTTGAGACTTTCTTAGCAGGCACCAGGAAGATCGTTGCAGGCACGTGCGTTGGCCTAGGACGCTCCTCTTTAGGGCTAACCTCAACCCCCTTCGATCTTGTCATAGTTGATGAGGCTGCGCGCTGTACAGCAGGGGAACTTGCGGTTCCGCTTCAGTCAGGTCGATGGATAGTCTTAGTTGGCGACCAACGGCAACTTGAGCCGCAGCACCGTAGTGAAGTTGTACGAAGCGTTGCTCGCGAATTAGAGATATCAGAGAAAGAAATTTTGCGGAGCGACTTTGAACGAGTTTTCGATTCGAAATATGGACGCATCGCGGGCTCATCTTTGACAGAACAGTACCGAATGTTGCCACCAATAGGTTCGATTGTCTCCTCGGCGTTTTACGGAGATAAACTCTCCCATGGGCGAACGGAGCCACTAGGTGGCACCCGTCCCCTTCCACATCCCCTCGAACAGCCTCTAACCTGGATCACTACGGATGGTTTTGGCGAGGCAGGTTTCCAAACCGAGGACAAGCAACGCAAGGGTGCTCTATCTAATTCTGTTGAGGCGGAACTTATCGTGAGTCTTATCCTAAGATGGGACTCTGATACGGCGTTTAGTAGCTGGCTTTCTGCTCAGACGGAATTTTCGAAGAGTATTGGGGTTATTTGCTCGTATAGGGCACAAAGCCAATTAATTCAACAAAAACTCAAGCGCACGCATTTGTCGGACGCAATGCGCGCAACGATCAAGGTGGACACTATCGATAGCTACCAAGGCAAGCAGAACCCTATTGTTATTCTTTCGCTAGTTCGTAATAATGCAGATGGGCAAAGTAATGGCGCAGAAGCGACAATTCGAGATGGATTTATGGCCCAACCTAATCGGCTAAACGTAGCAATTAGTCGGGCAATGGACAGGTTGGTTTTGGTAGGCGCAGCCACACGTTGGCGCCAAGGAAGTCCAATGGCCCAGATCTTAGAAGGATTCCGTGGGCAAGAGGAAGCGGGACAATCTGCATTCTTCGATGGTCCGACACTAATGCTACAGCTTGAAGAACAACTAGTGCAGTTAAAGAAATCGAAACCAACGGTGGTTTCAGTGGTCGAGGTATTGCAATGAGCATGTCCAATGAAGGTAGAAAAATAATATCGCTGGGAAAACGCGATGATGCGGAAGCCATCGATGAGCCGGTGGTTACCATAGATTTCTTCGAAATATTGTTACCGTGTAGGAAATTTAAAATCGGCTACAAAGTTGCTGAAAGGGGGGCGGTGTCGGTCACGACAGAGTTTCTATTGCGCCTTCTTTACTCTGTGGACGGGATGGACGAGATCGCCATCTCTGAATTTTTTGGATTCGACGCTCGCGAACTCGCATTCGTATTAGAGGAAGTTACGACATGGGATTACGCAGTTAGTCGTGATGGTAAGGTTTGGTTAACGGAAATGGGGAGGCGTTTATTTCGCAACGGCGAAACGACTCCCCATATACTTTCGGTTGAAAAACGATCTGATCACGTGGGGTTCGATCTGCTTTCCCTTTGTCCGCAAGACTTTGAACCTATAAATAAATTTGACTTATCATTGCCGGAATTGGGCATATCGGATGCAGTAGTTGCGGCTAGCGCAGTAAAGAGAGTACAAAGTTCGTTCCATACGCATTTTTCTGAAATAGGATTTCGCAGGAAGGGGTCAGTTTCTGAAACGCAACAATATCTGTATTCGGTTGATAGCGTCACCCCGGATCAAAAATTTTACTCGGTCATCCCCGTTACAGTGGTGGCAAAAGGCGGACGTTCAAGTTCCGCAGAAGTGGATTTATCTAAATGGAAGTCAGGGCACGAACTCGAGGACCGAGAGGAAATTGCAAGTGCGGTTTCTCAGTACGTGGACGGATTGAAGCGTGGGAAGAGCATGCACGACAATTGGGCCTTCGACCAACTTTCCAAACTGGCGCCCGAGTTTCTTGGCGACTTCATGCGTCAAGATGGTTTTGCGATAGATCGATACCATAAATCCGCTGTTGCGCGCGTTGGCGACCTCCGCACCGACCGTCCAACGATTCCACTTATCGGTTCATTATTTACGCCTTCAAATAATGAGAAACTTCGGCTCGCACTTCACTATGGCTTAAGCCAGGCAGCATCGAGTGATCTACCCCCCTCGGAATGCATCCATTGGCTGATACCCTCGGGTCATTGGGGGCACACACGTGCGATGCCCGCGACATTAGCTGCGTTAAAGCGAGCGATCTTTAAAGATCAACCTCTCGAAACCGGCGATTTAAAGACCATCGCTTGGCGACCATCAAAAGAGAAATATTCAAGCGTGATACGAGACAATTTCAGCGATGTACGTTCAATAAATGAGACGAGCTTACTCAGCTCAAACCTCGAGGTGTTATGGGTACCCGGTCTTTTGGTCGCTGCAATAGTTCACACACCGATCAAGTCAATGTTTGCAATTCCGGTGCCGCTTGGACTTCTTAGTTTTGATCAAGCAGTTGTCGCGAGAGCGGCTAGTTTTTTCCCACAAGCTACTTGAACGACATAGATCGTTTGCGCATCTTAAAGGGCGGTCCGGTTGCGCTAACCTAAACTCGCCTTGTCAGCTGGTTACCGGAGAGGTCATCATGTAGCTCGAGTGAAAGCGTTTTCGAATTGCCCGTGACCAGAAAACGGCAACCCTCGCGTGGGTGGGGCGAATCGACGGAAGTTTGTCTCATATATAATTCTGACGGTTCACCCCAGCGAAAGCCCGAAGCCCTTAACAGGTCTCGGGCTTTTTTCATTTCATTCCAACTAAAAAAACAGGAAATCTACTCAATGATGAATGTCACCGCAAAACCGACCTGGCAATGGGCAAGTAAATGCTCGCCCTCACTGTCACCCCGTTCAAGCGCTAGCAATTCAGCGGGCGCGGTCATCAAGCAGGCCCTAATGCCGCGCAGCCTTGATCTTGTCATCTCGCTGAAGTACCGCCGCTGACGGGCCAGTCCTAAGCGGCACCACCCAAATATTCGAATCCCCATGACTCCTTCGTCATGGGGATTTTTGCTATCTGAAGTATCAACTTACCGAAGGTGAGCAGCATGACCCAAAAAAACCCTACCGACACATACCCGACGACCGATGTGTCGGCCTCGCCAGACGCCGCGATTACGCCATCGTTCTGGCTTCTCAAGGAAGGCACAGCTCAAAAGCTAGGTGCTCGTGCCGAAGGTGGCATCCGCTACCACATCATCAGCGATCCAGAACGTCAGCATCTCTTCGTCGCGATTGCCGCCAACGAAAGCGGCGGCTACTTCAGTCGCGAGCGCGTGCCATTCGAGAAAATCGAAGCGTGCCTGGACTCTATCCCAATCGGAAAATCGTGCCCGTCAAAGGCACTCAAGGATTCGTTCGTCGGTCGCAGCAGCAACAACGCGGGCTTTCTTGTTGCCATTTTGCGCAATGAGGGCCTACTGGTGGCGGCGCCTGATGCCGAAGCGCACCATGTGCGACATGGCGACACGGAGATCTGGAAGCACGCGATGTTTTCCGAGACGGGCACGCTGATCGCGCCCGCCGTGGAAAACGGTGGCAAAAAACAGGTCGAATGCGAACCGGTGCCAGATCACTCCGAACACAAGAAGACGCTGACAATCCGACGCAAAAAATAGGCACAGCATCCTTCTCCGTGCGAACCGCGAGCCAATCGGTCAGCGCTTGGCGTCCTGCTCGGCGAGAACGCAGCGCACGATATTCTCGACCAATCGCACGTTCGATGGCGACAATCGCGTCAAGAGCTCCACGACAGGCACGATTGCGGCCTGCTGCTCGGCGACGACAACCACGCCCGTAGGAATGGCGGCATCATCATGGGCCATTCCGCTTGCCTTCGACGCTTTCCTCGCTCCCATCCCGAACCGCAGCCAGTGCGGCGACACACACAGCATATCGGCAAGCGCCAACAACCTCGCCTGAGTCGGTATTGCTTCCGCGAATAGCCACTTGCGCATCGTCTGCGCGGTCATCTTGTGCGCAGGGTACAGGCGGTTGAATTCGTTCGTCACCTGCGTCGGACTTAAAACGGGCAGTCCGGCGCGGATGAGCTCCTTCTTCAGCCGCTCGCTGAATTGCTGTCTGATCGTTTCGTTTGTGTCTTCCATGTAGCCGCACGCTACCAACTTGCTCAGTAACTTTGTAGTACCAAGAAGTTTATTTAAAACCATATAGTTACTGTAAAATTACTCTGCGGCACCAAATTGCCCATGCACTAGTAAGCAATATCCAGCGTGGCCGGTACGTCCCCGATTCTTCAATCACTTCTCATAGGAAACCATCTTGAACAAAACCAAACTCGCCGTATTCGCCGCTGGGCTGTCGATCCTGTCCGCGTCGGCCTTCGCGACAGCAAACCCATGCATCCCCTACGTGACCGAGGCCAACGCCGCAATCGCCAAGGCGCTGGCGGCTGATGCTGTCAGGACGTATAACGATATCTACTTTAACCGCAAGGGGGCGTTCATTCTCAAGTCGGACTACAGCGGCGAAAACTACGACTTCATTCTGAAGTCCTACACTCTCCCCGCCGGTCTGGGCAAGAAGATGTATTACCGCTTCACGGACGCTATCTACAAAGGCACGCGCAACGGCACCGGCGCTATCGTGTGCAGTATGCAAGGCGAATTCAGCGACGGCTTCACCGTTCGCACCGACGTGCGCAATCTCGACATCAACCACGATATCGTCTACAGCCGCGAAGAGCCACGCGGCGGCTCGGGATTTATTCCTGCTGGTGTAGCGCGCTGGGTAATCATGTGGGCCATCACGAAAACGGTCGTCGAAGATCCCGGCTACAAGGCCGAGATGGCGAAGTTCCAATAAGCAGGAAGCACCGAACCAGCAATCTCTTTCCACCGAGCCGATAAAGCTCCCGCCAAGCGCCCGACGATCCCCCTGGATCTTCGGGCGTTTTTCATTTCCCCTACCAAATCAAGGCCTAGATCATGAGCAATCAATCGCCACGCCCAATCCTGACGTGGGCACGCAATCCGCCACCGCCATCGCACACGCGCTTCTTGCAGTGGTGCGCCGACCTTATTCATCATTGCATTCAACAGGTAGGCCCCATCATCGCCCGGAACAGAAAGGACCGGCCATGAGACCGACGACATCACCAAACTTTACGATCATCGTCAACTGGATGGCCAGAGGCTTCGGCTGCGCCAAGGTCTGCTCCTACTGCAACTGGCGCGACTCGCCACTACTGCCGCATGGCGGTCAAAGCGCCGAGGCGATTTCTTCCTTCATTACACAATGTGATAAATCGTTTATCACAATTAGCGGCGGAGCCGATCCACTATACCGATTCGAGGAATACGGCCCTCAACTGCTGGCGATGATCCAGACCATCAAGGAGCATGGATACAAGGTCCGCATCATCACCCGCGAAATCCAGCATATCGCCAAGCTACGGGGTATCGTGGATTACGTCTCGGTGTCCCTGGACGCTGACGTGCTGGACGCGCTCTGGCGCTATCAGCACGCATGGGCAGGAATTAACATCGAATACTCACTGGTCCTGCCGCCACTACCCACCGCCGACATCTCCGCGCTAAAGCCACAGTATTTCGCGCTATACCGCCGTCTGGGTCAGCGCCTCGTGCTACGCGAAAACCTCAACAGCAT
>Ga0209847_1001081_pt1 | contig 10205 bp, 6 predicted proteins | sample OrgsoiDNA_201060_FD_185808 | JGI IMG/M metagenome (GOLD analysis project Ga0209847, IMG submission 185808) | Permafrost soil microbial communities from the Arctic, to analyse light accelerated degradation of dissolved organic matter (DOM) -... | ecosystem: Environmental > Terrestrial > Soil >... | reverse complement strand
CAGGGCGGCGGACAGCCAGAGCCGGAGGAACTCCTGCCGGGCACCTTCAACTACTTCATGGGTAACGACCCGGCATACTGGCGCACCGATGTGCGGCGCTACGGCCGTGTACGATACCGCAATGTGGCGCCGGGCGCCGATTTGGTATTCTACCAGAGCGCACGAGGCGAACTTGAGTACGATCTAATTGTCAGCCCGGGCTCCGATCCCGCGCGCATCCGGCTCCGATTCGATGGCGCGATCCGGCAGTTGCCGCCTTACGCCTATCAGGGAACGCGGGCCGTGACGGCGCGGTTCCATCGTGCGGCAGATGGCGCGGTGGGATTTGAGGTCGGCGACTACGACCGCACGCGGCCGCTGGTGATCGATCCGGTGATCGTTTTTTCCACCTACCTGGGGAGCAGCAAGCCGGGAGGACTGATCCCCGAGGGCGACCAGGCCCACGCGGTGGCCACCGATACGTTAGGCAATATCTACGTTACCGGGATGACCACAGGCAACGACTTCCCGGTAAAATCGGCGATGCAGCGGTTCTTGGGGGGCGGGCAGAACACGGGCGATTTCCTCTTCGGCGACGCTTTTGTGTCGAAGTTCGATCCCAACGGAAACCTGGTCTTCAGCACCTTCTTCGGCGGAACCGGCAATGAGATGGGCACCGCCATCGCACTCGATCCGTCGGGGAACATCGTCATCGCCGGTGTCACGACATCGACCAATCTTCCCCTGGCGAATCCCGTTCAAGCGAAATACCGCAGCACCTTCGGATTCGGTGAAAACGGATTCGTCGCCAAGATCGCCGCCTCCGGAAACCTGTTGACGTATTCGACGTATCTCGGAGGAAGTATGATCGATGTCCCGAAAGCCGTCGCGGTGGATGCCAACGGAGCGGCATACATCGCCGGGACGACCCTCTCCGCCGATTTTCCGACAACCCCGGGAGTTCTGCAGCAGATAATTCCGAGTAACCAAAGTGGCGCCGGCTTCGTTACCAAACTGAGCAGCGGCGGACAAATGGTGTATTCGACGTTTGCCGGCGACAGCTCGCTGAATGGAATCGCGGTAGATGCCCAGGGCAACGCGTATATCGCCGGCATAGACTTGGTTGCGGAGTTGAATCCGGGCGGGACGGGATTGGTTTTTTCGATGCCGCCGGCGGGCGGTAGCGGTCCGACGTTCGCGTATGGAATCGCGGTGGATACCGCGGGCAACATTTACGTCGGCGGAACCACAAGCGCGCCGGACTTTCCGTATACGGTCAGCATTCTTTTCGGCTCAAGCACCCTCAAGAAAATGTTTGTGACGAAGATGGGACCGGGCGGCAGGCCCGTTGCGTATTCCACGATCATGGCGCCGTTCTCGACGAGTCTGCTTGATCTAAGCGCCATGCGAGTGGATGCCGAAGGCGCGGTCTATCTTGCCGGCTCGATGCCGCCTGGGCTGCCGTTCCTCTCCAAGACGTCGCAGGGGGGCTATGACGCCTTCGTCGTCAAGCTGGATAATGACGGCACCAACATCTCCATGTCGGCCATGATCGGGGGCTCCGGCGACGAAATCGGTTATGGATTGGCGGTGGACCATAACGGCGCGGCGATCGTCGTGGGGTCTACCAGTTCATCCGATTTTCCGACATTCAACGCGTTTCAAAACAACAGGCGCAGTGCCGAGAATGCTTTTGTGACAAAATTGCTGCCGATGCGCCTTTCGCAGGCGACTGTGGCCTTCACTTACGATGGCAAGGCGGCGAGCGTGCCGCAAGCGCTCCAAGTGCTGAACACCACCGCTGCGGTGCAGGCGGCCGATCCCGATGGCGGTTCCCCATGGCTCACTGCCGTGCCTGCGGGCGCATCCGTGCAAGTATCCGTGAATAGCGCCGCGGCGGACAATCTGCCTAATGGGACTTACAACGGAACGCTGCGAATCGCGATGACGGACGGCGACACGCTGGTGGCGCGCGGCTCCCTGGCGATCCAGCGGGTGGTTCCAACCATTGGCGCAGGCGGGATTGTCAACGCGGCTTCCTTCGCGGCGGGGTCGCTGGCGCCGGGATCGCTGTTCAGCATCTTTGGCGCACGATTAGCGAATACGACCGCGAGCGGCGCATTTGTGCCGGCGTTAGGCGGAGCTTCGGTGACCCTCGGTGGAATCCCCGTTCCCCTTTCCTACGCCAGCCCGGCACAGATCAACGGGCAGGTTCCGTATGAACTGGCGCCAGGCAACGCCGTCCTCGCGCTCCACGTGGAGGGCGTGGGGGACACCAGGTCGATTGTGAGCGTCACGGACGTATCGCCGGCGTTTTTCCAGCTTTCGCCGGGCCGCGCCGTCGCACAAAATCAGGACTATTCGATCAACACGGCGAGCACTCCGGCAAAGCCCGGAACGTACATCGTGGCGTATCTTACGGGACAGGGCGCGCTGGATCACCCGGTCACAACCGGCGCTACGGCGCCGCTCGATCCGCTATCGCGCGCGCTGGGCGTGGTGAGCGCTGCGATTGGCGGTGTGCCGGCGCAAGTTGCGTTTTGCGGACTAACGCCGGGATTCGTCGGGCTGGCACAGGCCAATATCCTGGTGCCGGCGTTGCCGCCGGGAGATTACCCCCTCGTGGTTACTATCGGGAAAACCAGCTCGGCGCCCGGAGTGATCAGCATCGGCAATTAGCGGGAGAATAGAGGCTGCCACGGGATTCGCAGCTTTGGGGAAGGTCAGGAAAAACCGATCCACCTTCCCCCAATTCCTACCAGGGACCACAAGACAATCGAAATAAAGGCTACGGCCCTGCTCCGGAATGGCCCCACGCGGCGCGGATCGGCCAACGCGACCCTGCGGACCACTGTGAACGTGAACAGAATGGACAACAGCAGCGAGCTCATCTTCAGCCAGAACGCGCCGTGATAATAGAGTTTTGTAGCCTCTGAAGTGAACAGCAGCAATCCCGAGGCCAGCATCACCGTCAGACTTCCGAGAAGAAAGGGCCTGGTGTCGCGCCAGAGTTGCGCCACCGGCTGGCGCTCGATTCCGAAGCCCAGGAGGCGCAGGTTCACTACCAGCACCGCTCCACCGATGACCGCGAGGCCCAGCAGATGGAAGCTTTCGATCACGGGGAAGAGCCACTTCGAGACCCGAATCGCTTCGCCGAGCGAGCCGTTCTCACACCACGTGAAGAAAGAGAGCACAGACATTGGAAGCAGCTCAGATTTCTTTGTCGAACCAATTGTACGCGATCATTCGTCCCGCCACGACAATTCCGGCCCACAGAACCAACGACAATCCGCCCGCCAGCCTGGCTCGCAGGGGTGGAACCGGATCTTGATCCCATTCACTCATATTGTTCGATGTCATGCGGTGGAAGACAGCCGTATTGGCGCCGGCCAGCAACAGGAAAAGCACCTTCAGGCGGAAAAAGATGTTGAGGTAGGTTTTCACGGGAATCGCATAAAACAGGAGCGAGCCCGTGATCGCCATCACTGCGAATCCGGCGATGGTCCAAGGCGCCAGGCGTCCCATGACCTCGGATACCGGCGTCTTGAGCATGGTCACGCCCAGCAGCCGCAGATCCAGCATGACCACCAGGCCCAGAAACAAGCAGAGGGTTAGAACGTGGACCGACTCCACGACCGGATAGGCCAATATGGATTCGTGAAGCGCGACGCTCCAAGGCGTATTTCCGAGCCATTGGCAAAACCCAAGCATTGGTATGGCAGCTCCCCCGCCGGTCAAAACTATTCTACACTGCCCGCACCGAATGCCACCGGAGTAGCCAAGAGTGAACGGCGCATCGATACGTTTGCGGGTCCGATTGCGCTTCAGATATGCTGATTAGGCGTGCGAAGCCCATCCTTTTACATCGTTCTTCTCGCGGTTTGCGGAACTCTACCACCAGCGCATGGGCAGTCGACCCACGCCGCCGGCGTGAACAACGCGATCCTTTCTCAAATCCCGCAGCGGGTACAGCATTTCATCGACACACAAACCGTGGCGGGCGCCGTCACGCTGGTTGCCACTGGCAGCGACGTGGTTGAGTTCCATGCTCTGGGCATGGCGGACATTGAGGCTCGCCGTCCCATGCAGAAGGACAGCATCTTTCAGATCATGTCCATGACCAAGCCTGTTACCGCGATCGGCATCATGATGCTGGCCGAAGAAGGGAAGCTGGCACTGCGCGATCCCGTCGAGCAGTATCTGCCGGAGTTCCATAACCAACGCCTGGCCACCAATGTGGGCCCGGACGCGGGCCGTCTCGGCATGCCCGGCCATGCCATTACCATTCGCGATCTGCTGACCCACACAGCCGGTATTCAAGACGCCGCGCCGGCCGCAATCCACGATTATCCGCAGTTGATGAACGTGCCCCTCGATGAGGTGGTGCTGCAACTCGCCCGGCAACCCCTCCTGTTTCAGCCCGGCACGCAATGGAGCTACAGCAGCCCCGGCATAGAAATTCTCGGGCGTTTGATCGAGGTGTGTTCCGGCCGGAAATATGAGGACTTCATCGCCGACCGGATTCTGCGCCCGCTCGGCATGAAGGACACATTTTTCTATCCGCCGGCCGGCAAGATGGCGCGCATCGCCATGGTGTACGTGAGCAAGGATGGAAAACTGGTACGCGCGCCCGGAACCATTCTCGGCGGCGATCCCACGAAATACAGGCAGGGAGCGGTGTTCCCAGCGCCAGGCTGGGGCCTGTATTCGACCGCGGAAGACCTGCTGCGCCTGTACCGCATGATGCTGAGCAACGGCGTCTACGAGGGCCGCCGGTATCTGTCGCCCTTCTCCGTTCACGCTATGACGGAAGTGCACACGGCCGGGATTCACCCGGTGGGGTGGATGCGCGGGGCCGGCTACGGACTCGCATGGGAAGTGGTGACCGATCCACTCGGCGAACTGGCCGGGCATTCAAATGGAACGTACGGCCACGGCGGTGCATTCGGAACCCAAGGCTGGATCGATCCACGCAACGAGCTCATCTCGATTCTGCTCATTCAGCGAGCGGACGGCGGCTCCGATGGCCTGCGCGATGTGTTTCTCAACATGGCGGAGGCGAGTGTAGGCAAGTAGCAGCCGTTTCAGCGCCTTGGCAGTTTCTTCGTTGGCTCTCCCGGTGTCTGGCGGGGGCGATTTCACCGAATATCCGAAGTTAAGGGTAGTTTTTCCGTTCAACAGTACGGTAAGCACCCGTGCCGGTCCGGGCAGATCGCAAGATAGTCTTATTCATGGGGGTCGCTCCACGAAAGCGTTTCACAGCCTGACTTGAGGCCGCTGGAATAAAAGGTTCATCCATGGCAAAAATGTTTGGCAAACCCCTGACGGTGCTCGTGATCGAGGATGACCCTCTGGATTTCGAAATCCTGGAGCACAGCTTGATCGGCGCCGGCTTCCGCCTGGATTGCCGCCGGGTCGATACCGAGGCCGAGTTCGTGGCGCAGTTGAAGCCGGGTATCGATGTAGTCCTTTCCGATTACACGCTGCCCGGATGGAACGCGGTGCGCGCGCTCGAACTGTTCCGCGCCAGCCGCCTTGACGTTCCTTTTATTGTTGTCAGCGGAACCATCAGCGACGAAAAGGCTGTCGAGTGCATCAAACTGGGCGCATCCGATTATCTGCTGAAGGACCGGCTGGGCCGCCTGGGCCCGGCCATCGCGCGCGCCATCGAAGACCTGGCGGAGAGGCGCCTGGTGGAGAGCCTTTCTACCCGCTTGCTGCAAGCGCAGGAGGAGGAGCGTAAAAAGATTGCGCGCGAGCTCCACGACAACATCGGCCAGGGCATTGCGGTGCTGCTCCTGGAACTCTATGGCCTTGAGGCCAAACTGGCGCCGGAGGATTCCGCGCGCGCGCAGGTCCAGGGAATCATGCAGTTGGTACAAGACCATGAGGTCATCGTGCGCGACATGGGGCTCTTGCTGCGCCCCTCAATGCTCGACGATCTGGGCCTGATCCCAGCCCTGAAATGGCAGGCCCGTGAAGTATCCCGCCGCACCGGCATGAAGGTGACGGTTGACGTCGCGGACGAATGCAACCTGTTTTCGGACGACTATCGCACCTGCATCTATCGTGTGGTCCAGGAAACGCTGCAAAACGCGGCCCGTCACGGTAAGGCCGCCAACGCGCGGGTCACCTTGCGGCAGAACCCTTCTTACGTCAGCGTGGAAATTCACGACGACGGCTGCGGGTTCGATACGCGCTACACCAAAGGTATGGGCATGTTGGGGATGGAGGAACGGGCGCGCCACCTGGGCGGGATATGCAACTTCGATTCCGTGCCCGGCCGCGGCGCCCGAATCTCCATGCTGTTGCCGCACGCCTCGGCGCTCGCCAGGCGCGACCCTCACAAAACGGCCCTCTCCGCAACGGACCTGACGGCCTTGCGTACGGCCTAACTAGTCTCCTGTTCCGGATAATTCCTGACAGTGCGCGGCAGGGTTAAGGTGGGGCAGACGCCCTCGTCTGCGCGCGATCCCCTGATCGCGCTCTTGCGCCCCTTGTCAAATCTTAAGCGAGACAACCGGCAGGCGAAATCCGTAAGATCCGGATCTGGCGGACCGCCTGCCCCACCAACGCAGAATCAACATATTACAGGGAAGGTGGGGCAGGCATTCAGCCCAATGTCACTTGGTTTTCCCAAGATTGCGAATCCTGCACAAATTGTGGGGCGGGCCCCCCTGGACCCGCTTCTCGCCAACGGAATCAGCATCATCCGCCCAGGGCAAGCCGACGAGGGCGTCGGCTGCGGACCAGGGGGTCCGCCCCACAATTAATGCAGACTGTCCCATACTGACAAAACCAAGTGACATTGGGCATTCAGCCTGCCACGTCGTTTTTCCGCATTCTAGGCTTGCAGGCGAAGCGGGAAGCCCTACTCTTCGCGAAGAGCGTTCATCGGGTCGAGCTTCGAAGCTCTGCGCGCCGGTAGAAATCCGGCGAGCGCCGCAGCCAAAGCCAGTACTCCGGCGGAGAGAAAAAGCGTCCAGGGGTCGTTGGCTTTCATCCCGTAAAGAAAGCTCTCGACAAAGCGCGTGGTTCCAATCGCCGCACTCAAGCCGATCGCGAGGCCCATGCCGATCAGGATCGCGACTTCGCGAAGAACCATGCGGAGCACGCGCGACTGCTCCGCCCCTAGCGCCATGCGGATCCCGATCTCATTGCGCCGGCGGGCGATGTTATACGACATCACGCCATACAGCCCGATCATCGCCAGGGCCAGCGCCAGGGCTCCAAAGAATCCCGAAAGCGAGGCGAGCAGCCGCTCGCGCGCGAGCGATTCATCCACCTGGACCGCGAGGGTCTTGAATTGCAGAGACACGTTGCGATTGACTTCCGCGATGGCCGATTTTGCCCCGGAGATCAGAGCGGTGGGCGGACCGGCGGCGCGCAGCTCGAACTCATACGACATCGGCGTTGCGTCCTGGCTCGCCGCAACGAAGGCGGTGGGAAGAATCTCCTCGCGCAGCGAGCCGTATTTCGAGTCCCTCACCATGCCGACGATCTCGGTCCAGGGGCCCATCTTGTTGCCTTCCTCCGCGCGGTAGCGTTTTCCAATGGGATTCTGCCCGGCGAAGAATTTCCTGGCCATGGTTTGGTTCACGATTGCAACTTTGGGCGACTCCGGCGTATCGTGAGTGTTAAAATCGCGTCCGGCGACCAGATCCGTGCGGAGCGTTTCGAAGTACCGGTCGCTCACTTCGTTGAAATAGACCAGCGTGTCGTCGCGTCCTTTCGAGGCGTACCCCTCGATTTCCAGGTCCTCGTTCCAGATGCTCCCGCTGACGGGCGTCACATTGGAAGCGCTGGCGGATCGGACACCCGGCAGCGCTCGCAGATGCGCCAGCATCTCCCGCATCACGGCGCCGCGCCGCTCCTTGGCATAGTTTCCGTTGCGCAGATCGACCTTGACCAAGAGAACATGCTCGCGGTCAAAGCCCGCGTCCAGCGTTTCGAGCCTGAAAAACGTCGAAAGCATCAATCCCGCGCCGGCAACCAGCACCAGAGACAGCGCCACCTGCGCCACTACGAGAGCTTTGCCGAGCCCGAACTTCGAGCCCTCAATTACTCCGCGCGCATTGGCCTTCATCGCGGATTGGGGATTCACCGCCGTACTTCTCCAGGCCGGTGCCAGGCCGAATAACAGCGCGGTGAGAATCGATACTCCGGCCGTAAATGCCAGCACGCGGGAATCGACGCTCAGATCGAGAACCACCTTGTTCCCACCCAAAGAAATAAGCCCCACCAGCAGACGGGCGCCCCATTGCGCGAATAGAATTCCAATCGCGGCGCCGGTGAGCGATAGCACGATGCTCTCGGTCAGCAACTGGCGCACCAGGCGCCCGCGCCCCGATCCGAGCGCTATGCGAATGGCAATCTCCCTCTGCCTGGCTGCGCTGCGCGCCAGCAGAAGGTTCGCGACGTTGGCACAGGCGATCAGCAGCACCACGCCCGCGATCGCCAGCAGAACCATCAGCGCCGGTTGGTATTGCCTGCGAATATTGGAAAGTCCGTTGGCGGCCGGCTGCGTGTCGAACGAACGTTTCCGATATTCTTGCCGATCCTCCTCCTTCCAGCCCGGCGGCACAGTGGCTTCGAATACCATAGGCGCCAGGGTTTTCAGGCGTGCCTCGGACTGGCCGGCCGAAACCCCCGGCTTAGGACGGCCGATCACGCGGAGCCACCAGGAACTGCGCTGGTCCAGCGAGCTGAATTCGCCACGAATGATTTTCTCGGTGCAGACGGGTACGTAAAGATCCTCCTCGCTGCCGACGTCGATGCCCGTAAAACCCGGCGCGAGCACGCCCAGAATTTCGAAGGGGTGATTGTCGAACGAGATATTCTTACCAACTATGTCCCCGCGGCCTCCGTACTCCCTCTGCCAGAAACCGTGGCTGAGCACGGCCGTTCCGGGACAGCCCCGCTGGTCGTCGGCTATGGTGAAGGTCCGGCCGATCAGCGCGTGCAGACCCAGGGTGTCGAAAAACTGGCCTGAGGCGTAGTTTCCCTGCGCATACCGCGCTTCCCCGCCCGCCGCCAAATTGAAGCGCCCGCCGCCGTAGGCGAAGATTCCGGAGAACACGTCCTGGCGATCGCGAATCTGCTCCCAGATCGGGTTGGTGAAACCCGCGCTCTCGCCCATGGTCACCTGGAGCAGACGTTCGGGATGGGCGACCGGCAGCGATTTGAGAATCACTGAATCGATCAGACTGAAAATGGCGGTATTGGCGCCAATTCCCAGCGCCAGCGACAGAATTGCCACGGCGGTAAATCCTGGGCTGCCGCGAAGGGTGCGAAGCGCATAGCGAACGTCCTGCGGAATGGCGTCGAGCATCTTGTCATTGTGACATGGGCAGCCTGTTACCGCCGGGGAGAGTCTCGATGGCATCGCGAATCGGGAATACAAAGAGCGAGCGCTGTCGATCGCGGTATGCGAGTGCTGCTGCGTAGCCTGACGCCAAGGAGAGGTCATGCAGCGTCCATGCCTTGGCAGCGTTCTTGTCATGCGCAAGATGGATCAGGCGTGCGGGTTCGTTGGGATGCACTGTTACGCGAAATTCGTCCAGTGGCGCAGACAGCCCATCGCCGATCGCTTTGACATACGCCTCCTTGCGAGTCCAGCAGCAGAAGAAAGCACGTTCGCGCTCACTTGGCGGGAGTGACACGATATCCGCAGCCTCCTCCGGGCAAAAGAAGCGATCGGCGATATGCTGCGTCCCGGTTAGCGGGCGTATCTGTTCCAGGTCAACGCCGATTTGGCGCCCAACGGTGAACGCAAACACGGCCAAGCCACCGGAATGGGTCGCGTTGAACTCGATACCCGCCGCGGACGCAAGGGCAGGTTTTCCTTTCGGACCAAAGCCGAACCGTATGATCGACGGATGCAGGTCCAGGTAGCGTCCGAGCAGATATCGCAGAGCCCCACGTGTGATGACAAACGAGTGCCGGAGGTGGTCAAAGCGGAACCGCTCCGCATGGGCTCTCTCCTCCGGGGCGAGAACTGGTTCAAACTTCGCGGCTACGGCACCCGAGCCTCCAGTACGCAGAGTCCAAACATGGACGTCGCGCCCACAGAGGTCAAATGAGCAGGCGGCCTCTTTTCTCATTTCCGGAGTCAAACTCTCGTGTAGCCCGCGCAGCCCAGGATTCTCGTTTCCGGCCATGCAGGATTCATCAGAATGGCGTCGGGCATCTTGTCATTGTGACAGCATCGGAGCCCTTCGGTTAGC
>Ga0209847_1001079_pt1 | contig 10210 bp, 6 predicted proteins | sample OrgsoiDNA_201060_FD_185808 | JGI IMG/M metagenome (GOLD analysis project Ga0209847, IMG submission 185808) | Permafrost soil microbial communities from the Arctic, to analyse light accelerated degradation of dissolved organic matter (DOM) -... | ecosystem: Environmental > Terrestrial > Soil >... | reverse complement strand
TCCCACCGTAAAACCGGGAACCAACACTCACGGCTTCGATCCCAAGAACCACCCCCTCGTCCTCGCCGGCTTTCAGGACGAAATCGTGCGCACGGTTCGCCGGGCCATGCTGGTTCTGCTGGGCGCCGTCGGGTTCGTGCTGTTGATTGCCTGCGTCAATGTGGCTAACCTCCTGCTGGCCCGCGCCGAAGCCCGCCGCCGCGAAATAGCCGTCCGCGCCGCCATTGGCGCCGGCCTCGGCAAACTCTTGCAACAGTTCGTCATCGAAGGAATCCTGCTTTCGCTCATAGGCTCATTCTTCGGCATACTGCTGGCCCTTGGCGGCCTGCGCCTCCTCGTCGCCACCAACGCCGGCAGCATTCCGCGCGTCGACGAAGTCAATATCGATTGGCAGGTGCTCCTCTTCACCCTGGCCGTCTCCATCGCCACCGGCCTCGCCTTCGGCCTGGCGCCCGTGATCCACATGCGAGCCGCCACCCTGCATGACACCCTCAAAACCGCAGCCGGCCGAACCACCGGGGGCGCCGCCGCCGGCCGCTTTCGCGCCGTACTGGTAGCCGCGGAACTGGCTCTCGCCCTGATCCTGCTGATCGGGTCCGGCCTCATGGTGAAGGCTTTCTGGAAACTGCAGGAAGTCAACTCCGGCATAGACCCCAACCATGTTGTCACCATGACGCTTTCGCTGCCTCGCAGTTCCTACACCGACGGCGTCAGAACCACGGCCTTCTGGCAGGCGCTGTTGACCCGCGTCAGCGCGCTTCCGGGCGTGATTGCTACGGCCATGGCCAGCGGCCTGCCCCCCAACCGCCCCATCAACGCCAACGATACCCCGATCGAAAACTTCGTCCCCATACCCAACGGCCCGATCCAGAACATCGACTACTGGAATTTTGTCGGCCCCCGCTATTTCGAGACCATGAGAGCCAGCCTGGTCGAAGGCCGCCTGCTCAACGACGGCGATGGCCCCACCGCCCCGCCCGTGGTCGTGGTGAATCGGACGCTCGCCCGAACCTACTGGCCGCGCGAGAGCGCCCTCGGCCATCGCCTCAAAACCGAATTCGGCGCCGATGCCAGGTGGCGCGCGATTGTGGGCGTAATCGGCGACGTCAAGAATGCAGGCATCGATCGCCCCGCCGGCACCGAACTCTACGTGGCGTTCGCGCAGAATCCCAACCCGGCGCGCCTGGCGTCTCTTACCGTCCGCACCGCGGGCGACCCCATGTCCATGGTCGGGGCCATCCGCCGGGAAATCCGCGCCCTCGATCGCGCTCTGCCCATCTCCCAAATCCGTTCCATGGAGGAAGTCATGTCCGTCGCCCGCAGCCGTCCGCGCTTCCTCACGCTGCTGCTGACCCTGTTTTCCTCGCTCTCTTTGATCCTGGCCGCCCTCGGCATCTACGGTGTCATCGCGTACTCGGTGGCGCAGCGAACCAATGAAATCGGCATCCGCATGGCCCTCGGCGCGCAGCGCACCGACGTCATCCGCCTGGTCGGCGCAACCGGCATCCGTCTGGCGCTGGCAGGCACGGCCCTCGGAGCCATCGGCGCCTTCGCCCTGACGCGAGTCCTGAGCGGTCTGCTCTTCGGCGTCAGCTCCGTTGACGCCGTGACCTTCGCCGCCATGGCAGCCACTCTGATCGCAGTCACTCTCCTGGCCTGCTACATCCCCGCCAGACGGGCGAGCAGAGTGGATCCGCTGGTCGCTTTGAGATACGAGTAGCGCTCCGTGGAGCAGGTATTGCCACCGGTGTTTTTCCTTGGCCGCTGGCGGCCCCGCTATTTCATCTCAGGTTTGCCAGCGTCTTTGAGCTTCTTGTTGAGCTCAGCCTTCCGCTTTGCAGACAGCGCGGGTTGGACAAAATAGAAATCGAAGAGAGACTCAAGGACATCAAGATTCCATTCGGCTTCTCCTGGTTCGACATCGACAATACTCCCAGTGCTCGTACTCTTCATGAGGTGTGCGGCAAAGTTCCCGATATTTCGAACTGCGTGTAGATCATCGGCAATATGAGACGGCACTCTTCGGGAGCTGATAACTTCTTCGATTTGGTCGTACAAGTCCTTCTTTGTTGTCCCGGCCTTGTCCCGCAAGACCGCCTGCAAACAACGCCGGCTCAGAGCAGCGCTCGCCTTGGGACTATACGGAAGGACCGTGCAAGCTTCCACGAAGTCTTGGCGGTACGGATCAACCACCTCTGCCGGGACCGGCCGCGAAGGCGTACGAGGATAAACCATGAAACTTCCTTGCGATTCCCGCGATCCTTCGGGCAGCACTAAGGATTCCAGGCGGATTATCCTCTCGTAACATTCGGGACATCTCTGATGAGCCCAGAACCACATAACACTTGGCGCAACCAATCGGCCATTTTTCAAAATCGCTTGGGTTTCGGCTATGCGACCGTTTGAAAAACCCTCGTGAATCGCGACGTTGCAGTGAGGGCACTTCATGACTCGTCAGAATATCACGGAATGCATGTCCCACCTTGACGAGGGTTCGAGCCGATCATTGTCGGCCATCCTGAGCGCTGTGGGGTAGAATGAGTCATGGCAAGAGCCACTGACAAGGCAGCCGCCCAGAAGAACGGCCACAAGGCGAAGCCGGTTGTGTCCAAACTCGGCAGCGAACTCCGCCGGATCAGGGAGAAGATCGAGGCATCAGGCGAGAAGATGCTTACCCGCCGGGAACTCGAGCGTGAGGTAGCGGATCGCCGGGGCGGAAACTTCTGAGCGCTTGATGATCCGGACATTTTTCGACTCGGGCGTATTGATCGCCGCGGCTAGATCCCTGGACTCGGATGGGGAGCGCGCACTGAAGTTTCTCGAAGATCCAAATCGTGTTTTCCTGACAAGCCCATTCGTCCACCTTGAGGTCGTTCCGAAGGCGATCTTCTTTAAGAAGCGCCTGGAACGGTCATTCTACGACAGCTACTTCAAGAACGCGGCATGGTTCCGGGAAATCGACAAGATTGAGGTTGCGGCACAAGCCGAAGCAGCCAAAGCGGGTCTCGGGGCGATGGACGCCCTCCACCTGGCAGCAGCCCACCTATCCCACGCGGACGAGTTCATCACGACCGAGAGGCCGAACAAGGCGATCTACCGGTCCAAGTTGGTCAAGGTCGTCTACCTGTTCCGGTAGACCGTCGATCCTGACTTAGCGATACCATACAATCAACCAGCATGCTTCAAGACCTTCGCTACGCCCTTCGCAATCTCAAACGCACCCCGCTCTTCACTACCATCGCGCTCCTCTCCCTGGCCCTCGGTATCGGCGCCAATTCCGCCATCTTCACCATCGCCGACCAGGTCCTGCTCCGCCTTCTCCCCGTCGCCCACGCCCGTGAACTGGTCTTCTTCACCAGCCCCGGCCCGCAAAGCGGCAATGTCTGGGGCGAGAACATGTTCTCCCATCCCATGTTTCAGGACTTCCGCGACCATAACACCGTTTTCGATGGCCTGGCCGCCCGCTTCGCCACCACGGTTGGCCTCACCTACAACAACCGCAGTGAGCGCATCCAGACTGAAATCGTCTCCGGCACGTGGTTCCAAACCCTGGGCCTGAACACCATCCTCGGCCGCGGCCTCACTCCCGATGACGACCGCCTGCCGGGCTCCCACCCCGTGGTCGTCCTCACCTACGATTTCTGGAAATCCCGCTTCGCCGCCAACCCCGCCATCCTCAACCAGACCATCCTCCTCAACGGCCGCCCCATGGCCGTCATCGGCGTCACCGCCCCCGGCTACCGCGGCTTCGACGTCGCTTCCCGCACCGATGCCCTGGTACCCACCATGATGAAAAAGGAGATGACCCCCACCTGGAACGGCCTGGGCGACCGCCGCGTCATCTGGCTCCAGTTGATCGCCCGCCTCAAACCGGGCGTCACCGTGCCGCAGGCCAAAGCCAGCCTGGAGCCCTACTACCACGGTCTCCTCATCATGGAACTCCAGTCCATGACCATCCGTTCGCAACGCAACCGCGAGCTTTTCGCCCGCAAGCCGCTTGTTTTTGAGCCGGCCTCGCAAGGCATTTCCGATATGCGCGTCCAGTTTTCCGCGCCGCTGCTCATCCTCTTTTCCATCGTCGGGCTGCTGCTTTTGATCGCCTGCGCCAACGTGGCCAACCTCCTGCTCGCCCGCGCCGTCGGCCGCCAGAAGGAGATCGCCGTCCGCCTCGCCATCGGCGCCAGCCGCCTCCGCCTGGTGCGCCAGTTGGTGGTGGAAAGCGTGGTGCTCTCGGTCGCGGGCGGCGCCATCGGCCTGCTGATCGCCTGGTGGATCGGCAGCGGTTTGATCGGCCTCCTCGCCAACTCCTCCCACCTCGGTCTCACGGCCGATCTCGACCCGCGCGTCTTCGCCTTCACCTTCGCGCTCGCCATCCTCACCGGAGTCGTCTTCGGCCTGGTCCCCGCCTGGCAGGCCACCTCGCCCTCGCTCGCCCGCACCCTCAAAGATCAGGCCGGCAGCGTTTCCGTGGGCGGCGGGCACGTCCGCCTTCGCAAGGCTCTGGTGATCTCTCAAGTCTCGCTCTCGCTGCTGATGTTGATCGCCGCCGCGCTCTTCACCCGCTCGCTCCACAATCTGAAGAACGTGGACCTCGGCTTCCGGCGCGAAAGCCTGGCCGGCTTTTCACTCGATCCCTCGCTCAACAATTACAAGCCCGACCGCATCCGGCAACTCGCCCTAAACCTGCAGCAGCGCATTGCCGCCATCCCCGGTGTGCGCTCCGCCGCCATCGGCGTCAACCGTGTGCTGGCCGATGACGAGGACGTGTCCAGCATTGTCGTCGAAGGCTACCAGGCCAAAGACGACGAGAACATGAGCCCCTGGGAAGATTTTGTAAGCCCCGGCTACTTCTCTACCATGGGCATCCCCATGCTGCTGGGCCGCGACTTCACCGCGCGCGATCAAACCAGCGCGCCCAAAGTCGCCATCGTCAACGAAGTCTTCGCGCGGTATTTTTTCAAGAACGAAAACCCCATCGGCCGCCGCTTCAGCCTTGGCCGCAACAAGAACGGTGATATGGTCGAAATCGTCGGTGTCGCGCGCCCGTCGAAGTACGGCAACGTCGATGAAAAAATCCCGCGCGTGGCTTATTTCCCCTTCGCGCAGAACGCCAATCCCAGCTCTCTCATGGTCTATGCGCGTACTGCGGTCGACCCCAAGCCGCTCTTCGGCGCCATGCGCCGCGAAGTGATTTCGCTTGATTCCGCGCTGCCCATCGCCGACCTGCGCACCATGGCGGACCAGGTGGATGAGGCCCTCTCCCCGCAGCGCATCATGGCCACGCTCTCAGCCCTTTTTGGAATACTGGCCACCGTTCTGGCCGCCATCGGCCTCTACGGTGTCATGGCCTACACCGTCACGCGCCGTACCCGCGAAATCGGAATCCGCCTGGCCCTCGGCGCAGACCGCGGCAACCTGCTCGGCTTAGTGATGCGTGAAGTCGCGGTCCTCACCGCCGCCGGCGTGATCGTCGGCATCCCCATCGGGCTGGCGCTCACCCGCCTGGTGCGCGCGCAACTCTACGGCATCCTCCCTAACGACCCCGCAAGCATCGCCCTGGCAGCCGTTGTCCTGATCCTGGTAGCGCTTCTGGCCGGCTACATCCCGGCCGAGCGCGCCACGCGGGTAGACCCGCTCACCGCCCTGCGTTACGAATGAGGATTTCATGACAGAGTTTCGACATGCGCTTCGAATGCTGATCAAGCAGCCCGTCTTCACACTGGTTGCGGTATTGACGCTTACGCTCGGGATCGGCGCCAACACGGCCATCTTCAGCCTGCTCTACCAGGTCCTGCTGCGGCCGCTGCCGTATCCCAACGCGGAGCGGCTGGTGTTCGTCTGGAACTCCTACCCGAAGGGAGGAGGAGGCGGGCCCACGGAGGTGTCCATACCCGACTATCTGGACCGCCGCACGGAGGCGTCCGCGATCGAAGACGCCACCCTGTTCACTACCCGCGCCATGACGCTGTCGGCCGGCCAGCAGCCGGAGCAACTGGTTGGCCTCGCGGTGACGCCATCCTTTTTCACCACGCTCGGCCGCGCTCCGTTTCTCGGGCGTGCCTTCACCGGGGACGATGCCAAAACCAACGCCGACCGGTTTGTCATCCTGACCTATGGATTGTGGACGTCGCACTTCGCGTCCGATCCCGCGGTTGTGGGCCGGAACATCCGCATGAACGGCGAGACGTATGCGGTAACCGGCGTGCTCCCCCCGGATTTCGAATTGCCCAGGCGCCAGGTATCGCTCCTGGTGCCGTTCTCGTTTACCGCCGCGCAGATGTCCAGCCAGGAGCGCGGCAATGAGTTCAGCCAGATGATCGCACGGCTGCGCCCGGGCGCCTCCATGGGCCAGTTGAACGCCCAGATGCAGACCATCGTCAACCGCGTAAGCGAGCGGGTGCCGGAACGCGCCGCCTTCATGCGGAACACCGGGTTCACCGGCATCGCCATCGGAATGCGCGACCAACTGGCCGGGGATGTGCGGACCTGGCTGTATCTGCTCCAGGCTGGCGTCATCGTGCTGTTGCTGATCGCCTGCGCCAACGTGGCGAATCTGCTTCTGATGCGCGCCAGCGGACGGCAGCACGAACTGGCGATCCGCACCGCGCTGGGCGCCGGACGATGGCGGCTGATGCGGCAGCTTCTGACGGAAGGAGCCGTGCTATCGCTGTTGGGCGCCGTCGGCGGCGTGATCGCGGCGGCGATCGGTGTGCGGGGCCTCCTGGCGATGATGGCGGACCAGTTGCCTGAGGGATCCACCGCGGTGATTCACCCGGCGGTTCTGGCGTTCACGGCCGTGGTCGCGGCGTTCACCGCCGCCGTTTTCGGAATTGTGCCCGCTTTGCAGGCGCTCCGCGGCAATATCGAGCCGGCACTGAGAGAGGGCGGCATGCGCGGATCGTCGGGAAAACGCACGGGAGCGATGCGCGCGCTCTTAGCGATCGCGGAGACGGCGCTGGCGGTCGTCCTGCTGGTGGCGGCCGGTTTGCTGGTGAAGGGCTTCGCGCGCCTGGCACGGGTCGATCCCGGTTTCTCCGCCGGCCACGTGCTGACCGCGCAAATCGCGCTGCCCACCACTCGCTATGCCGACGCTGCGTCGCTGCGGGCGTTCTGGGGAAGGCTGCTGGAGAAGACGCGGCAGATGCCCGGGGTCACCGCCGCGGGACTGATCTCGAGCGTCCCGTTCAACGGCGATCTCAGCTCCGGGAGCTACACCATCGCGGGACGTCCGATCGGCTCCGCGGAGAAACCGCCGCATGCCCGCCAGGATATGGTGAGCGGCCACTACTTCCGTGCGATGGGAATCCCGCTGCTTGACGGCCAACTGTTCGACGACACCGTCTCTCCCCAGAGCCCGCGCGTCGCCGTGGTCGATCGGTTCCTGGCCAGGCGGCAGTTTCCCAACGCCAGGGCCGTGGGGCAGAAGTTGAACTTCGGCGGCCCGCGCGATTACACGATCATAGGAGTGGTCGGCACCATCAACGATTCCGACCTCGCGAAGCCCGTGCCCGAGGAACGAGTTTATTTCAGCGCCGAACAGATACCTCTCAGCAGCATGGGGCTGGTGGTGAAAACGGCTATGGAGCCGGCCTCGATTGTGGCTCAGGTGCGCGTCGCCGTGCAGGCTATCGATCCCGAGCAGGCGATCTCCGACGTTCGGACGATGGACCAGTGGATTGCCCTGAGCATGAGCGGCCGCCGCACGCCTATGACGCTGCTGACCCTGTTCGGCGCGGTTGCATTGATCCTGTCGGCGATCGGCATCTACGGAGTGCTCTCGTTCGGCGTCGCGCAACGCGTGCGCGAACTTGCCATCCGGCAGGCTCTGGGAGCCGATCGCGGGGCCATCCTCTCGCTCGTCCTCGGGCAAGGGTTATGGACCGCCGGCGCCGGAATCGCGGTGGGGCTCGTGGTGGCGGGCATCGCGACGCGGTATATGAAGTCGCTGCTGTTCGCCGTACCGCCGCTCGATGCAGGCGTGTACGCCGCGGTGTCGCTCCTGCTGCTCTCGGTCGCGGCGGCGGCGTGCTATTTTCCGGCGCGGCGAGCTACCCGCGTCGATCCGGTAGTCGCGCTGCGCGATATGTGAGGCCCCGATATGTGAGGCCCCAGAGGCCTTTTACTTCGCAAACCGCTTAAAGAAACTATCGCTATTCCACCGCGGCCGCTCCGCATCGTTCGCCACGCGCTCGAGCAAACTCAAAATAATCCGGTCGAACCGCGCAGCCGCTGCCTGATTCACCGGCTGATTCAAATCATCCGACGGCTTATGATACCGGTCCTTCAGCCAGTCCTTGTGGATCTTCTCCTCCGGCGACCCGGACTCATACCCGAACTTGAACGCCAGCGCCGGCACGCCATGCCGAATGAAGCTGTACTGGTCGCTGCGGATGAACCGGTTCTGTTCCGGTTCCTTGTCCGCCTGCACCGTCACGCCCGCGTCCTTCGCCGCCGCCCGCGCCGTATCCCCCAGCGTCGATTCGCCCAGCCCCTGCACCTCAATCGCCTTCAGCTCGTGCAGCGGCAGGAACATATCCAGATTGAGATCCGCCACAATCTGTTTCGCCGGCACGGTGGGATGCGCCGCGAAATATAGCGACCCCAGTAGCCCCTTCTCTTCCGCCGTGACCGCCAGAAAAATCACCGACCGCTTCAGCTTGACCCCCGACTCCCTCAGGATGCGCGCGATCTCGAGCATACTCGCAACCCCCGAAGCATTGTCCATGGCGCCGTTATAAATGCTGTCTCCATTCACCGGCCGCCCCACGCCCACATGGTCCAGGTGCGCCGACACGATCACATATTCGTCCTTCAGCCTGGCATCCGATCCCGGCAGCATCCCGATCGCATTCGACGCTTCCACCCGGTCCCGCTTGATGGCCGCGCGCGATCTCAGCGTCCCGTTTAGCGGAAACTTCGGCAGCGTCTCATTGGCCGCCGCCGCCTTCAGAATCTCCTCCGCCGAGTGGCCGGTCCCCTCGAAGAATTTGTCGATCCCCTGTTTGGCGATCGTCACCGACAACGCCATCCCGGCCAGTTCCTGCAAGTTCGGATCCGCCAGCGCAAACGAAGGCTGCGGCGGAATCGCTCCACTGCCCACGGGCGGTGTTTGCGGCGGCTGGCCATTCACGCCGCGCGGGCTCTGGATCGTCGCCACCCCCACGGCGCCGGCTTTCTTCAGCGTGTTCCACCGCTCCACCGCCGACGAGTAATGCGACTTGATGTTCCCTGTAGTCTCCACCGGCCCCGCGCCGTTCACATACACCGCAATCTTCCCGCGCAGATTCATCCCCGCCAGCTCATCGAAGTGCGCCTCCGGCACCGCCAGCCCATATCCCACGAACACCATCGGCGCTTCGAGCGCCGGCGCCGGATCGCCGCGCGTGTTCAGGCTGGCGTCTTCCCGCGCCAGCGTTTCCGCGATGCCTTCCCGCACCAGCGCCAGCCTCGATTCTTCTTCCACCAGTTGCCGCGTCTCGAATTGAACCGGCTGCGAATACCCCAGCGTCCCCGCCGGCTTCAGCCCGAACCGCGCGAACGCCGCCGCCACATACTCCGCAGCCTTCTTATATCCCTCGGAGCCCGTATTGCGCCCCGCCAGCCGATCGTCCGCCAGGAACTGGATATGCGCCCACCAGAGTTTGCCCTCAGCCTCAAAATCCAAAGCCGCGGCAAACAGGGAGATGGCGCCTAAAAAGAAGAGAGTGCATTTCTTCATCGGAGCTATTGTCTTACTTCGTGGACAGCCGGGGAACCCCTAAATAGGGCCTGCCGCGCTATAATTCCTCACGAAGCGCCATTCAGTATGCGAGTCTGTCTCCTCATCTTAGCGGCATCCTGCGTCTTGGCCAAGTCATATTCCGTCGACGCCATCGTCCTGGCCCTCGATCCGGCCACCCAAACCATGCTGGTCTCCCACCGCCCCATCCCGCGCTACATGCCCGCCATGGTCATGCCCTTCCATGTCGAACATCTGCACGATCTCGATGCCCTCTATCCCGGCGCCCGCGTTCAGTTCGACCTGGTCATCGCCAATCGCCATTCCCTCGCCCGCAACGTCCGCAAATCCGCCGGCGCCGACGCCGATATCGCCGCCTCTAGAGACCAGCTCCCGATCGGCGCCGCCCTCCCCAACTTTCAACTCACCGACCAACTGGGCCGGACAGTCGAGGCCGTCGACCTCCGCGGCAAAGTGGCCGCCATCGACTTC
>Ga0209847_1001078_pt1 | contig 10211 bp, 6 predicted proteins | sample OrgsoiDNA_201060_FD_185808 | JGI IMG/M metagenome (GOLD analysis project Ga0209847, IMG submission 185808) | Permafrost soil microbial communities from the Arctic, to analyse light accelerated degradation of dissolved organic matter (DOM) -... | ecosystem: Environmental > Terrestrial > Soil >... | reverse complement strand
GCCGCTCGCCTGCCAGTTGTCATAGTCGTTAAACCCGCGCAGCCAGCGGTAGTTATTCACGGGAACGTCCAGATGCACCTTATGGCAGGCGGCGCAGAATTCCGCGGACTGGTCCCGCATGAACGGCTTCATGAAGGTCCGCTTATGGGGCTTCGGATTCAGGTACGTCAGAAAATAATCGATGGCCCGGATGTAGCGGTTGTGGCTGGAAGCCAGCTCATGCAGGGGCGGATACTCCACCTGGAAATCGGCGTTGCCCATGGAACTGCCCACGTGAACGATGGCGTGGCACGACATGCAGCCCAGGCCCGCCTGCGCCTCGGGCGTGTCAATCTGTTCGCGGATCGGGCGGTCGAAACGGCCGTTGAAAAACACGGCGTGATCATGGCATCCGGCACACCACTTGCTGGGCCGCGTGCCGGCGACATCCTGAAAGTATTCGATCGACTTGCGGTAGAACTGGTTATTGAATGATGCAAAATGGTGCATCGAGCTCTTCCACTGCTGGTAGATGTCTTTATGGCACTGGCCGCAGGCCTCGGAATCCATGAAGAAGTTCGATGGAATGATCTTCCCGGTATTGGTCTGCGCGGACGAAGGCGCAAACGGCGAACCGGCGCCGGCACCCTCCTCATTCATGGAGAGCGGCGCGGTCGGAGGGTTCTGAATGCGATCGTTGGGGTTGGGGCGCAGGCCGCGATAGATCGCAGCTGAGGCCGGAATGAATACCAGAAGGCAGATGGAAATGATATAGGCGGTGCGGATTCTGGCAGGCGGGGTGCCCGCTGGGCCACCTGCCTCACCAAGTCTGAATAATCGCAGGCCGATCAACGCCACAGCTGTCAGCGCCAGCACGATGTGAAGCCACAATATCCAGCGGTGCTGAAACGTGTTGCCGCGAATGGCGATGTAGAGGGCCGGAACGGCCGAAAGCAGAAATGCCCCGCACTGCTGCGGATACCGGCGCGCCCACCGAACGGCCACGGCGGCCAGCGCCAGCCCGACGCCCAGGTGCAGCAACACATTGGCTTCATAGAATATGCTGGCGTGGGCAAAAGCCGCCAGGTAGGCGCTGTTGACAATCAGCAGCGCCAGCCCGCAGGCGGCAATTTGCGGCAAGGTGAAGCGGCGCATTCTACTCATCCGTTCCCGAAACCCCGCAGGCCGGGAGGCCTACGCTACAATTTAACGGCCGGATGAGCCGCAGCGCCGGGCGCGTGTTGTACTCGCGCAAGTAGTTCTGGTGTACCTGGTCTTGCGGATAGCGCTCGGCCGCGGGATATGGGTAGCTGCTCATGGCATGGAACGGAAGCGGCAGCACGGTCTGCGAAAACGCGGTGTTCGCGTCCGCGTCTTTGGCCCATCCATCCACCAGCAGCAGGAAATCGCGTTTCCAACCGGCAGGCAGCGGCGGCAACTCCCGGGCGCTAAACCGCAGCCGTACCTCGTCGCCCGAACCCATGAGCACCATACGGTCGTCCTGTTCATTCAGCAAATTCTCCACCGGGCCGTAGCGCGTGTAGTTGCCCGAAGTAGGGTTCCACATGGAAGTCCCGCTTACGGTCTGATAGTCGAACTGCTCGGGCTGCTTGCGTTGCGGGTGGATCGTGGCCTTGGAGAAGCCCCGAAAATCCAGATCCGCCGAAAGCACCGGCGCAGTGGTCAGCCGGACGGCCGGCGGCGCATCATCCTCCACCAGGAATATTTCGTCCCAGTAGACGCAGAGGTTGGTGACAATGCGAACCTCGCGCGAGGATGACAGAAACTTGCCGCTCAGATCGACCGCCATGGTCTTCGGCTTGCCGGATGGAATGCCCATGTCCTCCACCACGGTTTTCCAGTTGCCCGCCGCGTCCTTCACCTGCAGGTAGGGGAAGGTCAGGTCCTTGTGCTCCTGCACGGCGGAGAGAAACGTGCTGCCGTCCGCCCAGTCCACCCATCCGTGCAAAATCAGCACCGCGTGGTTCGATGCCGCGGCGTTTCCGAAATCCAGATCCAGGTGGTGCATCTCCGCCACGCCTGCCAAGTCGCGCCGGAAAACTTCGGGTAACCCGGTTCCGCGCTTCGCCCGCGGGTACACGCGTCGATTCACTCCGAACAAACGGAACTCCGGAAAGGGCGGCGACTTGAACTTCTCGTTGGTGACGATATCGGTGCCCGCCGGGTGGTCCACCGCCTGCAGCTTGATCTGATCCAGGTACGACACCTCATGCAGTTCCTCGGTGACGCGGACGTCGTACGCTCCGTCGCGCTCCTTCAGCATCTCCCCTGGAATCGATACATATTCGTCGTGGTCCACGGGGAAAAACTGCCCGTCGCCCGAACTGGCTCCCAGAGGCGCCACGCCGAGCACATCCGTGATGAACACGAACCGCTCGCCATTCCAGGTGAAGATCATGGGGCATGAGCCGGAGAGCCGCTGTGCCTCCTTAACCGCTGCCAGCTTGTTGACCGGCTGGTTCAGCTCGTTCTGGATCAGGCCATTGGGCCACGTGATCCTCACCGTCTCAACCTCCTTCTGTGCGCCCAGGTGGAAGACCAGCGGCACGCCGTCATAGGTCTGTTTCGCGTACCTGGTTCCGGCTTTCACTTCGACCTTGGCCCCCACTGCCGTTTTCAGATTCTTCACCCCCGTGAGCGCGACTTCGATCCAGTTGCCGTACTGCGGCGTACCTTCGTGCTCCAATATCAGAGCGCCGTCCTTGGCGATTGACGCGCGGCTCAGCCGCCCATTGCTATCGAAATCGGCGAGTGTGGAGAGTCCCTCATCGCTCGGCGCGGAACCCGAGTGTTGGAGTTTACCGTCGCGGTTGAGCAGCAGAAGGCCGGGCGCCGCAAGGTCCGTCCGGCCATCGTGATTGAAATCGGAAGCCACCAGGTTGGTGGCGCCGGCCGGCAGTTCGGCGATGTCGGCCGCTTCGTACGCGCCGGCCAACTTGTCGCGATAAAGCACGCCTGGCCGATCCTGGTACGCAACTACGAGATCGAACCCGGGCGTGTCCGGTTCCAGGTCAAACCGCACGGCGCTCAGCGCATGGCCTGCCACAAAGGGGAAGCGCTTCGTCTCATCGCTGAAACCCGCCTGCCCATTGTTGCGCAGCAGTTTGGACTCATCGCCGATTAGAAAAAGGTCCAGATCGTAGTCGTGATCGAAGTCCATCCAGACCGCCTGACGGAACGATCCGGAGGCCAGGTCGGCGTGCTTGCGGAATTTACCATTCACATTGCGGTAGAGTGCGGCGCCCTGAGAAGTGACGACGCACAGATCGGGCAACCCGTCATTGTCGAAATCCCCGGGCGCAATGAATACCACATCGCGCAGTGCTTCCAGGCCCGAATCCGCCACCAGCGTTTTGCCATTTCGAAAAAGCGCTACGCGGCCCGCCGACCATGCAATGACGCTGGGACGGGTTCCGCCATCCAGGGCGAGAGCGGCGACGCCCGGACTGCCTGAACCGAAGCCCTCGGCAATCCGCTCGCTGCGGAAGACCGGAGGCGCGAGTGGCGGGGCAGGCAGGTCGATGGGGTCATAAATCTCAGCGTAGTAACTCCATTCCATGTCCTCCGGTACGGCTGCGCCATCCTGTTGCTTCTTGAGGTCCTGGAAAATGCGGAGCTCCGCCGCGGCTTCTTCGGGCCGATTCAATTGCCGGTACAGTCCGTAAAGTTGGAAATGCGGCGCGGCCAGCCGCGGGTTGATGCCGCGAGCCGTTTCGAATTCCTTGACAGCCGCTGCCTGGTCGCCGCGAGCCTTCAGAATCGAGCCGATCTGATAATGCGTTACCGGCTCACCCGAAACCAGCCGCACCATGCCTTGGAACTGTGCCAGGGCGGCTTCCATCTCGCCTTCCTTCTTGAGCGCGACGCCCAGGTTGAACCATGTATGCGGAATCTTTGGGTCGGACTTCTGCGCCTTCTGCAATTCGGCGACGCCCGCGGTCATGTCGCCCGCGCGCAGCAGCGCCAGCCCGTAGTTGATGCGCTCGCGAATCGAATCCGGCGCCAACCCGAGCGCCTTGCGAAACTCGTCCACGGCCTGCCGCTGGGTGGTCGGATTCTCATAGAACGCCTTCCCGAGATTTCGATGGTGCCACAATTGCCCTTGGTCAGGCCGCGGTCCCTGCGCCACCAACAGCGCGACCAGCATCAGGGTTGCCAGCGCGGAAGTCAGGATCAGGCTGTTGCGGAAACGTGTCGGATGCATAACCCTCTGAGTATGCGCCAGCGCCAGCATATAATGCTGGCCGAACGAATCGCAATAGTAGGAAGATACTATTGTCAAGATGGGAAGATACTAATGTCAAGATGGCACCGTCTCCCGGAAGATCACCCACGGTTCGTTTGTTGGCTGGGCTCGCCGTTACACTCTCCGCCGTAGCCCTTTATTCGGGCTACACCGTCACGCAACTCCACGGACTGGAGCGTCTGCAAGCTGGGATCATCGACCGCAATCGCGCCGATTCGCTGCTCCTGCTGCGCATCCAGAACAACCTGAACTCGCTCGGCCTCGCAATGCGCGACATGCTGGACTCAAGCGAACCCTATCCACTGACCGCGTGGCAGGGGCAGTTCCGGCGGATTCGCACGGATCTGGAAGACGCCATGGCGCGCGAAGCCCGGTACTCGCCCTTGGATCGCGATGCCGAGCAGAATAAGTACCTGACCGATTCGCTGGGACAGTTCTGGGATGCCCTCAACCGCATATTCGCCGTGGCCCGGAACGGCCAGCAGCCCGAGGCGCGGACCCTCATCCGTCTATCGCTCCAAGCCCGGCAGGAAGCTCTCAGCACGGCGGTGGCGCGGCTTCTGGTGCAGAACAACGAGACCGAGCAGCAGGCGGCGGTCCGCATCCGCAGCGTTTATGCCGGCGTGGAGCGCAACGTCTATTTGTTCGTGGCGGCGATGCTGGTGCTGATTCTGCTCACCAGCCTTTACCTGGTGCACTACAACCGCCGTCTGTTCGAAGAGGTTGCCGTCCTTTCCGCGCGGCGCAGCGAACTGGCCCGGCAATTGATTTCCATGCAGGAGAATACATTCCGCTCGATTTCCCGCGACCTTCACGATGATTTCGGCCAGATCCTGACGGCGGTCGGAACCATGCTGCAGCGCACTGGAAAACGCCTGGCGCAGGATCCGGATTCGCTGCGCACCGATCTGCGCGAGGTGCAGGAGATCGTTCAGTCCACGCTGGACAAAGTTCGTGCGTTGTCCCACGCGCTCCATCCCGTGATCCTCGACGAAATCGGATTTGAGAGCGCGCTCGGTCAATATCTGCCGGGTTTCCAAAAGCAGACCGGCATTGCGGTACAGTACGAGAAATCGGGCGCCGGCCGGGAACTGGACCGCGGCGTCGCAATCCACCTCTATCGTGTGATGCAGGAAGCGCTCAACAATATCGCCAAGCATTCCCAATGCAAGCAGGCGGCGGTTCGCCTGCGGTATCTGCCGGAAGCCGTGGTGCTTGAAGTGGAAGATAATGGTGTCGGTTTCGGAAGTTCGCAGGGCCACGGGATGGGCATGGTTTCCATGCGTGAGCGAGCGGAACTGGTGAACGGCCGTCTGGAATTCGAGAACCGCGGCTCGGGTGGCGCCCTGGTGCGTCTTACGGTGCCGGTACTGCCTGAGCAAACTCATGGCGAGGAGACGCATGCCTGAGCCCGCAATTTCCGTTCTGCTGGTGGATGACCATAGCCTGGTGCGGCGCGGGTTTCGACGCATGTTGGAAGACGACCCGGACATTCGCGTGGTGGGCGAAGCCGAGGACGGGCACCAGGCCGTGGAACTCGCGTTGGAACTGCGGCCGCGCGTGGTGGTGATGGATTTCGCGCTGCCCAGCATGAACGGCGCTGTGGCGAGCCGTCAGATTCTGCGCGCCGCTCCCGAGACCGCCATCCTCATTCTCAGCATGCACTCCGAGCCTTCATACGTCCGCACCTGCCTGGACGCCGGGGTGCGCGGTTACCTGCTGAAGAACGCCATGGATTTGGAAATGGTGGCCGCGGTGAAGCAGGTGGCGGCCGGTAAGCAGGTGCTGGACCCTCGCCTGGGAACTCTGGGCGAAGCCACCGCGGACCCGTCAACACAATTGACCACGCGCGAACTGGAGGTGTTGCAGTTGATCGTGCACGGCAAATCCAACAAGGAGATCGCCGCGGTGCTGGGCCTCAGTGCCAACACCATCGCCGTACACCGCGCCAATATCATGCAGGCCTTCGGCATCCACAATACGGCCGAACTGGTGGTGTATGCGATTCGCCAGGGCCTGGTGAGCATCGCGTGACCCGCCGAACGTTTCTTCTGGGGGCCGCGCTCGCAAATGCCGCGCCCGGCGCTCCGGACTTTCGCCTCACCGACGTCACCGCGGCCGCGGGCATCCAATTTCACCATAACAGTGGCGCGTTCGGCGCCAAGTACCTGCCGGAAACCTTGGGCCCGGGCTGCGCGTTTTTCGATTACGATGGCGATGGCTGGCTGGATATTCTGCTGGTCAACGGCGCCGACTGGCCCGACAGTCACGGTGAGCGCGGCAGCATCCGCAGCACGATGCGGCTATACCGCAACAACCGGAACGGCACGTTCACGGATGTCACCGAGCGCGCCGGCCTGGCGGTAGAGATGTACGGGATGGGCGTGGCCGTCGGCGACTATAACAACGACGGCTTTCCCGATCTTCTGGTCACGGCAGTGGGACAGAACCGACTCTTCCGGAACAACGGGCGCGGACGTTTCATCGACGTCACCGAAAAGGCCGGACTGGGAGGCCGCAGCGCATTCAGCACGTCCGCCATCTGGTTTGACTTCGACCGCGACGGTTTGCTCGATCTGCTGGTCTGCAACTACGTCAAGTGGTCTCCGGAGCACGACGTCTTCTGCAGCGTGGACGGCAAGCGCAAGTCATTCTGCACGCCGGAAGCCTATCACGGGGAAACCTGCTGGCTCTTCCGGAACCGCGGGGACGGCACTTTTGAGGATGTTACAGCGCGGAGCGGGATCTTCGACAGTTCCTCCAAATCGCTGGGTGTGGCGTTGCTCGATTACGACCGCGACGGCTGGCCCGACCTGCTGATCGCCAACGATACGCAACCCAACAAGCTGTACCGCAATCTGCATAACGGCACATTCGAGGATGTGGCGGTACGCGCCGGCGTGGCATTCAGCGACGACGGCAAAGCGCGCGCCGGCATGGGCGTGGACGCCGCCGATTTCGACAACTCCGGCATGGAAGGCATCGCCATCACCAACTTCGACAACGAAATGATGGCGCTCTACCGCCCCACCCGGGACGGCGGCTACAAGGACATCGCGCAGGCGGCGGGCGTGGGCCAGGCGTCCCGCGCCAGCCTTGGATTCGGTTGCGCGTTCCTCGATATCAACCTGGATGGATATCTGGATCTGGTCGCCGTGAACGGACACATCGACCAGACGGTCCGCCGGATCCATGGCAATGTGGGATACGCGCAGCCTCCTCACCTATTCCTCAACGGCGGCAAAGCGACGGGTTTTCGCGACGTGGCTGCGGCGGTGGGCGCGGGCTTCGCAGCCCCCAAGGTTGCCCGCGGCCTGGCGTACGGCGATTTCGACCGCGATGGCGACCTGGATCTTCTGATCACGACCAACCAGGGCGGGGCGTATCTCTACCGCAACGATCTGGACCGCAACGATCTGACTTCCGGAAACCGCGGTCTGCGGTTGCACCTGACCGGAACCAAATCGAATCGCGACGCGATCGGAGCGCTGGTGCGGGTCTTCGCGCCCGACGGGGCGCAATCCAGGCGCGTGAAATCCGGCTCCAGCTATCTCTCGCAATCCGAGCTGACGCTGACTTTTGGCCTCGGCAAACGCGAGGCAGCCGGCCGCGTGGTCATCGAATGGCCCAGCGGCGCGGTGCAGGAATTCAAGAACGTGCGCGCGGGTTCGTACCAATGCACCGAAGGCCAGGCGCTGGCGCCACACTAGTTCAGTCGGGTAGAGGATAATGAAAGTCCTTGTCCCGCGTTCAGGGCAGAAAAGGAGACGAGGGATAATCAATGTATGGTCGCATCCGCCACAAAGGTCGCACAGCTTGAGCAGAGGCTTCTGGCGGATTGGAGTCATCTGAGGCAGGCGCGCGTCGTCGCAGACGAAAAGCGTGCAGGGCTCGGAAACGCGCTTGCAGGCCTAGATTCTGAGGATACCAGTATCGTAGTGTCCGGATCTCTTGCGCGAGGTGAGTTTACTTCGGGCAGCGACATCGATTGGACGCTTCTAATCGATGGCTGGGCCGATTCTCGTCATCATGACGTATTTCGAGAAGTCGAGGCGAAGCTCAGACCGTTTGCTTCGAAAGGGCCCGGTGCTGAGTGTACTTTCGGCTCGATGGTGTTCAGCCATGACCTGATCCACGAGATTGGTGGAGAAGATGACACGAATCGGAACACTACCCGGCGGCTGCTTTTGCTGCTCGAGTCCCGTGCCGTGGGCCGTGAGGACGCGTATCGGCGGGTTGTGAGAAGCATCTTGAATAGGTACTTGCTTGAAGATCGAGGGCTGTGGAAGGGTTCCGGTCACCGCGTTCCGCGTTTCCTGCAAAACGATTTCGCCAGGTATTGGCGCACAATGGCGGTAGACTTCGCGTACAAGCTTCGCAAGCGAGCCGGCAAAGGGTGGGCAATTCGAAACATCAAGCTGCGCATGTCGCGCAAGTTGATTTACGTCTCGGGATTGCTCGCGTGCTACCGCTGTCACCTGGATTATTCGCCGGAAGACCGAGAGGCCATATTTGGCGATCCGGATCGGCACAAGGAAGTGGTCGAACACCTGGAGGCGGTCTTTCGCGAGACCCCGCTTGAGATTGTCGCAGGAGTCCTGCTGCGCTATCCGCACTTGGACGAAGCCGCCAAGAAGATCTTTTCTTCCTACAATGACTTCCTCGGTATTTTGGCGAACGATCAAAGCCGGAGCAAACTTGAAAGTTTGACTGAAGATCTGGCGGATGACGATGAGATCTACCAGCGGGCCCGGCAGCTTAGCCACTCGTTCAGAGACGGATTGCTGGACTTCTTCTTTGATCCCAAAAGTGAATTAGACAGTCTGACAAAGAACTATGGGGTGTTTTGAATGAGACCAATCGGTTTGTCAACTGGAGCGCTCGCCTATGAGGACTTCCGGCGCGGACTGGCGATGACGCGGACCGCAGGGTGCGCGGCCGTGGAACTTTCGGCCCTGAGGCAACCGGAGTTGCTCCCGTTACTCGACAGCCTCGCCTCGCTCGATCTGGCGGGATTCGAGTACATCTCCATTCACGCGCCCAGCCAGTTCGAGCCGGCATGGGAGGCTCTGGCATGTGCCCGCTTGAGAGAGGAATGCTGGCGCGACTGGCCGATAATAGTCCACCCGGACGCGCTATTCGACTTCTCGCTCTGGCGAGAGTTCGGGGCCTTGCTGTGTGTCGAGAACATGGACAAACGGAAGCCGATCGGTCGAACGGTGCGAGAACTGAAATGTATCTTTGACCAACTTCCCGAGGCGTCATTCTGCTTCGACATTGGCCACGCCCGTCAATGCGATCCAACGATGACGGAAGCGTATCTGATGCTCCGTGAGTTTGGATCGAAGCTGCGCCAAGTCCACGTGAGCGAGGTGAACACGCGCAGCAAACACGATCCACTATCGTATGCGTCGATTCTCGCTTACCAGGAAGTTGCTCACCTCATCCCGGCGAATGTGCCCCTGGTCTTAGAGACGCCAGTAGCCGAAGACCGGATCAAGGCGGAGATAACCAAGGTGCGAGAAGCCTTGCCCCTCAACTGCCGGACCGTTATGGCGAAGCACACACCGGATTTATCGATTCCTTTGCGGCTCTGAGTGCTGCAGGAATTCAAGAACGTGCGCGCGGGTTCGTACCAATGCACCGAAGGCCGGGCTATTTCACCGCTACCGTGACGCCCGCCTGGCTGGTGACGTTCCCTATCGTGATGGTCACGGGCACGCTGCCGCCCGCGCTCACTTGCTGCGGCACAAGCGCATTCACCTGCACCAGGCCCGCCGCCGATCCCGGTGCCGCGCCGCAGTAGTTTACCGGCGCGGTCTGCCCGCCAATGGTGGCCGAGCACGATAGCACCGGCTTGGGCAACGGCTTTCCGCTGAGGCGGCCATTCACGCCGGGTGGGCTTGTGACGCCTTCGCCGGTACCATAAATGGAAACATACTGCCCGCGAGCCGACGGGTTCTTC
>Ga0209847_1001073_pt1 | contig 10230 bp, 11 predicted proteins | sample OrgsoiDNA_201060_FD_185808 | JGI IMG/M metagenome (GOLD analysis project Ga0209847, IMG submission 185808) | Permafrost soil microbial communities from the Arctic, to analyse light accelerated degradation of dissolved organic matter (DOM) -... | ecosystem: Environmental > Terrestrial > Soil >... | reverse complement strand
GCCTCATACCTGGGAAAAAATGCCGTTCTGGCATAAGGTTCGCCCTTGGGCAAGCCAACTGACTCAGGTCGGCGTTGCTGCTTGTGTCTCCCTGGCCGTTATCGTGGGTGTGCAACATTACAATCAACCGGATGCATCAGGTGCTTCACCTGAAACCCCTGCGTTCAATACGTTGCCGATGATGGGTAAAGCATCGCCGGTAAGCTTTGGCGTGCCAACCAGTGACAGTACTGCACTGAATGGGCAACAAAATGTGCAGGAACAGCGCAAGCGCGTTAATGCCATTTTGCAGGATTACGAACTGCAGCGCAGATTACACTCTGATCAGCTCCAGTTGGAATCTGTTACGCCACAGCAGGCCGCTGTTCAGGTACCCGGAACTCAGTCTTTAGGAATGCAAACGCAGTAATGAAGCAAATTTGGTTTGCCGTCTGTTTAATGACGGGCAGCCTGTTGACTCCAGCAATCGCCTCGGCAGAACCAACGACCGAGGCGCTATTGCAGGAAATGAACAAGGCCACTCAGTCTTTAAATTATGAAATCGCCTTCATCAGCATTACGAAGCAGGGAATTGATTCCTATCGCTATCGTCATGCCACCTCTAATCATTTCCCTCTCGCGCAGTTAGTCCTGATGGACGGACCTCGCCGTGAAATCGTCCAACGTGGTAAAGACATCAGCTATTTCGAAACGGGCTTACAGCCGTTTACGCTAGATGGCGACCATATCGTTGACTCTTTGCCTGGGATTGTTTTCAGTGATTTCGCGCGTTTGGCGAAATACTATGACTTTATTCCGGTTGGCAGGGCTCGTGCAGTGGACCGGTTGAGTCAGGTGATCCGGGTTGTATCACGTGATGGTACCCGTTTTAGTTATGTGATCTGGGTTGACGAAAATACCAAGCTTCCCCTGCGGGTTGATCTTCTTGACCGTGATGGTGAGACGCTGGAACAATTCCGCGTTATCTCTTTTGTCGCTGACGATGCTGTTAAACAATCCCTGATGACCTTAGAGAAAGCGACACTTCCTCCGGTGCTTTCCGTACCTGCTGGCGATAACACACAGTTCACCTGGCAACCAAAATGGTTACCTGATGGTGTGACTGAAGTGGCGCGCAGCCGCAGAAACTTGCCAAATATGCCAGTCGCGATAGAATCACGTCTTTATTCTGACGGGCTTTTCAGTTTCTCGATCAACGTGAATGCGACAACCAGTGCTCCTTCTGAGCAGTTGGTCAGGCAGGGGCGTCGAACTGTGCAGACGGAAATCCGCAGCGCGAATGAAATTACGGTTGTCGGTGAAATACCGCCGTCAACGGCTAAGCGAATTGCAGAAAGTATCGTCTTCACTGCGCAATAAAAGGTCAGGTAATCAAGATGATGAAAGAATGGGCCACCGTCGTTTCGTGGCAAGACGGTATTGCTGAGCTGCGTTGTGAGACGCAAGCGGGTTGCAGCAGCTGCCATTCGCGATCTGGCTGTGGAGCCCGGGTTCTTAATGAACTCGGTCCGCAAACAGAACATAATCTTTTGGTTAATATTGCCGAACGCCTTGAGCCAGGCCAGAAAGTTGAGCTTGGCATCACGGAGGGCAGTTTGTTGCGCTCCGCTTTCCTGATCTATATGACCCCATTATTGGGCGTTATTCTGGGCGGCGGCTTGCTGCAATGGCTGACGCAGGGCGATCTTTACTCCGTGCTGGGCGCACTAGCGGGCGGGGCAATAGGTTTTGTCGTTGCGCGTGCGCTGGCGGCAAAGCTGGAAAATCAAGCAGATTATCAGCCTGTCATCCTGCAAATAGGTCTGCCTCCTGACGCATTTAGATTCCAGCACGATAATGGCCGTCTACCTTCCTGAGTATTACCCTCTTAGTTTCTGATCGGGATCCGGTTTTGGATCATATGCTCGATCAGTGCGATGAAAAGATCGGCGCTGAACAGGGAGGTATAGAGTACGGAAAAGAGAATACGCCCATTGGTATCAAGCAGTCGGATCATCTGGCTGTTACTTCCTCCGCTAATATATTGTATATCCTCGACCGGAATACACAGCCCTTCATCCGATGTAATAAACCGTGCGCTTAATCGTAATTTTTTTTCATTTAACATCAATAAATTACGGCTGAAAAATTGATGCAGTTTACATTTCGACGCGGCCAGATAAGTAAATGAAAAACTTCCATCGTTTGCCAGAATAGACAGTGCCTGCGGGCCACGCGACATCAGTTGTTCATTCTTGATGACTTCAATCAGCCTTTCAGCATGCGCGATATTGGGGGGGATTTTATGCCAGCATTTATCATTCCCTTCGCGAAACGCCATGGTGTCTAATATTTTCCGGGTATATTTACCGGTTCTGTAACGATATATCTCAGTAATTTGGTCGAAAGGCACAAAGCGATGTTTTTGGTCTCTTTCGTTGATCACTAATATTCCATTCTCGTGCAATTGGTAAGTTTGTTTAGGTCTGGTGTAATGTCTGAGGACAAATAAAAGTGCGCCTAATCCAATACTGAAAATAGCCGACAACGTAATAATATGCAGGCCACCGCTGCCAGTTCTCCCCAGAGCAAGAAGAAATACGACCTGTATTGCTCCCCCCACCATTAAAAGGGTGGCAAGAACCATTGTGATCCAGGAATTGGCTCTGGCAAACCCATGCTGACTGAGCAACCGTCCTTCATTGATCATGATGCTAACCTTGTGACCGGATTGAGAAAAGTAAGACAAAGCAAGTGTTCAAATTAATCGAAATAGAGCATAAATAAATTCTTTTATAACAGGTATTTAAAAGTTTTTTTGTTGGTGAGTAAATGAGCATTTTCCTAAAGTCCTGCCCTCCAGCAGGCTATGTCCGGAGGCTGAAAACGTCAGAAAGGAGAGTTGCTTACAACTTATTGCAATCGTTACGACCCGCTTTCGCCTGAAGATAGGCATAATCATCAGTTAGGTGGCGGGGAGACTAGGTTTTCACGGTCCTCACATGTAGAATGCTGCGACTCAGGCGAAAGACAGCCAACCTACAAACCGTCGCTGTGTTGTTATGGCGAATGATTCAGAAATACCAAGGTAGAAAATCTTTATAATGAAGAACATAAGAAACTTTTCCATCATCGCCCACATTGACCACGGTAAGTCGACGCTGTCCGACCGTATTATTCAAATCTGCGGTGGCTTGTCCGATCGTGAAATGGAAGCCCAGGTTCTTGACTCCATGGACCTGGAGCGTGAGCGTGGTATTACCATCAAAGCCCAGAGCGTGACGCTGGACTACAAAGCAAAAGATGGTGAGATTTACCACCTGAACTTCATTGATACCCCTGGCCATGTCGACTTCTCTTATGAAGTTTCGCGCTCCCTCGCTGCTTGTGAAGGCGCATTGCTGGTGGTTGATGCCGGGCAGGGCGTAGAAGCCCAGACGCTGGCGAACTGTTACACCGCGATGGAAATGAATCTCGAAGTCGTGCCGGTCTTGAATAAGATTGACCTGCCAGCGGCGGATCCCGATCGCGTAGCACAGGAAATCGAAGATATCGTCGGTATTGATGCCACGGACGCCGTGCGCTGCTCTGCCAAAACCGGCGTGGGTGTGCCAGACATTCTGGAACGTTTGGTGCGCGATATTCCGCCGCCAGAAGGTGATCCTGAAGCTCCTTTGCAGGCGCTGATCATCGACTCATGGTTCGATAACTACCTTGGCGTGGTTTCTTTGGTCCGTATTAAAAACGGCACCATGAGAAAGGGCGACAAAATTAAAGTGATGAGTACTGGTCAGGTATACAACGCAGATCGTCTGGGTATCTTCACGCCAAAACGCGTCGACCGTGATGTGTTGGGTTGCGGGGAAGTTGGCTGGCTGGTTTGTGCTATCAAAGAAATTATGGGCGCGCCAGTGGGCGATACCCTGACCTTGTCCCGTAATCCTGCGGACAAACCGTTGCCTGGTTTTAAGAAAGTAAAACCTCAGGTTTATGCGGGCCTGTTCCCGGTCAGCTCTGACGATTACGAAAACTTCCGAGATGCACTCGGCAAACTCAGCCTGAATGATGCTTCTCTGTTCTATGAACCAGAAAGCTCTACTGCGTTGGGCTTTGGCTTCCGCTGTGGCTTCCTGGGCTTATTGCACATGGAGATCATTCAGGAGCGTCTGGAGCGTGAATACGATCTGGATCTGATCACCACCGCACCGACGGTTGTGTATGAAGTTGAAACTACCAGTAAAGAGACCATTTACGTTGATAGCCCGTCTAAGCTGCCAGCGCTGAATAACATCGAAGAGCTGCGTGAGCCCATCGCTGAATGTCACATGCTGATGCCCCAGGAATATCTGGGCAGCGTGATCACCTTGTGCATTGAGAAACGTGGCATGCAGACTAACATGGTTTACCACGGTAACCAGGTTGCGCTGACCTATGAAATCCCAATGGCCGAAGTGGTGCTGGACTTCTTTGACCGTCTGAAATCCACCTCCCGTGGTTACGCCTCGCTGGACTACAATTTTAAACGTTTCCAGACTTCAGACATGGTGCGTGTTGATGTTCTGATCAACGGCGAGCGGGTTGATGCGCTGGCGCTGATCACGCACCGCGGTAACTCTCAGTTCCGTGGTCGTCAGTTGGTTGAAAAGATGCAGGAACTTATCCCGCGCCAGCAATTTGATATCGCGATTCAGGCAGCTATTGGTGCCCATATCATCGCGCGTGCAACCGTTAAGCAATTACGTAAAAACGTATTGGCGAAATGTTACGGTGGCGACGTGAGTCGTAAGAAGAAACTGCTGCAGAAACAGAAAGATGGTAAGAAACGCATGAAACAGGTTGGTAACGTTGAGTTACCACAAGAAGCGTTCCTGGCTATTCTTCATGTTGGTAAAGACAGCAAATAAGTTCTCATTAAGTCTTAGGAGTATGCATGGCTAACATGTTTGCCTTGATCCTGGCGGTTGCAACGCTGGTGTCCGGGATCATCTGGTGTCTTGATCGTTTCAAGCTCGCTCCGGCTCGCCGGGCGAAAATTGCCAGACTCAAAGTTGAAACTGCCGGTACGGTGGATGAAAAAGCGTTGAGCAAAGCGGCTAAACAGCCAGGCTGGGTGGAAACTTGTGCTTCTGTTTTTCCGGTATTGCTGGTGGTCTTCGTGGTGCGTTCATTTATTTACGAACCCTTCCAGATCCCATCCGGTTCTATGATGCCAACGCTGTTGGTTGGCGATTTCATTGTGGTTGAGAAATATGCCTACGGCCTGAAAGACCCCATCACGCAAACCAAGCTTATTCCAACCGGTGAACCTAAACGCGGCGATGTAGTGGTGTTTAAATATCCGCTGGATCCAAGTTTGGATTACATCAAACGTTTAGTCGGCTTGCCGGGTGACCGAGTGACTTATGATCCGTTCAATAAGGAAGTCACTATTCAGCCAGCTTGTAACAGTGGTCAGAATTGCAGTACCGCGCTGGCGGTAACTTACAGTACCGGTCATGCGAGTGACTTCGTGCAGACTTTTGGTCAGTCTTCTGGCAGCGAAACGAGCAGCGGCTTCTTTGAAATTCCCCCTTCGGCGAACGTGCCGCAAGATGGCATTCGTTTGCTTGAACGTCAGGAAACACTGGGCAACGTGATGCATCCTATCCTGACCGTTCCCGGCGCACGCGATCAGCTTGGTGCTTACTATCAGCAACCGGGTCAGCCTATGGGCACCTGGGTTGTTCCGGCCGGCCATTACTTCATGATGGGCGACAACCGTGATAACAGCGCTGACAGCCGTTATTGGGGCTTTGTACCGGAGAAAAATCTGGTCGGCCGCGCATCCGCTATTTGGATGAGTTTTAAAAAGCAGGAAGGTGAGTGGCCAACGGGCGTCCGCCTGAGCCGTATCGGTGGAATTCATTAATTTAATGCCGGCTATTTCCGCAGCATTATATTTCCACACGTTGTAGAATACCCTTTCGAGCGATAAAAGTTGGCTCCCCTGATTTGTTCTCTTTTATTAGAAAGAACAACAGAGGGGGCCACTGCAAACGAAACAGCTTTGGATTTGCTTTAGGCGAAGCAGGCCTGTTCCGTATGCTGAAGTTTTTGACGCATTCTTGATCTATTGGTAACTCATGAATCCCATCGTAATAAATAGGCTACAGCGAAAGCTGGGCTACACTTTTCAACAGCAGGAGCTCTTATTGCAGGCACTGACTCACCGCAGCGCCAGCAGCAAACATAACGAGCGGTTAGAATTCCTGGGTGACTCAATCCTTAGTTATGTTATCGCCAATGCGCTTTATCACCGCTTTCCCCGCGTTGATGAAGGCGATATGAGCCGGATGCGTGCGACGCTGGTGCGTGGCAATACATTGGCTGAAATGGCGCGTGAATTTGATCTCGGCGAATGTTTGCGTTTAGGGCCGGGAGAATTGAAAAGTGGTGGTTTCCGCCGCGAGTCCATTCTTGCGGATACGGTGGAGGCGCTCATTGGCGGCGTATTCCTGGACAGTGATATCCAAAACGTCGAAAGGCTGATTCTCGAATGGTATCGCAGTCGTCTTGACGAAATCAGTCCCGGTGATAAGCAGAAAGACCCGAAAACCCGCTTACAGGAGTTTTTACAGGGCCGTCATCTGCCGTTGCCTTCTTATCTGGTTGTGCAGGTTCGCGGTGAAGCGCACGATCAGGAGTTTACTATCCACTGCCAGGTCAGTGGCTTGAACCAGCCGGTTGTAGGAACCGGTTCAAGTCGCAGAAAAGCCGAGCAGGCGGCAGCGGAACAAGCGCTGATACAGCTGGAGCTTGAATGAGCGAAGAAAAAAATTATTGTGGTTTTGTAGCCATCGTGGGCCGTCCAAACGTCGGCAAATCGACCTTGCTGAACGAATTACTGGGGCAAAAGATCTCCATTACTTCGCGGAAACCACAAACAACCCGTCATCGTATTATGGGCATCCACACAGAAGGTCCTTATCAGGCTATCTACGTTGACACCCCTGGGTTACATATTGAAGAAAAACGGGCGATTAACCGCCTGATGAACCGCGCCGCCAGCAGCTCCATCGGTGATGTTGAGCTGGTGATTTTCGTGGTTGAAGGCACCCACTGGACGCCTGACGACGAAATGGTCGTCAATAAACTGCGCGACAGTAAAGCCCCGGTTCTGCTGGCGATTAACAAAATCGACAATGTCACTGACAAATCGAAGTTGTTGCCACACCTGCAGTTCCTCAGCGAGCAGATGAACTTCATCGACATCGTGCCAATGTCTGCCGAGAAAGGTATTAACATTGATACCCTCGCCAGCATTGTTCGTAAGCGCTTGCCAGAAGCTGTTCATCATTTCCCTGAAGATTACATCACTGACCGTTCACAGCGTTTTATGGCCTCTGAAATCATCCGTGAAAAACTGATGCGTTTCCTGGGCGAAGAACTGCCGTACTCGGTGACGGTGGAAATCGAACGTTTCGTGACTAACGCTCGCGGCGGCTACGACATCAATGGCTTGATTCTGGTTGAACGTGAAGGCCAGAAGAAAATGGTCATCGGTAACAAAGGTTCGAAAATCAAAACCATTGGTATCGAAGCACGTCAGGACATGGAAAACATGTTCGAAGCGAAAGTCCATCTTGAGCTGTGGGTCAAGGTTAAATCCGGTTGGGCAGATGACGAACGTGCACTGCGCAGCCTGGGTTATGTAGACGACTTATAAGGTCCGCGCCTATGGAAGGCTGGCAACGCGCATTTGTTTTGCATGGGCGACCTTACAGTGAAACCAGTTTAATGCTGGATCTGTTCACTGAAGGACAAGGGCGGGTGCGTATTCTTGCAAAAGGTGCGCGCGGTCGTCGGTCAAATTTAAAAGGCTGCTTGCAGCCTTTTACGCCTTTATTGGTGCGCTGGAGCGGGCGAGGGGAAGTGAAAACCCTACGTAACGCCGAGCCAGTTTCCCTCGCATTACCACTAACGGGTTCGATGCTTTACAGCGGCCTTTACGTCAACGAGCTGGTTTCTCGTATGCTTGAGCAGGAGACCAACTACTCTTCTCTGTTTTTCGATTACCTCAACTGTTTGCAGAATCTGGCTGGTGCCAGCGGTTCGCCTGAGCAGCCTCTGCGCCAGTTCGAACTGGCTTTGCTCAGTCATCTCGGCTATGGGGTCGATTTCCTGCATTGTGCAGGCAGCGGGGAAGAAGTGAGCGACACCATGACGTACCGCTATCGTGAAGAAAAAGGCTTTATTGCCAGTCTGGTTATCGATAACACCAGCTTCACCGGGCGGGACCTCAAGGCATTGGCCAACCGGGAGTTCCCCGATGCGCTGACCCTGCGCGCAGCCAAGCGTTTTACCCGTATGGCGCTGAAGCCTTATTTGGGTGGTAAACCACTGAAAAGTCGTGAACTCTTTCGTCAATTTTTCGTTAAAAAGCCCGACACCTCTTCTGACAATTCTGCCAGCTAATTTATCCTGCGGGCTACACCCCAGTGCGCTGTAAGGTGTAAACTGCGGGAATCGCTTTTTTTGATCCATCCTTAAATCAACCCATTCTAAAATCTGGAGCTGTTATGGCTGAATTGCTGCTGGGCGTTAACATCGATCACATCGCAACACTGCGTAATGCGCGCGGTACGGCTTACCCGGATCCGGTTCAGGCTGCGTTTATTGCCGAGCAGGCTGGTGCTGACGGTATTACCGTGCACCTGCGTGAAGATCGCCGGCATATTACCGACCGCGACGTACGTTTGCTACGTCAGACCATCCAGACCCGCATGAATCTTGAGATGGCTGTGACCGACGAAATGGTGGGGATTGCCTGCGAAATCGAACCACATTTTTGCTGTCTGGTGCCTGAAAAACGCGAAGAGGTGACCACGGAAGGCGGTCTGGATGTTGCCGGTCAGATAGAAAAAATGACCGTGGCCGTCTCCCGTTTAACCGAAGCTGGCATCTTGGTGTCGTTGTTTATCGATGCTGACCTGCGCCAGATCGACGCAGCTGTCGCTGTCGGCGCACCCTACATTGAGATCCACACCGGTGCCTATGCCGATGCGAAAAATGATCTTGAACGCCGTGCTGAACTCGAGCGCATTAAACAGGCAGCCGCTTATGCTGCGGGCAAGGGGCTAAAGGTGAACGCCGGTCATGGCCTGACCTATCACAATGTGCAGCCAATTGCCGCGTTACCGGAAATGCATGAATTGAACATCGGCCACGCTATCATCGGCCAGGCAGTGATGGATGGTCTGTCAGGTGCGGTGCGCGAAATGAAAGTGCTGATGCGTGAAGCACGCCGGTAATGGCTATCCTCGGGCTTGGCACTGACATTGTAGAGATCACCCGTATCGAAGCCGTGGTTGAGCGCAGCGGTGACCGTTTGGCGAAGCGCATTCTCTGTGACAACGAGTGGCTGCTTTATCAGAACCATCAGCAACCGGTGCGTTTTCTGGCCAAGCGCTTTGCGGTAAAAGAGGCTGCGGCCAAGGCGTTGGGAACCGGGATTCGCAACGGTCTGGCGTTTGAACAATTTGAAGTGGTCAACGATCTGCTGGGGAAACCGGGGTTGATATTTCACGACCGTGCAGCGGAAATGGCGGCAGAGTTAGGGGTCAAAGCGGTACACGTTACGCTGGCCGACGAACGGCGTTATGCGTGCGCGACGGTCATCATAGAGAGTTGATCCGTTACATCACGTTGTGATGCTAAACAGCGTGATGTAATTCCACAAACTTATCCCACAGCTGTTCGTCGGTTTCGCTGTGCGCGGGATCGATGATGATAGTGTTATCGATCGGGCAGACGCTCTGGCAGGTCGGTTTATCATAGTGGCCGATGCATTCGGTACAGCGGTCGCTGTCAATTTCGTAAATCTCATCGCCCATCGAGATGGCTTGGTTCGGACACTCCGGCTCGCACATGTCGCAATTGATGCATTTTTTAGTAATCAATAGAGCCATTTCAATAACTTACCCATTAAATCCTGTTATATCATGTATTTATGGTGCTTTCGCATTGAGTGCCATTGCGCACCATGCGGATGCAAAACAACCGTTAAATACGTTATAAAACCTTGCTCGGTAACACGGAATGGCAACATATGCCTTTTTCTGAGCGCCATTTTATCCGCATGTGTGTGAATAGACCCTAGTTTCCTAGACTGTTGCGTGCCTCATGAACCAGGCACTTTCATAAACTGCAGGGGGTTGATCTTCACAGGCACTGTGGCGGCGTTTAGCATTATAAAACATCTCGACATAATCG
>Ga0209847_1001069_pt1 | contig 10258 bp, 6 predicted proteins | sample OrgsoiDNA_201060_FD_185808 | JGI IMG/M metagenome (GOLD analysis project Ga0209847, IMG submission 185808) | Permafrost soil microbial communities from the Arctic, to analyse light accelerated degradation of dissolved organic matter (DOM) -... | ecosystem: Environmental > Terrestrial > Soil >... | reverse complement strand
TGCGCCGCGTCGGAACCGTCGACGAAGCCGCCGCCCAGCGCCGCAGCGAGGGCGATCTGCTGGTCGCGCCGGTTCATGCGCAGATTGGTCAGCGCCTCCTCGTTGGCGATGACGGCCAGGCGCGCCTGGATCACGCCGATGCGCGTCGCCAGGCCGGCCTTGTACTGGCTGGCGGCCAGCAGCCATGCGTGCTGCGCGGCGTCGTCGGCGGCCTGCGTGTCGAGCAGCTGGGCGTCGGTCGAGCGCACGCGCGCCACGTCGGTGGCTACTTCGGACAGCGCGCCCACCAGGGTCTGGTTATAGCTGGCGACGGCGTAGTCGAAATCGGCATAGCGTTCCTTGAGCTGGGCGCGCAGCGCGCCGCCGTCGAAGATCGGCAGGTGCACGGCGGGACCGGCGCTGACGGTGCGGCTGGACGCGTTGAGGAAGCGCCCGAAGCCGAAGGCATCGAGGCCGAGCGCGGCGCCGAGGTTGATGTCCGGGTAGAAGTCGGCCTTGGCCACCTTGACGTCGTGGGTGCTGGCGTCGACGCTCCACCGCGCCATGACGATGTCGGGGCGGCGCGCCACCAGGTCGGCCGGCAGATTGTCGGGCAGCGCGACGACGTCGCCGGCGCCGAGCGCGGGACGGGTAATCAGCAGGCCGCGGTCAGGCCCGGCGCCGAGCAGGGCGGCCAGCTGGTAGCGTACGTCGAGGATGCGGCCGTCGAGCGCCGTCAGCGAGGCCTGGCCGCTGGCGAGGCCGCGTTCCACGTTCCGCTGTTCGATGGCCGTGTCCAGACCCAGGCCGACGCGTTGCGCGTTCAGGCTGCGCATCTGGCGGCGCTGGGCGATGTCGTCGCCGGCCAGTTCGCGCAGCGCATACAGGCGCGCCAGCTCGTTGTAGGAACGGGCGATGGCGGTGCTGAGCGTCAGCTTGACCTTCTCCTGTTCGGCCTCGCTGATGCGCAGCTTGGACAGCGACGCTTGCAGGTTCTCGCTGTTCTTGCCCCACACGTCCAGCTCATACGAGGCGCTGACGACGGCCTTGTTCTCGGTCCGGAACGAGCCGGCGTACGGCGGCGGGACCAGCGCGTTGGAGGTGTATTGCTGGCGCGTGATGCTGGCGTCGGCGTTGACTTTGACCTCGGTGGCGGCGCGCGCCGTTTCGACGTAGGCGCCGGCGGCGGCGATGCGGGCGCGGGCCTGATCCAGCGTCGGGCTGTTGCGCAGCGCTTCGGCGATCAGCTCACCCAGCTGATGGTCGCCGAACTGGTTGGCCCAGTCGGCCGCCGGCCAGTGGCCATGTTCGGCCGGCAGGCTGCGCGCATCCTGCGTGGCCGAGGTGGCGGTGATGTGCTGTTCGCTGCCGATGCCTTTGAAACTGGCGCAACCCGGCAGGGCGGCGGCGACGGCCAGCGACAACAACCATCCCGCGCGTCGTAGCGATGTACGACCTTCAAGTATCTGAGTTTGCATAATCTGACTTGTCAGTTAAATGGTTAAAAAAAGCGGCCGGACCCAGGCCCCGCCGCCGGTGGACTTCAGCCTGCGATAAACTTCAACAGCAAGCGATGCAACTCCTTGGACTCGGCGGCGCTGAAATCCCTGAGGCGGTGATTCAGCACATCCGGCGCGCGCTGCGAAACCTCGGCGGCCACGCTGCGTCCCTTGGCGGTCAGCGCCAGGTTGACCATGCGACGGTCGTCGACGCTGCGCACGCGGGTCAGCAGGTTTTGTTTTTCCAGCTTGTCGAGCATGCGGGTCATCAGGCCGGTGTCGATGTCGAGCATTTTGCTCAACTCGAACGGCGTGCTGGCCAGCCCATGCGCCATCGCCAGGATGACGCCCATATGCGTCGACGTCACCTCCAGGTCGCGCATGGCGGCGTCCATTTCGGTGGACAGGATGTTGCGGGCACGGGTCAGCGCGAGGCCGACGCTGGTCGTTGGATTGTAGTTGGCTGGCGTGTAATGCTTCATATGCTCCTCCGTATGGCTTCAATATATTTGATAAGTCAGATATTGTCAAGGCAGATTCTGCATATTTTGTTTTGCGGATTTTCAGGCGCCATGCCGGTTATTGGCTGGCCGGCCGCCCGCGTAGCCGCCGGCGCCGCATCAGCAGGTAAGCCGCCGGCACCACGAACATCGACAGCAGCGGCGCGGTAAGCATCCCGCCGACCATCGGCGCGGCGATGCGTTGCATGACTTCGGACCCGGTGCCGGTGCCGATCATGATCGGCAACAGGCCGGCGATGATGACCGCCACCGTCATGGCCTTGGGCCGTACCCGGAGCACGGCGCCTTCGCGTATCGCGTCCAGCAAATCGGCTTCACCCGCGCTGCCGGCGGCGGCGAGGCGCGCTTCCCATGCGTTCTTCAGATAGAGCAGCATGATGACGCCGAATTCGGCCGACACGCCGGCCAGCGCGATAAAGCCGACGCCACTCGCCACCGACAGCCTGTGCCCGAGTAGCCACAGCAGCCAGACGCCGCCGGCCAGCGCGAACGGCAGCGTGGCCATGATCAGCACCGCTTCGTCGAAACGCTTGAAGGTCAGGTACAGCAGCACAAAGATGATCGCCAGCGTCGCCGGCACCACGAACTTCAGTCGTTCAGTGGCCCGTTGCAGGTACTCGAACTGGCCGGACCACGACACCGAGTAGCCGGCCGGCAGCATGACTTGCTGCGCCACCGCCAGCTGCATCGCGCGCACGGTGGAGCTGAGATCGCGACCTTGGATATCGACGTAGACCCAACCGGACAGGCGCGCGTTTTCGCTCTTGAGCATGGGCGGGCCGTCGGCGATGCGGATGGTGGCGACATCGCCCAGCCGGATCTGCGCGCCACGTTCGGTCAGCACCGGCAGCGCGCGCAGCTGGGCTAGCGAATCGCGCACCTCGCGCGGGTAGCGCACGCTGATCGGAAAGCGCTGCAAGCCTTCCACCGTCTCGCCGATATCGTCGCCGCCGACCGCGCTGGCGATCACGCTTTGCACCTCGGCGACGCTCATGCCGTAGCGTGCGATGGCGGCGCGGTCGATCTGCACGTCGATGTAGCGGCCGCCGTTCAAGCGCTCCGCCAGCGCCGACGACACGCCCGGCACCTGCTTGACCACGCGCTCGATCTCTCCGGCGATGCGGTCGATCTCGCGCAGGTCGGCGCCGGCCACCTTCACCCCGACAGGACTCTTGATGCCGGTGGCCAGCATGTCGATGCGGTTGCGGATAGGCGGCACCCACAGGTTGGACAGTCCGGGGACTTTAACGGTGCGATCCAGTTCCGCGACCAGCCGCTCCGGCGTCATGCCGGCGCGCCATTGCTCGCGCGGTTTGAACTGGATGGTGGTCTCGAACATTTCCAAGGGCGCCGGGTCGGTCGCCGACTCCGCGCGGCCGGCCTTGCCGAACACGCTTTGCACTTCGGGCACGGTCTTGATCAGGCGGTCGGTTTGCTGCAGCAGCTGCGTCACCTTGCCGATGCCGATGCCGGGCAAGGCCGACGGCATGTACAGCAAATCGCCTTCCTCCAGCGGCGGCATGAATTCGCCGCCGAGGCGCGCCAGCGGCCAGGCGCTGGCCGCCGCGATCAGCGCGGCGATGACCAGCGTGGCCTTTGGATGGCGCAGCACGATGTCGAGCAGCGGCCTGTATGCGGCGATCAAACCCCGGTTGAGCGGATTGCTTTGCTCGTCGGGGATGCGGCCGCGCACCAGATAGCCCATCAACACCGGGATCAGCGTCACCGCCAGACCTGCGGCGGCGGCCATCGCGTAGGTCTTGGTGTAGGCCAGCGGCGCGAATAAACGGCCTTCCTGCGCTTCGAGCGTGAACACCGGGATGAAGGACAGCACGATGATCAGCAGCGAGAAGAACAGCGCCGGCCCCACCTCGGCCGCCGCGTCGCCGATCACGCGCCAGTGCTCGTCGCCGGCCAGCATGCGGTCCGGGTGCGCATGGCGCCACGCTTCGATATGCTTGTGCGCGTTCTCGATCATCACGACGGCCGCGTCGACCATCGCGCCGATGGCGATGGCGATGCCGCCCAGCGACATGATGTTTGCGTTCACACCCTGGTAGGACATGATGATGAAGGCCGCCAGCACGCCGAGCGGCAGCGAGACGATGGCCACCAGCGCCGAGCGCAGATGAAACAGGAACACCGCGCACACCAGCGCGACGACGATGAATTCTTCGAGCAGCTTGTGTTGTAGATTGTCGACCGCGCGCTCGATCAAATGGGAGCGGTCGTACACCGGCACGATCTCCACGCCGGGCGGCAGGCCGGCCTTGAGTTTCTCCAGCTTGGCCTTCACGGCGGCGATGGTGTCGAGCGCGTTTTTACCCGAGCGCATGATGATCACGCCGCCGGCCACTTCGCCCTGGCCATTCAGGTCGGCGACGCCGCGCCGCATCTCCGGCCCGACCTGCACGCGCGCCACGTCGCCCAGCGTGACCGGCACCCCGGCACCATCGGCCGTCAGCCCGATCTTGCGGAAGTCGTCCAGCGATTGCAGATAAGCGGATGCGCGCACCATGTATTCGGCCTCGCCCATTTCCAGCACCGAGCCACCGCTTTCCTGGTTGGCGCGTCGCACCGCCTCGATCACTTTGCCGTGCGAGATGCCGTAGGCGAGCATGCGCTGCGGATCGAGCACGATCTGGTACTGCCGCACCATGCCGCCGATGCTGGCCACCTCCGCCACGTTCGGCACCGTCTTCAATTCGTATTTGAGGAACCAGTCCTGCAACGCGCGCAGCTGCGACAAGTCCATCTTGCCGCTGCGGTCCGTCAGCGCATATTCGTAGATCCAGCCGACGCCGGTGGCGTCCGGGCCGAGTGCGGCGCGTGCCTGGCTGGGCAAGCGTGACTGCACCTGGTTCAGATATTCAAGCACGCGCGAACGCGCCCAGTATGGATCGGTGCCGTCGTCGAACAGCACGTAGACATACGAGTCGCCGAAGAAGGAATAGCCGCGCACCGTCTTCGCCCCCGGCACCGACAGCATGGTGGTGGTGAGCGGATAGGTGACCTGGTTCTCGACCAGTTGCGGCGCCTGGCCTGGATAGCTGGTGCGGATGATGACCTGTACGTCCGACAAATCCGGCAGCGCGTCGAGCGGCGTGCGCGCCACCGACCACGCGCCCCACGCCGCCAGCACGACGGTGGCCAGCAGCACGAGGAAGCGGTTGCTGATGGACCAGCGTATCAGTCTGGCGATCATTGCCGCGCTCCCGCGTTGACATTCGAGGATGGCGGCGTTGGCGGCGCGGCGCTCATGCGCGTCGCCGTGCCACGCAGGCTGGCGTCGGAATCGATCAGGAATTGCCCGGAGACGACCACCTGCTGGCCCAGCGTCAGGCCACTGCGGATTTCGGTTTGCCCGTTTGCCTCGGCGCCGGTTTCCACCTCGACCGGCAGGAATTTTCCATGCGCTTGTGCCGTCATGACGACGCTGCGCGTGCCGGTCTGGATGATCGCCTCGCTCGGCACCAGCAGCATTTCGCTGCCATCGGCCGGCGTGATGTTCACGGTGGCGAACATGCCGGGTAGCAGCCGCGCTCCGGGATTGGCCAGCTCGATGCGCAGCTTCAGCGTGCGCGTGGCGGCATCGACTTGCGGCAGGATCGCGTTGACGCGACCCTTGAAGACGGTACCGGGCAGCGCCGGCGCGCGCGCCTCGACAGCTGCGCCAGGTGCCACGCGGGCGGCGGCGCTTTCCGGTATGTCGGCCAGCAGCCAGACCGTGGCGAGGCCGTTGATGCGGAACAGCGCGGCGCCGGATGCCACGGTCATGCCGACACGGGCATCGAGTTCGGACACCACGCCGCTGGCCGGCGCCGTTATCGTGACGCGGGCCTGCACCGCGCCGCTGGCCTCGACCTCGCGTATCTGCTCATCGCCCATGCCGGACAGGCGCATGCGCTGGCGCGCGGCGTCGACCAATCCTTCTGTACCGGCGCCTTGCAGCCGTTTCGCGCTCAGGAATTCCTCTTGCGCGGCGATCCAGTCCGGAACATAGAGCGCGAGCAGCGGCTGGCCTTTCTTGACCGGATCGTACGGCGCCTTTACGTAAAGGCGCTCCACGTAGCCGTTGCTGCGTGCCTGCACCAGTGCGACGTCGCGCTCGTCGTAGGCCACGCTGCCTGCCGCGAGCACGGCCGCCGCCAGCTTACCGCGCGCGACAGCGGCGGTGCGCACGCCGAGGTTCTGTTGTATGCCGGGAGTGATGGCGACCGTGCTGTCGTCGCCAGCGCCATCATCGCCGCCATAAACCGGCACCAGTTGCATGTCCATGAAGGGCGACTTGCCCGGCTTGTCGAACTTCTGCGTCGGGTACATCGGATCATGCCAGTACAGCGCTTGCTTGCTGCTTGATGTCGCGGCGTTTGGTGTGGCGGACATCGCGCCCGGTAGCGACGTTTGCAAGGCGCGTCCGCGCTGTAAGCCGATCGAGTACAAGCCGTAGCCGGCGGCGATGGCGGTCAGCAGCAGTGCGGCGGCAGCGGAAAATTTGGTCTGTTTCATGGTGCGTCCTTGTGCATGGCGCTGTGGGCTTCGCCGCTGTCTGTTGGAATGAGGAAGTTGAGTTGCGCCCATAGCCGCGCCACATTGGCTTGCAGTTGCAGCACCTGCAGCTGCGCGTCCAGTTCGGCGCGTCTGGCGGCCAGCACTTCGCTCAGGGTGGCCTTGCCGCCACGGTAGGCGGCCAGCGTCGCGACGGTTCGCTGATGCAGCAGCGGCAGCAGCTCCTGTTCGTCGCGGGTATGGCGCGCGCGGTCGCCTTGCCACTCGATGACCATGGCGCGGATTTCCGCCGCGTGGGCGCGCAGCATTTCCTCGCGCTGCGCCTTGGCCTGTTCCGCCATCGACAGCTTGGCCGATAGTTCGCGGTCCTGGCGATTTTTGCGATCCCATTGCAGCGGTACCGACACGCCGATCGAGATCATGCTGGAGTAGGCCGGGCCGCGCTGCTGGAACGCCAGTTCGACGCTCCAGTCGGACGTTCGGTTGGCATCGGCCAGTCTGGCCTCGGTCTGTGCGATGGCTTCCTGACGCGCCAGCACGGCGATATCGGGATGGTGATCGAGCGCGCTTTCCGGCATGGCGGGATCGAGGTTGATCTGGTCGATGGACGGCGGCGACGCCAGCGCGGCATCGGCATCGGTGCCGGTCCAGCGGGTCAGCATCGCGGACGCGCTCCGGCTGCGCTGGTCGATCTCGCTGGCGCGGTCTTCGACGGCGATCAAGGCCGCGCGCGCGGCGAGGACGTCGGCCTGGCTTGCGCGGCCGGCGCGATACGCTCCTTCGGCGGCTTCGATTTCATTGCGGGCCTGCGTCCGCTGGTCCGCGACCACCGTCGCCATCTGCCGCGCGAAATAGCTGTCCAGCCAAGCCAGGGCGGTATCGCGCTCGATGGCGGCGGTGGCTGCGGCCTTGGATGCCACGGCCTTATCAGCCTCCAGTTCGTAAATTTGCGAGCGCAGCTTGCGCTTGTCCGATGTCGTCAACTCCTGCGACACGCCGAGCCGGCGCATGGTCATGAAGTCATCGCCGAGGCTTAGCCGGTCGGCGCCGGTGACGGGAAGATTGTCGATGCCGGCCTTGAACACCGGGTCGGGCAATTGGCTTGCCGCGACGGCCATCTGGCGCGCCGCATCGGCGGCGTGGTCGCTGCCGGCCAGTTGGCGCGAGCGCTGCACGGCCAGTTGCTGCGCTTGCGCCAGGCTTAGTTCGGGGATTGCGGCGGGCGCGGCGCCGAATGCGGAAATGGCGAATGTCGCCGCGAGTGCCAGCATGGCGCGGCGCAGGCGCGCGCACCGTCCATGAACGGGAAGAACGATAAGTGATGACATGAAAACTCCAGATGGCGACAGACAGCGCCGCCAGTGCTCAATGCACGGCGGCGGACCAGGCGATCGGGAGGATTAAATGCGGAAGCAGCAGTGCTGGATGGCGAGCGGCGGAGCCGTGCTGCGGGTCAGCGGAAGCGAGGCGGCTGGCGCGGCCAAGCCGGAGACGGCCGACACGATGGGCGGCAGCACCAGCGCCAGTTGGCAGGCGATGAACGGCAGCACCTGCGGCGCGGCGGCCGCGTCGAGCGACTGGTGGCCGGCGTCGCAGTGCGTCGCGCACAAATTGGGCTGCTGGGCATCCATGCCGGTACACCCTGGCATGTCCTGCATGACGCTTGCATGGTTGACCGTGGACTGCTGCGGACACGAATACGACGCCACGGCAAGCTGGGTAAACAGCAAGCTGAATAGCGTGATAAGCGCCGCGATGAAGCGGCTGGTCCGGGTCAATTTCATGGTGGCGTCGATAATAGCACGGCTAAAACGCCCGCAACAACCGGTGTCGATGCGGGCGTTGGCGGTGCTTCGAGCCTTATGGATACAGGCCGCGCACTTCACGCGCCTGCAACACGCGGGTGCAGGCCAGGATGAAGGTGGCGGTGCGCAGCGTGACTTTCTTCTCCTGCGCCACGGCCCACACGGCGTTGAAGGCTTCCTGCATGATGCGCGTCAGGCGGGCGTTGATCTCGTCCTCGCTCCAGAAGAAGCTGGAAAAATCCTGCACCCATTCGAAGTAGCTGACGGTCACGCCGCCGGCGTTGGCCAATACGTCCGGCACGATCAGCACGTCCTTGTCGGTCAGGATGTCGTCCGCTTCCGGCGTGGTCGGGCCGTTGGCGCCTTCGAGGATGATCTTGGTGCGGATGCGCGGCGCGTTGGCGGCCGTGATCTGCTGTTCCAGCGCGGCCGGGATCAGGATGTCGGACTCGATGCCCCAGAAGGCGTCGCGGTCCATGAACTGTTCGGCGCCGGGGAAGCCGGTGACGCTGCCGCATTCGGCCACGTGCTGGTGCAGCCGCGCCACATCGAGGCCGCCCGCATGCACCACGGTGCCGGTGTGGTCCTGCACCGCGATCACTTTCGACCCGGCTTCAGCAAACATGGTGGCAGCGACGCCGCCGACATTGCCGAAACCCTGAATGGCGACACGTGCTCCCTGAATGGCGACGCCGCGCTTGGCCGCCGCTTCTCGGCCGACCACGAACACGCCGCGCCCCGTCGCCTCGCGCCGTCCCAGCGAGCCGCCCAGCGAGATCGGTTTGCCGGTGACGACGCCGGTCGACAAATTCCCTTCGATCATGGCGTAGGAATCCATCATCCACGCCATCACCTGTTCGTTGGTGTTCACGTCGGGCGCCGGGATGTCCTTGTTCGGGCCGATGATCAAGCTGATTTCGCTGGTGTAGCGGCGCGTCAGGCGTTGCAGCTCGCCGCGCGACAGCGTCTTGGGATCGACGCGGATGCCGCCCTTGGCGCCACCGTATGGCACGTTGACGGCCGCGTTCTTGACAGTCATCCAGGCCGACAGCGCCATCACTTCCGACAGCGTCACGTCCTGGTGGAAGCGCACGCCGCCCTTGCCGGGACCGCGCGACATATTGTGCTGCACGCGATAGCCTTCGTAGTGGGCGATGGAGCCGTCATCGCGCTCGATCGGCACGTCGACGGTGAGGATGCGCTTGGGACGCTTGAGCGTTTCGACCCAGCGCGACAAGCTGCCCAGATGCGGCGTGACGCGCTCGATCTGCTGCAGGTAGACGCCCCATGGGCCGAGGTCTTCGGGGTTGAGGTAGGAAGGCAGTGCGTGCTGTGCTGGTACAGTGGTCATGCTGAAAGCTCCTGTGAATTCGGGGACTGGACGACGTTAGTTGTGTCGTTCAGGTGGCCCGAATCATAGGATGGCGGTGCTTAACGCGGCCAATGCTGTATGCGCATCCGGCTATGCGTTTTTTGCATAGTTTAAAAAGAAGGCATGCAGGAGTGACAAAAATCAGCGTTCCGAAACCGGTGCGCGGCGCTTGCGGCCGGCGCGTTGTTCCTGCTGTTCGAGATAGTCCCACAGCCGCTCGACGATGGCTTTTCCGCGCCGCGTTGGCGACGGCCGTTCGCGATAGAGCCGGATTTCCATCTCGATTTCCCATTCCGATGCACCGCCGTCGGCGCGCGCCAGCAGCTTTTGTTTGAGCTCGCGCGTGACCGCCGATTCGGGCAGGAAGGCGATGCCGCGTCCTTCCAGGGCCATCATCTTCAAGCCTTCGGCCATGTCGGTTTCGTAGTGCGGATCGAGATGCAGCGGGTGTTTGGCGTCGCCCAGCATCAGCTCCACCATGCGGCCCAGGTAGGCGTTATTCGTGTACGACAAAAACGGCAGCGGATGCTTGGCGGTGCCGGGCAGCGTAAATTCGGGCACCTTGTTTTTGTC
>Ga0209847_1001068_pt1 | contig 10261 bp, 10 predicted proteins | sample OrgsoiDNA_201060_FD_185808 | JGI IMG/M metagenome (GOLD analysis project Ga0209847, IMG submission 185808) | Permafrost soil microbial communities from the Arctic, to analyse light accelerated degradation of dissolved organic matter (DOM) -... | ecosystem: Environmental > Terrestrial > Soil >... | reverse complement strand
ATCGTTCGAAGCGCGGGAAGTGCCTGGCATTGTGCGTCACGATGGCGTCCGCACCGCCGAGCGACTCCCTTTAAAGCTGTGAAAAATTCAATTGGGCCGCCCGTAACGGGTAAACGCCTGAACACGGATTCACGCATATAAGAAATTCGTTTTCATGGACTGAACCCCAAAAGTGAGACACTCCGAAAAGACGCACTTTGCATTGAATGGAGTTGCGAAAAATGGCGAAGAAGGCAAAGTGGCGTCGGCATTCGGTGGAATTCAAGCGGCAGGCCGTCGAACGGATGAAGACCTGCGATAACGTTCGTGCGCTAGCGCGCGAGTTCATCGACGATTACTACAATCGCCTGCGGCTGCATTCGGCATTGGGATATCGCACACCGGAAGAGTTTGAGCACGACGCCGCGGCCGCACCGGCTGGACCTGGCGGCACAACCCACGATGCGGCGGTCATGACCTATTTCACCCGCAAGGAGCCGGAGAAATCGACTACCAGACCACAAGGTCCGATAGTCTCCAGTTTGGGGACGTGACAGACTCCCTCCCTCTGTGGGATGGGATGAGACAACAAGGAAGTGGCGTGAAGGCAAGGTTCGCCCTCTACCGGGAAACCCCGGTTGCGGGTCCGTGCCCGGATCTCCGCACGAACCGGCTCGGTAAAGCCGGGGGATTTTGAATCGTCAAGGAGAATTGCGACGATCCCTTCTCGCCACTTTGACCCTTGTTCCATTGAAAGAACTATACTGGGCGCCCAGTATAGCGTTTTGGAAGGCATGGCGGAATCTATCTGGTCCGATGGGGGTTTCAAAATCAAAACCAAACCCTGGGCCGGGACCGAGCCGCCTCCCGACGGTCGGCCCCGGACCCAGGTAAAAGAACGCGTCGGGAGGACCACGCTCTTTCTCATCGTCCGCAGATGAGTTCCGGCCAGGCTATTCCTTGATCGGGGTGCTCGCCAGCATTGCCCGTCTCCGCTTCGCCCGGCACTGTCAGAATAGCTGTGGACATAGCGCCGCGCCAGGAACTATCATTGAACGGTAACGGCGTCTTTTCCCTCGTGTCTCACGAATGGGGTTCACCCCATTATCTGCGTTCATCGGCGGCCTTGATTCTTTCCCACGTTCTTACGCTATTGGCCGGCCAGCATGCTGCGCTTGCGGCTGAAGGGGAAGTAGATGGCAAGTCCTATGAACAGCCAGACGAAGAAGCGGAGCCATGTCAACAGCGGCAGCCCCATCATCAGGACCAGGCAGCACACGATTGAGATGATCGGAAAGAGGGGAACCATGGGCACGCGAAAGGATCGCGGGCGATCGGGTTGTTTGCGCCTCAGGACGATGACGCTGGCCGAAACCAGGGCGAAGGCAAACAGCGTCCCGATGTTCGAGAGCTCGGCGAAGGTGTCGATGTCCCAGATTCCGGCCGGAATGCCCACCACGAAACCGGCGATCCAGGTGCTGATATGGGGCGTCTGGAAACGGGGGTGTACGGCCGAGAACATAGCCGGCAGCAGGCGGTCGCGCGACATGGCGAACCAGATGCGCGCCTGCCCGTACTGATAGACCAGCAGGGAGGAGAGCATGCCCATGAGCGCGCCGGCCGTCACAATCAGCCGCAGGCGGTTGTAGCCCAGGGCCTTGAGAGCATCGGCCACCGGGGAATCCGTATTCAGCGTCTGGTAGTTGACGATGCCGGTCAAAACCAGCGACACCGATGCGTAGAGAATAGTGCAGACCACCAGCGTGGCAATGATGCCGACGGGCAGATCGCGCTGCGGGTTCTTGCACTCTTCGGCGGCGGTGGAGACGGAATCGAAACCGATATAGGTGAAGAACACGATGGAGGCGCCGGTAAGTATTCCGGGGAAGCCGTGGGGCGCGAAGGGATGCCAGTTGGCGGTATTGATGGCGCCGGCTGCGCCGAAACAGAACAGCAGGATGGCGCCGATCTTGACGATCACCATGGCCACATTGGCATTGGCGCCTTCTTTGACGCCGCGCACCAGCACCCAGGTGACCAGCATGGTGATGAGCAGCGCCGGAATGTTGAACCAGCCCGCCGGTCCCCCGGGCGCGGGGAAAGGCGGATAGGCCAGTTGCTGCGGCAAATGCCAGCCGAGCAGATTGTCGCACAAATCCTGTATATAAGCCGAGAAGCCCACCGCCACCGACATGTTGGAGACGGCGTACTCCAAGATGAGGTCCCAGCCGATGATCCAGGCAATCACTTCGCCCAGGATGGCGTAGGCGTACGTGTAGGCGCTGCCGGCGATGGGGATCATGGACGCCAGCTCGGCGTAGCACAAACCGGCGAAAGCGCAGGCGATGGCCACCAGCAGGAACGAAACCGTGATGGCCGGACCGGCGCCGGGCCGGCCCATCTGCGAGCCGGCGTGCGAACCATAAAGCACCAGGTCGATGACCGTGGCGTTCAGAATCGACTTGATGGGGACCACTTTGCCGGCGGCCGCCGTGCCCGTGAGCGTAAATATGCCGGAGCCGATGACCGCGCCAATACCGAGCGCGGTGAGGCTCCACGGTCCCAGGCTACGCCGCAGCTTCTTCTCCGGCTCTTCGGAGGCGGCGATCAGTGCGTCGATGCTCTTCGTCCGGAAAATGCTCACGGCGGCGCTTTGTTTAAGGCGATTGGGGCTTGTGGGGATTAACGCTTACGCTGGCCCTGCGCCTGGTGACGGATCTTCTTCTTTAGCGAACCGCGGGCCACGCCGGCGGCGCGTTTCGCCTTGGGCGCCGCTTTCTTGCGGGCCGTGCGCTTCAGTTTCTTGCGTTCAATCTTGTCGGTGACGTTCTTCGTGTTCATCAGTTTCTTTTCAGTCCTGCGTACTTTTCTACCAGCTTCTTCAGTCCAAAACGAGGAAAGTTAACAGTGATCTTAGCATCTTCGCCCTCACCTTCGCGCCGCACTACGGTACCGGTGCCATATTTGGGGTGCTGCACGGTCATGCCGGTGCGCGCGCCCCGACGCACCTCCGGCGGCGGAGGGGCAACCGGCTGGAGCGGCGCCGAACCGATGGGGCGCGGAAACTGCGGCGGAGTTCTGAGGTCGGGTTTGGGCGGCGCTGGATGTTGGCCGGGGGGCTGGCCGGGCTTGAAAGGCAGGCCCCGCTCGCCAAAAAACTGCGAGATATTGTCCAGCGAATTATAGGTCTTGCCGGCGTAGTGTTGGGCCGGCTGCCGGGCGTGGCGCCGATGCAGATCCACTTCCCCGGGATCGTCCCGCGGGCCCAGATTGACGATCAGGTTTTCCGGAACCTCGGCGAGAAACGGCGAAGGCGTGGAACGTTCCTGCTCGCGGGCGCCGAAGCGCCGGCGGTACTTGGCCCAGGTGAGGATCAGCCGTTTGCAGGCGCGCGTCATGCCGACGTAGCAGAGCCGCCGCTCCTCTTCCAGCATCGCTTCGGATTCCAGGGACCGGCTGTGCGGGAACAGGCCATGTTCCATCCCGGAAATGAAGACCAGCGGGAACTCCAGGCCCTTGGCGTTGTGCAGGGTCATCAGGGTGACCACGGCGCGCTCATCGAAGGAATCGGCATCGGCCACCAGGGCGGCATGGTCCAGGAAATCCGAGATGGATTCGCCCCGCTCGGCGGCTTCGGCGGCCGCGTTGATCAACTCGTCCAGGTTTTCCAGACGGGTTTCCGATTCCGGCGTCTTCTCCTCTTGCAGCATCCGCCGGTAGCCGGTGCGGTCCAGAATGTGCCGGATCAGGTCCGGCAGCGGCGAACCGCTGGCCACCAGGGAAAGCTCCTGGATCAGGTTGCGGAAAATCACCAGCGAAGACTGGGAGCGCGTGGAGAGGTTCTGATCGTCCACGATGCTCTCGATGGAATCCCAGAGATTGAGCCCGTTCTCGCGGGCGTGGCGCTCGATCTGGTCCACGGTGGTGCGGCCGATACCGCGCGCCGGGGTGTTGATGACGCGCAGCAGGCTGACCGAATCGGAGTTGGACGCGGCCAGTTTCAGGTAGGCCACGGTGTCCTTGATTTCCGCCCGCTGATAGAAGCTGAAGCCGCCCACCACGTTGTACGTTCGCCCGTAGCGGCGCAGGGCTTCTTCAATCTGCCGCGACTGGGAGTTGGTGCGGTACAGGACCGCGACGTGGTCGCCGGGATGGGCGGCGAGATGCCTTTCGATAGTATCGGCGATGAACAGGGCCTCATTTTCCGAATCGTAAGCCGCGTAGAGGCCGATCATTTCCCCGGCGGCGGACTCGGTCCAGAGCTTCTTGCCTTTGCGCGCTTTGTTATTCTCCACCACCGCTCCGGCGGCCGCCAGAATGTTCTTGGTGGAGCGGTAGTTCCGCTCCAGCCGGATGACGCCGGCATTGGGGAAATCGCGCTCGAAATCCAGAATATTGCGGATGTCGGCGCCGCGCCAGCTATAGATGGACTGGTCTTCATCGCCCACCACGCAAACATTTTTGTGGGATTCGGAAAGCAGACACATCAGCTCGTACTGGCAGCGGTTGGTGTCCTGATACTCGTCGATCATGACGTAGCACAGGCGGCGATTCCAGGCTTCGCGGGTGGCATCGTCGTGCTGCAGCAGGCGAACGGCTTCAAGAAGGAGATCGTCGAAATCCAGGGCGTTGGCTGAAAGCAGCGTCTTTTCGTATTGTTCGAAGATGGCGGCCAGGGCCTCGGATTCCTTGTTGACGGCGCTTTTGTAGAGGTCCTGGGGCGTCTGCTTGAGGTTCTTGGCGTGGCTGATCCGGGAAAGGGCCGCGCGGTACTGCATGAAATCTTTTTCCTCGAGACCGAGCGTGCGGTAGCCCATCTTGACGATGCCGAGCTGGTCCTCATCGTCGTAAATGCTGAAACGCCGCGTAAAGCCGGGGCGAATGCGGACCAGCGGGTCGCCATCGCGCCGCAGAAGCCGCACGCAGAAGGAGTGGAACGTGCAGACGGTGGGCTGCGATTCCAGATGAGTTTCTTCAAGCAGGGCCGTCACGCGCTGCCGCATCTCCCTGGAGGCTTTATTGGTGAAGGTGACCGCCAGGACGGCGGATGGCGGCACACCTCTGGTGGTGATGATATGCGCGATGCGATGCGTGATGACCCTGGTCTTACCGCTGCCCGCGCCGGCCAGGATGAGGAGGGGTCCTTCCGTGCAGGTTACCGCTTCGCGCTGTTGCGCGTTAAGCCCTTTGAGGAAATCCATGAATGGGGAACTGATTTCAGTTTAACATGTGGGGTTTAGCGCAGGCGTTATAATGGCTCAGAGGGCTGGCCCCACGGGTCGGGGAATCACCCGAGCAGAAGAAAGCGAATGACCATTGACGAGCGATTGGAGCGGTTGACCGAGCGGCATGAAGCACTCACGCAAAGCGTGGAGCTGATGGCTTTGGAAAACAAGGAGCGCGACCGCCGCCTGGCTGTAGAAAACAAGGAGCGCGACAAGCGCCTGGAGCAGCGCGATCAGCGCCTGGACAAAATACTGAACCAGATGGCCGAGGGCATTGCGCGTCTGTTGCACATAGCCGAAATCCACGAGCAGCGCCTGGACGACCTGGAGCGAAAGCAGTGACAATCTCCACTTACTTTGCCTCGCCCGTGAAGCTCGCGCTTGCATTCAGCAGGCCGCGTCCGCGGAGCCAGTCGGCCAGGCGCGCCGGCCAAGACGACAGGGCCTCATCGGTCTGCGCCAGACCCACGCCGTGCGGGCCGTTCTCATAGATGTGCATCTCGGCGGGCACGCCGGCCTTGCGCAGCGCCAGGTAGAACAACACGCTGTTCTCCACGGGCACGGCGGCATCGGCGGTGGTGTGGAACAGGAACGTGGGCGGCGTCTGCGCGGTCACCTGCAGTTCGTTCGATAGGCTTTCCACCAGCTTGGGATCGGGATTGGCGCCCAGCAGGTTTTCGAGCGAACCTTTGTGGGTGTAGGGCGTGGTGAACGAAATCACGGGATAGCCGAGCACCAGGAAGTCGGGCCGGCTGCCGATGCGGTCGATGGGGTCGGCGGCGGCGGCGTTGCCGGCATCGAAGTGCGTGCCGGCGGTGGAGGCCAGGTGGCCGCCGGCCGAAAAGCCCATGATGCCGACGCGGCCGGGCGAGACGCGGTATTCGGCGGCCTTGTAGCGCACCGTGCGGATGGCGCGCTGGGCATCGCCGAGTTCCACGGGGTGATGGTACTTCGGGCCCAGGCGATACTTGAGTACGAACGCGGATACGCCCAGCGAGTTGAGCCATTTGGCGATCTGGTCGCCTTCATGGTCCATGGCCAGGTTCCTGTAACCGCCGCCCGGGCAGACCACCACGGCGGCGCCGGTTCCGCGGCCCGCCGGCACGATGTAGGCGGCGAGCGAAGGCTGGTCGGTCTCCGCATTTCCCTGGGCGCCTGGCGCGCCGTTGGGCCACAGGAGATCGGCTTTCGGCATTTTGAGCGGAGCTTGGGAAAACAGCGCGCCCGCTGCGAAAAAGATAACGATCGGAAGACGGCTCATGGTTTCCTAAGTTATCACTTCGCTGAGGATCACAGTGCCGGCGGTACGGACGTGTTAACTTGAATGCCAGGGGATGAACATTCTTTTTATAGGGGATATTTTTGGCTCGCCCGGCCGCCGGATCGTAGCCGATCACCTGCAGGACATCGTTCAGTCCAACCGCATCGATCTCACGATCGCCAACGCGGAGAACGCGGCGGGCGGGTTCGGCATCACGCCCTCGATTGCGGAAGAGTTGTTCGCCCTGGGCCTGGATGTGTTGACTTCCGGCAACCACGTGTGGGACAAGCGCGAGCTGTACGATTATTTCGCGCGCCAGCCGCGGCTGCTGCGTCCGGCTAATTATCCCGAGGCGCCAGGACGCGGCGCCATCACGTACCGCGCCCGCAACGGAACCGAATGCGCGGTGATCAATCTGCAAGGCCGCACTTACATGCCGGCCACGGATTGCCCTTTTCGCAAGGCCGACCAGCTCTTGAGCGAACTCGATCCGGCGGTCAAAGTCAGATTCGTGGACTTCCACGCGGAAGTGACCAGCGAGAAGATGGCCATGGGCTGGTACCTGGACGGCCGTGTTTCGGCGATGGTGGGCACCCACACCCACGTGCCCACGGCGGACACGCGCATTCTGGCGGGCGGCACGGCTTACCAGACGGACTGCGGCATGACCGGGCCTTACCACTCGGTTATCGGCGTGCAGACGGATATCGTCATCCAGCGTTTCCTGACCGGGCGTCCGGTGCGCATGGAAGCGGCGCGGACCGGACCGGAGTTGCACGCGGTGATCGTGGATGTGGACGAGGCCACGGGCAAGGCGCGCGCGGTTCGCCGCCACGCCATCGACGGAGATTGAACGGATGGACCCCTCCAGCCCGGTTGCGGATATCACGGCCTTTTTTGTCCAGGAAATCGGCGCGATGCTGTTTGCGATGGTGTTCCTGTTCCTGTACCGGCAGTCGCGGGTGGTGTATTTCGGATTGTGGTCGATTGCCTGGATCCTGCGGATGCTGGCCGCGTTTTTCGGTTTCGAGCTTTTCCGGACGCATTCGGCGGCGTGGCTGGCGCCCTATGCCACATTCGAGTTCGCTTTCGCCATCGTGTTGATCGCCGCGGCGCGGGCGGGCTTCGCCTCCAGCGTCAAAGATTGGCAGACGGTGCTGCGGCTGATTTCGATTCTGCCGATTTTCGTGGCCCTGGTGTGGGCCCTGGGCACCTACTCCGGCCTGGAGGCGTACCACGCCTCGCACGCGATGGTAATGGGGGTGGTCTACTTCTACAATTTCTTCACGCTGCGCAAGACCAGCGGATTGGGCTCGCGCATCTTCCGTTTTTCTTTGTTGGTGCTGGCGGCCGCGTTCTTCGAGCACGCCATCATCTTCCTGTATCTCTTCAACAAAGGCGGCGCGCCGGCCTGGGCCGTTTACCTGCACCACGAGACGTACTACGATTTCATGCTGCACTGCGTGATGGCCTTCGCGGCCATGGCGATGTGGAGCGAAAGCCAGATTGACCGCATGGGGGACCTGCTGGCCGAGCTGGATTACATGCGCCGCGAGCGCAAGCAGACTTTGGACCTGGACCGGCTGACGGGGCTGTTGAACCAGGCTGCCCTGGCGCGCCGGGTGGAGGAACCGCAAGAGTTCGAGGGCGTGGCAGCGGTCTGCGACATGGACAATTTCAAGGACGTCAACGACCGCTATGGCCACCTGGTGGGCGACGAGATTCTGCGCCATATCGGCAACCTGCTGCAGGCTTCCATCCGCCACGAGGACGAGGCATTCCGCTGGGGAGGCGATGAATTCGTGATCCTGTTCCACAATCAGCTTGCGGAAGTCGCCAGCCGGCGCATGCTGGACATCGAGGCCCGTTTGCGGGAATTTCGCGTTCGCGGGCTGGGGGTGCTGCCGATATCATTTAGTTGGGGCGCGGCCGATGCGCGCGGCCGGGCGTTGCGCGAGGCGCTCGATGACGCCGACCGGAGCATGTATGCGCTGAAACGTGCGCGTTCCGCGGCCGCGGCGCCGCCCGGCGCGCCAGAGGGCACTCCGCAAGATGGGCCGCGGGAGCGCCCCAGATTGCGCTGAAAGAGGTTGCGCTGAAAGTCGGGCTCGCTGCCCGTCAAGCAATTGCTCTGACGCAAGCGGCGGGGGTATGCTCGATCTGTGACCCGCATTGCCGTCGGCCCTGTCTTCGCCATGCTTGTGTCGCCGGCAGTGTGCCAGGTACACGGGCCAAAGCTTATGAGTGCCCCATCCCTGCCTCACTATGAATGGAAGGCCGGTCCCTCTGAGTGTTGTTCATACGGTCAGTGGAGTGCCCGGAAGCAAGTTGTCGTTTACAACACCTGGAAGCAGGACCGCCGCCCGATCGCCGAAATTGCAAAAGGAGACACGGTACTCGGTGTAACCGGCGTCATCATCACGTTGAGGCCGGGCGTCGTCCGGATGGATCGTGACTTGCCTGAGGACAACCTGAAACGCGGGGACACCATCCTGACTTACGGGTATGGGGGCGAGGGTTTCTCAGCGGTTTGGTTCAATGGCAGATACTATTCCGATTTCGACATCTCGTTTACCAGGTGGCCGGATGGGTCAGGCTGTGGTGGCGCGCACTGTGCGGCCACTTATGTCGACCTGGGCAAGAACGTTTGGCGGGTTCAGGTGAAGCTCAAATCGGGACGTACGGGGTGGGTGGATATAGACAATGCCGGCTTTGACTGTAAGAAGGCGCCGGATTGCGGATGACTGTTTCGGCGGTGTTGGGTTTCGTGTTGTTAACGGTGATGAACGTCAGTCCATCTTTCGGCCAGGCGACCAAGAATGCAAAAAGGAACGGTTCTTGTTCGGAGTACCAGATCACGGACACGATGCCTCTCCCGCCGGTCAACGTACAGATCAGACCAATCCTTGTAGTGGATCCAGACGGCGTGAAGGCGTGCCGCTGAACGATACTGGTCCCGCGGCCGCGGCGGCGCCCCAGGTTGGGCTGAGAGTTAGAAGCTCTAAAGAGAACGCCGCAAGCGGACGAGGCAGACGAAATCCGTCTGCCCCACCAACGCAATAGCCGCTTCTTACTGCACGTAGATTACGGTGCGGAAGCCGGTCACGCTGAAGTCGATACTGTTCACGCTATTGACGGAAATGAGGAAAGGCTGCTTCCCCGGGGCCACCCCGAACGGGATCTGTACGTTGATCTGCCATACGGCCGGAAGGTTGGGAGACAGCCCCGAGAATTTCACAAAACTCCGGTCCGGCGGGTCGCCCGGCTGGAGCGCGATATTGTCCGTGAAGTCGCCGATCAAAACTTTCGGAGTGTAGGGCGTGTTGACCAGCCCGTTCTGCGGCACGTCGCCATCCGCGGGCGCGCCATCGAGGAAGCCCTGGCCGGTGGCGTAAACTGAAATGATTTCGCCGCGCTTGGCTGGGTTGAGGGCGCTGTTGACGGAGTTGTTTTGATTGAGCACGGCCGCCTGCCGGTCGGGCCCGGTCTGGCTGATCTCGAAGATGGCGGGTGAAACCGTGTTCATCGCGACGGCGGCGCTGATAGCCAATAGCCGGCCGGTGGAAACATTGAGGACTTGAAGCTCCGCGGGGCCGCCGGCGGATGTATTCATCGGCACCACGAAGTTGATCTGGCCGGGCCCCACGAAGAAGAGCGGCGCGGGGACGCCGCTGACCAGCACCTGAACATCCGCCAGCGTCTGGGGCAGAGGAATAATCGGGCTGGGCAGGTCGGTGTATGCGGCCGTGGCTGTTCCGAAGTTGCCGCCGGCAGCGGCGAAGATGGAGGCGATCAC
>Ga0209847_1001067_pt1 | contig 10269 bp, 6 predicted proteins | sample OrgsoiDNA_201060_FD_185808 | JGI IMG/M metagenome (GOLD analysis project Ga0209847, IMG submission 185808) | Permafrost soil microbial communities from the Arctic, to analyse light accelerated degradation of dissolved organic matter (DOM) -... | ecosystem: Environmental > Terrestrial > Soil >... | reverse complement strand
CGCTCGTTCTCAGCCTCGGTCACGCCATCGGTAAACACAATCAGCAGATCGCCGGAGTCCAATGCGACCGCGCCCTGTTCGAAGCGGGCGGAGGCCATCACGCCCAAGGGCAGGCCACCCGCCTCCAACCGTTCCAGTGCTCCCGCCGCGCGCCGCAGCACGGGCGGATTGTGCCCCGCGCAGACGTACCGCATGGTGCGGCTGGCCAGGTCCAGCTCGCCGAGGAACGCGGTTGTGAATCGCAGTCCGCCCAAGCTATTCGCACAAGCGTAGCGATTCAGGCCGAGCACCAGTTCTTCCAGCGCAACCGGCGCGGCCGCCAGAGTGTGCAGGCTGGCCTGAATGGTCGCCATGAGCAGCGCCGCGGGAATGCTTTTGCCTGCCACGTCGGCCACGATCAGCAGCAGGCGGCCGCCGTCGCGGAGGAATGCATCATAGTAATCGCCCGATACGGTGTTCGCCGGCCGCGTGGCGAAAGCCAGGTCGAAGCCCGCCACCTCAGGCGAGGCGGCAGGCAACAGCCACCGCTGAATCTCACGCGCGATCTCCAGGTCGCGCTTCATCGTGACGCGGTCCGCCAGTTCCAGCGCCAGCAATACGATGAATGCCGCGCTGCTGATGAGGATACCGGCGCTTCCGCCGCGGTCGGATAGCGCAATCACCACATAGGCAATCGTAAGCAGCAGGAAAATCCGCCGCGCCGGCGACAGTTTGCGCAGCATGGCCCAAGCCAAAGCCCGCGCGGCATAGAGACGGTGCCGATGGCCGCGATGCTTCCCGATGGCTTCCCAATCCACGTCCTTGGCGTAGAAATCGTAGCCCGCGCGCGCATCGGCCTTGAAGTCGGCCCAAAGCGCGTCGATCGCCATGCCGTCGGTCAGGCGGTCCCAGAAAGTCTGCAACTGGTGCGCAGCGTGGGCTATTTTCTGGCCAAGCCCTTCGATCTTCTCCGCCAGAGACATCGCACCACTATAGCGAAAATCCTCCCAGGGAAGCGATCTACGCAGTAGACAGAACGCAGGGATATCATTATACTCGAACTGAAAATGCGGTTAATTGCTCTTCTGCTGTTGGCCGGGGCTTCCAGCCTTGCGCAAGACCGTGTCACTATTCGCGTGGACGCCGCGAAAACCAGCGGTCCGCTGAAGCCCATATATGCGTTCTTCGGCCATGACGAGCCTAACTATACTTACATGAAGGATGGCCGGAAGTTACTGTCCGAGCTATCCGCCCTCAGCCGCGTGCCGGTGTATGTGCGGGTCCACAGTCTGCTGGTGACGGGCGACGGTAAGGCCGGGCTTAAGTGGGGCTCGACCAACGCCTATACCGAAGACGCCTCCGGCACGCCAGTCTACGATTGGACCATCACCGACCGTATCTTCGATACCTATCTCGAGCGCAAGATGAAGCCGCTGGTCCAGCTCGGCTTTATGCCGGAGGCTCTCTCTTCCCGCCCTCAACCCTATCGCCATCATTGGAAGCCCGGTGATAACTACAATGACATCTATACGGGCTGGGCTTATCCTCCCAAGGATTATGCGAAGTGGGCGGAATTGGTTTACCAATGGGTGCGTCACTGCGTCCAGAAGTACGGTGGACCGGAAGTGGAGTCGTGGCTGTGGGAAGTCTGGAACGAGCCTAATATCGGCTATTGGAAGGGAACGCCCGAGGAGTACCACAAGCTCTACGACTACTCGGCCGACGCGGTCAAGCGGGCACTTCCGGCGGCCCGGATCGGCGGACCGGACTCCACTGGCCCGGCAAGCAACAACGCCGCGGCCTTCCTGCGGAACTTCCTGGACCATGTAGTTCACGGCAAGAATTATGTCACCGGCAAAGCAGGCGCGCCTCTGGACTTTGTCAGCTTCCACGCCAAGGGTTCGCCGAAGTTTGTCGAGGGCAATGTGGTGATGGGGATCGAGAACCAACTCCGGGATCTCGCCAGGGGCTTTGAGATTGTGGCGTCGGTACCGGAACTCAAGGGCCGTCCGATCGTCATCGGAGAGAGCGACCCCGAGGGCTGCGCCGCCTGCTCTTCGCGTGTCTATCCGCAAAACGCATACCGGAACGGCGTCATGTATGCGAGTTATACGGCGGCGGTCATGCCGCGTCACCTCGACCTTGCCGCGAAGTATGGAGTGAACCTGCTGGGTGCGGTCACGTGGGCCTTCGAGTTTGAAGATCAGCCCTACTTCGACGGCTTCCGCGATCTGTCAACCAACGGGATAGACAAGCCCGTTCTGAACGTATTCCGCATGCTCGGAATGATGACCGGGGATCGCGCCGCGGTGGACAATCCGGCAGCGGCCTCGCTCGATAGCATGTTAGCCGCGGGCGTCAAGAACACGCCCGATATACACGCCCTGGCCAGCATCGATGCGCACTCGGCCGCCGTCCTGGTATCGAATTATCACGACTCCGCCAAACCCGGCGCGGCTGCCCCCATCGATCTTACTATCGGGGGTCTGCCGCGCGGCCGGATCCTGTTGCAGCACTACCGCGTCGACGACCGGCACAGTAACTCTTATGAGTATTGGAAGGAAATCGGATCGCCCGCGCAACCGGCTGCCGGGCAGGTTGCGCAACTCGAGCAGGCCGGACAACTTCAGTTATTGGAATCGCCCCGGTGGACCACGCCGCAGGATGGCAGCGTTCACATAGCGTTCGATCTGCCGCGCCATGGCGTGTCACTGATCCGGCTCACCTGGTAATGCCTCGCCCCTCCAAGGGCCTGTAGAGGCCGGGCATGCCCGGTCCGCTTCTAGCGGTTTGGGACACGGTGTCCCAAAACTCCAAAAACCTTGTTAAGAGCAGGGGAGTTAGCGGCACGGTTGGGCAACGGTGTCCCAAATGGCCCCTCTGCCCCGCATCAAATTTACGCGCCTGCCGTCTTCACCCAGCAACGCAGCACCTCCGCCACGCTCCACGATTGCGCGATGCACCCGCGGGGCGTATAGGGGGCCTCGGCGTCAAAAACTTCGCTGATGGAACCGATGCATGCCTCATCCAGGTGCGGGACGAAACCTTCCAGAAACTTCCGTGCCGTCGACAGTTCCTCGGGGTGCAGTCTCAAATAAGCATCGACATAGGGCCCGATCAGCCAGGCCCAGACCGTACCCTGGTGGTAGGCGGCGTCGCGCGATCTCAGGTCGCCGTAGTATTTCGCTTTGTAGTCCGGGTGGCCTGGCGCCAGGGACCGTAAACCCACGGGCGTGAGCAGCCGTTCGGTAACCACATCCATTACCTTCTTCCACCGCGATTCATCGAGGACGGCGTGATCGAGCGAAATCGCCAATACCTGGTTGGGGCGGCAGGCATCGTCGTTGCCTCCGCCCTCCGCGTCCACCACGTCGTATAGATATCCACCGGCTTCGAACCAAAAGCGGCGATTGAAAGACTCGCGGACGCGCGCGGCCGTTTCGCCCATCACCTCCGCCCGCGCTTCGTCCCGCTCCTCCCGCAGCCATTGCTCCATCAGGCACAGCGCGTTGTACCAGAGAGCGTTGATCTCCACCGCCTTGCCGCGGCGCGGTGTGACTACCCAATCGTCCACTTTTGCATCCATCCACGTGAGCTGATAACCCTGCTGGCCCTGCTTGAGCAAGGCATCGGAGGGGTCCATGGCAATGCCGAACAGTGTGCCCTGCATGTGTTTGTCGATAATCTCCACCAGCTTGGGAAGGATCAGCTCTAGCGTCAATCGATCGCCGGTCTTCTGAACATAGCGATGAATCGCATGGAAGAACCAGAGCGTGGCGTCGGCGGTGTGATAGAGGCCTTCCTTCTCGCCTTCCGGAAACATATTCGGAATCAGGCCGTCCCGAACGTAGATGGCGAACGTGCGCAGAATCCACGCGGCTTCATTCGCCCGGCCGGTGACCAGAGTCAAACCCTCCAGGCTGATCATAGTATCGCGCCCCCAGTCGGTGAACCAGTGGTAGCCGGCGATAACGGTGCGAATCTCGTTACCGGCTGCGCGCGCGCGGGCCGCGTCTTCCACACGGCCCACGGGCGTGATGATGAACTGGTCCGCGGCCAGCACCAGTTCCGCGCCCGGTCCGGCGTGTGCCTGCGGCGGCGCGGCGGCCAGCAGCAACTTGCGGCGTTCCAGTTCCGCACGGAGAGCCGCATTGGGCGTCAGCGTGTTGACCGTCTCCCAGCCTTCCGTGGATGCCACCAGCGTGATCTGCTCGCCTTCTTCCAGGTCCACGCGGAAATATCCGGGACTCCAGAGTGAGCCCTCCCACTCGTATCCCCGGTTCTGCTCGGTGCGATACGGAATGGAGTCCGTCTCTTTTCGGTCGAAAGTGAACGTAGCCCCGCGGCCGAAAACCATCAGCCGCAACGCCGGCAGATCCTTCCCCGACGTAATCTCGAACTGGTCGTGGCTTACAGTGACGACGTAGCCATGTGCATTCACGGAACTGACTGGAGCGTCGTGCGAACGAAAATGAATGGCGGGCCGCAGACCGATGCGCAACTTGCCGTTGCCGGCAAGCAGGCGGTATGAGATGTGGACCGTGTTCTGGCGATACGGCATGAGCAGCCGCTTTTCCAGAACGAAGCCTTCCACTTCATAGCGCCATACGGGAAGGCCCGTTTCCAGGCTGAATCCGCTGAGCGGCAGCCTGTTTTCGGGAGCGGCGCCTGCCAGTTCTTCGGCCCCCGTGTAAACCGCCCGCCTGTCCGGCAGGCGCAAACGTTCGGAGAGGCCGTTCAACATCATCATGCGGCCCAGCGGATTCGGCAGAGCCGCAATCAGCAGCCCATGATATCGCCGGGTAATGGAGCCGCTCACCGTCCCCGAAGCGTATCCGCCCAGTCCATTGGTAACCAGCCATTCCCGGTGAAGGTGCGGGTCCGATTCAGCGTCGCGCAATTCGCGTTTGGGCAAAATTCGAATCAGATCTGCCATGCCGATTTGGCCTCCACGGGGCGCATTACCACGGCCGAGTTTCCCGGCACGCGCCAGTTGCAATCGCTGTCAACCGGGGGAGTACCCGTGCCTTCATAACGCGGATCCTCGCTCGACCATAGCAGATCCCACAGCTTTCGCTCGGGCGGCGCGAGCAAGGGTTCAGGCGCGGGGTCGAGCAGAAGATCCACTCCCAGATTTACCAGCAAGAGCCGGTCGTCGCCATTCTCACCGAAGAACCGCAGCAGGAAGGCTTCGGCGGAGAGCACCGCGCCGTCAACCCCGCGCGGCGTCTGCGCTCGAAAAACCGGATCTTCCCGGCGCAACCGCATCAGGTCCTTGTGCAACTGGTAGATTGCGGCATGGCTCCGGCGCTCGCCAAAATCCAGCTTGCAGCGCTCGAATGTATCCGGGTCGCCAGGGTCCGAAAAGATGCCGCTCATGCCGGGCTGCGCCAGGCTGGGAAACTGCGACAGGAATTCGGCCCGCCCATTCCGCACGAGTTTCGCCAGGCCGGCGTCGTGGTCGGCGAAGAAACAGAATGGGCTTGTGGCGGCAAATTCCTGCCCCTGAAACAGCATCGGCGTGCCGGGACCCAACAGCAGCAGAGCGGTAAGGGCCTTGTAGCGGCCCGGGCTGGTCAGTTGATGCAGGCGCTGGCCGCGTCCGGAGTTGGCGATCTGGTCGTGGTTGTCGAGGAACGTCACAAACTGCGCAGGCCGCAGGCCCCAACACACCGTGCCCCGACGCTTGTGCTGCCATTGGTAGTGCTGACCCTGATAGAGGTAGCCGTACTTAACGGTTGAGATCAACTCCTGCGGTTTGCCTTCATAGTCGGTGTAGTAGGCCTCCCGCCGGCCGGTCGCGGCCACCCTGGCGGTGTGATGAAAATCGTCGTTCCAAAGGCCGTCGAGGCCATATCCACCCTGCTCCACCGCCCGGACCAGCCTGGTTTCCTGCGGTTCGTTTTCGGCCACCACGATGGTCTTGCGCCCGCGGGCGGCAGCGCGCACACGCTTCGTCAGCGCCGCGACAATATTCTCCGAAGAAGCGTCGAAGATCTGCTGGGTGGCGTCCAACCGCAATCCATCCACGTGGAATTCTTCCACCCAGTAGGCCACATTCGTAAGCACGAACTCGCGTACCGGCGCGGCGTTCTCGCCATCGTAATTGATGGCCTCTCCCCACTCATTCCCATACCGGCTGGTAAAATAGTCCGGCGAAAACTGGCTGAGGTAGTTGCCGTCGGGACCCACGTGGTTGTACACGACATCCAGAATCACTCCCAGCCCCACGCGGTGCGCCTCATCCACAAAGCGCCGGAAATCGTCCGGCTCTCCGTAAATTCGGACCGGGGCAAACCAGCCCACACCGTCATATCCCCACCCGAATCGGCCGGGAAAATCGGCAACCGGCATCAATTCGACTACGCTGACGCCGGCCTTCGAGAGTTCCGGCAACTCGCGCGCGGCCGCGGCCCAGGTCCCTTCGCGTGTGAAGGTCCCAAGATGCATTTCATAAACGACCTGGCCTTCGATCGCCGCCCCCGGCCAGTTTGCATCGCTCCATTGGAACGCCGAAGGATCCACCACCTGCGAAGGCCCGTGCGGCCCCTCCGGCTGGTAGCGGGAAGCGGGGTCGGGGAACGAATCGCCGCCGTCCAGACGAAAGCGGTACCGTGTTCCCGCGCCAGCCTGCGGCGCCACGCCAGAGAAGTAGCCGCTGTTTTCGCGCTCCAGTTCCACCCGCTGTATTTCCATCGGGGCGCCAGACTCGACCGCCACTTCCACCTTCTGCCTCCGGGGCGCCCAAACCCGAAAGTGGACGCCGCCCTCCGGCAGGATTTCCGCGCCTATAGGGTAACGGCGGGTGATATCGAACGCCTTCTGCAAGCAGTATTCTCCTGTGTCCGAGCTTGCCAAACCGCGCAGGATTAATCAAGTTTCCTGCCCAATCCAGCGTAATCAAAACACTCCAATTCGCCGATATCTTAAGGCGAGGTTACAATCTGACGCCATGAAATACCGGAAGTTATCGCTGACGTGCGAATGCGGCCGGACGGCTTCGCAAGTGAAGTGGGTAGGATGTTCCGAAGATCACCAGCTATTGGTGGGCTGGTATTGTCCGCGATGCGGGAGGGCGGTTACGGCTGCCCGTCCGCTGGCGGATTGCTGGCGAGACTGTCCCATGGACCACGCATTGAAGACCGAGGTTCTGGTTTCCGTGGCTGCCGAAAGCACGCTTGAGGATGAAAAATTCCTGCACAGCCTTGGCGTGAAATTTGCCGACGAATAACGCGGCCCGCTACGCGTCGATATGATGCTGGAAGTAGCCTTCCAGTGCCAATTTGTTCTTGGCCGAGAGTTCGCTCGAAAGGCGCTTCATTTCGTCGGCCGGCATCGGCTGAAATGCTTTCGCCACTTGAACATTGTGGTCCAGGTGCTCCACCTTCGGCATGCCGATCACGGCCGCGGCCACGGGCAGGGACATCGAATAGTGGATCAGCTTTTCGGGCGGCGCCTGGCCCGCCAGCGCATCCTGCGCGAAAATCTTCATTGCCGTCACACCCATTTTCTTGCGCAGCGCCACGGGAAGCGCGGTGGTCTCAAAACTGGCCACGGCGCCTTTGACCTGGCTCCGCATGGCGGCGTTGAGCGCCATCTGGGTGCAGTCGAAATCGTGCCGTTCGAGCGCGGTCTTGAGCACGTCGGGATAGGCGTGGCAGGTGATTCCAATGAAGCGCGCCATCTTCTGGTCGCGCGCTTTCAGCAGGGCGTTGTACGCGCCGTTCTTGGCCTCGATCGCCGCCAGATCGTCCGGGCCCATCAGGGCGTGGATGTGGAGCAGGTCCACGTAATCCACCTGCAGCCGTTTCAGGCTCACGTCCACCTGGCGCATGAACTCATCATAGTTGCGCGTGCTGATTTTGCTGGCCAGCCACAGGCCTTCCCGTCCGCGAGCCTTCAGGACCTTGCCGATCCAGACCTGGCTCTCGCCGTCTTTGCCGTAGTCGTCAGCGGTATCGATGTACGTGATCCCCAAATTGAGCGCGCGGATGAGCACCGCCTTTCCCTGATCCTCACCGTATTGCGTGAAGCGGCTGCCGCCGCCGAATGCCAGAATCGAAACCTGCGTGCCGGTACTGCCCAGCGTTCGCATCGGCATTCCGGTGGCGGCAACCAGGGGACTGCCTGCCTGGTTGGCGGCAACCGCCCCGAGAGCCGCGGTTCCCAAAAAATCGCGCCTGGAAATGCTCATGAATTCGCCTCTATTTGGAGCCTATCACGGTTCGCCGGCCAGGGTGCGGAGCTACTCCACCGTGACGCTCTTGGCCAGATTGCGCGGCTGATCCACATCGCAGCCGCGGCGCACTGCAATATGATAAGCCAGCAATTGCAGCGGCACGATTTCCAGGATCGGGCTCAGCAGTTCCGAAGAGGGTGGAATCTCGATCACGTGATCGGCTGTTTTCCAAATCTTGTCGTCGCCCTGGGTGGCGATCGCCAGCACGATTCCGTCGCGGGCCTTCACTTCCTGGATGTTGGACAGCGTCTTGTCGTACAGCAACCGGCTCTCTTCACTGCTGGGATCGTGAGTCGCCAGCACCACCACCGGCAGCTTTTCGTCGATCAGCGCGTTGGGCCCGTGTTTCATCTCGCCCGCCGGATAGCCTTCCGCGTGAATGTAGGAGATCTCTTTCAGCTTGAGCGCGCCTTCAAGCGCAATGGGGAAATGCACGCCGCGGCCCAGAAACAGAAAATCGGTGGAGCGGTGCAGTTCTTTCCCCAGGGCCTCATAGTGAGGGTCGCCCGAGAGCACCGTTTCCAGCTTTCCGGGAAGCCGCACCAGCTCCTGCACCAGGCAGCGGGATGTGGCCTGGTCCAGCCGCTCATTCGCCTGACCCAGGTACATCGCCAGGATGAACAGCGCGGTCAACTGGCAGGTGAATGCCTTGGTGGAAGCCACTCCAATCTCGGGGCCGGCGTGGGTATAGATGGCGCCCGCGGCCTCGCGCGTAATCATGGAGCCGGCTACATTGCAGATGGCCAGCGTCTTCGATCCTTTTGACTTGGCCTCGCGCTGCGCCGCCAGGGTATCGGCCGTTTCGCCGGACTGCGAAATCACAACGGTGAGCGTGCCTTCCCTCACGATAGGGTCGCGGTAGCGAAACTCGCTGCCGTAATCCACCTCCACGGGGATGCGCGCCAGTTTCTCGATCATGAATTTGCCGGCCAGCGCCGCGTGCCAACTGGTGCCGCACGCGATGATCTTCACCTGGCGGAATCGCGCAAATTCAGCCGGCGCGATATTCATTTCATCCAGGAAAATGCGGCCCGACTCCAACCCCACGCGGCCGAGCGTGGTGTCGCGAACGGCGCGCGGCTGCTCATAGATCTCCTTGAGCATGAAATGCTGGTAGCCGCCCTTTTCCGCCTCCACGGGGTTCCACAGGATGCGCTGCACCTGGCGATTCACGGAACGGCCGTCGAAATCCGTCAGCCGCACGCCGGCATGCGTCAGGATCGCCATGTCGCCGTCGGCCAGAAAGAACATGTCCTGGGTATGGGTGAGGATGGCAGGCACGTCCGACGCGATAAAGTATTCGTTGTCGCCGATGCCCACAACCACCGGCGGCCCGGAGCGCGCCGCGACAATCTTGTTCGGGTCGGACCGCGCGATCACCGCCAGCGCAAAAACGCCGGTCACCTCTTTCACCGCCGCGCGGACAGCTTCTTCCAGATTGCCTTTGAAGTACTTCTCCACCAGGTGCGCGATCACTTCCGTATCGGTCTCGGTGATGAAGGTATGGCCCTCGGACTGGAGTTGCGCTTTGAGCGTCAGGTAGTTCTCGACGATGCCATTGTGGACCACTACCACGTCTCCATGGCAATCGCGGTGCGGGTGCGCGTTCTCTTCGGTCGGCCGCCCGTGCGTGGCCCAGCGGGTATGCCCGATTCCGAACGAACCATCCACCGGGTTCAGACGGATGGCCTCTTCCAGATTTCGGAGCTTGCCTTGAGCGCGGCGAATGGCCAACTGCCCGTTGGCGCAATAGACCGCCAGACCGGCCGAATCGTATCCCCGGTATTCGAGCCGCTTCAATCCTTCGAGGATGATCGGAACAGCCTTATGGGTTCCAATGTAGCCGACGATTCCACACATTAATTTATTATATCGGTGTCGATCTGTCGATCAATCCAGCAATTCGACGCGATATTCTTCGATCACGGGATTGGCCAGCACTTCATGCGCAATGGTTTCGATATCCTTCCGGGCCTGCTCGCGGGTGATGCCGTCGGCCAGAACGATATCGAAAAATTTACCCTGGCGCACTTCCGAAATCGCCGCATAGC
>Ga0209847_1001061_pt1 | contig 10296 bp, 7 predicted proteins | sample OrgsoiDNA_201060_FD_185808 | JGI IMG/M metagenome (GOLD analysis project Ga0209847, IMG submission 185808) | Permafrost soil microbial communities from the Arctic, to analyse light accelerated degradation of dissolved organic matter (DOM) -... | ecosystem: Environmental > Terrestrial > Soil >... | reverse complement strand
GAGATCCTTTCACTTGGGGAAACTAACTGACGAGGATCTTTTACAGCAACTCCGAAGCGGTGCAGCGGACGCCTTGGCTGTTCTCTTCGATCGGCACTATCGCCTGGTTTTCAGCGTGGCTCACCGGATCCTGCGGGACAGCGGAGAGGCCGAAGACCTGATGCAGGATGTCTTCCTGGACGTTTACCGGGAGGCCGGCAAGTTCGACCCTGCGCGCGGCAGCGTGAAGAACTGGATTCTGGGGTTCGCCAGGCACCGGAGCATCAATCGATGGAAGTATCTCAATCTTCGCGGACATTACGATGAGCGTTCAGCCTACGAACCATCGGACTCTTCCCATTGGCCGAGTTTAGCCGACTGGCAATCGTCGATCAGGCGCAGCCTCGATCAGCTCAGCGAAAATGAGCGGCGCGTGATTGAGCAGGTTTGCTTCGAAGGTCTCGTGTTGAAGGAAGTCGCGGACCAGACTGGAGAGCCGCTGCCGAACATCAGGAATTATTACTACCGCGGTCTAAAAAAACTTAGGGTTGTCCTGGGCGTGGGAACGGCCAATGCGAAACGTTAGAGACTTCCCGCCGGCCGATCGGGAGGGCCTGCGGCTTGGGGACAGAATGCGGTTCCTGTTTCTGGGCGGAGCCTACAAACGGCGGTTCGCGGCCCGGGCCGCGCAACTCGGTATTGTCTTCTCTTCCAGGCAGCCCTCGCACCGGTTCCTGTTCGCCGCCACAAGCGTCGCCGTGCTGGTCGTGATGTTGTTGACTGTTGGCTGGCTCGGCGGGCAGCTACGTGAAGCCCGCATCCGCAATCAAACGATGGCCGCCGATTTGCGCGCCTTGCGGCAGCGGAGCGCCGGTCGTAGAGCGGAACAGACAGCCCTGCCTCAGACAGCTTTGCCTCAAATAGCTCCGCCTCAAATAACCCAGCCCGCGCCCCGTGGCCACGCGGACGAAGCGGCGCTGCAGGCCCGGGCCGATCTGGAACAGGCGCTGGCCGGCTCCCGCGACTTGGGAGAGCAGCTCAAGCAGGCCCGGCAGCAGCTTGACTCACTGCGCTCGGAGCTTTCCGGCTCGAAGATTGTGGAAACGCGCCTGTCCGATCGGCTGCGCGAAAGCGAGCTGCGCTTCAACGGCATGACCGCCGAGTTGACCCGGCTGCAGGCCGCGCGTTCGGAGGATACGGAGCTCATTGCCTCACAGAAGTTCCATCTGCGTGAACTCACCGACCGGATCAATACGGAGTCGGACACTATAGACCGCGAGCGCAAATTGCTGGTGGCAGACCTGGATATCCGCGAGCTGATGGGCGCCCGCAATCTCCACATCGTCGACGTCTTCGACGTGGACGGCAAGGGCAAAACGCAACGCCCGTTCGGCCGCGTCTTTTATACGGAGGCCAAGTCCCTGATCTTTTATGCCTTCGATTTGAAAGGCGGCGCCACGTTTCAAGCCTGGGGGCAGCGTGAAGCCCGGGATGAATCGGCGCAGAGTCTGGGCATATTTTACGTCGACGACCAGAAACAGAACCGATGGGTGCTCAAATTCGAGGATCCCAAAGTGCTGGCGCAGATCAACGCCGTTTTTGTGACCGTCGAGCCGCCAGGCGGAAGCGTGAAGCCCAACCGCCAGAAGATGCTTTATGCCTACCTGAATGCCACTCCCAACCATCCTTAGGGTGCTCGGAGCCGCGGCCTTCGTCATGATTCCGGCAGCGCAGCCCGCCTGGGCAGGCCCCACGGCCAGCCTGACAGGCCGCGTCACGGACACCACGGGCGCTCCCGTAGCGGATGTCAAGGTTGAAGGCGTCGACATCGAAACCAACCAGGCGTTTGCCACCCAAACCAATCGCGACGGCCTCTACAGCCTTCCGAACCTGTCCCCCGGCAGGTATCGAGTGGTGATAAGCAAGCTGGGGATGAGGACCGTGGTGAAGCCGGGCCTTGAGCTCCACGTGCAGGACGTGGTCGCTCTGAACTTCTCCATGCAGGCCGGTTCCATGATCGAGAGTGTCACGGTGCCGGCAGGCGCCCCCCTCATCCAGATCGAAGACGCTATGTTGGGCGCCATCATCGGCCAGCGGGCGATCGCCGAACTTCCTTCACTTACCCGCAACCCGTATGACTTCGTGGTTCTTGGCGCGGGCGCTACCGCCATCGGCGTCGATCGCGGCATTGGCGTCGCGGTAAACGGCCAGCGCGCCGAGAGCGGCAGTTTCCTGTTGGATGGCAGCGACAACAACAACGCCTTCGCCAGCGGCCCGGGCCAGGCCGTTCCTCTGGATGCGGTGCGCGAATACCGCATCCAAACCAGCAACTTCACCGCCGAATACGGCCGCAACTCCGGTTTCATCGCCAACGTGGTCACGCGCGCCGGCGGCAACGACATTCACGGCGGCGCATACGAATACATTCGCAATTCCGCTTTCGCCTCCAACACCTTCCAGAACAATGCCCTGGGCCTCCCCAGGCCGGTGTTCAACCGCAATCAGCCGGGCGCGCAATTTGCAGGTCCGGTGCGCAAGGATAAAGTCTTCTTCTTCGGCGCCGCCGAATCCATTCTGGTCCGGAGCGCCAATTCAGTCTTGTTTTATGTGCCTACTCCGCAACTGCTGGCGGTCAGTTCCCCCGGCACGCAGGCCCTGTTTCGGCGCTATGCCCCACCGGCCGGCCTTTCGAATTCCGACGTTCTTCCGCGCCTGGTCTGCCCTTACGGCGCGGCCTGCAACCAGGGCGCGGCCTCAGGCGAGGCCGCCATTCCCGCCTTCGCCATGGTTTCACGCACGGGCCCGATCGATGCCGGCGCCGGGACTCCGCAAAACACACTTCTCTTGACCGCGCGCGTCGATTACATCCTGGATTCCAGAACCACGCTGACCGGGCGCTACGCGTTAGAGGACGCTGACCGGTTGGCAGTCGTGGGCCAACCTTACTCGCCGCAGCTCGACCGCTCCACGCGCGCGCGGAATCAGAACGCCGCGCTCACCTTGACGCACACAGTGCGTCCGGACTTCACCACCGAATCGCGATTTGTCTATAGCCGCGTTTCGCAGTGGAGTCCGCAGTCGCCGCCGGGCGGCCTGCCCGAATTCGACATCAACGTGGAGAGTGTCTCGCTGCCTTCAGGCGAGCTGCAGGCAGGCGGCTCGCAGAACACCTTGCAGTTCTTCCAGAACGCCAACCGGATTTGGGGCCGCCACGATTTTAAATTCGGCGGGGAGTACGTCCAGTTGCGCGACAACCGCGCTCCCGGCGACGACGATGCGACCGAGCCCAATCGCGGCGTGTTCGCCGACGCACAGAGCTTCGTGAATGGCGTGCTCTCCTCTTTTCAACTTTCAGGCGGCCCCTCCGAAAGCAAAACCCACTACCGCTATAACGACTTCGCTTTCTTCGTCCAGGACACTTGGAAAATCTCGCCGCGCCTCACGCTCTCGCCCGGGCTGCGCTATGAATATTTCGGCGAGCAGCACAGCCCCGGCGCGGAGCAAGCCATGGACTCCAACTTTTACTATGGCCCGGGCGCCAACATCTTCGAGCGCATCGCCAACGGCAGCGTGCTGCCTACGGCGGACGCGCCGGGCAAGTACCGAAACCATTTCTACTTGCCCGACCGTGCCAATTTCGCGCCGCGCCTGGGCCTGGCCTTCGATATCGCAGGCGATGGACGGACCGTGCTGCGCACCGGCGCGGGCCTCTTCTACGATCGGCTCCCGGGGTTCGGAGGCGTGGCGCCGAACCCGCCCGCCGACGGGCTGGCACGGCTCTTCGAAGTGCCGCTGACGCCGGCGCTGCTGGCCAATCCAAACTCCGTGCTCAACGGCCAGCCGATTCCGGCGGCATCCACCCTGATCTTTCAGAAAGATCAGAACCTGCGCACCTCCTATACCGTCAACTGGAACCTGAGCCTGGAACATCGGATCTCGAACGGCTACGTAGCCGCGGCAAGTTATCTCGGGTCGAGCGGAAGCCGGCTTTACGAATTGATGAACGACAACCGCCAGGGCAGCGGGCAGTTTGTGGGGAGGCCGGATACGCGGCTGTTCGAAGGCGGCTCGTCGTTTGAGACCCTGGGCAACCTGGGCCACTCGAACTATCAGTCGCTGCAAATCAAAGTGGACCAGCGCGCCCCCACCGCGCTCGGCCTTCAGTTCGGCGCCAATTATACATGGAGCCACTCCGTCGACAACGTGAGCTCATTGGCGAATGACGACCGCGTGGCGGGGACGTCCTCATATCTGCTCGATCCCTTCAACCCCGCTCTGGACAAGGGAAGCTCGGACTACGATGTGCGCCATCGCCTGGCAGCGTACTTCATCTGGCAGCCGCCGGCGCGCCATAATGTTCTGTTGCGTGGATGGGAATTCAGCGGCATCCTCTGTTTTCAGACAGGCCAGCCGTTCAGCCTGATCGATGATGGCGTGCCGGACACGGACGAATTGGACGACACGCGGCCGCGCGTCACCGGCCCCTTGCCAGCCCGGCTCTCCGGCAGCCAAATGGTGGCCGACGCGCGCACGCCAAATACATTCCTGATCCTGCCGTTGAACCCGATCCGCGATTCGGCCGGCGATTGCTGGAATTCAACCACACCCTTGACCTGTGAGCTGTCCGTGAATGGCCCTTACGGCGGCGCCATCGGCCGCAACAACTACCGCCGCCCGGGAACCGGTTTTCAGAATCTGGCCGTGATGCGGAATTTCGACCTGTCCCGCCTGGGACGGCAAGGCTTGAAACTCCAGTTTCGCGCGGAGTTCTACAACCCGCTGAACCACTCCAACCTCTACGTGAACTACAACACCAACGACGCCGCGCAGCAATCGTTCAACACCAGGACGGGTACGACCCCCGGCGTGACGGCTTCCTACGGCACGCCCGACGGTCTTCCCCAGGAGGCGCGCCAGGTGGTGTTGGCCTTGAAAATTCTCTTTTAGGCCGCGCCCAACCCCGCTGCATTCCGTCGGCCGCTGAGCGGTGACGTTGGAATTCAGAGAATTTTCCTTTTAAAATAAGCCGCTTGCGCGCCAAAGGGCACGGAAGGCCGGAGTCCGTCTTCTAGTCTGGAGTTGAGGATACTTCATGATTACTGCGGACGATACGACGGACAACACACTAGACATCTACGACCCCACAAACCCCAACTTCGTCAATCCTAACGACGTATTGCTGATGCACCCCGACGACACCGCGGCCCGGATAGCATCCTGCCGCGTGGACGTAATTCAGGCCACGATGCTGCGAACCGTGAAGGTCCAGATCGTCAATCTGAACGCCAACCTGGCGAGCAACTACCAGACCTTCTTCGCCGCCTGGCTGGCCAATTGGACCAACGGGCGCATCACGGACAAAAGCACCGCGCCAGTGCCGCCCATGGCTTATGTGGTCGGGTACTATGACGATCCGACCTCGACTCCTGGAACCATCAAGTGGCCGTACCCGGTAGCCGGCACTACTCCCGTCTGTGCTCAACCGGCAATCCCCGATCTGCCGAAGCCCTACGTGCCGCCCGATCCCAACACCCCGCCTCCGGGAATACTTGGACAGAAAGTGAATGCCGCTTTCGATTCCTTCCCGGTTGGGTTTCAGGCGACACGGGCAGACGGCAGCGTGTGGCAGAAGTTCACCGATCAGACGCCGTTTGGACAGGCGACCTGGTGGGAATGTGTGAAAGGAGCGAACTGATGGCCGCCGCCCTCATCCCCCTTCTGTCCGGACTTGCGCCGGAGATCGTCAACCTGATCGTCGGATTGGTGCATCCGAAAGCCATCGCCGCCGAACAGCTTGGCCCAGCAACCGGTTTGGTCAAGTTCGCGGATGTTTTCGTTTCGGTAATGTCCGACCTGGTGAAGGCTCATGCGGCTGGTACGATTCCCGCGCTGCCGGATGAACCCACGGTGAAGGTGATCATCCAGGCCGCCGTGACCAGTATGCAGTTGTCGGGCTTGCTCGGCGGCGCGATTGCAGCCCCGGCGCCTTCCGCCCAATCCCCGGTTGCCGGTCCGAACCGCACGGACGTCGCTCTCAAAGGCGGGCAGAGCATCCTGGTAACCGCATGAGCCGGGCGGTTACTTCACGTTGACTTGAATCGGCAGTAACTGGCGGGTTAGATCCACCATGACGTTGATGACGCCGGGCTTGGCCTTGCTGCCGGCCCGCAGCGTCAACACAGCTTTTTCGCCGGCTTTCAGGTTGGTACGGTCCAACTTGCTTTCCACGCCGGGAAGCGTGCCGCTCAAAGAAATGCTCATCGCGCCCGGCGCTCCGTTCACGATGGTCACCTGCTCCGGTTCGCCGTCCTTCAAGGTCACCGATTGCTTATCCAGCTTCACTTGCTTAAACAGAAAATCCGGCGAAGTGGGGATAGTCGGAAAGGCGGGCGGGACCGCGTTTCCCCCGGCTTTTCCGGCCGTCATTTTGCCGAAAGGCGTATTGCGGAAAGACTCCGGGTCCACGTACCAATACCACTTGCCGTCCACTACCTTCCAGGTGCTGCCGGTAGGTATCTTCATGGGTTTGTCGCTAAAGCCGGGCAACATCACATACTGCTCGACGATAATCGTGGCTTTGGCGCGGGTGTAATTCTCCGAATAGTCGATGCGTGAGATCTCGAAGCCGAGGTATTGGGGCTTGTTGTGGGTATAGAAGAAGTCCTGGGTATCTTCCGCCACCAGGGCTTCCGCGTGGCGGAAATCGCCTTTCACATGAAGTTGATAGAACTCCGCGATGCGCGCGCGAAGCGCCTGATCCACGTCGGCGGGCGGGCGGTCAAAAGGATTATCGGCCTGCGCAAACAGGAAGGTAGTTGCGATGAGGGCGAGCAGGGTTGGTCGGAGCATCTCTTTTAGTATAAGAGATGGTTGGGGTGGAGAAAAAGACGAAGTACAGTAGAGTCATGCGCATTGTACTCGGTTCGGATCATGCAGGATTTGAAATGAAGCAGAACCTTCTCGCGTTCATCCGCGGGCTCGGCCACGAGGTTCTGGACGTGGGCACGACAAGCACCGCTCCGGTGGATTATCCCGATTACGCCGAGGCCGTGGGTATGGCGATCCGAAATGGGCAGGCGGACCGGGGCGTGCTGATTTGCGGGAGCGGCGTGGGCGCATCCGTGGCGGCCAGCAAGATCCCCGGCATTCGCGCCTGCGTCTGTCACGATTCATACTCCGCTCATCAGGGAGTGGAGCACGACGACATGAACGTCCTGGTGCTTGGGTCGCGCATCATCGCCGGGGAACTGGCGCACGACCTGGTGAAGATCTACCTGGCCGCGGCGTTTTCCGGCGAAGAGCGCCATGTGCGGCGGCTGCAAAAGATCCGCGATCTGGAAGCCCGGTTCAGCGCTCCCTCGCGGGCATAAAAAGACGGTCGATTAATTGCTGTCTCGTATCCAGGCCCGCAGGGCATCGCGGTATACGGTAATGTCCTTGCGGGTATATTGCAGATATCCCTGTCTCCGGAAATTGGTCATGCGGCTGGTGACCAGCTCGCGCGAGGTCCCGACGTACTGTGCCAGCAACTCGTGCGTCAACGGCTGCATGACAAAGCTGCCGTCTGTCTGGAGAGTGCCCAGCCGTTCGGAGAAACGGACCAGCGTGCGCGCCAGGCGCTGATCGATCGAGTCCACCGCGAGGCTCTCGATGCGCTCCGTGAGACCGAGAGCGCGCTGGCCAAAAGCTTGAAGCAGAGCCATGGCCAATTGCGGCTGTTTCATGATCATCTCTTCAATATCGCCAGCCCGCCAGGCCATGAGCGTGGCCTTCTGGTGGGCCACCGCCTGCTCCGACGTGTGACTCAGGCTCACAAATGCGGCTTCCCCAAAAAACTCGTCGGGCCGGTACAGGTCCACCACCACCTGGCTCCCGTGATCGGACACGCGCGTGATCTTAACCGTGCCGGAGATGACCAGGTACAGATTGTTGCATGGTTGGTGGTGGCTGTAGATGACCTCGCCTTTGCGATATTCCATGACGATGGAACGGGGCAAGTACGCTAATGGATCTTCAAGAGGTTTCTGGGGTGCGACTGCAATCGAACGGGATGCCATTTGTAATTTCCTCCACAAAACACCGACTTGTCCGCCGTGCAACCCTTGCACGACAAGTTCGATATCGGTGGACGTTATAGCACGTCAGGTTCCAATTCCGTTCAGATGCAGTGATTCTCAGTTTCGGCGTTCAACCAAGGCTGGCTTTGGTGCGGCGCCGTCCATTAAGCCGATTGGCTGCGCCAGTTCGGTTGGCGTGTTCGGTTCGTGCATTGCGCATTGGACTTCGGGCGCCGTGCCATTGATAAAGACATCGGCACGCACCTTGGTGCAGAACGGGCCCGCCAGCTCACCGCTTTCTGCACACACCTGAGCCGACTGGATTCCGGCGGGCGCGCGGAAGGCCTTGGCGCCGCGATAAGGGTGGAACTTCGCGGCGCGATTCATGAACTCGGCCCAGATGGGCAGCGCGGAGTGAGCGCCTTCCAGTTTCAAGTCATGATTGTCATCGAAGCCCACCCAGACGATGCACAGCAATTCGCTGGTAAATCCAGCGAACCAGCCGTCGCGGGAAGTCCCGGTCTTGCCCGCTGCCGGCAGCTTAAAGCCCAGGGAACGAACGCCGGCTCCCGTGCCCCTGGCAAGCACATCCTGCAGCATGCTGACCATCAGAAAGGTGACGCGAGGGTCCAGAACGGCACGGGCTTCCGGCTTATGCTGATAGAGTACGCGCCCGTCGGCCGCCCGAACCTGTGAAACCATGGCTGGGTTCACGTGTTGACCCTGGTTGGCAAAGGCCGTGTAGGCGCCCGCGATTTCCAGTGGCGTGGCCTCATAAGCGCCCAAGGCAACGGCGGGCGTGGGCTTGATGGCATTGTTCAGTCCCAGGCGCTTGGCTGTCTGGACTACCTTGTCGAGCCCGACCTGTGACGCCAGGCTTACCGTCGGCACGTTCAACGAATGCGCCAGCGCATCGCGCATCGTAACATTGCCCGAGAATTCGCGATCGAAGTTGGCCGGTTGGTAAGTCTTGCCGCCGGAGGAGTAGGTGCTTGCGCTATCGCTCAAAACGCTGGCCGTCGTGAAAACCTCGGGCCCGCCTTCGATCGCCGTGTTCAGGGCCGCGGCATATACGAACGGCTTGAACACGGAGCCGGGCTGGCGCATGGCAAGCACGTGGTCCAGTTGGCTTTTGCCGTAATCGCGGCCTCCCACCAGAGCCTTCACCTCTCCCGTACGGGGGTCGAGCGCGATCAGGGCAACTTGCGGCTGGCCGGGCGGCAGGGTCTGGTGCTTCCGCCCGCGCAGCAGCCGGTCCACCTTTTCCATGCCCGCGCGCACGGCGGCTTCGGCGGCCTCCTGCAGATCCGGATCGAGGGTAGTGTAGATCTGGCGCCCTTCCTTTTCGGTATCGTTGAGTTTGGCGTGAATCTCATCCTGCACCAGGTCGACGAAATACTGGCTTTCGCGGCCTTCGGAGCCCCCCGGGCAAGCGTTGATCGGAGAACCGATCGCCGCGCGGTAGTCGGCCTCGCCAAGGTAGCCATTGTAGTGCATGAGGCTGAGCACCAGGTCGCGGCGCTCGCGGGCGCGGTCCGGATAGCGGCACGGATTGTAGTAGCTGGGCCGCTGCACCAAGCCCGCCATCAGCGCGGCGTCGGCGTTGCTGAGCTGCGAGAGGTCCTTGCCGAAGTAAGCTTGCGCGCCTGCCGCAAAACCGCTGACGCTGAAGGTGGCGCGTCTGCCCAGGTACACCTGGTTGGCGTAGAACTCGAAGATCTGCTGCTTGGTGAGCTTGTTCTCCATGTGCATGGTGATGATCAGCTCCTCGATCTTGCGCTTCCAGTGCTTGCCCGGTTCCAGCCAGAAGCCGCGCGCCAGTTGCATGCTGAGCGTGGAGGCGCCCTGATCCATGCGGCCGTTCTTCAGGTCCACGTAGGCGGCTTTGAGAATTCGCAGAGTGTCGAAGCCCGAATGGCGGAAAAAGTGTTTGTCTTCGACGGAAATTACGGCGTGAACCAGCGATGGCGGAATATCGGCGAATCGTATCAGACGGCGCCTTTCGCGATTCCCGGACAGGTTGGCGATGAGTTGCGGCTCCAATTCGAATTGCCCGATCTCGGCGTGACTCTCCGCGGAAACGATCCGCGAAAGCGTGCCATGGGAAAATTCCAGCAAGGCCGCGGGGTTGGCGCTGTGCGAATCGCGGCCCGGAATAATCTCCACCGCATTGTTGCGGACGTTGAACCAGCCCACCGGATTGTTCTTCACGGTTGTGTAACCGCTGCGCCGCAATCGCGCAACCAGGTCATCCACGGTG
>Ga0209847_1001060_pt1 | contig 10297 bp, 7 predicted proteins | sample OrgsoiDNA_201060_FD_185808 | JGI IMG/M metagenome (GOLD analysis project Ga0209847, IMG submission 185808) | Permafrost soil microbial communities from the Arctic, to analyse light accelerated degradation of dissolved organic matter (DOM) -... | ecosystem: Environmental > Terrestrial > Soil >... | reverse complement strand
ATCACGATCACGACCACGGCTTCAGCTTCGGCCACCATCACCACCACCACGCCCCGACCACGCACGGCCGCGCGTTCGCCATCGCCATCGCCCTGAACGCCATGTTCGTGGTGATCGAATTCGTCTACGGTTTCCTCGCCAACTCGACCGCGCTGATGGCCGACGCCGGCCACAATCTGTCGGACGTATTGGGCCTGATGCTGGCCTGGGGCGCCGCCATCCTGGCCAAGCGCATGCCCAAGGGACGCTATACCTACGGCCTGCGCAGCACGTCGATGATGGCCGCGCTGTTCAACTCCATGGTGCTGATGGCCACCTGCGGCGTGATCGCGTGGGAAGCCGTGCAGCAGCTGCTGCACCCGAACCCGGTGGCCGGCGCGACGGTGTCGGTGGTGGCGGCCATCGGCATCGCCGTCAACGGTTTCTCGGCCTGGCTGTTCGTCGCCGGCAGCAAGGGCGACATCAATATCCGCGGCGCCTACCTGCACATGGCGGCCGACGCGGTGATCTCCTTCGGCGTGCTGGTGGCTGGCTTGATCGTGATGTTTACCGGCTGGTCGTGGCTCGATCCGCTGGTCAGCGTGGCCATCGTGGTGATGATCGTGCTGGGCACCTGGTCGCTGCTGCGCGAGTCGCTCAACATGATGCTGGCGGCGGTGCCCGACAGCGTCGACGCGGCCAAGGTGGCCGGTTTCCTGCGCGCCCGTCCCGGCGTGCAGGAGGTGCACGACCTGCACATCTGGTCGATGAGTACCACCGAGACGGCGCTGACGGCGCACCTGGTGATGCCGTCCGGTTATCCGGGCGACGTGACGATGGACGCCATCAGCGCCGAGCTGAAACAGACCTTCGCCATCCACCACAGCACGCTGCAGATCGAGATGGGCACCACGCCGCACGCGTGCTGCCTGCAACCCGACCACGCCTAAGCGCTGCAATGCGCGCATGGTGGCGGCCGCAGTGCGCGCCGCCACCAAGGGCCGCGCGCAGGCCGCGCCCTTACTCCAGCCCGGCGTACAAGGCGGTGCTCAGATAGCGCTCGCCGAACGACGGCACGATGGTGACGATCATCTTGCCGGCGTTCTCCGGCCGCTGCGCCAGCTGCATCGCGGCCCACAGCGCGGCGCCCGACGAAATCCCCACCAGCAGCCCTTCCCGGCTGGCGGCCAGCCGCGCGGTGGCGTAGGCGTCGTCGGCCGACACGACGATCACCTCATCATAAATTTTGGTATTCAGCACGGCCGGCACGAAGCCGGCGCCTATGCCCTGGATGGGGTGCGCGCCCTTGGTCCCTTGCGACAGCATCGGCGACGCCGCCGGCTCGACGGCGACGCAGCGGAAGCCCGGCTTGCGCGCCTTGATCACTTCGCCGATGCCGGTGATGGTGCCACCGGTGCCGACGCCGGCCACCAGGATGTCGATGCCGCCATCGGTGTCGCGCCAGATTTCCTCGGCCGTCGTGCGGCGGTGGACGTCGGGGTTGGCCGGGTTGTTGAACTGCTGCGGCATCAGGTAGCGGCGGTCGGATTCGACCAGCTGTTCGGCCTTGCGGATCGCGCCCAGCATGCCGTCGGCGCCGGGCGTCAAAATCAGTTCGGCGCCGTAGGCGCGCAGCAGCAAACGCCGTTCGCGGCTCATGGTGTCGGGCATGACCAGCGTGCAGCGGTAGCCGCGCGCCGCGCAGACCATGGCCAGCGCGATGCCGGTGTTGCCGCTGGTCGGTTCCAGGATGATGGTGTCGGGATGGATCTGGCCGGCCGCTTCGGCCGCTTCGATCATGGCCAGGCCGATGCGGTCCTTGACGCTGTGCGCCGGATTGGCGTATTCAAGCTTGGCCAGCATCAGCGCCGTGCCGCCGGCGGCCAGGCGGTTCAGGCGGACCAGCGGGGTATTGCCGATCAGTTCGGTGACGTCGTTGGCGATGTTCATGGCTGCTCTCCGCGCGGGTGGCTAGAGCGGCTAGTCTACCGCGTTTTTGCGGCGCGCATGACGATGCTGGCCGCGCCTGGCGGCCAGCGCGCTACGGCTTAATCGACGCTCAGCAGTTCGACTTCGAAGATCAGCGCCGAGTTCGGTGGAATGTCGCCGCCCGGCGCGCCCTTGGCACCGTAGGCCAGTTCCGGCGGAATGATCAGCGTGCGCTTGCCGCCGACCTTCATGCCGACCACGCCCTGCTCCCAACCCTTGATGACCTTGCCGCCACCGAGCGGGAACTCGATCGGTTCGCGGCCCGGCACGCGCGAGGTGTCGAACATTTTGCCGTGCGACAGGCGCGCCAGCGGACGATACAGCCAGCCCGTGTAGTTGACGCGCACGTTGGTGCCTAGCGTGGCTTCCTTGCCGGTGCCGACCTTGTTGTCGGTGATGATCAGGGAATCGGCGGCCGGGCCTACCGTGGCTGAACCAGCGACAACCGGCGCCGCTGCGGCGGAAGTGGCGGCAGCGGGAGCGGCAGCGGGAACGGCAGCGGGAACGGCGGCAACTGGGGCAGCGGCGGCCGGGGCGGCCTGCTGGGCCTGGGCTATCGAGGCGCCGAACGCGGCCAGCAAGGCAGCGATTAACAGGGAACTACGCGTCATGATGTGTGCTTTCGATGAGGTTCTGGATGGCGCCGTCCAGCCGTCGCGGATCGGGCGCGGCACAATCATAGCAAAACCCTACGTCGCCACGGCAAATATGCACACACCGTTACACAGTCAGCCCCCCACCGGCCATCGTGGCCAGCGCGCATCGGCCGCCGCGATGACGCGCGGGCGATGCGGCGCACATCACACGGCGTAGCCTACGCTGCGGTGGCGCGGCAGTCCGGCAGCGCTGCGGCGCTGGCCCGGCCTTGCGCGGACGCGGCGCCGGCTTTTATGCGGCGTCCGGTTCGGCCACGCCGACCGCCGGCGCGACCACGTCCGCGCCGGCGGCCAGCTGGCGCAGCACATGGCCGGCGGCGACCATGCCGAAGGTGGCCGTGACCACCATCGCCGAGCCGAAGCCGGCGCAGTTCAGGCCGGTGACGCCGCCGCTGCGTTCATCGCCGTCGACGCTGCACGTTTCGTCGCCCTCGGGGTATTTCAGCGGCTCCATCGAGAACACGGCGTCGACGTGGAACTTGGTTTTCTCGCCGCGCGGGAAACCGTACTGGCTGCGCAAGACCTTGCGCACCTTCTTCAGCAGCGGCTCCTGCTCCGTCCTGGCCAGGTCGCGCACGGCGATCTGGGTCGGATCGGTCTGGCCGCCGGCGCTGCCGATGATGACCAGCGGCAGCGCGTGCGCGCGGCAGTAGGCGATCAGCGCGGCCTTGGCCTTGACGCTGTCGATGGCGTCGACCACGAAGTCGTAGCCGTGGCCGCCTATCATCTGGTCGAGGTTGTCCGGGGCGATGAAGTCCTCGATCAGCTGGACCTTGCAGTGCGGGTTGATCTGGGCGATGCGCTCGGCCAGCGCGGTGATCTTGGCCAGTCCGACGGTAGCCGTCAGCGCCTGGATCTGGCGGTTGATGTTGGACTCGGCCACGTTGTCGAGGTCGATCAAGGTCAGCTGGCCGATGGCGCTGCGGGCCAAGGCCTCGACGATCCACGAGCCGACGCCGCCGACGCCGACCACGCAGACGTGGGCGCCGCGAAAGCGCGCCAGCGCACGCGCGCCGTAGAGCCGGCCGATGCCGCCGAAACGGCGTTCGAAGTCGATCTCGCCGGCGTCAAGAAGAGGGGAAGTAATGGTATGCATGCCGCCATTTTAACGGACGCGGCGGCAAAGATTATTCTACAATGATTTTCTTGGCAGCCAGTCAACAGCGCCGCCCGCCCCGATTTTTCCAGACGAGACCACCATGAGCGACTCCCTAATAGACAGCGCGCCCGGCTTCGACCAGCCGATCGCCGTACTCAAGCATTGCCACGACCGCATCCGCAAGCAGCTGCGCACGCTGCAAAAACTGCAGCCGCACCTGATCGAACACGGCGCCGACGCCGAGGCCCAGCAGGCCGCCCAGGCCGTGCTGAAATATTTCGACCGCGCGGCCCACTGGCACCACGCCGACGAGGAGGACAACCTGATCCCGATGCTGCAGGCGACCGCGCGCGACGACGACGCCGCCCTGCTGGCTGCGCTGGTGCCCGGGATTTTGGCCGACCACCAGCGCATGGATGGCGATTGGCTTATAATAAAATCGCAACTTGATCATATCGTCAATGGCTTGGACGGCACGCTGCCGGAGGCCGTCGTGGCGCGCTTTTGCGACGCCTACGCGGCGCACATGGAGAAGGAAGAGACGCATATCGCGACGATGGCGAAACGCCTGTTCAGCGCGGCGCAGATGGCCGAACTGGGCGCGGCGATGCAGCGGCGGCGCGGCCTGGCCCCCGATGCCGCGGCCGATTGCGCGTCCGGCCCGGCGTCCCAAGCGGCGACCAGCCCGGCCAGCGGCGAGGCCTTGGCCGACCTGCGGCGCGACTACGGCCAGGCCAGCCTGTCCGAGTCCGACGTGCTGGACGATCCGATCGCCCAGTTCGCCAAATGGTTCGACGAGGCGGTGCAGGCGCAGGTCAACGAGCCGAACGCGATGAGCGTGGCCACCGTCGACGGCGACGGCAAGCCGAGCTCGCGCATCGTGCTCATCAAGCAGTACGACGCGCGCGGTTTTACGTGGTACACCAATTACGACAGTCAGAAGGGCCGGCAACTGCGCGCCAACCCGCACGCCGCGCTGTTATTCTTTTGGAGCGAGGTCGAGCGGCAGGTGCGCATCGAGGGCACGGTCGAGAAAACCTCGGCCGAGGACAGCGACAAATATTTTTACAGCCGTCCGCTGAAAAGCCGGCTGGCGGCCATCGCGTCGCGGCAGAGCGAGCCCATCGCCGGCCGCGCGCAGATGGAGGCGAATTACGCCGCAGTGGCGGAGGCCGGCGGCGAGGCGCCGCAGCGGCCCGAGCACTGGGGCGGTTACCGCCTGGTGCCGCAGCGCATCGAGTTTTGGCAGGGCCGGCGTTCGCGCTTCCATGACCGCATCGTGTTCGTGCGGCAGGAGGACGGCAGCTGGGCGGTGGAGCGTTTGCAGCCCTGAGGGCTTGAGGCGCGCGCCACCTGCGGACGGCAGGAGTAGCCACGAACATGTCGTCGTTTGAGTTTCAACGTTTTCATCGCACTGTTTGTTTCTGAACCTGCGGCAGCGACGCTGCCGCGTACACGGAGGCTATCTTGTTCGTACAAAACCGACTCAGCGCCTGGATCGCAGGCATCCGCAAGCAAATGTCGCTGCCGCTGCGCATCGAACTGTGGAACGGCCAGCACATCGACCTGTCCAACGATCCGCCGCGCGTGACGATACGGCTGCCGCGCGCCTCGGCCGCGCGCTACCTGCTGACGCCGTCGCTGTCCAACCTCGGCTCGGCCTATGTCGAGGGCGCCATCGAGGTGCGCGGCGCGGCCACCGACATGATCTCCATCGTCAACGCGCTGGCCCGCACCTCGCTCAAGGCCGAGGGCAAGTTCTCGCGCATCGTGCGCAGCATCGGCCACGACAAGAAGAAGGACGCCGAGGCGATCCGCTACCACTACGACGTCTCCAACGACTTCTACGCCCAGTTCCTCGACCCGAACATGGTCTATTCCTGCGCCTATTTCGAGAACGGCGACGAGGACCTGGCGACGGCGCAGGTCAAGAAGATCGACCACATCCTGCGCAAGATCGAGCTGCGCGACGGCCAGACGCTGCTCGACATCGGCTGCGGCTGGGGCGCGCTGGTGATCCGCGCGGCCCAGCGCCACGGCGCGCGCTGCGTCGGCGTGACGCTGTCGGAAAACCAGTACGCGCTGGCCAGGGAGCGGGTGCGCGCGGCGGGCCTGGAACACCTGGTCGAGATCCGCCTGCAGGACTACCGCGACGTGCGCGGCCAGTTCGACCGCATCACCAGCGTCGGCATGTTCGAGCACGTCGGCCTCAAGCACCTGCCCGAGTATTTCGCCACCATCAACAAGCTGCTGGCGCCGGACGGGCTGGTGATGAACCACGGCATCACCTCGACCGACCCGGACAACGGCGAGACGCCCTACGGCGGCGGCGAGTTCATCGAAAAATACGTCTTCCCGCACGGCGAGCTGGCCCACGTCGGCCAGGTGCTGAAGGCCATGCAGCAGGGCCAGCTGGAAGCCTACGACGTGGAAAACCTGCGCCGCCATTACGCCCGCACCTGCGCCATCTGGACCGACAACTTCGAGGCCAGGGCCGACACCGTGCGCGCGCTGGCCGGCGACAAGCGCTTCCGCATCTGGCATGTCTACCTGGCCGGTTGCAGCTACGCCTTCGAGCAGGACTGGATCAGCCTGTACCAGATCGTCTGCGGCAAGGCGGGGCGCAAGTCGGCGGCCTTGCCGTGGTCGCGCAAGTATATGTACGCTGCGACGCCGGCCCAGCCGGCCAGCGCGCGGACCGAAGCCGCGCCAGCGCCGACGGCGCCTCAGGAGGCGTCCGTCATGGCGGCGGCGCCGCCGGCGATCAGCGTGCTGAGCGCCTCGTAGACCAGCGCCAGCGCCGGCTCCAGCTTGCCGGCCGCCAGCTGCCATTGCGGCGCCGGCAGGCCGGCGTGGATGCTGGTCGACAGTTGCTCGGCCACCGCCAGCGCCGGACCGGCGCCGAAATTGACCAGCACGCCTTTCAAGCTGTGGACGGCGCGCAGGCTGCGCTCGCTGTCGCCGGCGGCCAGCGCCGTCGTCAAGTCCTGCCATAGCTGCGGACCGTCGTCGAGGAAGATGGCGCCCAGCTCCAGCAGCAGCGCGGCATCGCCATCGAGGCGCAGCAGCGCGCCGCGCCAGTCCAGCACCGGTTGCGCCGGGTCCGGCGCATAGCGCGCCAGCGCCAGCCGCAGGCGCGCGCTACTGATAGGCTTGGCCAGATAATCGTCCATGCCCGCTTCGAGGCAGCGCTCGCGGTCGCCGGCCATGGCGCGCGCCGTCATCGCGATGACCGGCACGTGGCCGCCGTGCGTCAACTCCCACTGGCGCAGCTGGCGCGTCGCCGCCAGGCCGTCCAGCTCCGGCATCTGCACATCCATCAACACCAGGTCGTAGACGCCGCGCGTCGCGTGGTCCAGCGCGGCCTGGCCGTTGTCGACCACGGTCACGCGGTGGCCGAGCTGCTCCAGCAGCCGCAGCGCGAGGCGCTGGTTGACCGGGTTGTCCTCGGCCAGCAGCACGCGCAGGCCGGTGCGAGCGGCCATCCTGGCGTGCGCTCCCGGTTCGGCGGCGGCCGGTTGCGCCGCGCCGCCATCGTCGCCGTCGCCGCTGTCGAGCAGCGCGCCACGCGCGCCGGCGTCGCGCAGCGGCGGCAGCGGCGCGGCCTGCGACACGCCGGTGTGCTTGAGCGGCACCGTGAAGCTGAACGTGCTGCCCCGCCCCGGCTCGCTGGCGACGACGATCTGGCCCTGCATCAAGATCACCAGGCGCCGGCAGATGGTCAGGCCCAGCCCGGTGCCACCGTACTGGCGCGTGGTCGAACCGTCGACCTGGGCGAAGGCTTCGAAGATCAGTGCCTGCTTTTCGGGCGGCACGCCGATGCCGGTGTCGCGCACGGCGAAGCGCACCTCGCTGCGGTCATCCTCCTCGCGCAGCACGTCGACGCTGACGCTGACGCTGCCCGCTTGCGTGAACTTGATGGCGTTGCCGAGCAGGTTGATCAGCACCTGGCGCAGCCGGCCCGGATCGCCTTTGACTATGCGTGGCAGTTTGGGCGCCAGCTCGCAGCGCAGTTCCAGCCCTTTCTGGCCGGCCCGCAGCGCCATCGCGCGCACCGTGTCGGCCACCAGCTGGCGCAGGTCGAAGGGGATTTCCTCGATGTCGAGCTTGCCCGCCTCGACCTTGGAAAAATCGAGGATGTCGTCGACGATGGTCAGCAGCGCGTGCGCCGACGCCTGCACCAGCCGCAGGTCGGCGCGCTGCTCGGGCGTCAGCGACGACTCCAGCACCAGTTCCGTCATGCCGAGGATGCCGTTCATCGGCGTGCGGATTTCGTGGCTCATGTTGGCGAGGAATTCGCTCTTCGCGCGGCTGGCCGCCTCGGCCGATTCGACCGCGTGCTGCATCGCCGTGCGCGCGGCGCGCTGCTCGCTGATGTCGATGAAGTAGCCCAGCATATAGGCCTGGTCGCCGCTGTGGATGACGCTGCGGCTGACCAGCACGTCGCGCGGCGGATCGAAGGTGGTCATGCGGCGCTCGCTGGTGACGGGATGGCCGCTCCACGCCGCCGCGTCCTCCTCGCGCGTGACGGCGGCCCAGCGCGGCGAGGCGAAGTCGTCGATGGTGCGGCCCTGGATCTCCACCTTGTCGCGCTGGGTGAATTCGGTGAAGCGGTGGTTGAAGCGCAGGAAGCGGCCTTCCCTGTCCTTGAGAAAGACGGGGATGGGCAACTGGTCGAGGATTTGCTCGGTCAGCTCTTGCTGGTGGCGGCCGTCGTTGGCCGTGCTGGCATTGGACATCGAGCTGGCCATCGCGGCCGACGCCGGCCCGCAGCCGCGCCGCGCCGCGCGCTTGTTGCGCCAGACGCCGCCGCTGCCTTGGATCGCCCGCAGCTCGCCGCGCAGCAGCAGGTTGGAAGCGCGCAGCTGCAGCGCTTCGGCTTGCAGCTCCGGCAGCTCTTGCAGCTGCCGCAGTTGCTCGGGCGTCGGCGGCAGGTCGGCGGCGGCGTCGCGTTCGCTTTCGGCCAGCAGCCGCGCCAAACCGTCGGCCAGCGCCACCTCGCCGCGCGCCTGCAACGCGGCCAGATGACGTGCAATGACAAGCGCATCGACGGTATCGGCTGCATCGACGATATCGCTTGCGGCGGCCGCATGGGCCGCGTCGGCGTGCTCCGCGCACAACGCCGCCCGCAGCAACGATAGCAGGCGCTGGTGCCGCATGGCGTGCGCCGGCGCTAGGCCGGCTGCCCTTCGTCCTGGAAGCGGGCGCGGATTTGCTCGACGGCCGGCCAGCGCCGCAGCAAGGCCGCGACGCACTGCGGATCGAAATGCGTGTTGCAGTTATCTAACAGGTACTGGCGCGCCGCCTCCATGGTCCAGGCCGTTTTGTACGGCCGCACGCTGGTCAGCGCGTCGAACACGTCGGCCACGGCGACGATGCGGCCGACCAGCGGTATCCGCTCGCCGGCGTGGCCGTTCGGATAGCCGCTGCCGTCAAAGCGCTCGTGGTGGCTATAGGCGATCTCGGCGGCCAATTGCAGCATGCGCGCCTGGCAATCCTTGAGGATGCGGTAGCCGATCTCGGCGTGCTGGCGCATGATGACCATTTCCGCGTCGGTCAGCCGGCCCGGCTTCAGCAGGATCTGGTCGGGCGTGCCGACCTTGCCGATGTCGTGCATGGGCGCGGCGTTCAGCACGTCCTCCTGCTCGCCGGCCGACAGGCCCAGCTCGGCCGCGATCAGGCAGGAGTAATGCGCCATGCGCTGGATGTGGGCGCCCGTTTCCGGGTCGCGGTGTTCGGAGGCGCGGCACAGCAGCATGATGGTTTCCTGCTCGCGCGCGCGCAGCTCGGCCGTCGCCTTGCCGACCTCGTCGGCCAGCCAGCTGGCGCGGTGGCGCAGCGCCAGCGTGGCGCGCCGCAGCGCCAGCATGTTGCGGGTGCGGGCCAGGAACTCGACCTTGTCGATGGGCTTGATGAGGAAGTCGCTGGCGCCGTTTTCCAGCGCGCGGTGGCGCACGTCGATGTCGACGCTGGCCGTCACCATCAGCACCGGCGGGCGCTCGTCGGGCGCGCCGGGCAGGCGGGCGATCAGCTCCAGGCCGTTGATGTCCGGCATCATGTAATCGACGATCAGCAAATCGTAGGGGTTGGCGCCACACCAGTCCAGCGCCTGCTGCGCCGACTGGAAGGTCAGCGTGCTGACGCCGTCCAGCTTGTCCATCAGGCGCGACATCAACACCAGGTTGATGTGTGTGTCATCGACAATTACGACCTTCATCCGTATCCCGATCCTGTTGATCCCACGTTACTTGAGGCGGTCGGTATACATTTTCCTGAACTTGGCGACCTTGGGCGCGACCACGAAGGCGCAATAGCCCTGCAGCGGATGCTGGCTGAAATAATTCTGGTGGTAGTCCTCGGCCTTGTAGAAGGTCTGCGCCGGCGCCAGCTCGGTGACGATGGGTGCGTCCCACACATTGGCCATCTCGCAGATGACCTGGCGCGCCGTCGCCTCCTGCTGGGGCGACTGGTGGTAGATGACGGAGCGGTATTGCGTGCCGACGTCGTTGCCCTGCCGGTTCAGCGTGGTCGGATCATGCACGGTGAAGAAGATTTCCAGCAGGTCGCGGTAGGA
>Ga0209847_1001055_pt1 | contig 10333 bp, 6 predicted proteins | sample OrgsoiDNA_201060_FD_185808 | JGI IMG/M metagenome (GOLD analysis project Ga0209847, IMG submission 185808) | Permafrost soil microbial communities from the Arctic, to analyse light accelerated degradation of dissolved organic matter (DOM) -... | ecosystem: Environmental > Terrestrial > Soil >... | reverse complement strand
TCCGGCAGTGCCGGGCGTGCCCGATATCGTCCCGCCCGGCGCCAGACTCAACCCCGCGGGAAGCAATCCGCTCGCCACTGACCACGAGTACGGCGGCGATCCGCCGGAAGCGCCGAGCGCCTGTGAATAGGCCACGCCGACAGTGCCGGCGGCAAGCGACGCCGTCGTAATCGCCAAAGGCGTCGCCCCCGGGTTGATGGTCAGCGACAGTGCAGCCGTAACGGAGTTCACCGCACTGTCAGTCACCCGCACCGTGAAGCTGCTCGATCCGGCAGTGCCGGGCGTGCCCGATATCGTCCCGCCCGGCGCCAGACTCAACCCCGCGGGAAGCAATCCGCTCGCCACTGACCACGAGTACGGCGGCGATCCGCCGGAAGCGCCGAGCGCCTGCAAATAGGCCGCGCCGACAGTGCCGGCGGCGAGCGACGTCGTCGTAATCCCCAAAGGCGTCGCCGCCGGGTTGATGGTCAGCGACAGCGCAGCCGTAACGGAGGCTACCGCACTGTCAGTCACCCGCACCGTGAAGCTACTCGATCCGGCAGTGCCGGGCGTACCCGATATCGTCCCGCCCGGTGCCAGGTTCAACCCGGCCGGCAGCAATCCACTCGCCACCGTCCACACGTACGGCGGCGATCCGCCGGAAGCGCCGAGCGCCTGCGAATAGGCCACGCCGACAGTGCCGGCGGCAAGCGACGCCGTCGTAATCGCCAAAGGCGGCGCCGCCGGGTTAATGGTCAGCGACAGTACAGCCGTTGCGCTCCCGCCCCCGCTATCCGCCAATCTGACCGTGAAACTGGATGTGCCCGGCGCCGAGGGTGTGCCGCCGATGACTCCGCTGGCTGCGGCCAGACTCAGACCCTGCGGCAATATTCCCAGCGATATCGTCCAGGTGACCGGCGATACCGCGCCCGATACCGCGAGAGTCGCTAAGTATGGTGAGCCCACAGTGCCGTTCGGCAACGCCGTAGTGACGATCGCCGGGGTGGAATTGTTGACGATGATCGTCAGAGGCTGCGTGGCGGTAGTGCCTGCGTTATCCCGCACTCTGGCCGTGAACGCGGACGTCCCGTTGGTTTGCGGGGTTCCGCTGATGATACCGGTGTTGATGTTGATCGTCAGTCCCGCGGGCAGTACCCCAGAGTTTCGTGGCACTGACCAGGTGTAAGGCGGTTGCCCACCCGTGGCCGACAGTGCCTGCGAATACGGTACGCCCACGGTTCCCGAAGGCAGAGTCAGCGTTGTGATCTGGAGCTTACCCTGGCATAGGCCTGTCGCGGGCGCCAGCAGTCCAGCCAGCAGCAAGACGACTCCGCGAGCCGCGTGATGGACGCTGCCGCTCATTGGTCCGAACCCGGGTGCTGAGGAATGTGCAGGTCCATGGCGTGCCTCCGATGCATCGGGCTACTGCGGCCCTCCAATGGCCGCAGTTCCGGGCACGACAATGGTAGCGGATGGCGCCGGCGTTGCAGCCTTGGCTTTTCCCCCGTGGAGTGCCGCCGCCGCGCCCCCTGCCGCCGCGCCGCCCAGGATTGCTATAAGCGCGATCTTACGCGATGAGGTATGTGATCCCGGGTCCACGTTCGTTTGCGTGATCGATGCCGTGGCCGTCCGGCCGCCTCCGGACGCGCTAATCCGAATCTGAAACGTTCCGGCTACCCGGTTGGCATGCAGCCCTCGCGCCACCGCTTCCCCGCGGTCGTCCGCGGTCAGTGTCAGGCTGCTGCCGCCGTCCCCGAAGACCGCGCCGGCGCCGTCCGCGGGTAGCAGGAAAGTCACCACGGCCCCCGCCACACCCTGGTTGTTCGCATCCTCTACGCGTATTACCGGTTCCTTCGCGCGCGGCGATCGGACGTTATTGATCGCTCCGTCGCCTTCCAAAACCACCACGTGAAGCGAGCCGTCTTGTGCCGCCAACGTGAGATTGATCGCCAACCACCCCAACAGAGCCCGCGTCGTCATGGATTCCTGTTATACCGCACGCGATCCGGCTCACCAAGAGCTCATCGCGCCGATTTGTGATCTATATACCTTATGCGATCCGGATATCAAGCGTACATCGCCCGGATTCGTGATCTATCTAACAATTCGCCGGTAAATGCGATTGTTCTCTCACCGTCTCGCCTATAAGCTTGAAGATCGAGCGTGCGGGATATCATGAACTCCACGGCTTTCGATACGGAATTTGAAGTCTGGCAACCAGCCGGCTGCGCTGTCCGGATCGACTACTCTTGCGCGGTCATGGAGGAGCTTCGCGTCGCCGCCTGCGATGGCCTCAATCGACTGGCGCATGGGGGCGTTGAGATTGGCGGCATTCTGTTTGGCGTTCGCGGTCCCGAAGCGGTGAAGATCCTGGCCCACCAGGCGCTCGCTTGCGAATATGCGTTTGGTCCTTCCTTCACGCTCTGGGACAACGACCGGCGCGCGCTTGTGGAATTGCTGGCCTTGCCCGAAACCGATAGCAGCCTTTCCGGGATGCAGCCGGTCGGCTGGTATCATTCGCATACCCGTTCCGAGATTCTTCTCTCCGAAAAAGACCTTCAGTTATTCCAACAGTATTTTCCCGAAATCTGGCAAATCGCGCTGGTGCTGCGCCCTTACCGTTTCGAACCCGTTCGCGCCGGGTTCTTTTTTCGCGAACCGAATGGAGCGGTTCAAGCGGCATCTTCGCGCCTTGAGTTCATCGTCAAACCGGTGGGCGGCAAGCCCGATATGGGCTTGCCCAGCGATCGCGTGCTAACGGAGACCACGCCCACACCGGCCAAGCTTGCGGTTCCGGAACCCGTGACACTCGAACCCGTGACACTCGAACCAGTGTCACTCGAACCAGTGTCACTCGAACCAGTGTCACTCGAACCAGTGCCGCTCGAACCAGGGCCGCTCGAACCAGGGCCACTCGAGCTTGGGTCGCGGGATACTGCCCCGTATCCGCCGCCGCCGGCCATCTCTCGCATTCCTCAGAGGTCTGCTTCCACCCACCCTCGGCGACGCTGGACCTGGATCTCCCCAGTGTCGGCCACAGTAACCGCCGCAGTCATCGCCGTGCTCTGGGCCGGGGTGTTGTTCTTGATCGGCGGGTCGAGTGCCTCGGCGGGCCTGTCCCTGCGCGCGGTCGATGTGGGGGGCCAACTGCGGATCGACTGGAACCGAAACTCCCGTATCATCCAGCAGAGCCAGAGCGGCGCGCTCGAAATCGAGGATGGATCGCTCAAGGTGCGCGACGAACTGTCTCAGGAGCATCTCCGCGCCGGCAGCATTACCTATCTGCGGACTACCGGTAATGTGGTGGTGCGCCTGCTGGTGCGCGGCGCGGATCAAAGCACGCGCACCGAAATAAGCCGGTTCGTCGGGCCGCCTCCCGCGACAGTCGCGACAGTCGCCACGGCCGCCCCCATCGATGCCGGCTCCCCCGCTCCGCCCGCGAAAGATCTGCCCGCGAAAGATCTGCCCGCGAAAGATCCGTCTTCGAAAGAAGACCTGACCGATACGGCGCCTGCCGAGCGTGACCGGCAGCCGGAAGTCCAGCATGTGGAGCCGGTGGAGCAGGCTTCGAACCAGACACCCCCGCAGGTGCGCGTCAAGAGCGAAAGCGCCAGCCAGATACCTGCGCCTGTCCCACCCGCGCGCCGCCAGCTCGTCCTGCCACCCGCCGGCGTTCAGCGCTCCGCCGAACTGTTGCTCCCGGCGCCCCCCGTGATCGCGGCGAACCCCGCGCTGGCACTGGCGGCATTTCCGCCAGACCCCGACCGTACGGGCATCCCGCGGCTGCCCGCGCCCGTACTGCTGAACTCTGAAGATCAAGGTCCCCAGGCCGGGAAAATTATATGGACTGGTAAACTCCCCAGGAGCGGCACCATTCAGATTCTCGGTAATCGCGCGTCGCAAGGACACATTACCGGAGGTTTGCCCGGCGGGCCCGTCCGCGTGCAGGTCTTTCCATCTGAACTGAGCCAGGAAGGCTTGCGCCTCTTCACCGCGGACGCCAAGTCGATCGGCGCCCCCGAGGCGCCCGGCGCTCAAAACGGCTGGAATCGGACCGTCTATGTTTTAAATCCCAAAAAGGCGGGCGGGATCGGCATCCTGGAAGCGCCCGGGCAGCGGAACGCCTGGAATCGGCTTATCCTGCGCGCTGAACGCGGCGACCACTCCATTATCGTCCTTCGCTGGGAGCGGGTGTCCGCGGAATCCGCGCCTCGCGCCGCGGACAATCAATAGTTAGCGTAGAATCGGTGGGATGAAGCGGCATGGGATATTGCTCTCCCTGATGTCAGTGGCGGCCGTGACGGGGCCGCCGGCAAGAACACAACAAGGCGCGAAGAACGGAGAGTGGCGATTCTACGGCGGCGACGCGGGAACCACCAAGTACTCACCGCTCGGCCAGATCGATGAGAGCAACGTCAAACAACTCAAGATAGCGTGGGAGTGGAAGGCCCAGAACTTTGGAAGGCGGCCGGATTTCAACTGGGAAGTGACGCCGTTGATGGCGGGGGGCATTCTGTACTTCACGGCGGGCACAAGGCGCGACGCCGTGGCCGTGGATGCGGCCACCGGCGAGACTCTCTGGATGTATCGACTGGACGAAGGGCCGCGCGGCGCCGTGGTCGCGCGCACGGTCAATCGCGGGTTGGCTTACTGGAGCGATGGCAAAGGCGACGACCGGATTCTGCTGATTTCGCCCGGATACCAGTTGATTGCGCTGAACGCCAGGAGCGGCGTCCCACTGCCGGGCTTCGGCAGGAACGGCACGGTCGATTTGACCGAAGGGTTGGACCGCGCGGTGGTGAAGCCGGGCCAGATTGGAGCCAGTTCACCGGCCATTGTCGTCCGCGACACGGTGGTGGTGGGCGCGGCCTTGCAAACCGGCACCGCTCCCACTTCCAAGGAGAACGTGCCCGGTTACATTCGCGGCTTCGACGTGCGCACGGGCAGGAAGCTGTGGACGTTTCACACCATTCCGCGGCCGGGCGAGTTCGGCAATGAAACATGGCGGAACGATTCCTGGAAATACACCGGCAACACCGGCGCGTGGGCGCCCTTGAGCGCCGACGAAGAACTGGGGTACGTCTATATCCCGGTGGAAATGCCCACGGGCGATTTCTACGGCGGAAACCGTCCCGGCAACAGCCTTTTTTCCGACAGTCTGGTTTGCCTGGATGCGCGCACGGGCAAGCGAATCTGGCACTATCAACTGGTCCATCACGATATCTGGGATTGGGATGTTGCGGCGCCGCCGATTCTGGTCGACATCACTGTCGATGGAACCCGGATCAAGGCCGTCGCGCAGGTGACCAAGCAGGCATTCACATACGTGTTCGACCGCGTGACGGGAAAACCGGTTTGGCCGATTGAGGAGCGGCCCGTGCCGCAGTCCGACGTGCCCGGCGAGCAAACGTCGCCCACGCAGCCGTTCCCGACCAAGCCCGCGGCGTTCGACCGGCAGGGCACCAGCCTGGACGACCTGATCGATTTCACCCCCGCCCTTCACGCCGAGGCGGTCAAGATCGCCTCTCAATATAAGTTGGGTCCGCTCTATACACCTCCGATTGTCCCCGACACTGGTGGCAAGACTGCCACGCTGTTGCTTCCCTCGCACGTTGGAGGCGCTAACTGGCCGGGCGGCGCGGTGGATGCGGAAACCGGAATCCTGTACGTGTCTTCGGTGACGAACTCGGATCCGTTAGCGGTTGCGCCGGCCGACCCCAAGCGTTCGGATATGGGCTACGTGGGAGGCCGCGGAGGAGGGCGCAGCGGACAGGCTTTTACGTCGGCGCTGAGTGAGGGCACCGATCAAGCGGCGCGGCCGGCTCCGCGAATGAATAGCGGGCCTCAGGGACTGCCTCTGATCAAGCCGCCGTGGGGCCGCATAACCGCCATCGATTTGAACACCGGAAATCACTTGTGGATGATCGCCAACGGCGACGCGCCGGAGTATGTGAAGAACCACCCCGCGCTGAAGGGCATCGATCTGACCAACACCGGCAAGCCCTCGCGTTCTCCTCTGCTGGTGACGAAGACGCTATTGTTCGGAGCCGACGGCAACAACCTGTGGGCAAGTCCGGCCGGCGGCGGCGGCAACATGTTCCGCGCCATTGACAAGAAGACCGGAAAGGTCATTCACGAGATGGCGCTGCCCGCAATGGCGACGGGTGTCCCGATGACCTATGTGGTGGATGGCAGACAGTTCATCGTGGTGGCCGTGGGCGCCATGGGCGTTCCCGCTGAATTAGTCGCGCTGGCGTTACAATAAGAGGATTGAGTCTTATACAAATGAAACGTGTGTCAGACCTGAAAGTCAAAATCTTTGGCGATGGCGCCGACAAGGCGGCCATACTCGATCTCTACGCCAAACCCTACATTCACGGTTTCACCACTAACCCGACCTTGATGCGGAAGGCCGGCATCCGCGATTACGAATTCTTCGCCAGGGACCTTCTGCAAGCCGTACCCGACCGTCCGATTTCCTTCGAGGTCTTCGCCGACGAGTTCGATGAAATGGAACGCCAGGCCCGCCGCATCGCCAAATGGGGGCCGAACGTCTTTGTCAAAATCCCGATCACGAATACGCGGCGCGAAAGCTCGGTTCCGCTGCTGCGCCGCCTGACGAATGAGGGGCTGCAGTTGAACGTAACGGCCCTGTTGCCCTTGCACCAGGTGCGCGCCGCCGTCGAAGCGATGTGTGGCGGCCCGCCGTGTTATATATCGGTCTTCGCGGGCCGGATTGCCGACACCGGTGTGGACCCGGTTCCCTTGATGTCGAAGGCCGTCGAACTTCTGGCCGCGGCGCCGAACCTTCAATTGATCTGGGCCAGTCCGAGGGAACTGCTCAACATCATTCAGGCGGATGAGATTGGGTGCCACGTGATCACGGTCACCAGCGACCTGCTTCGCAAACTGGACACGGTGTTGGGCAAGGACCTGGACGAGTATTCGCTCGACACCGTGCGCATGTTCCATGAGGATGCCCGCCTGTCGGGATTCGAGTTGTAGCGCCTGGCATCCCAGCTCACCCCCCAGCTCAGACCGTGACTGCCGCCCGGCCGGCGTCTGGCCGTAAGGCGCCCACCAGATCGATCAGCGGCTTGCCGCTCTTCTCGAGTTGCGCCAGAATCTGCGGCGCCGGCTTCTGCGCCACCAGCACGTGATCCGCCCACTGCATCATGCCCTCCAGGCTCTGGTCCAGCAGGTTGCCGATATGCGGAATCGCATTCATGATGTACCGCTGGTTGCTGCCGTAAATCTCTCCCAGTTGAATGTGCGGATCGTATACGCGCACCTTGCGGCCCTTGCCGATCAGAGTCTCCAGCAGCCGCACCACCGGGCTCTCCCGCAGATCGTCGGTGTTCTCCTTGAAGGCCAGACCGAAGACGCCGATTCGTTCGCCGGCGAGATCGAGCGCCACCTGGATGGCGCGGTCCAGTTGCGCATTGTTCGAGGGCAATACCGATTCCAGCAGCGGCAGCTTCAGGTCCAGCCGCGATGCGCGGTATACCAGCGCGCGCAGGTCTTTAGGCAGGCACGATCCGCCAAAGGCAAAGCCCGGCTTGAGATAAGCCCGCGATATGTTCAGCGCGTGGTCGCGGCACAGAGTGTCCATCACTTCCGCGCCATCGATTCCCAGTTGGCCCGCCAGCGCACCCATCTCATTTGCAAACGAAATCTTCACCGCATGGAACGCGTTGCAGGCGTACTTGATCAACTCGGCCGTGCCGAGCGATACGATCGACGGCGTGACCGGCAGACTGCCATAGATCGCAGCCACGCGCGCCACGGCTTCGGGGTTCGACCCGCCCACTACCAGGAGCGCGGGCTCCATAAAATCGCGGACCGCGGCGCCCTCGCGCAGAAACTCGGGATTCGAAACTACCGCGACCAGCGGCGAACCGCCCATCGCGGGTAGAACCACCTCTTCGCAGGTCCCCGGATAAACCGTGCTGCGTACCGCCACCGCCAGCGGTTTTGTGCGCCCGGGAAGCAGTTCGGCGATCTCCTGAGCCACGCGGCGGAGTTGGTCCAGACCCAGGTTGCCGTTCTTTTCCGAGGGAGTGCCCACGCATATCAGCGCCACATCGGCGTCAGCCAAGGCCTCGCGCAGGGAAGTTGTGGCCCAGAGGCGCCCCTCGGACACATTTTTCCGCACCAGGTCTTCGAGATCCGGCTCAAAGAAAGGGGCGCGCCCGGAAAGCACGCTGTCCACCTTGAACGGGTCGCGGTCCACACCCGCCACGCGATGGCCAATGTGAGCCAGACAGGCGGCCGTCACGCATCCCACGTAGCCCAGCCCGAGCACGGCAATCCGCTGAGAATTCACACCACCCGAAACGGGGTCCACGTTCTTTAGTATGCCAGCATTTCGGGTTGTGCTGAAATGGAGAGTGTGCGAATCCTCAGGCGCCTGATACTCCTCGCCCTGGTGTTGTATCTCTCGGCCTGGGCGTATCGCATCTACAGCCGCAAATATTACGTCTGGCTGCCGGGGTATGTGAAGTGGATGTTCTATTCCGACAAGCCAGCCGCGGCCCCGATCCACATCTTTTTCGTCTTCGTAGACCACTACGAGCCGGGACAGAACTACGCCATAGTCGAACGCTGGCTGAATGAATACCCCACTGTGGCCCAACGCCATCGGGACTTCTATGGCCGCCCCTGGCAGCACACGTGGTTCTACCCCGGCGAGCAGCCGAATGACCGCAACATGGCGGCCCTCCGGAAACTGGTAGCGGCCGGTTACGGCGAAACCGAACTGCACCTGCACCACGGCAACGATACCCAGGAAACGGCGCGGGTGAAATTCCAGCAGGCCATCGCCTACTTTCGCAAATTCGATTTTCTCAAAACTGCCGACGGCGGGACGCATTTCGCCTTCATCCACGGCAATTGGGGTCTGGACAACAGCCGCGGCAAAGAATTCTGCGGCGCCAACCGGGAACTGGCCATGCTGCGCGAGTTGGGCTGCTTCGCCGATTACACGTTCCCAAGCCTGTGGCAGGTATCGCAGCCGCCATTCGTGAACAACATCTACGAGGCCACTGACGACGAGCGGCCCAAGTCTTACGACAATGGGCTCGACCTTCACGAAGGCCTGGCGCCCGCGGGCGACCTGGTGATTTTTCAGGGACCGCTGGTGATCGCCCCGGTGCTCAACCCGGCCAGGCTCTTCTTCGCGGTGGAAGACGGCGAAATCCACGCCGCTGTACCCGTGACGCCGCGGCGCGTGGACTACTGGATGCGCGCCAACATCCACGTCAACGGCCGTGCCGACTGGCGTTTCATCAAAGTACACACCCACGGCGCGCAGAGTCCTGAAGACGCCTCTGAAACGCTGGGCCCTCACTTTGACGCGGCGCTTTCCTACATGGAGAAAGCCTACAACGATGGGACGCGTTACGTGTTGCACTACGTGACGGCGCGTGAAGCCTTCAACCTGGCTCGCGCCGCCGTGGATGGCAAGCGCGGCGACCCGCGCCAGTATTACAACTATGTCATTCCGCCATACGTAGCGGATCAGCCGCGGCCATAAGCCCTTCCCAGCGCTCGTCACGCTTTCCGGTCAGAAATATGTCGCCCCACAATTGCAGCGTCAGCAGACGCCAGATGCGGTCGGTGGCGTCTTCCACGCCGGACCTCTGCCGGTCGAGCAGCGCGTCCAGTCCGGCGGGATCGATGTAGTTCGCCAGCAGGCCATCGCGCCCGCGCAGGATGCCGAAGAGATGGTCCGCCCGCGGATCCAGAAGCCACTGCCGGAGCGGCGTGGGGAATCCCATCTTCTTGCGGTAAATGATTTCCCGCGGCACCAGCCCTTCGATGGCCTTCTTGACGATGTATTTGCCTTCGGTCTTGCCCTGCGCGCTGCGCAATTTCATGTGCTCCGGGACACGCGTGGAGAACTCCACGAACTCGTGATCCAGGAACGGCACGCGGCTTTCGATGGAAGCGGCCATGCTCATCTGGTCCTGCTTCATGAGCAGTTCCACCAGGTAGGTTTTCTGGTCGGCATAGAGCAGGCGCTGCAGCGCGGGACCGGAAGTTTCGTCCCAGTAACGCCGGAAGTTGGCGTAGGGGGAACCGGCCGGCAGCGAGCGGAAGAGACTGCGCTGTTCGGCGCCCGGGAAGGCCGAGTAAAAATTGTCGAGGTAGAGCGACTCCAGATCTTCGCCGCGCCCCACAAACGTGTGCTGCAGCTTGCGGCGGAAGGAGGCGGAAAGCAGCGGCGTGGCGGCTACCTCGGCGCGAATGGCCGTGCGCACGGCCGCGGGCAGAATGCGATAGAGACCCAGCCAGCGCTGGTTCACGGCGTAGTGGCGGTAGCGGGCATAGCCGCCGAACATCTCGTCGCTGC
>Ga0209847_1001054_pt1 | contig 10333 bp, 13 predicted proteins | sample OrgsoiDNA_201060_FD_185808 | JGI IMG/M metagenome (GOLD analysis project Ga0209847, IMG submission 185808) | Permafrost soil microbial communities from the Arctic, to analyse light accelerated degradation of dissolved organic matter (DOM) -... | ecosystem: Environmental > Terrestrial > Soil >... | reverse complement strand
TTTGCGCAGCTTGAGACGCGTGGATTCGTCGAGTTGCGGCAGCAGGTCGAAGGTGATGTTCGCCGGCTGATAGTTCGACGGGTCCGCTCCACTTACGTAATGGCACAGCGACCCCAAAGCCGTTTCGCGCGCAAACGGTCTGGGCTTCTCACCCACACCGAGCGCCGCCGCATGCATGCCCGCCATCAATCCCGTGGCAATCGATTCCACGTAGCCTTCCACACCCGAAATCTGGCCGGCAAAAAACACGGCAGGGCGGCTGCGCAACTGCAGCGTCGAAGTCAGCAGAGCCGGCGCATTGATGTAGGTGTTCCGGTGGATCTGGCCGAACCGCAGGAACTCCGCCTTTTCCAGGCCCGGAATCAGCCGCAGCACCCGCGCCTGGTCGCCGAATTTCATGTGGTTCTGAAAGCCGACCAGGTTGAAACTCTGGGCGCGCAGGTTTTCCTGCCGAAGCTGCACCACGGCATAGGGACGCCGGCCAGTGCGCGGATCGCTCAACCCCACCGGCTTCATCGGCCCGAAGCGGAGCGTGTCCCGGCCGCGCCGCGCAATTTCCTCAATCGGCAGGCAGGCTTCAAAATACCTGGTATCGTCTTCCGGAATGTGAGCCGATACGGCCTGCGCCTTCAGCAGCTCTTCGACGAAACGGTCGTACTGCTCGCGGTTGAAAGGGCAGTTGAGGTAATCGTCGGTGCCGTCGGTCGATTTGCCGTAGCGCGACGCCCAGAAGGCGATGCCGGTATCCACCGTTTCCGCATCCACGATGGGGCTGATGCTGTCGTAGAAAAAGAGCTGGTTCCGGCCCGTGATCCTGGCGATCTCCTCCGCCAGCGGACCGCTGGTCAGAGGGCCGCTGGCAATGATGACGATGCCGTCCTCCGGAATTGCGGTCACCTCATCGCGCCGCAATTCGATCAGGGGCTCGGCGCCGATGGCCGCCGTCACTCCGGCGGCAAAAGCATCGCGGTCGACGGTTAGCGCATGGCCCCCGGGCACCCGCGCCGCCTGCGCCACGCGCAGCAGCAGGGACCCCAGCCGCCGCAACTCTTCCTTCAACAGCCACGGCGCGGTGGATTCCGATTCGGACTTCAGTGAATTGCTGCACACCAGTTCCGCCAGCCGGTCCGTCTGGTGCGCCGGCGTCGGCCGCCCCGGACGCATTTCGTGAAGCACGCAGGGCAGGCCGCGCCGCGCGATCTGCCACGCCCCTTCGGACCCAGCCAGGCCACCGCCGACGATGTGAATGGGTAGTTGCAATTGAGACCTTGTTTATTCAGCATAGCTGACGCTATACAATTAAAAGGATGCACGAGGCTTTTCTAGACTATTCCGCCAAGAAACTGCGGCAGCTCTGTTCCCGCATCGAGACCTGTCTTGGCACGCTGCACCAGGATGAGGTTTGGGCGCGCGGCGGCGATAACGAGAACGCCATGGGCAACCTGGTGCTGCACCTCTGCGGCAACCTGCGGCAGTGGATTGTGTCGGGCGTTGGCGGCCAACCCGACATCCGGGATCGCGATGCCGAGTTTTCAGCGCAAGGCGGCGTTTCAGCTTTCGAGCTGGTCCAGCGCCTGCACGCCACCGTGGAAGAAGCGGCGGCTGTGGTAGGGGCGGTGCCACCTGAACGCCTCACCGAGCGCATCGTGGTTCAGAAGTACGATGTGACGGTGCTCGAAGCCATCTACCACGTGGTGGAGCATTTCTCCATGCACACGGGGCAGATCATTTTCGCCACCAAGATGCTGACCGGTTCGGATTTGGACTTCTACCGGCACCTCCGGACTACCTCCGCTCACGGGCATACTACGCCGTAAGAAGGCCGCTCAAGCCGGCGGCTGGAACGCGCAGGCCCACGTAGAATGTGCCGAAGAGGGCATAGACGGCGCTCACCTGGTCGAAGCGCATTTCGTAGATCAGCTTTTTGAAAACCAGCGGGTCTTCGGCGAAAAGGTCCACGCCCCACTCCCAGTCGTCGAAGCCGATCGAACCGGTGATGATCTGGCGGACCTCCCCGGCGTAGCGGCGGCCGATCATGCCGTGTTCTTCCATCATGCTCTTGCGGCCCGCCATCGGCTCCTGATACCAGTTCTTCGACTCGCCGCGGCGCCGGTCCATGGGATAGAAGCAAACATACTTCGCGCCTGGGATTTCCGGCCAGAGGCGCGGCGCCATAGCCTTGCGCTGGCGTTCGAGAACGGCTTCGATCTCCTTTTTCCACTCGTCGGAGTGCGGCTGAATGCCCTTGGCAGCCAGGTCGCCGTAGACTCTGGACGTGGACTCGTAAAGGCCCAGTTCGACCACCGACAGGTAGGAGGTGGTCGGCTCCAGGTAGTCGCTCAGGCGCAGGCGGGCCAGTTCCAGTTCGGCTTGGTTGAGTTCTTCGAAGCTGCGGCGGAAGTGTACGAAGAGCAGGTCGCCTTTGTGGCCGATGAGGGAAAAGACAGCGCTCTGGCGGCCGTCCGCGGGTTTCTCCATGGCCTCCAATACCGCCCTCGCCTCTGCCAGCACCAGGGTACGGTCTTCAGCGGAAAGGGCGCGCCACAGGGGCCGGCGGAACCGCATCATCTGGTGCAGCACACTGGCGCCTTCCAGGGTTAATGGGACGGGGGGCAGGGCAGTTTCGGTGAGGGTTTGGGAAGTCATCTATTTCATTATAGGGAGGGCGCGGAGCCTCGCGTAGGTTATGCCAGAACCGCGTCGATTGACATCGCGAACCCCGGTATCATCGGCGTGCTGAGCGAATCGTGCTGCGTCACAACCTCCGCCTTGCTTCTCACATGCACCACCACGTGGCGGGTCTTCGGGTACACCCGCCAAACCTCGCGCGCGCCAAACTGGAAGTAGAGCTCAGCCTTGGTGTCCATATCCTCAGCGGAGTTGCTGGGCGACACCACTTCCACGGCGATCGCCGGAGCGCCCGCGAAGTACTTCCCCTCGCCCTGTCCGGCGTGGGTGACACTTACGTCCGGCTGCACCCAGCTATGGCCCGCCAACTGGTAACCCATCTCGTGAAATACTTCCCCCAGATCCAGTGCCTCCCCGCGGGTGTGCGCCTGGTTCAGAGCAGCCTTCAATAGCTCATAGATCAAATGTGCAATCCGGTTGTGTCGAAGCTCGGCGGGCGGCAAATCAATCAACTCCCCTCTGAGCAATTCCTGCTTGCCTGGCCGGTCGGGTAGACTCTCGAACTCTTCGAAAGTCAGCATCGTCCGTGTCGTGCCCATGTGGACCATGATACAACCTAGGCGAGCGCTCTACCTGCCCCACTTGGCCAGGAAAGATTCGGAGGCCAACTCTTCCAGTTCGTGGTCGCGGGCGGATGTCCATTCGGCCAGGCGGCGGTCTTTCAGACGCTCCAGAAGACGGCAGCCGCGGCGGGCTTCGAGCATGACGCCTTGCTGCGCTTCCAGGCTCTTCTGGCACGTGACGCGGCGGGCGGCGATTTCGCCTTCCTTCTGCTTTACGTCCAGGCGGAAACTGCCCAGCGCGGCAAGGTCGCCTCCGGCCAGGGAACTCCAGCCGCGCACCTGGATTTCAGCCTTGATACCGGTGGCCTCCAACTCCGCGCGGGTGCGGTCCAGGTCGGCCAAGGCCATAAGCTGCTGCTTGAAGCGGGCCTCCTCCAGTTCCAGTTGCGTCCCGCGCCAGTCCAGAACTTTTTGCAGGGGGAATCGGAAGGATGTCATCTGGCTGTCTTTACCTCTTTGCCTTAACCAGCGCGGTCTGCGGAAGGTCGAGCTGCGCAGCCAGTTTCTCCATGCGGGAAAGCGTCTCCGGCAGAGCGGACGTCGCCATGTGGTCCTGGCGCAGAAACTCCATCAGTTCGGGGCGGAGGCGAATGCTGGCGTCCAGAACGGGGTTCGAGCCGGCCAGATACGCGCCCAACTGAATCAGGTCTTCGGACTCACGGTAGGCCGAAAGCGCCCCCCGCAGCTTGCGCAGAGCCTCTTTCTGGCCTGGAGTTGCGATGGCCGAGGTCAATCGGCTTACGGAATGCAAAATGTCGATGGCCGGGTAGTGTCCCTGGTTGCCGAGTTGCCGCGACAGAATAAAGTGGCCGTCCAGAATGCCGCGAACGGCGTCGCAGATCGGCTCGTTGAAGTCGTCGCCTTCCACCAGCACGGTGAAAAAACCGGTGATGGAACCGCGCTTGAAGTTGCCGGCACGCTCCAGGACTCTAGGCAACAGGTTGAAGACCGATGGCGTATACCCTTTCTGACTGGGCGGTTCGCCGGCGGCCAGGCCGATTTCACGCTGCGCCATGGCCAAACGCGTTACCGAATCCATCACCAGCAGCACACTGGCGCCCTGGTCGCGGAAGTATTCGGCCACGGCCAGCGCCACAAAACAGGCGCGCACGCGCAGAGGGGCGGGGCGTTCCGAAGTGGCGCATACCACCACCGAGCGCTTGCGGCCTTCGGGGCCCAGTTCGTTCTCCAGAAACCCACGCACTTCGCGGTTGCGTTCCCCGATCATGCCGATCACGGTCACGTCGGCCGAGTTGTGCCGCGACATGGAGCCGAGCAGCGTGCTTTTGCCGACACCGCTGCCGCCGAAAATCCCGATGCGCTGGCCTTTTCCACAAGGTAAAAAGCCGTCGATCGCCCGGATTCCGGTGACCAAAGGTTCGGTGATGTGCTCGCGATCGAGCGGGTTGGTCGGGGTGCCGGAGAGGCTGTAGGAATCGTGCGCCTGGATCGGCGGGCCTCCGTCCATGGGTTTGCCGAAACCATCGAGGACCCTGCCCAGAAGCCCTGGCCCAACTTCCACGCGGGCGTCGTCGCTGCGCGCGGATACCGGGTCGCCCAGTTGCAGGCCGCCGACTTCCTCGAGCGGCATGGCCAGCACACGGCCGTCGCGGAAGCCGATTACCTGCGTGCGGATCGGGCGCCCGTTGGAGGCGGTCACTTCGCAGAAGTCTCCGATGGCCACGCGCGGGCCGCGCGATTCGATCAGGAGCCCGACCACCTCGGTGACCTGGCCGGTCCAGCGGAAGGGCGGAATCCGGTCGAGGGCGGCCGTGTAAGGAGCAAGAGAAATCTTTTCAGTCATGGTCATGAAGGTCTTTTCAGGCGGTCGGCAAGCCCCCGCTCGATTTCCTGGAGTTGCGATTCCACCGAGGCGTCCAGATTGCCGCGCTCGGTTTCGAAGACAATGGCGCCGGGTTCGCGCGAGGGGTCGGGGATGACCTCCACCGCCGCCCCGGTCACGATCTGCCGCAAGCACTCGGTGACCAGGGCCGCATGCGATGGGTGCACCTTCACGCGGCAGATTTCCTGGCCCTGCAATTTCTCAAGAGCCGCCAACACCAGCCCATGCAGGGCCTCCGGATCGATGGCCAACTCGCGCCGCAGCACGCGGCGGGCGATGGCCAGCGCCAATTTGACCAGATCGGCTTCCGCTTCGCTGCGCAGGCGCGCCCGCAGACCGGCGACTTCGTCAATCGAGCGGCCCAGGCGGTCGATCACGGGTTGAAGTCCGGCGGCAGCGCGCGCGTGGCCGGCCGCTTCACCCTCCCGCGTTCCCGCAGCGTGGGCTTCCCGAATTCGCTGCTCGCTTTCCCGCTGAATTTGCGCTACCTGCAACGGGAAGTCGGGCCGCGGCTCGGCCACAGTGGCTTTGCCGGCTTCCGTGGTTGGGCCCACCTGCCGCCAGGTGATGGCCGTTACGGCTCGCGGATCGTCGGGCAGCAGTATCTTAGACGACATACTGCTCCCCCACCGCTCCCTTCAAACTCACCACGCCCTGGGTTTCCAACTCGCGCACCAGCGCGATAATCTTTTGCTGGGACGATTCCACGTCCTTGATCTTCACCGGGCCCAGCGCTTCCATGTCTTCCCGCAGCATGTCGGCGCCGCGCTGCGACATACAGCTCAGCATGTGGTTGCGCAGTTGCTCGCTGGTGCCTTTGAGCGCGATGGTGAGGAGCTTGCGGTCGACTTTAGCGAGCACTTCCTTCAGTCCCAGCGGATCGATCAACAGCAGATCCTCGAAGACGAACATCAGGTGGCGAATGGTTTCGGCCAGATTCGTATCCTGCTGTTCGATATGATCCAGGATTCCGCGGCTGGAGCCGGAATCCAGGCGGTTGAGTATTTCCGCGACCGCGCGCACGCCACCGTAGGATTCGCGGCTGAACTCGCCCAGCGACTGAAGCTTCTTGCTGATCACGGCGGCGATCTTCAGGATGATCTCAGGCGAGATCTGGTCCAGACTCGCCATGCGCTGTGCCACGTCGGCCCGCATGTTCGACGGCAGTGACATCAACAGCGCGGACGCCTGCGTAAAGTTGAGGTGCGAGAGCACCAGCGCGATGGTCTGCGGATGCTCGTTGTGGATGAATTTGGCAAGCTGCTGCGGGTCGGCTTTCTGGAGTGCATCGAAGGAAGCGGCGTCAGATCCCAATGCCTTGGTCAGCCGGTCCAGCAGCCTCCTGGCGACTTCGGGTTCGAAAGCCCGCAGCAGCAGTTTCCGGGCATAGTCGATACCGCCGCGCGCCACGTGATCGCCGGCGGTTGAGATGTTGTGAAACTCCTCCAGAACGACCTCGGCCTGTTCGGGCGAGATCGACGTGATTCTGGCTACTTCGCGGCTGACCTTCTGCACGTCCTCTTCCGAGAGTTGTTGCAGCAACTCCGCGCTGGCCTGCTCACCCAGTACGATCAGGAGCATGGCGGCTTTCTGAAGGTTGGGTAAGGCCTCTTCCTTTACGGTGTTGACGATCATCCGACCCGTTCCCGGCTAGCAGCCGGTGGTAGAAGTTCCGGCAGGCTGAATGCCTGCCCCACCAACCTCGCCAACTGTTGAATCGCCCTGGTGGCGCAGGCGGTTTCGCCTGCGTTCCTGACTTTTGGCCACTTCTGCCACAGGCTAGGCATTAGTTATCTTCCTCCCGTATCCAACCACGCAGAACCCGGGCCGACATTTCCGGCTCGGAACTGACCTTATCCCGCAGATGCTTGGCAAGGACCTCGGCCTTCTTGGTAATCACGGGCGTTAGCTTCAGCACAGCCAGTGCCTGAGCATCCAACTTGTGCTGGAGAGCCTCGCGTTCCGCCAGTTGCGACTCAATCTGGCTGTCGACGTCCGAACCCGTCAAGGCCGCGATGGCGCCTTGCCGGCCGCCTGCGGGCAATTCTACCGGACCGGTAACCGAGTCGGCCTTCGTCTTCTTACGGCTGCGCAAAAGCATGGCCCCGGCGAACAACAGCACGATGACTCCGGCCAGCGCGCCTCCGCCTGTCATGAGCGTCTTGCTATCCAGCTTGAAAGGCAATCCGAGGGGCAGGACCGGCTTCTGGGATCCGGTTGTGCCGGGCTGCTGAGGGGGTTCCAACAGCAGGGTAGTCTCAAACGGGAGGGTCTCGATCACCAGTTGATCGCCGCGCTCGGCGCTGTAACCAGTGACTCCGGCCACCAGGTCGTGGATGATCTTCAGCTTCTCCGGCGATGGAGGCACCAGCACGCGCTGAAACCCGGTCTTGTCCTTCTCCCACTTCACTTCCTGGTCCACCAGCACCGCCAGCGACATTTTTCGCAGGGCGCCCGCGGGCAGGCGCATCTTTTTTACAGTGCGGGTGGATTGATAAACGGTGTTCTCCGTCACCCGCGAGATTTTTCCGGTGGCGCTGCCCGGCCGCGAGGTGGGGCGCGGAAGCGTGGAAGCCGTTCCCGGCACTCCGTTGGCGCTGGCCGAGCCGCTGCTGTCCTCCGTGCGCTGCGAGCTGACCATAACGGAACGCGCCGGATCGAAAATCTCTTCGCTCTGTTCGCCGCCCGAAAAATCGCATTCCACCGAAACGCCCGCCTTGAATTTGTTGGCGCCGAGCAGGGGTTCAAGAGTGGCATTGATCTTGGTCAGAAGGTCGGTCTCCACGTTGTGCCGGTATTCCAGAACGGCTCCCGAGGCCTCCTGACCGTCGAGCGATGCCGGAGCCTTGGGGCGGCCCAGCAGGTTGCCGTTCATATCCAGCACCGAGACCGCGTCGGGAGAGAGGCCTTCGACGGCGCTGGCTACCAGGTGGTTGATGGCCTGCACATTCTGCGGCGCCAGATGCGCACCCGGCTTCAACCGGACCAGAACACTGGCCTTGGCGGGCTGCTGGGACTCGAGGAAAACCGAATCTTTAGGGAACGTGATATGGACGCGCGCCTGGTCCACCTCGGTCAGTGCCATCACGGTCCGTTCCAGTTCACCTTCGAGCGCGCGCCGGTAGTTGATGTGTTCGGTGAACTCGGTCGCCCCCAGGTTCACTTTGTCGAAGAGCTCGAAGCCAATGCGTCCGGACTTCGGCAGCCCGATGGCAGCCATACTCAGCCGGACTTCGGCCAGGCGCGCGGAGGGCACCAGGACCGAACCACCGCCTTCGGGCAGACGGTATTCCACGCCGCTCTCCTTGAGCTTCTGGACGATTCCGGCGGCGTCTTCGGGAGCGATCCCAGTGAACAAAGGCCGGAAATCGGCCTCGCGCTGGTGCTGAACCAGCGCGTAAAGACCCGCGCTGACCGCCACAGCCATCACTACTATGGTTATGCGTTGTCGTATTGAGAGGTTGGCCAGGACCTTATTCATGGATTTCTTCGTGGCGGGTTGGCCGCCAGAAAGGTAATCGGCAGGTTGGCTCGAAAACCTGAGCCTTACATCTGCATTTGAGCCTTACATCTGCATTCGCATGATTTCCTGGTAGGCGCTCACCACCTTATTTCGCGCTTGCAGGAACATTTCAAAGGAGAGCTCCGCCTTTTGGGTCGCCAGGACCGTAGTATGGAGTTCCTCGCCCTCTCCGGAAAGGAAGCGCTCCACGGAGGCCGATGCGTTGTTGGTGGAAGATTCCACGGTTTGAATCGCAGTGGACAGCACATCCTTGAATGCGCCTCCGCCGGACGCGCCCGCGGGGCGGATCGGATCCGGCAGAGCAATGCTGGAAATAGGAAGAATAGGCGCCATCATGACTCAAACCTCAGGTCAACAGCCCGATGGAGCGCTGGATCATGTCCTTGACCGCCGAGATGGCGGACACATTGGCCTGGTAGCCGCGCGCCGCGCCCATCAGGTCAACCATGTCCTCGGCGGAATTCATCTTCGGAAACGCCACATAGCCGTCCTTGTCCGCATCCGGATGCCCGGGCTGATAGCGCATCTCGGGCGCGCTGTTATCGGTAACGATCTCGGATACTTGAACGCCGCCCGACCCGTGGATCTGCGCATCGAAAATAGACGAGAAGGGCGACGACACATTGCTGCTCTCAAAGACCGCGTCCTTTCGCCGGTAGGGACCGCCTCCGGGTGTGCGCGTGGTCTCGGCGTTGGCGAGATTTTCGACCAACAGTTCGGCGCGCGTGCGCTGCGCCTGCATACCCGAAGCCCCGATGGATAGAACCGAAAACAAACTCATGCGCTTTTCTCCTGTATGGCGGAACGGACGGAGCGGATCTGCGACCGGAGCAGTTGGGAAGCCAACTGGAAGCGAAGCGCGTTCTCAGCCAGCAGACGCGATTCGCGGTCGAGACTCACATTATTGCCATCGTTGTTGACTTGCAGTCCGTCTACCTCGACCGGCCGCGAAATGCCCGCCGCGTTCTGGAATTCAGATTGAAAGTCGATGTCCTGCGTGTGGTAGCCGGGCGTATCCGCATTGGCAATATTGGTCGCCACCAGATTTTGCCTGGCGCTCAGCAGGTCCATATAATGTTCTAATTGTCCGCCGATTCGATCTAGCATCTCAGTGAACACAATGCATTTGGTTGGCCAGTCGCAAGCGGTTTGAAATCAACGGCTGGGCAGGAAGCTACGGGGCAATTCTCTGGCGCGCGGCAGATTTTTGGCGGAAAGGCGGATCTTTAATTTAAGCGGTGCCGTATATATATAAGGTATGAAAGTGAATCGCGGAGCCATTCTAGCTATTCTTGCGTGCGGCGCGGTTTTCGGCCAGACGGCGCCGGCGCGGCCGGAGTTCGAGGTGGCGTCGATCAAGCCATCGGCCCGGCCTGGCGCGGAACAGGTCCACGTCGGCGTGCAGATTGACGGCGCGCAGGTCCACTTTTCCTACCTCTCGCTGATGGACTACATCCAAATGGCGTACCGGGTGAAGGCTCACCAGGTGGTGGGGCCGGATTGGCTGGCGTCGGAAAGGTTCGAGATTGCGGCGACACTGCCGGCGGGCGCCGCGCGCGAACAGGTTGCGGACATGATGCAAGCCCTGCTCACGGACCGCTTCCAGTTGAAGATGCACCGCGATTCGATGGAGTTTCCGGTCTATGCCCTAGTATTACTCCGTCAAGTACTAAGGATTTGATTATGGCGCTCGGACCAAGCTGCCACAGTAGCAGC
>Ga0209847_1001052_pt1 | contig 10350 bp, 11 predicted proteins | sample OrgsoiDNA_201060_FD_185808 | JGI IMG/M metagenome (GOLD analysis project Ga0209847, IMG submission 185808) | Permafrost soil microbial communities from the Arctic, to analyse light accelerated degradation of dissolved organic matter (DOM) -... | ecosystem: Environmental > Terrestrial > Soil >... | reverse complement strand
TGGTGACGTTTAGTGTGGGATCGCTGGCCTCGCTTTTTCAGGACAACGGCACTGCCGTGGGATAAATCAAAAATGGAAAAGACTTCGGAACTGAGACGCGAGTTGGGGCCGTGGGCCGCGGCCTCCATCGTGGTGGGAACGGTGATTGGCAGCGGCATCTTTCTGGTCCCGCGCACCATGATCCAACGGGTGGGCTCGGTGGAACTTGTGTTCGCGGTCTGGGTGGTGGGCGGGTTGCTCTCGCTGGCCGGCGCCCTCAGCTACGCGGAACTGGCGGCGGCACTGCCGGAAGCCGGCGGCGAATATGCCTTTCTGAGGGAAGCCTATGGACCGCTTTGGGGCTTCTTGTACAGTTGGACGCAAATGTGGGTCGCAAAAAGCGGATCCATTGCAACTCTTGCCACGGGATTCTTTCTTTACCTGACGAACTTTTTTGCGTCTTTGGACGCCGTGTTCTTTTCCATACCGCTCCCCATCGGTCCCCACGGAGGGCCGCTCGAGATCCGCTACGGCCAGTTGTTTGGAATTGTATTGATTCTTTCGCTGGCCTGGCTCAATTACTACGGAGTAAAACTCGGCGGCAATGTCCAGGTGGCGGTGACATTGATCAAGGTGACGCTCATCGGCTTTATTATCGTGGCGGGGCTGTTTTTCGGCCAACCCCATGGCCCGTCAACGGCTGCCGTGGCGCCGCTCACGTTCGCGGGCTTCATCGCCGCGCTGGTGGCGGCCTTATGGGCCTACGACGGGTGGAACAATGTGAGTATGGTTTCTTCGGAGATCAAAGACCCGCAAAGGAACCTGCCGCGCGCGCTAATCGGCGGAACCCTCTGCGTAATCGGTATTTATTTGGTCGCAAATTGGGCTTACTTTCACGTGATGACCGCCCGGGAAGTTGCCTCCAGCACCAGGGTGGCGGGGGATATGATGGGCAAGATTTTTGGCGCGCCCGGGGCAAACGCCGTATCCATTGCCGCCATGATCAGCATCTTTGCGGCGCTCAACGGTTCCATTCTGACTGGCGCCCGAGTGCCCTACGCGGCGGCCAGAGACGGGCTGTTCTTCTCCGCGATTGCGCGGGTGAACCCGAAATACCACACGCCAGGCGTGTCCATTCTGGTTTTGAGCGCCTGGTCGTGCCTGCTGGTTCTTTCCGGAAAATACGATGACCTGTTCAACCTGGTGATCTTCGCCAGTTGGATTCTGTATGGGATGACGGCGGCCGCGGTGCTGGTTCTTCGAAAGAAGCGGCCGGATTTGATCCGTCCTTACCGAACCCTGGGATATCCGTTGGTACCAGTACTTTTCATTATTGGAGCATCCATACTGGTGGTCTCTACCGCCTTCGACCGGCCCCGCGAATCCGCCATGGGTATCGGTTTGATTGTAATAGGTATTCCATTCTATTTTTATTGGAAGAAATCCGCAAAAACAGGACCGGCCTCGCGTACGTACTAGGCCGCGCGGGCCGGATTACTTCCGGGTCATTTGAATTGTTTTTTATCCTACAATATTGACTTGTAAATAAATGACATTAGGGTTAAAATTTTAAAAACCGAGTGTATACTTTAATCAAGGAAAGTTTCCTGGTTGATTTCGGCCTCGGGTTTGTACCGTGGGCCGGGAGGGCGTCATGGATGTCAGCAAAATTCTGAGCGAATTGAAAGCGGAAAGGCAACAAATCGAAGAAGCGATCGTCAGCCTGGAGAGGCTGGCACTGGGGCGCGGGCGCCGTCGCGGAAGGCCGCCCACATGGATGGCGGAGGTTACGACGAAGCGCCGCGGAAGGCCGCCGGGAAGCAAGAACAAAGTACATGCGGCTGTTGCCGCTTCCGCCACTTCCGCGATTGGATAACTACAACTGCTGCGGGGCTTCGCCGAGTTTCACCTTTACTTTTTCGCTGCGGCTGCCGCGATAGATGGTTAATTCCAGCATCTCGCCGCCGCGTTTCCGGGCCATCAAACGCTGCCAGGTTTCGTTGCTGTCGATGGCCTGGCCATCGGCCGCGGTGATCAAATCGCCGCCGATTCCCAGCTGATAATTGCCGACGACGACCATGCGAGTGGGTCCGCGCATGCCGGATTCCTCGGCCGGCGAACCGCGCTCCACGCTCTGAACCAGTAGCCCGCCCTGCGCCGGCAACTGCAGCATCTCAGCCAGATCGCCGGCCACGTAAACCGTTCGCACCCCCAGAACGGGGCGCGAGATTTTGCCGTGCGCCTGGAATTCTTCCAGCATGGCCTTGGCGCGCCCGATGGGCATGGCAAAACCGATGCCGATGCTGCCCTGCTGGCCGTAGATCGCGGTGTTGATGCCAATCACGCTGCCGTGAGAATCCAGCAGCGGACCGCCGCTGTTACCGGGATTGATGGCGGCATCGGTCTGGATCATGCCTTCCAGTCGCGTGTTCTCCTCGGTCTGAATGCTGCGGTTGAGAGAGCTCACGATTCCGGTGGTCAGCGTGCCTTGAAACTGGAACGGATTGCCGATGGCAAGCACTTTCTGGCCCACCACCAGGTGCTCGGAATCGCCCAGATGAACGGACGGGAGCTTTCTTCCGGCATCGATCTTGATCAGCGCCAGATCGTTGCGCGGGTCGGTGACCAGAACCTTGGCCTTGTAGACTTTCTTATCCGCCAGCGTGACGGTCAACTGGGCGGTGCCGTTCACCACGTGGTGATTGGTGAGGATGTCGCCTTCGGGGTTGATGATGAAGCCCGAACCGGTGCCTTCCGCCGGGTAGACGCGGAAGAAGAAATCCTCGCGATAGACGGTGGAGGTAATGTAGACCGTGGCCTCGCGGGACCCCTTGTAGACGTCGATGTTGTTTTGTTCATCCGGCGAGAAACTGGTGGCGGTGGCGGCGGTGGCGGGCTCGCTCCACGAGTGGGTGATGTTGCGGACCGGCTGCAACAACCGTCCGATATCCCAATGCGCCACGGAAGTGACATACAGAAACGCGGCTGCCAGGACGGCGGCCCACACGAACGGTCGCAGAACTTTCATGGTTGGATTCTCCGTAGTGATTCGTAGACGGCCCGGGTCTGCCGTAGTGTATCCTCTTTGTCCCCGGATGTATCTATGACGAAATCGGCGAATTTTCGTTTGGCGTCAAGCGGCATCTGGCGGCTCAGCCGGGCGCGGACATCGTGCTCCTCGGCGCCGGCGCGATCCATGGCCCGCTCCATCTGCCGCTCTTCGGCGCAGGTTACCAGGATCAGACGGTCGAAGCGCTTATGGCTTCCGGTCTCGATCAGAATGGCGGCCTCCACAACCGCAATTCCGTTGGGCGCGCGTTGGGCGAACCGGGCGATGGCATCTTCTTCGCGGCGGAACACAAACGGGTGCACCAGCGCGTTCAGCCGGGCCAGCCGTTCGGGCGAGCCGAACACGCGGGCGGCCAGTGCGCGGCGATCGATGGAGAAGCCAGCGCCGTTCTCAGTCAAAATCTCGCGGCCGAATTCTTTCACCACCGGTTCGTACGCCTCTCCGCCGGGGGCCAGCACCTCATGGCCCAGCTCGTCGGCCTGAATCAGAAGGCAGCCGTAGCCGGCCAACGCCTCCCCGACAAAGGTTTTTCCGCAGGCCAGTCCGCCCGTCAGCCCCACTTTCAGCATACGCTGCCGCGCTCCGCCGAAGCCACGGTGTTGACCATCAGCATGGCGATCGTGAGGGGGCCTACGCCGCCCGGAACCGGAGTGTAGGCGGAAGCCTTTTCGGCGACATCGAGTGGATGCACGTCACCTACCAGCAAATTACCCCTCTTATCGAAAGATGCAAGTTTGTCCGCGGAGTCGCGGAACAGGCGCGCCACTTCTTCGCGGCTCTCGATGCGATTGGTGCCGACATCGATGACGGTGGCGCCCGGTTTGATAAAATCGCCGGTGATCATGGCGGCGCGCCCGATGGCCGCAACCAGAATATCGCCTTCGCGGCAAACAGCCGCCAGATCGGGCGTCCTGGAATGGCAGATGGTCACGGTGGCGTGATCGTGCAGCAGCAGCATGGCGATGGGCTTGCCGACGATATCGCTGCGGCCCACCACCACGGCGCGCTTGCCTGAGATGTCAATCCGCGAACGCTTGAGCAGTTCCATAATGCCCGCGGGCGTGCAGGCGCGTGGACCGGGGAGCCCGGCCACCAGCCTGCCGACGTTGCAGGGGTGAAAACCATCCACATCTTTGGCGGGCGACACGGCCAGCAGAATACGTTTGCTATCCACCTGGCGCGGGAGCGGAAGCTGCACCAGGATGCCATCGATCTCCACGCGCGCGTTCAACCCTTCGACCACGGCGAGCAACTCTTCGGTGGAAATGGAATCGGGCGGCGTGATGGATTCGGAGTGGATGCCGAGATCCCGGCAGGCTTTGATTTTATTGCGAACGTAAATCTCGGATGCGGGGTTGTGGCCCACCAGCACCACCGCCAGGCCGGGCAGGCGCCCCTTCGCCGCGAGCGCGGCCACGCGCGGTTTGAGGTCGTTCATGATCTCATCGCGAACGCGATTTCCGTCGAGGATTCGCGGCATTCTATTCAATGATAACTTGGGGCTTGGCTTTTACCGCAGAGACGCTGAGACGCTGAGAGAAGCAAACGTCCCATCCGAAAATCTCAGACTTTGTCTCCGCGCTTATCTCCGCGACTCAGCGTCTCTGCGGTTAGTGAATCGCTTCTACCCCCCCGATGGTCTCCAGGGCCTTCTGGATAACTGGATCTCGCTGCGCCTCCACCTCATCTCCCTTCTCCACTCCGAAGGCCTGGTTGAAAAGTTCGGTTTTCAGGCGGTTGGCGATGAAGCCGCGTTCGGCGGACCACTCGGCGAGACTGGGACGGATTTCGCGGTCTGACAGGAACACGCGGAATTGGTCGAGGATCTCGCCGCTCATTTCGAAATCGGAGGCGATCTTGTTGTTGCGCAGGTACTCGGTGGCGAAGTTGGTGAAGGAGGCGCTGGCATCGAGCACCGTGCGCAGGCGGTTCATGGGCAGTGGAAACACCACGATGTCGGGTTGAATGCCGCCGCCGCCCAACACCAGACGGCCTTTATCGGTGTGGAATTCCGACTCCTTGTTGGGGTGGGCGGTGGTGGGGCCCAGTTCGAAGCGGGTAGCGTCGAGCGGCTTCTGGATGGAGCGTCCGCTGGGTGTGTAGTACAGCGCGGTGGTCAGCGCCAGGGCCGTGGACTGGGTTAGCGGGAAGACGGATTGCACCAGGCCCTTCCCGAAACTGGATACCCCCAGGATGGTGGCGCGGTCGTGGTCCTGCATGGCGCCGGAGACGATTTCCGAGGCGCTGGCCGATTTTTCGTTGACCAGGATGGCCAGCTTGAAACCGTACGGCTTGGCGGTCTCGGGAACGGACTCGGACGTTTCCGCCACCTTGCGGCCGCGCACCGTGACGATCTTCTGGCCGGGCCGCAGAAACAGCGCCGAGACATCGATGGCCGAGGTCAACAGGCCGCCGGGATTATTGCGCAGGTCGAGCACCAGGCCGTTCAGGCGGTCGCCGCCTAATTTTTCGATGGCTTCCTTGAGTTGCTGCGCGGTCTTTTCGTCAAAGCTCGCGACGCGGATGTAACCGATGCCGGCGCCCAGGAAGAAGGCGCGTTCCACGCTGGGCGATTGCATCTCCTCCGGTGTGAGAGTGAAGTGCATGATGGCGGCGATGCCGGGGCGGCGGACGTCCAGGCGGGCCTGCTGCTGGCGCGATTGTTCCAGCAGTTGGGGCAACTGTTCCAGATCGATCCGGCTGATGATGTACCCGTTGACGCCGAGAATCTCATCGCCCGGCGCCAGGCCGGACTTCGCCGACGGCGTGCCGGGCAGCGTCTGAAGCACGATTACGCGCCCCGGCAGAATGGATACGACGCTGCCGAAACCCTTCGAGGTGGATTGCTCCATCCGCTTGAGTTGCTCGAACTGGCCGGGGTCGAAGAACACCGAGTGCGGGTCGAGTGTCTTCAGCAGGCCGGGGATCGCGCCCTGGTAAAATGCCTGCTCCGGACTGAACGTGTCGGCTGCGTTCTGCTGGAGAATGGTGTAAGCGCCGATCACGGACCGGATTTGCGAATCGAGGTCATCCGCCGCGAAGAGGGTGGCGGCAGCGCACAGCAGCGTGGCGATGAGTCGCAACATCAAGCGGGCCAGATTCCGGAGATATCGACTTGGACGCCGGGGAAGCGCTTCGGTTTCAGGATACCCTCGGTAAGGACTTGGGACTGGCGGAGAGATCCATTTTCGAGATAGAAGACTTCCACGTTACGGCGCTCCGGGAAAAACATCCACATTTCGGGGACGCCGAGGCTGCCATAATCCGCAAGTTTCTCCGCCCGCTCCCTGCGGGTATTGGCCGGCGACCACACCTCGATTAGGAGTTGGGGAGCAGAGTGAATGTAACCGTCTTGCTCAATAAGCGTGCTGAGTTCGAAGACGGCCAGGTCCGGTACCCGGGAGGTGAGGGGCTGCTTGCGGATCACCAGGCCGAAGCTTCCAGTCGCGACCACGACCTTTTTGGGGTCCAATTGATCTTTGAGCGCCGAGTGCAGATGCTCAACGATCATTGCGTGTTTCCACTTTGCTGGGGGCATGATGCGGATTTCGCCGTTAACCACTTCCTCGGTGGCGTCTTCGACCTCGGGCATTTGAAGCCACTCTTCGTAGGTAACCGTTCCGGATTTGGGCAGGCTGGCCATGCTGCTCTTATTCTATCGCGTGAACCGAACGTTACCCCATCGATCCGGCACGTGCATGTCGATCAGGCCCTGCGGCGACCAGACCCAGTTGTCTTCCTTCTGGCCGGGCGGCTTCACGTACTTGCCGTCAACTACGTTGGTGCGCCACTCCACGCGCGAGAAATTGACGCGCCACTCAGCGCCTTCCGCCGGTCGTGAAACCGGCGCGCGGGAAGCGAATGCGGCCCACGGGAACGCCATCTCGACCGTCCAGCCGCGGTCGGTGTCACGCGGGTTATTGAGCGTGCCATTCACTGAGACGGCGGTGCGCAATCCCGGGATGTCCCAACTGTTGTCGGCCTTGCCGCCCTCGCGGTACGGCTTGGGCAGGAAGAGGTCCCACCCGGTATTGAGGGCGTTGATCTCGAATTCGAAGTAGTTGCGGCCGTCGCCCGAAGGGTTCAGGAAGACTTCGAAATCGTTATCGTGGAAAATAACGGAATCGTGCTCGGTGAGGGTGGCCCAGACGTGCGGCTCTTCGAGTTCGGCGGCCACATAGAAGAACTGTTCGTCCCACAGCATTTTGACGCGCGTGTGAAGGCGGGGACCGGGTTTCCGGGCGCCCTCGATATCGACGAACCAGCCGGTCCACGGGGCCTTGCGCCAGGAGGCGTCATCCAGGCGGCCGTCGATTTGGAGGGGCGTACCGGCACGGTGGCAGGTGTAGTGCTGGGGCTGCGATTGCGCGTGGGCCGCGCAGGCGGCAAGGCAGAGCGCGGCGGTCAGGCGGCGCATTACTTGGGCCAGATGTTGGCGACCTCGATGTGGACACTGGGAAAGTGCCTGGGCGTCAGCGTTCCGTCAGCGAAGACGCCAAACCGGTGAAGGCGGCCCTCTTCCAAATATAGGACTTCGACTGTCAGGCCTTGGGGCGCAACTACCCATACTTCTAAAACACCGAGCTCAGCGTAATCGGCGAGCTTCTCCTCGCGTTCGCGCCGCCTATTCGCCGGCGACAACACTTCCACGACCAGTTGCGGAGCGGAGTGAATGTAACCATCATGCTCGATGATGGTTCGTCTCTCGAAGATGGCGAGATCGGGGATTCTGGTGGTCAGCGGCTGCCGGCGGACAATCAGAGCGAACTGCGAGGCCTTGACTTTAGTTTCGCGCTTGTCAACTTGCGCACTGATTTGCTCCCAGAGATTGTCGACGACCTCGCTGTGCTCCCACTTGGGTGCGGGCATTATGCGGATTTCACCATTAACCACTTCTTCAATGGCATCGCCCACTTCGGGCATGCGAAGCCACTCTTCGTAGCTAACCGTCTTCGAATTGGGCAAGCTTGCCATGCATCCTTATCTTATCGTGATCCTATCGCGCAAACCGCGTGGCCTTTTTGCGCCGGTGCCGGTCGAGCGCCAGTTCGATTAACTGGTCGATTAGTTCCGCGAACGGGATGCCGCTGTGCTCCCACATCCTGGGGTACATACTGATGGAGGTGAAGCCGGGGATGGTGTTGATCTCGTTAATATACAGCCGGTTGGTTTCCGTTTCCAGCAGGAAATCGACGCGCGCCATGCCTTCGCACTCCACGGCGCGGTAGCATTCCACGGCCAGGCGGCGGAGTTCGCCGGTGCGTTCGGGCGGCAGATCGGCGGGCACCCGAGTCTCGGCGCGGTCCAGCAGGTATTTGTCTTCGTAATCGTAGAACTCGCGCGAGGGCAGAATCTCGCACGGCACGGAGGCTATGGGCGCCTCATTGCCCAGCACGGCGCACTCCAGTTCCCGGCCTTGAATGCCGCGCTCCACGATGATCTTGCGGTCAAATTGGGCGGCCAGAGCGAACGCCGCCTCCAGTTCTTTTTCGTCGTGCGCCTTGGAGATTCCCACCGAAGAGCCTAAATTCGCGGGCTTGACGAACATCGGGAAGGGCAGGCTCTTGCAGACGTCCAGGATCGTGGTGCACTCGCGCGGCACGGTCACGTATTCGACAACCGGCAACATCCGTTCCTTACAGACACGCTTCATCATCTCCTTATCCATGGAGACGGCCGAGGCCATGACGCCCGCACCCACGTATGGCAGGCCGGCCAGTTCCAGCAGGCCCTGCATGGTGCCATCTTCGCCGAAGGTGCCGTGCAACACGGGGAAGACCACGTCGATGCCAGGGTGCGCCCCGGGTTCGGGCAGAATCGGACCGGGGGCCCATTTGCCCTGCTGGTCGATGAAGTACTCGATTATCTCGTACTTGGCGGAATCCATGCCGGCCATGATGGCTTTGGCCGACCGGATGGACACTTCGTGCTCGCCCGTGCGTCCGCCATAAACCACGGCTACCCGTAATCTCATAGAATTCGTTTTCCCAATCCGGACATGATCAGTTCGACGGCGAGATCGGCCGTACGGTTTGCCTCGTCGATCACGGGGTTCACCTCAACCACCTCCATCGAGACCATGCGCCGCGAATCGCATATCATTTCCATTGCCAAATGCGCCTCGCGGTAAGTCGCGCCGCCGCGAACGGGTGTGCCGACGCCGGGTGCATCCTTGGGGTCCACGAAATCGAGGTCGAGCGATACATGAAAGCCGGCAGTGCCATCCGAGGCCAGCCGAATGGCTTCCTCCATCACGGTGCGCAGGCCGCGCTCGTCGATGTGGCGCATGGTGAAGGCCCGGATGCCGGACTCGCGCACCTGCGGTTTCTCCAACTGGTCTACGTCGCGCAGTCCCACGATCACGGCGTTTTGAGAGGCCACCATGGGCCGGAATCGGGCGAGATCCGCCAACGCCGCGGGTCCCATTCCCAGAATGCAGGCCAGCGGCATGCCATGGATATTGCCGCTGGGGCTGCTCTCCGGCGTATTCATGTCGGCATGGGCATCCAGCCAAATCAGCCCGATGGTTTGGTTCAGGGCCCGAAAATGGCGCGCCACGCCGCTGACCGTGCCCACCGCCACGGAGTGGTCGCCCCCCAGCACCAGGGGAACGCGGCCGCGCCGGAGCGCATCGTCCACGCGCACGGCAACGGCATCGCAGACGGCCGCGATCTGCGCCAGGTACTTGGCATTTGCGTCGCCTTCGGGCCAGGCCTCGGCCTGTTCCACGTGTACGTTGCCCAGGTCCTCCACCACGTAGCCGAGCGATGCCACGCGCGCGTTCAGGCCGGCGACCCGCAGGGCCGAAGGGCCCATATCCACGCCGCGGCGGTCCTGGCCAAGGTCGAGCGGGGCGCCGATAATTGCGATGTTGGAGCGCGGCATGGCAGCAGTACAGGCCTCCTGGCCCGTGTTCTTCACTAGACTTCGGGCGTTGCGGCTAGCGGCGCAATGTACAGGCCGCCGATTATTTCTGTTGCGCGATGCGCGTTGGCTTCCGCCTCGGCCGACAGTCCTTCGCCGGGATCGAAATCGATTCCCGGCACATGGCAGACGAATGCCGCTCCATTGAATCCGAAAAGTCGAGCGGCGAGGCAGACTGCTTCTTCAGGACTCATGGCGTGAGTGAGCGGCGAGCCGCGCAGTTCCCGCGGGGCGATTTGCTCGATACGCGGAGGGCCGGCGTTGACGTCCGCATCGATAAAGATGACGTTCTGAGCGCGCGCGATCTCCTCCGAAAGCTCCGGCAGCAGTTGCCGGGCGCGAAGAAATGCGACGCCAATAGCCGGTGGGAGCAGATC
>Ga0209847_1001048_pt1 | contig 10365 bp, 9 predicted proteins | sample OrgsoiDNA_201060_FD_185808 | JGI IMG/M metagenome (GOLD analysis project Ga0209847, IMG submission 185808) | Permafrost soil microbial communities from the Arctic, to analyse light accelerated degradation of dissolved organic matter (DOM) -... | ecosystem: Environmental > Terrestrial > Soil >... | reverse complement strand
AATTTTGCGCCATCCACGGCCTGGGCAGCGCCAAGTTCGCCCAGCTGCAGGCGGTGATGGAACTGGCCCGGCGCGCCATCGAGGAGCAGGTCAAGAGCGGCTGTGCGCTCAGTTCGCCGCAAGCGGTAAAGCAATATCTGCGGATGCTGTTTAATGGCAAGTCGCACGAATCGTTTCATGTGCTCTTCCTCGACGTCAAGAACCGCCTGCTGATATCCAAGGAAATGTTTCGTGGCACGCTCACGCACACCAGCGTGTATCCGCGCGAAGTGGTCAAGGAGGCACTGGCGCGCAACGCCGCCAGCGTCATGCTGGCCTATTAGCCTGTTTGATCTTGCTTGGCAGGATTTGCTCTTTAGAATAATATGGACAAATGACACAAGGACAAGTAAAAGTTTACATGCTGCCAATTCTCCGTTTAACCAAAGCTAGTGATAGCCCTGGCAAGGATTTTCTGCCAGTCGATCATCAGGTCAACGGAGCCAAGGTTAAATATTGGCGCGACACTGGCTCAATCACTTCTTCTCATCCGAAGGCATTGCGTTATTTTCCAATCGTACTAAATGGCGATGGCAGCCCATGGGAGCCAGCCTTCCTTTGGCTGATGGATAAGGCGCGATCGAACCCAACAAAATCAAGTTCGCTGTTGCCCATTGCACAGGCGTTAAAGGACTACAAATTGTTCCTAGATGAATTCGGTCTGGAGTGGAACGATTTTTCGTCGATCGAAAAGCTCTTGCGCCCCACCTATCTTTACGTTACTCACCTGAACGGACTGGTAAATCAAGGAGAAATTCGGCCGTCGACCGCTAGCCGGCGTATGTCTACAGTGATCGGACTGTATCGCTTTGCCCAGAATGATCCCCGCTTAAGGTTCAAACCGGCAAACGAACCGTGGGGAGAAACAAAGCTCCAAATTCGATTCCTTGATACCAAAGGATTCAAACGAGCAAAGGAAGTAGTCACAACAGACCTCCGGATACGCGTTCCCAACGGAGAAGATGCACTAAGCGATGAAATATATGACGGAGGCAAGCTTAGGCCGATGTCCGTAGAGGAGCAGCAGGCGCTAGTATCGGTGCTGAAGACGCTAAACAATACCGAGTTTTCACTCATGCACTATCTGGCCCTTTTGACGGGAGCACGCGAAATGACAATTATGACTATGCGCGTAAAAGATTTCCTATCCTCGCCTTCATCAATTCCCTCCTGGCCTTATAAGATTCGCTGCGGCCCTGGGACCGGAATCGATACGAAATTTGACAAGGTCGGCGTCTACTTAAACGTCCCCAAACCTCTTTACCAGTTACTACATGTGTATTGCTTTTCCGAGCGAGCTCAGAAGCGTAGGGCCAAATCTCGTTTGAGTGACAGCCCCACGAACTATCTTTTTCTAACCAGACAGGGAAATCCATATTACGAGTGCAAAGATGATCGGAACGCAGTGCACGAAGAAGGGAAATCTTTGAGACGCACCTCGGCTCAAGGCCAAAGCTTGCGTGGGTTTATTGCAAAATATGTCATCCCTGGAGTACGCGATATTTTACCTAGTTTCCAGTACAAATTTCATGACGCAAGAGCAACTTTCGGCATGAATTGGATTGACCAAATGATGGAAACCGAGAATGCTGACAATAAAACGTATCACTGGGCAATGGAACAGTTACGTAAGATGATGTGGCACAAAAGCTTAGCCACAACCGAAAAATACCTCGAATACCGTCGACATAAGAAGCAAATAGATTCCGCCCAGCGCGGCTGGGCTAGCTATTTAATGGAGATCATCCAAGAAACTTCTAAGTGCAACGCCGATTCTCAAAATTTGGACGGACATGGCTAAGCTAATTGACGTCACTCCGTCGGGTTTAAGGGCGTTTCCGACATTCGCATTTCCATTCAGTAAGCCTCCGTCCATATGGGCCCCTGAAAGATCCGTCCTCCAGTTAGCACATGGACGGCGGGTGCTAATGTTCGTGTGGTGCCACTTGGAGCGCAGATTGACAGGACCTATCAATTCATACGATCCAGCATCCCTATCAGCAATGAGGGTTGCCGCATTGCCACGCGCGATCCAACGAATGTCGGACTACTTTCTATTTCGCAACTCAAGCTCTAGAACTATCTCAGCAACGCTCTACGCATTTAGCCAGTTCTTGGCCTGGATTGACAATAACGAGCATAACCGCCGATTCGAACCCGTACTTTCTGATCCAGATTCGGCATTGGAAGCGCTCGAACTCTACTATCGTCATCTGAAGTGGAAAATTCAAGCCAGTGCCATTGGTCGCACCACTGGCGCCCAAGCTGCGTACACCACGCTGCAGGTTCTAAGCACCATTCATAACCGTCAATATGCGGAGGAAATCGAGCACATCAGTTCAGACAAGAGAAAGCCAACTAGAGCTCCAAAAAGCGAGGATGTGGCGCATTTTTTGTCTACGCTCACAGCAATCTTCGACTCTGTCCTCCGGATCCTGCAATCAAGCACGAGTGTTTGCAGTGACGGAGCATGGTGCCTGTCCATCTCGACCGATGACGAACGGGAGATGGTGGAACTACCTGAGGGATACAGCCGTGCTCGATTAATAGACTTGGCGGCAATGTCATATGTTGGTATGGTTATCTGTGACTCAGGGGTAAACTTGGCGCAGATACAATCATATGTAGAACCAGAGGATCTGTCGGAGCAATTAATCGAACCGGACAGGGTTAGCTTAACCCAGAAGATCGTCAAGCTACGGGCTGGCGGAAAAATTGTCCCTGTCACAATGAGCGCCGTCACATTTACGCGACTGCAGCACTTCATCAATATCCGCCATCAGCTCATCGAGCTACTTGGTTGCGACGATATCATTCCTTTTTTCTACGGATGCGACTATAAAACCGTCATTGGACGGTCTCGCAAAACAAGACTTCGAATTGGAAGTATGGAACCCGAGGCTATAAAACCGATCGGAGATCAATTCCTTCATCAGCTACGTAAAAAGGTCGCAGCTGCCGGCGCTGAACTACCCAAAGTGACACTCCGGCAGTTGAGGGCGCACAAGCAACAACATCTCGTTCGCCACTATGGCCTAAAAGTGGCGGCTGATGCTATGGGACACACTATTGCGACGGCGGTCAAAGCATACTGCGCTGCTCAGGAAGGTGTTCAGGCCAACGACATAGGGCGGTTTATGTCATCACTGCATAAAACCGTAGTTCTTCGCAATCATGAGCAATTCAATAGATTAGTGCCTGTTCCCGTCGGCGGATGTGTGTCCCATGGTAATCCGATTCCATCCGATCCCGCACCACTCTTTGAACCGAACTGCTTGAAGACAGAAGGTTGTTTTTTCTGTGAAAACTTCCGTATTCATGCGGATGAAGAGGACCTTCGCAAGCTCCTTTCCTGCCGCAGCGTACTTCAGAAAATTGCGCATTTACAGGGGGAATCCGCTCACTCAGACGGCGTATACGAGGCAGTTCTGGACCGGATCGAATTTTTGAGCTGCGAACTCCAACGGATCCTCAAACCCGAAACATTTGAACGCATCGAGGCTGAAACTGTGGCAGGAAGTCTGACCCGATACTGGTCCATCAAGACCCAGCAACTTGGATTACTGGGCTTAATCGCCATCAAGAGCACAAATGACCAAACGATATGACCAAGCAATTTAGCAACGTCGTCTTAACGACGGAAAATTTTTCATCCGCTCTGGGAAAAGACTGGCATAGCGTCGTGCCCCAGCCATACTTCGATCCTCTAACAGTTGTCACGCGAAACACATCCGGAGAGCCCTTATCGCATTATGGCGACGACCGCTGGGACTTTAGAGCACAATCGAAAGACGCTAGTAGTCCTCAGACAATCTACTTGTATCAAGCGCCAGAAATCAAAGTCGACCAAGCTCTTTTTGGGCGCATTTACGAGCAACACAAAGCCCTTCTCTGGATAACCACAGACCGTGGTGGAATCAAAACCTTTGGCACACTATCAAGCTACAACTCAGTTGCTAAAGTGTGGTGTAAGATCGCCTACGAAAAAGCGGTCGATTTATTCACTCTACTTACAGACTTTGAGGAGGTTGTAGCTGCCTGCAATGAAATGAATTCAAACGAATTGACTGCGACTACTGCACTGATACAATATCTATGGAAATATCGCAAAGAGCTTCTACCAGAAGGCGCGCAGATGCAGCGCGAAAAGATAATCGAAAATATTAAGGCTGCTCGATTAAAACTTCCGGAAAAAAGGCAAACTCCATTAATCCCATCACAGATATACTGTACGATTCTCGGAGGCTTGATATCGGGTTTGGACACGATCGAGCATGACATCAATAGCTTACTGATAGCGTTAAGAAAGAGCACGGAATCAACAGCAGTATTCAAAAAAAAATATCCCGATGCTACTGCCCAAAAAATTGCAACCGTACGGGGCAAAGCGCTGGCTGAGACTGTCGAATGCATGCGTCTCTTAGGGTGGGTAGAAGGTTCTGGCAAAACTCTACACAATTTTATTCTTGGAAAAATAACGGCCTATCAAATTCATCTAATGCACACTGTTGTCGCATTCTCCGGAATGCGCGTTGGCGAGGCACATATTCTTCCGTTAAACGAAATCTCGGAAGCATTCCAGCATCGCGGTCAAACCCATTACCTGATCAAAGGCTACACGCATAAGCTACACCGCGGTGTAAAAACCGCGGCGGAGTGGATCACTATTGACCAAGGACAGCGCGCAATAGAAATTGCGATTCGAATTGGACAAACAATCCTCGCGTTACACGGAAAAAAACCTCAGAAAAAACAGGAGCCACTGCTATTTCCGTCCATCTCTAACCCGTTCAAGATGATTACAGTTATGGCCTTTTCAACGGGACAGAAGCGCCTAATTTCCGCGATATGTCCTGAGATCACCGCCGAAGACATCGAAGAACTCAATCAGCTGGACCTAGCACGGAGCTGGGATCGCGATGGTATCGAGATTGGCAAACGCTGGCCGCTGGCAATGCACCAGCTACGGCGCAGTTTAAGTGTTTACGCGCATCGAAGCGGAATGGTCACTCTGCCAGCACTAAAGGCACAATTACAACATATTACAGATGAGATGCGAATGTACTATGCCGATGGGTGGTCGCGTGCTGTCAACCTCGTTTTCGAAAGAGATCACTTCAGCCATGAGTGGAACGCTGCCAAAACTGAAAGTACCTACTTTGGCTTGATGGGGGCTCTACAAATTGCCTTTGATGGGCAGGACGTCCTGTTTGGCCTTGGTGCACAGCGAATGGCACAAGTAATATCAGGACGTAGCCGAGAACAAACCATAGCGCTAATCAAAAACGGCACGATAGCATATCGCGAAACTGTCCTCGGTGGTTGCGTGAATACCCAGGAATGCAAGACAATGCCATTGGACCCGATCAACTTTGAATGCCTTGAGTCCAACTGCGTGAACATCGTCGTACACAGCAAGAGGCTTGAGATGGTGATTCGCACCCAAGAAAATGTCGTCGCACAACTAGTTCGCGATGAAAGTGGTTCAGTGGAACAACGCTTGGAGGCCGAACACCTCAAACGTATGCTGCGGGCCAGAGATCTACTGATAAATAGTAAGATTGAGAAAAAGAGTCAGGCATGAGCGCAAAACTGCAGATAGATAAATATTTGCAAGCACTGCAACGTCTTGCTGACCGTGGTGAAAAGATCAATAATGATAGCGTTGCTTTGGAGGCCGGCAGCGGACGAGGTAGTATAAAGAGGAGCCGCGTCGCCTACGCTACACTCATCGCCGCGATAGATGCAGCTGCGCAGGCACAGCAAGCGGGCAAAGTCGAAGCCGATCCTGTCCCAGCGCTGAGGCAGGAAAAGGCGAACCTCGTTCGGTTACTAGACGGTGCACTGGAGCGCGAACTTGCCCTCTTGAGTGAAGTTTTCATTCTACGCGAGGAGGTGCGACAGCTACGAGATCAAATATCCCAAAAGGGGATAAACGTGATTCACAAACGACACTAGATGCTTTGCTAGCTGCGCTATCATCAAGTATTTAATCCGCTTGTGAGATGCTGCGTCGGAGGCTCCCTCCAGTTCAGCAACTTGGGCTGTAAATGAAGGGCCATCTCGGCAATGCTTAAGACCGCTGAACCGCGCCGCCGTCCATGACCTGGCCACCTGCCGCTTCATCGACGAGAAGGTGCGCGCCACGCTCGAAAAACTGCCGCGCAAGTCGGACACGGCGGCGGCGATCCAGTACGCGCTCAACCTGTGGCCGGCGCTGCTGCGCTACTGCGACGACGGCATCATCGAGATCGATAATTCGGCCGCTGAGCGGGCCTTGCGCGGTGTTGCCATCGGCCGCCGCAACTACCTGTTCGCCGGCGCCGACAGCGGCGGCGAGCGCGCCGCCGCGATCTACTCGTTGATCGGCACGGCCAAGCTCAACGGCGTCGCCCCCGAAGCCTGGCTGCGCCATGTGCTGGCCAACATCGCCGAGCATCCCGTCAACCGGGTCGATGACTTCCTGCCCTGGAACTGCGCAGCGCAGCTCCTCTCGGCTTAAAAAACACGCCGCTTCCCAGCGGTGTGATGCCATCATCAATCAATTCAGCCCTCGGCTCAAGACGGCGTTGGCTGTCCGGGCAGGAGAACAGGTGTCCGGTTTATTGTCCTAAAATCTCATAGCGCAACATGTTGTACCCGGCGATCGGCCTTGGGACGATACCCTCGTCACCTGGATCTTGGCCGGCGACAAACACAATCGGGACGGAATTTAAACGACTAACCGATACGGTTACATACTCCGATGCAGCGGGCGGTAAGACTTCAATAACCTGTCCATAAGCGATTGACTCCTCTTTAGAAACCGCTGTTCCCAACCCAAGTTGTTCGACGTGCGCGTCAATTTTCCAACTGACAATGGTTGTGGAGGTAATGTCTGGGTTAGGATTAATGGGCCATGCGACCACAACCTTTGCTTGGTTGAAATAGTCGGCTGAAGGCCCAACTGTTGACAACCGTGACTGCGCGGTGTCGCAACTGACGCCTTTAGGGAAACAATTTTGCGTGATCCCGTGCAAACGATAATCACCAATTTTTGGATCGACGTTGATCGGACTTGGCACCCCCAGTGTTATCACGCAGCCAGGAGGGGGGTTATTCGATGAAATATCAAAGCTGCAGTCCAGAGGGGATAAAGCAACAGCGGTATTGGATGAGTTCGGGAAAGGAGAAACAGTGACTGGCTGCCATATGCGTTGACTCCGATCGACCCGAACAACGGCTGAAACAGGAGGTCGATAGGTATAAGTAATTGTTTCTCCTGCAAAATTATCTGAGTAAAACTGTGAAAGCATTTTGTTTGACGCATTATCGAAATTATTTGGTTTTACTGTTGAAAAATGGTCAGTGTCAGGCAGTAAAATAGGGTTCGGGAAATAGCGTGCAGCAGAATCCTTATCAACCACCTGGTCCCGGGAAAAGAACAAAAAACCCTTGACAATAAAATGATTCTCAAAGGCTTCTAGTCCATCAATGTGGAGGGCTTTTTTCGATAAAAGATTTTTGAATGCGACATCCAAGTCATCCAAATAAGTATTATTTTCACGTAACTGGCTAGCTAATTTGCTATTAGCTAAATCAATCACTGGACTCAAGCGATCCGCCCATTGTGAACCGATCGACGGAGATGCGATGAGAAGCAAACCTATGTGTTTTTCTTTAAAATCGTCAGAATGTTTTAATAACATCTGCCTTACCACGATGCCACCTGTGCTATGCATAATAAAAACAATGTTCTGGTGATTCAGTACGGAGCGTTGTGTATCCACATTCGGTACCCGGAGTCCTGAAAATACCTCTTCAGCGGCCTCCTCGGCGCCAAAGCCAGCAGCATCCCAAGAGGTGAAATATCCGCTCATAAAAATTGAAGCCTTTCTCAGCTTTTGGTCTTGAGAAAGTAAATCTGGCCAAAAAACATCCTTTGTTGGATCTCTCTTATCATGATAAAGGAAAGTATTGCTATCGCCAAAGATACCATGTACGAAAACAATTACTGTGTTGGTATTTTTGTAGTCTTTATACCAAGTATTTTTTTCAATCGGATGATCAAATGTTTGTGCATATACGGTTTCGGAAAATAATGATATTAAAAGAATTATCAAAGCACCGGCCATTAACGACATATTGAAATAATTAGGTGAGAATTTTTTCGAAGTCACGATTTTTCCTTTTTATATTTTCTGTTTCCCCAGTAATCCGAAAGCAATTCATTTGCAAATTATGTGATGGGAGACCGCATGATCAGCTAAGCCTCACATCCTTCTACTCTAGCATTTGCGGACGATTAGTAACCGAAAGCTTTTCATGATTTTTGAAATAAATAATCCGGCCTGAATGCTTCAAAATCAGAAGTGTCTCTGAGGCCGGTCAGTACGAGCGAATGCTAACGCAGGCAACGAACCTAGGCCGTTGAAGCCCAGCATGCGGTACTGTACCAACTGTAGCAACTTCACCAATGGTTGCTCAGCATCGCCCAGCCCAAAAAAGGCGCAGCTTCCGCAGGATCATGCGCAGGCCGTGGCCACAGCCGCACAGCAGCGCGTTGAAGCCATCGCCATTGCATACTTTAATCCAGTTCCTGCGTATTCCGGTCAACGTGACCGCTCATTCCGGTCTATCGTGACCGCTGCGCATGAGCTGATGTTACGCGGTTAAATTGTAAGGGCAGCGGTCACGATGGGTCGATGTTTTTCTCCTTTCTGGCTGTTTTCGAGCGTTCTGTGCGCAGCGAGTCGCCGGTCAGCGTGAGACGGTGGGTGCGCTGCATGACGCGGTCGAGGATGGCGTCGGCGATGGTGGCGTCGCCGATCCACGCATGCCAGTGCTCGACCGGCAATTGGCTCGTAATGATCGTCGCCTTGCTGCCGGCCCGGTCGTCGATGATCTCCAGCAGGTCCGAGCGGGTGGTGCTGTCGATGGCGCCCATGCCCCAGTCGTCGAGGATCAGGACGTCGGTCTTGGCCAGTTGCACCAACCACTTGCCGAAGGCCCCGCTGCCGTGCCGGATGCGTAGTTCCTCCTGCAGGCGCGGGACGCGCTGGTAGAGCGCCGAGTGCCCGCGCCGGCACGCGTGCTGCGCGAGCGCGCACGCGAGCCAGGACTTGCCGGCGCCGGTGGGCCCGGTCACGAGCACGCTGTGGCCGGCCGTGACCCAGTCGCCCAGCGCCAGGCTCATCACCTCGCGGCGATCGACGCCGCGGCCGGCGCGCGCGTCGATATCTTCGATCACCGCCTGGCCATATTTCAGGTGCGCGTTCTTGAGCAGGCGCAGCAGCTTGCGGTCGTTGCGCGCGTGGATCTCGCGGTCCACCAGCAGTGCGATGCGCTCCTCGAAGCTCAGCGCGGCCGTGCCCGGCTGGGCCAGTTGATCTTCCAGGCCGGCCGCCAGGCCGTCCAGTTTCAGGGTGCGCAGTTGCGCCAAAGTCGTGTGCATCATCATCGTCAATTCCTTATTGGTAGTAGCCGGGGCCGCGCAAGTGGACATGGTCCGGGCTGACCCAGTCGGTGGTGGTGGCCGGCGCGCTCCGGTCGCGGTTGTTTTTGAGGATGTCGCGCACGTGGCGGTACTGGCAGGCGCCGATCTGCAAGGCCAACATGCAGGCCGCCTCGAGGCGCGCCTTGCCGTAGCGCTTAGACAGCGACAGCAGGCCCAGGCAGGCGCGGTAGCCGTGCTCGGGATGGCGGTTCTCGGCCATCAAGCGCGTCACCGCCTCGGCCGTCGCCGGGCCGATGCTCGCGCCCCAGTGGATCAGGCGCGTGGGCGTCCATTCCATTTGGGCGCGGTGCGCCGCCGGCATGTGCGCGGTCGTCGTCGTAAAGCCGCCTTGCCGGCTGTTGCGCGCGTGGCTGGCGACGCGCTGGCCGCGATGCATGAGCTCGACCACGGTCGTCGTCAAGCGCGCCTCAAGCTGCTGCCCGACCAGCGCGTGCGGCACGCTGTAGCGGTGGCGCTCGACCTCGACGTGGTAGTCGATGTGCACCCTGACGGTCTTGAACGACGCCATCTCGTAGCGCTGCAACGGCAGCGCCATCAAGGCCGGCGCATCGATCTCGGTGAAGGTGCTGGCGCGGCTGCCGGGCAGTTTTTGGAACGGCTTGTCGTTGAGGCGCGCGAGCAACGGCGCCATAGCCTGATTAACCTCGTGCACGCTGGCGAAGCGCTGGTGGCGCAGGCGCGCCATGATCCAACGCTCGACGACCTGCACCGCCGATTCGGCCTTGGCCTTATCGTCGGTCAGCAAATGCTTTCCATGACGACGGCAACACATCCATAGCAGTTGAAATCACCCATCCGTTTCATCCCCAAAGAGGAATCCAAATCCATGT
>Ga0209847_1001042_pt1 | contig 10433 bp, 8 predicted proteins | sample OrgsoiDNA_201060_FD_185808 | JGI IMG/M metagenome (GOLD analysis project Ga0209847, IMG submission 185808) | Permafrost soil microbial communities from the Arctic, to analyse light accelerated degradation of dissolved organic matter (DOM) -... | ecosystem: Environmental > Terrestrial > Soil >... | reverse complement strand
GATCCGATGGATTTCCAGCACATCGCGCAACAGCGGGATGGCTTCCTCGGGTTTGCGCCCGGGTTTCTCCGGCGCGCTGCCGCCGCCTTTCATGCGGATCATGTAACGGCCTTCGCCGCCTGTGACCTCCACGAAATCGGCCTTCTGCAGCTTCTCCACGAAATCCGTAAACGAACCCGCGCCGTACGCCTTTTCGTTGAACGTGGAATCCAGTTGCAGCATGGTGGATTTCAGCAGCCCAAGCTGCGGACGCACCTCGCGGCGCTCCAGCACGCCCAGAGCGCGCTCCACCAGCGGCATGGACTGGGCCAGGTCGAGCGCCACCCGCTTGTGCGGCGGCCGTTGCTGCTGTTGCTGCTGCGGCGGCCTGTCGGTGTGGGGCTTGTCCTGCTGCTGCGGCGCCGACGCCTGAGCTTGCGGCCCCTGAGCCTGCGGCTGGTGGCTGCTGGACGGGCGCGACCCCGGATAGTCGATGATGGATTCGTAGGCCACGAACTCATGACAATTCTTCTGCAGAATCGTGCTGGTGAAGGCGCGGCCGCCCACCACGAAGATGCGCTTGTCGTACTGCTTCAGTTTGTTGACCAGCGCGATGAAATCGCTGTCGCCGCTCACAATGGCGTAGGCGTTGATGTGGTCGTGGGTGAAGGCCATCTCGAGGGCATCGAGAGCCAGGTTGATGTCGGCGCCATTCTTATCGCCGCGCGGCGAGGGGTCGCGCTGCACCATCTGCACGGCGTGCTCGGAGAGAGCGCGAGTGGCGGATTCCTGCCTGCCCCAATTCGCGTAAGCGAACTTGGTGACGATTTCTCCGCGTTCCTTCAGCGCGTCCAGCACGGCAGCCACGTCAAACTCGCGGTGCAGAGTGGACTTGACGCCGATTTCGATATTGTCAAAATCGATGAACACGGCGATCTTCAGTTTCTGTTCCATTTTGTGATCCTTAAATCCGGCGTTGGGTGAGGCGGACCGGAATGTCCGCCGCGCCTGATAGGCCGGAGATCCGCTGTCGGGCACTTCTTCCGCCAGCGGAGATGAAACGGCAATAAGCCTCATGGGTAGTTTATCCTAAATCGCGAACGGAATCAGACCGCCCGCCGCAAGCGGCCCGCAAGACCGGCGCCGCGCTCGAACTCATCTTGAAGCTGCCGCGTTCGAAGGTTCTCACGCATGTGCTCCAGTTTCTGAATGTAGACCGACAACGCGCGCTCGATATGCCCGGTATTGGTTGCCAGAATATCACGCCACAAATCGTACGAGCCCAGCGCCAGGCGCGTCATATCTTCGAGACCCGGACCGGCCACCCCCAAATGTACGGGCGCGCCCAGATGGTCCGCCACCGTGGCCGCGAGGCCGGTCGAGGCCAGTTGGGCCAGGTGCGAAGTGAGCGCCACCACACGGTCGTGTTCGTCGGCATCGAGAATCACCAGGCGCGCCCCGATCCGTTCCAGCCAGCCTCGCAAGCAACGCGCGGCGCTCGTGTTCAGCTCCTCCGGCGCATCGGGCGTCAGCGCCCAGGCGCGGTTCCGGAACAGATCGCCATCCGCCGCCGCGGCCCCGCGTATTTCCTTGCCGGCCAAGGGGTGCCCGCCCAGGAACTGGCAGCGCGTAATGTATTGCCGCGCCAGATCCACAATCTCGCATTTCGTGCTGCCCGCATCCGTGACCATCGCGCCCGGGCGGAGCAGCGGATCCAGGTGGCGGACGGTGTCGAGAATTCGCCCGATGGTCTGCGAAAGGAACACCAGGTCCGCCTGCCCCACGGCTTCGGCCAAAGGCGCGCCGCGATCGATGGCCCCGGCCCGCAACGCATCCGCGATGGCGCCGGGCGAGCTGACCCCGGTGATGGCGCCGTCGAACCCGGCCTTGCGCAGCGCCAGCCCGAACGACGCGCCGATCAAGCCGGTGCCGATAATGGCGACGTTCTTCATTAAGAGCGCTCCCTCACGGTCGCGGCTCGGTTAGAGACGTTGTTCATCTGAGCTAAATCGTCCGCCCCACCGCCGGCGCAATCATCCGCAGCTGCCGCATCAGATCTTCAAACTGCTCCGGCCGCAGCGATTGCGCGCCGTCGCTCAGCGCGCGGTCGGGGTCCGGATGCACCTCCACCAGCAACCCGTCGGCGCCCGCGGCCACCGCCGCCCGGGCCATGGGCGCCACTTTGTCGCGACGCCCGGTGCCGTGCGATGGATCGGCCACAATCGGCAGGTGCGAGAGTTTCTTCACCACCGGAATGGCCGAGATATCCATCGTATTGCGGGTGTAGGTTTCAAAGGTGCGAATGCCGCGCTCGCACAGGATCACGTCGTAATTGCCGCCCGCCATGATGTATTCGGCGGAAAGCAGCAACTCTTCAATAGTAGCGGCAATCCCGCGTTTCAGCAGCACCGGCTTGCGCTGCCTGCCCAATTCGCGCAGCAGGTTGAAGTTTTGCATGTTGCGCGCGCCCACCTGCAGAATGTCCGAATACTGCGCCACCACCGGGATCTGCGTCTGGTCCATCACTTCGCTCACTACCAGAAGCCCGTTGCGGTCGGCCGCCTCGCGCAGCATCTGCAGCCCCGCCTCTCCCAACCCCTGAAATGCGTAGGGCGAACTGCGCGGCTTGAAGGCTCCGCCGCGAATCACGGTCGCGCCGGCTTTGGCCACTGCCTCCGCGCTGCGGTTGATCTGGTCCCGGGTTTCCACGCTGCACGGACCAGCCATCACCACCACGCGTTCGCCGCCAATATCGACGCCTCCGATTTTGACAACAGTGCCGCCCGGCCGGAAACCGCGACTGACCAGCTTGTAGGGCGACGCGATGCGGTGCGCGTCCTTGACGCCCTCCATTACTTCGAAAATGCCCAGGTCGAACTCGTCCTTGCCGCCCACGCCGCCCAGCACCGTGTGGAACACGCCCGTGGACCGGTGTACATCGAAGCCCAGTTCCACCAGGCGATCGATCACACCCTGAATTTGCGGCTCGCTGGCGCCTTCCTGCATTACGACTATCATCTATTTGTCTCCGCTATTTGTCGCCATCCGATACCATCTGCAAACGCTGGATGGTGCGCATCTCGTCGATCACACGTTCGAAGATGCGGCGCACCGCCCCTTCGGTCAATGGACCCTGGTTGACCGCGGTGATGTTCGCGAAAACCTGTTCTTCGCGCCTGGGTTCGTATACCGGCAGTTGCGCCACGCGTTTCACGCGGCCGATGTTCCGCACCACGACGGTGCGCTCGTTGAGCAGGGCCACGATGCGCCGGTCCACATCGTCGATCAGCACACGGTACTCTTCCAGTTTCCGCCGCGCTTCGTCCGGATTCATACCGGCGCTCCGAAGCCGTGCTTGAGCTCGCGGGCAAAGGATTCAAGCTCGATTTCCATCGACGCGTTGTCCAGGTTCTTCTCAATCAGCCGCACGAACGCGCTGCCCACCGCCACCGCTTCCACCTGCCGGCCCAGTTCCGCCACATGCTCGGGTTTCGAAATGCCGAAGCCCACTGCCAACGGCAAATTCGTCACCGCGCGCACCGAGCGGATGAGCGGCGAAACGGCGTCCGAAAGCGATTCGCGCTCACCCGTGACGCCAGTCCGCGAAACCAGGTACACGAAGCCGGTGGAATAGCGTGCCACGAGTTTGATGCGCCGTTCAGTGCTGGTAGGCGCGGCCAGAAAAACCGTGTCCAGGCCGGAGCGATGCATGGCGCCCACATAGGTATAAGCCTCTTCCACGGAAGCGTCGGTAAGCAGGCAGCCATCGATGCCGCAGCGCGCGGCGTCTTCCGCCAGGCCCTCCAGACCGTAACGGAGCACCGGGTTCAGATAGGTGAACAGCAGCAGCGGAACTTCGGAGCGCTGGCGTATACGGGCCGCGATTTCAAGAACCACCTTCAGCGTGGTGCCGGCCTTGAGCGCCCGCTGGCCGCCGCGCTGAATCACGGGTCCATCGGCGATGGGGTCGGAAAACGGCACGCCCAGTTCAATCAGGTCGGCGCCGCCGCGGACGAGGGCTTCCACTAGCCCCAGAGTGCGGCCGGGCGCTGGATCTCCAGCGGTGATGTAGGCGATCAGGCCTTTGCGGCCGTCGCGCTTCAAGGTTTCGAAAAGGCGCCCGATGCGCGTCATGCCCCGTCCATTTCGGGATGGTCCAGTTCCGGGAAATTCTCGCGGTAGATATCCACGTCTTTGTCGCCCCGGCCGGAGAGGTTCACCAGGAAGAGCTTGTCCTTGGCGGCAGACGCCTGCTTGATGGCTTCGGCCACGGCGTGGGCGGATTCGAGCGCTGGAATGATCCCTTCCGTACGTGAAAGCCGGCAAGCCGCGGCAAGCGCTTCATCGTCCGATGCCGCTACATATTCGGCGCGGCGCCGATCGTGAAGCCATGCGTGTTCGGGCCCGATCATGGCATAGTCCAGGCCGGCCGAAACCGAGTGCGTCAGCGCGATCTGTCCATCGTCATCCTGAAGCACGTAGCTGTACGCGCCCTGCAGAACGCCCGGCGCCCCGCCGCGATAGCGGGCCGCATGTTCGCCGATGCCGTTGCCGCGTCCACCGGCCTCAATCCCGACCAACTGAACGGCGCTGTCCGCCAGGAACGCATGGAAGATGCCGATGGCGTTCGACCCGCCGCCCACGCAGGCGAAGATGGTGTCGGGCAAGCGGCCCTCGGCTTCCAGAATCTGGCGGCGCGCTTCGTCCCCGATGATCTTTTGAAAATCCCGCACCATCATTGGATACGGATGCGATCCGAGCGCCGAGCCCAGCAGGTAGTACGTTTCGCCGACATTGGCGACCCAGTCGCGCATGGCCTCGCTGATGGCATCTTTGAGCGTGCAACTTCCGGTATCGACGCCCACCACTTTCGCCCCCAGCATGCGCATGCGAAAAACATTCAGCCGCTGGCGGCGCATGTCTTCCACGCCCATGTAGACCACGCACTCCAGGCCAAACAGCGCGCACACCGTGGCGGTGGCGACGCCATGCTGCCCGGCGCCGGTCTCCGCGACGATGCGCTTCTTGCCCATGCGGCGGGCGAGCAGCGCCTGGCCCAGGCAGTTGTTGATCTTGTGCGCCCCGGTGTGCAGCAGGTCTTCGCGCTTGAGCCAGATGCGCGCGCCGCCCAAGGTTTGGCTGAGCCGCCTGGCGAAATACAGCGGCGTGGGGCGCCCGGCGTAATGGTGAAGCAGGTCGGCCAACTCGGCCTGAAACGCAGGGTCGTCGCGCGCGGCGAGGTAGGCCGCTTCCAGCTCTTCGATGGGCGCCATCAGAACCTCGGGCACGTAGCGCCCGCCATAGGGTCCGAAATGGCCGCCTGGGTCTGGTTGAGCAATGTCTGGTTGAGCAATGTCCGGTTGAGCAGTCATACCTTGAGCGCCGCCTTTGCCGCTTGAAGAAACTGGTTCATCTTCTTGTGGTCCTTTTGGCCAGGCGCGCTCTCAATGCGGGAGCAGGCATCCACGCCCCAGGGATGCGCCACGGCCACTGCCAGCGCCACGTTGCCGGCATCCAGGCCCCCGGCCAGAATAATGCGGCGCCCGGCCGCCGCGGGCGTCGTCGAGTCAAGCAAGCTCCAGTCAAAGGTCTTGCCCGCTCCGCCGTAGAGTTCCGCGGCGGGTCCATCCAGCAGCAGGGCCTCCGCCGGCAGATTCTTGAAATCGGAAAACCGGAATTGCCGGCTCATGCGCTCCGCTTTCCACACCGCGACCGTCGCGGGATAATCGGCGGGCGTTTCGTCACCATGCAATTGCGCCACGTCGAGCGCGGCGATCCGCACAACCTCTTCCACGCGCTGCCGCGAGTCGTTCACGAAGACGCCCACGCGCCGAACTCCGCTTGCGGTCGAGATCCCGGCGGCACGTTCCGGTGCGATGTAGCGCGGACTGCGCGGATAAAAGTTGAACCCGATCGCCGTGGCGCCCGCCGCCGTCGCCGCGTCCGCATCTTCCTGGTTGGTGATGCCGCAGATTTTCAAAACGATGGCGTTCTTGGCGACCCGACCCGACAGCAGCTTTCTCAGCGCCGCCGCAGGGTCACTCGACTTCATGAGGTGCCCACCCACCAGGAATGCGGTGAAGCCCGCGGCGCGCAGTTTGGCAATGTCCCCGGCGCTGTGAATCCCGCTTTCGCTGACCCGGATTGCGCCCGCCGGCATATGCTCCGCCAGCCGCAGCGAAGTTTCCAGCGAGACCTCAAAAGTAGTGAGATCGCGGTTGTTGACGCCGATCAGGTCGCTGCCGGCGGCGATGGCGATATCCAGTTCGCGCCGGTTGTGCACCTCCACCAGCGCCGCCATCCGATACCGCGCCGCAGCCTCGCGAAAGTCGCGGATCTGGCGTTCGGTCAGAATGGCAACGATCAGCAGAATGGCGTCCGCGCCGTGAGCCGCCGCTTCCAGAACGTGAGCGCTTGAAACCGTAAAATCTTTGCGGATCACCGGCAGCGAAACTGCCGCGCGGGCACTTTGCAGATCGGCCAGGCTCCCCTGGAAGAACGATTCGTCGGTGAGAACGCTCAGCGCCGAGGCGCCGCCCCGTTCGTATGCGGCCGCAATCCGCGCGGGATCGAAATCCGCCTGGAGCAACCCTATGCTGGGAGACGCCTTCTTCACCTCGGCGATAATGGCGGGCGTGCGGGCAGCAAGCGCGGCACGGAAATCGCGCCGCGTGGCGAGGCGCAGTTCGGCCTCACGCTCCCATTGGCCGGTTGGAGGGACCCCGCGAGCAAGCTCTTCGTGCTTCTTGGCGACAATACGGGCCAGGATGTCTGGAATCGTGTCGATCAAAGGTGTGTCTTTATTTTATCAGGCTGGGGGATGGTATCAGGCTGGGGCCGCGCAAGCTGCCGGCTCGGTAGTGTAGTTTGCGAAACGAAGCCAATTGGCGGATCGCGCGTGGCTCGGCACTGGTCGTTCTGCGAAACGAACCCAATTCGCGGATTGGGGGATGCGGTTTCAACCAGTTGCGGGGCGCGGCTGAGGCTGGGAGCGTGCGGCGTGGAGGCGCTGCAACCGTTGCGGCGATTGGCTTCGATTTGCTTGAGTGTATACATGAAAGGAGTGGGGAGCGGAAAAGCCAGATTGCGGTAGTCGATAACTCGCGCGACCCTAACTAACGCCTTCGGGCTGCCCACTCTCAGGTTAGCTTGGTGAGGGACGGGGTTTTGGGGATAAGGTTGTAAGGTGGTGAAACGGTGGGGACGATTTGGGAGAAAAGTTGGTCACCGAAAAAGGCGTGCTCAGCTTCGCGGCGCGAGGTCGGGCGTTGTGGTGTCGACCCCCAAAAACGGCTAAGCACCCAAAGGCCATGGGTGAACCTGGAGGCCGCTGGCCCGCGCCACCGTCGCCAGTTGGCGGTCGTGCGTGAGCAGGACTATCGCTTCACCGTTGTACTCCGACCATAGCTGTGCTGTAACCAGATGGATCGCGTCCAGAGTTTTGAGAATGCCGGCAAGAGGCCCTCCGGCCCGGTTTAAAACCAATTTGGTTATCGGAACGCGGTCCACCGCCGCCACGATTGCCTGGAGTTCCGCAATTCGCGAACCCAGTTCCTCATCGGTCAGGAGCCCTTCCGCATGTATGCGGTAGAGAGCGCGACCCGCCTCTACCTCCATCAGTTCGCTTGCCACCAGGGCCCAATCGGCCAGCCCGGTGAGAGCGGCGGAGTGCCTGAGCAGCCTCCGCACGATGACTGAAGAGTCTACGTAAGCTCGCCCGCGATCCATTTGTCGGACACGTCCTGCTTGTTCTGGTGGAGAGCACGGTCAATGGCCGCATCCGGAACGCGAGACTTGTGCGGCGCGGCATCGAGCATACGCTCGACATCCGCCATGGAACGGGTGGCGCGAATCACGGGAAGAGCCGGGCGCGGCAGACCGACGGGAGTCAACTTGGCTACGGGCGTGTCGCGATCTTTGACGATGAACTCCTTGCCTTTTTGCGCGGCGCGAACGTAATCGCTGAGATGCGCCTTGAGTTCGGCGATGCCTACGCTGCCTTTCATATAACCATTATGACCACTTCTGGTCACTTATGCAACTGAAATGTTTTGAAAAAGCTAAAAAGACATCGGCGGCTGTTAGAAGATCAGCTTTAGCCCGAACTGTATTTGCCGGGAAGTGGTCGTCGTGCTCGTGATCAGGCCCGCAGAACCGCTGATGGCGCCGCCCGCAAACACGATGGCGTTGGGCGTGCCGAGGTTGGTCTTATTGAGCGCGTTGAAAAATTCCGCCCGGAACTGAAGGTTGACTCTTTCAGACACGGCGGTGTCCTTCAATAACGAAAGGTCCAGATTCGCCAGGCCCGGGCCGTTGTACGTCCCTCTGCCCAAATTTCCATAAGTGCCCGCGGCCGGCAGAAGGAAAGCGTTCGGATTGAACCACTGGGTCTGCTGCTGAACCAGAACCGGACCCGCGAAAGAAGGATTCAACGAGGGCCGGTCGGGGTTCCGCGTGTCTCCATCGCCCGACCGGTTGGAACCGATCTGCGGCGTGAACGGGAAACCGCTGAGCAGCGTCGCGATTCCATTCAACTGCCAGCCGCCAATCAGTCCATTGCCCAGTCCCTTGCCCAGTCCGTTGCGCTTCCCATGGCCAAAAGGCAGGTCGTAATGCGCGGAGATGCTGGCCTGATGGGTGACGTTGAGCGCGGATGGACCCCAGTCCCGGTGCAGGTCGTTCCGGTCCAGAATCATTTGCGCCTGATTGTTGGACTGCGCGCCGGTCAATCCCGAATTCATATCCAGGTTCTTCGACCAGGTGTAATTGGCCCGGAATTGCAAACCCCGGCTCAGACGGCGGGTCACTTCCACCGCCAGCGAGTGGTAGCTGCTATTGCCCTCGGTATACCAGAAGAACCCGCCGGACAAAAAAGGATTCGGCCGTGCGCCCACCGGGATGTACTGCGCGCCCTGAGCGACGCGGCCCTGGTTCGCAGCGGTCGCCGTGCCGCCGGCCTGGCAACCGCCGGCATTGGCACAGACCTGCGGAGGAATACTGTTGGGGTCCACGCTCAACAGGCCGTGGTATCCAAAAGACCCGGCGTACGCCAGGCGAAGGGCCGTGGTGGAACTCAACTGGTGTTCTACCGTGAGATTCCACTCCTGGACCGTCGGAGTTTTGGCGTCGGCCTGCACTCCCTGGGGCGCAAACGTGGTGCAGGGCGACGGCACGCCCGGCCCGCAGGAAGGCGGTATCGCCGCACCGGGAACCAGGGGCGTGATCGAAAACAGCCCGGTGTTGGCAAACGAAACCGAGCCATTATAAGGGGGCAGCGAGTTCAGCAGAAAGCTGAGGGCGTCGATCATCGTGTAATAAGTCCCGAACCCCGCGCGGATGGCCGTCCTGCCGTTTCCGGACACATCCCATGCCAGGCCGACGCGGGCGCCGAACATACGCTTGCTGTTATTCGTCGTATAGGCGGAATCGCCCACACGCGGAGCGGTCAAGAGGACGCCATTGCCATCGGTGATGTAGTTCGAAGCCCTCCCCGATACCTCATTCCACCCTGTCGTGAATTCGTGCCGGATTCCAAGCTGGAGAGTCAGGTTGCGGCGTACCTTAATCGTGTCCTCGAAATACCAGGCGCCGAACAGACTTCTCCAACCCAATTCGCTGGGATTGGGAACCGCTTGAAACGTGGTCACCGTGCCTTGAAGGAACGTCTGCAAGCTGGCGAAACTGGCCTGCCCTAAGCGGCGGGATGCGGTGTTTTCATTGTCCCGGAGGCGCTGAAACCACACGCCGGCGCTGATTTGGTGGATCCCCTTGCTTATCAGCAGACCGTCCGAATAGGTGAAAAGATTTCTGCGATTCCAGACATTGGCGGCGTTATTCGGTCCGGCCGCGGTGAGGGCCGCGACGCCGGTTGTGGTGGCGCCGCCTCCGATGACGATGCCTCCCGGTCCGGCTCCGGTTACAAAAGAGAGACCTGGGGAAAAGGTTGCCAGCGGAAACGAATCGTACCCGAACGCCGCCCGCGAAAATCCGGCGCTGAACCGGTTGAGGACGCTGGGAGAGACGATGTGCGTTTCCTCCAGACTGGCCACCTGGCTGCGCAGCATGACGGCGGAACCGAACAGCGGATCGGCGAGGGGGATCAGGCTGTTCCCATCGTCTACTGTGTAAGCGGCCGACAACGTGTCGCCATTGCGGATGGTGTAGTCCGCCCGCACGGTGCCGAAGTCTTCCCGGGTGGACTGCCTGGGATTGTTGAACGAAAGGGCGGTCCCGGTGGCGAGGCCGTTCGCCAGCAACTCCGGACCATTCGGCTGGGGCCAGAAGGCAGTGTAGGGCAATATGCGGGAGTTCAAATTCGCCACCGGTGCGTATACGCCGGCGGCATTCGGCAGAAGGCCCTGGCGAGCCTGCAGGTCGGGAACCACGCTCACGTTGCTGGCCGCCAGACGTTGCCGGAAGCCTTCATAGTTGCCGAACAAAAACAGCCGGTCTTT
>Ga0209847_1001036_pt1 | contig 10453 bp, 7 predicted proteins | sample OrgsoiDNA_201060_FD_185808 | JGI IMG/M metagenome (GOLD analysis project Ga0209847, IMG submission 185808) | Permafrost soil microbial communities from the Arctic, to analyse light accelerated degradation of dissolved organic matter (DOM) -... | ecosystem: Environmental > Terrestrial > Soil >... | reverse complement strand
TGAGCAAAAAAACCTTGCCCGGCGTGACGCGTCGGCAAATTCTGACGTTTACCGCGGCCTCAGCCGTACTTGGCGCCGCCAAGGCCGCCAACGCTGTTACCCTCAAAGGGACGCCCGTGTGGAGCCCCTTTGATGCCAGCCCACCCCCGCAAATTGAAACGACTGGCTGGGTGTTCTTTACCGACGCCGAAGCCGCCGCCGTTGAAGCCATTGTCGACCGACTGATCCCTGCCGATGAACTGAGCGCAGGCGGCAAAGACGCCGGATGCGCGGTGTTCATTGACCGCCAGTTAGCCGGTTTCTATGGCACCTATGCACGCCTGTACATGCATGGCCCGTTCAAGTCAGGCACGCCGGAACAAGGCGACCAATCCCCTCTGGTTCCACAGCAACGTTATCGCCTCGGTCTGGCCGCGCTGGAGCAATACACCCAAGCGCAGCATCAGAAATCGTTCAAGGATCTGGCCGGTGATCAACAGGACTCGATATTGAGCGACCTGCAAAACGGAAAAATCGCGTTGAATGGCATCGATTCCAAACTGTTCTTCGATATCGCGCTAAAGAACACCATGGAAGGTTTCTTCGCCGACCCGATCTATGGCGGTAACCGCAACATGGTGTCGTGGAAAATGCTCGGTTTTCCGGGCGCGCGTTACGACTACCGTGAATACGTCGGCAAACATAACCAGAAACTTGATCTGGAACCGCTGAGTATTTCCGGTGGAGATGCATGGAAGATGAAAAGCTAGGGGCGAAGAAAAATTATGGCAAAGAAATTACCCAAAACTGATGTGGTGGTGATTGGTCTCGGCTGGGCCGGATCGATTATCGCCAACGAATTGACCGACGAAGGCTTAAACGTGGTCGCTATCGAGCGCGGCCCATGGCGCGACACTGCGCGTGACTTTAACGTGGCAACCGTGACCGACGAATTGCGCTATAACTCACGTCAGGAACTGATGGTGCAGACCGCGCAAAACGCCATTACCATCCGTAATAACCCGTCGCAAACCGCCTTGCCGATGCGCGAATGGGGCTCTTTCCACCCGGGCAACGGTACCGGCGGCGCTGGTAACCACTGGGCGGGGATCACCTTCCGTTTCCAGCCAGATGAGTTCCGTCTCAAAAGCCATTTAACCGAAAAGTACGGTGCGAAAGCCATTCCTGAAGAGCTGGTGTTGCAAGACTGGGGCACCGACTGGGACGAAATGGAGCCACATTACGCCTCGTTCGAACGTCTGGCTGGCGTTTCCGGTAAAGCCAGCAACGTCAAAGGTGAGCACCATGAAGGCGGCAACCCTTACGAGGGAATGCGCTCGATTGAGTACCCAACCAAACCGATGGACATGCCTTACGGCCCGACGCTGTTCGCCGAAGCCGCCCGCAACATGGGTTACAAAGCTTTCCCGGTGCCCTCTTCATTGGTCTCCGAAGCCTACACCAACCCGCTTGGCGTCAAAATGGGGCCTTGCACCTACTGCGGTTTCTGTACCAACTACGGTTGTGCCAACTACTCGAAGGCCAGCGCCATCACCACCGTGCTGCCTGCGCTTGTCCGTAAAGAGAATTTCGAAGCCCGCACCAGTTGTGAAGTGATGAAGGTCACCACCTCGCCAGACGGTAAGCAAGTCACCGGCGTGGTGTACATCGACTCCTCCGGCGATGAGTGGGAACAACCGGCTGATTTAGTGATCGTCACGGCGTTCACCTTCGAGAACGTCCGTCTGATGCTGCTGTCTGGCATCGGCAAACCTTACGACCCGATCAGCGGTACCGGTACCACTGGACGTAACTATGCTTATCAAACCGCTAACGGCGTGCAACTGTTCTTCGATGACAAAAACTTCAACCCGTTCATCGGCGCAGGCGCGGTCGGTATGGGCATCGATGACTTCAACAACGATAACTTCGACCACACCGGTTTAGGTTTCTTTGGCGGCGGCAGTATCCGCGTCACGCCGATTGGCGGTGCGCCGATCGGTTATCGCCCTGTCCCGCCGGGAACGCCGAAATGGGGTAAAGAGTGGAAAAAAGCCACGGTGGACAACTATCTCAGCAGCATGTCGATCGGTTGTGAAGCCAGCAGCTACACCACGCGCACCAACTATTTGTCCCTCGACCCGAACTATGAAGACCGTCTTGGCCGTCCGTTGCTGCGCGTCACCTTCGACTTCCCAGAAAACGACCTGAAAATGGCCGCATACTGTACCGGTAAAGTCGGCGAGATCGCCAAAGCGATGAACCCACGTCAGTACGTCGAAAACCCGTCAAAAGGCCACTGGAACGGTACGCCGTATCAGTCCTCGCACGTAGTTGGGGGTTTTGTGATGGGCGCAGATCCCGCAACCAGTTCGGTCAACAAACACCTGCAAGTGTGGAATGTGCCGAATCTGTTTGTGGTCGGCGCGTCAGCCTTCCCGCAGAACCCGGGCTATAACCCCACCGGCACCGTCGGCGCACTGGCCTTTAAGGCCGCCGAAGCGATTCGCAAGTATTACCTGAAGAAACCGGGAGAGATGATTGCATGAAAACTTTAGCTTCCTTCTCACTCGGACTGGTGGCGTTGACCGTATCCGGTCTGGCGCATGCGGCAGGCGATGGCGCTTTCGAGCAAGTTGAGCGTGGTCGCTATCTGGCTACCGTCGGCGACTGTGCGGCTTGCCATACGGCCTCCACGCCGGATGCTAAACCCTTCGCCGGGGGCGTACCGATTCAAACGCCATTTGGCCGTTTGGTCGGCGCGAACATTACGCCTGACGCAGAAACCGGGATTGGCCGATGGTCATTTGATGATTTTCAGCGCGCGATGTCTGAAGGCGTAGGCCACGGCGGCAAGCGTCTGTACGGTGCCATGCCCTTTACCGCATACACCAAAGTCACCCGCGAAGATAACGCCGCCATTTGGGCCTATTTACAAACGGTACAACCGGTTCATAACGAGATTGAATCCAATCAGTTACCCTTCCCGTTCAACATCCGTACCAGTTTGATGGGCTGGAACTGGCTGAACTTCACTCAGGGTGAATATAAGCCGAAGATGGATAAATCGGCTGAATGGAACCGTGGGGCCTATATCGTGGAAGGTCTTGGCCACTGCGGCACCTGCCACACGCCGAAGAACCTGATTGGCGGCGACAAAGACAGCCAGTTCCTACAAGGCGCGGTGATTGAAAATTGGGTAGCACCGGACATCACCACCAACGCCCACACCGGCATTGGCAAGTGGACCGAAGAAGACTTGATGCAATACCTGAAAACCGGGGCTAATCGTTTCGATATAGCCTCTGGCCCGATGGCGGAAGAAGTTGACCATTCGTCCCAGCACTGGACCGATGCCGATCTCAAAGCCGTGGCGGTTTATCTGAAAGACAGCGGTCACGACAGCGGCACTAAAGCGCCGGAGCCGATTAAAGCCGATGACAAAGCGATGATCGCCGGTCAGCATATTTACGCTGACCGCTGCTCAGCCTGTCACACGCCAAACGGCAAGGGTCAGGAAGGCTTGTTCCCACGTCTGGCGGACTCGGCGTTGATCAATCAGAACGACGCCACGTCGCTCATCCGCGTGGTGCTGGCAGGCAGTCGCCCCGTCGCCACCAAAGCGGCTCCGACCGCCCCTTCGATGCCGTCGTTTGACGCCAACCTGAGCGATGAAGATGTCGCCAACGTGTTGACGTATATTCGCAATAGCTGGGGGAATGCGGCGGCGCCGGTCACAAACTCTGACGTCAAAGAGTTACGGGCTAAGCTGAAAGAGTAACAGGGGCACCTGTTGACCCCAAAGTAGAGGGCGCTGAAAAGCGCCCTTTTTTTTTCGCTTGGAAGCGAGGAACAAGGTCAAGGTCGTGGCCGCCGGGCCACACCGGGTTAAGGGCAGTAAACGCTGCCCTTAACAATCCTGCGTTTTTTGGCTGGTGTGATACCGAGACTGCGCAGGTTGGAATGGACGTGTTTCAGGTGCCATGGTGATCGCCGCAAAATGCCGCCGCTTAGGCGGTGCCCTCAGTTCGGGTTTCGAGCCTTAGGTCTCGAACCACTCCTTCGGCGTCATTTTTGAATGCGGCACACTGGCCCCTAAATCGAAAGTCATTCTGTTGGATTGGATTAAATCTGATTGGGTTGGTTTGATTGGTTTGATTGGTTTGAAGGGTTTGAAGGGTTTGGATTTTATCTTTTGACTTACATAGCCTCTAGACCGCATTCAAAAATGGCGCTGAGCAAGAGGTTCGAGACCTGAGGCTCGAACCCGCAGCGAAGGCACCGCCTAAGCGGCGACATTTTGCGGTGTGAACAGAAGCCGCTGAAACACGTCCATCCTAACCTGCGCAGCTGCTGTTTTAAAAAAGCGCGGGTGTCCAGAGGGGGCCCGCTTAGGCCCCCTCTGGTCGGTGTGGGCCGACGCCCACGGTTTTGAATTTTGAAGTTAAAACAGTTGCCGATATTCCATCTCCCCACCTGTTATGCATCGCGATCTGCTCGTCTGCTATGCTTTTAAACACATTCCCTCGCAAGGATTTAACATGTCCCCATGTAAAACACTGTTAAAAACGGCTGTCGCCTTCACCCTGACGGCCTGGCTCCCCTTTGCCAGTGCAGCCAATATCTTCACCCTCTCCTCGCCAGATTTTAAAGACGGCGAGATGCTGGCGCAGAAATTCGCGGGAAATATCAAAGGCAACGCCTTTTGTACGGGCGAAAATGTGTCACCCGCGCTGAGCTGGGAAAATGTGCCGCAAGGGACGAAAAGTCTGGCACTGACTCTGGTCGATCCCGAAGGGCGTGGCGGTTTAGGGGTGAATCATTTAGTGGCTTACGGCATTTCACCGACGGCCAAAGGCTTTGCGCAAAATGATTTAACCAAGGCCAAAGGCTTTGTCGGCGGGAAAAGTACGCAGGGGAACGGGCATTACAACGGGCCTTGCCCGCCGGTCAGCTCAGGCGTGCATCACTACACCTTCACGCTGATTGCCACCGATTTAGCACCCGATGCCCTCCCCGCAGGCTTAACCCGCGAGCAGTTGTTCGACAAACTCGACGGGCACAGTAAAGGCGCCGCAGGCATTATTGGCCGCTTCGGCAACCAATAATCCGCCTAAAGACGGTCGCTTAGGCCGTCTTTTCCCTGCGAGTTAACAGCATCATGCCGGTGAAAATCTGCCAGAAGGTGATGGAATACACCGAGCCGCGCTCGGCGATGCCGGTCGGTAAAATACCGGCAGTCAGAATGATGACGTTGAGTAAACCGACAATGCCCAGCACCCAACTTAGACGGCTGAAAATACGCCAGGCGGGCTGATTCCACAGACTCCAGCCAGCGGCCAAGAGCGTCAGATTACCGCCGACAATCGCCAGAACCGCGCCCAGTTGATGCAGTGAAATACCCGCCAGCATCGCGCTTTGCGGTTCACTGTGAAATACCGCGATCACCACGCCACCGATACCATGCAGTAAACCGAACAGCAGAAATAATCTCCCCGCGGCTCCCATAAACATCGGACGCAACAGCCAGCACGCGATAAAAAACAGCACGCCTTCCAGCGCAAATCCTGTATTCATCACGCTGTGCAAGGGCGAACATATCTCACGACCATCGGTCATCACGCCGCACTGCGCCACGCCCAGATCGCTGATGTAATTTTGGGCATAACGATACCCCGGCTGATGCCAGCTCAGCGCGGTGATCTTTTCTGCCAGCAAAAACACTACGCCACCGAGCATAAAACACAGCCCGCCAAGCTTTCGCCATTGTTGTTTCAGCCACATAGCCGTTTGATATCCTAAAAGGAAGATGAGAGACCTTGTCAGAGATTACAGGAATATGTTTTCTCTTCCCTACTCTTTACTGGGGGAGTCATGTGGCGAGGCGAAAAAAGTAGACGCTGACCTATAGAGGGCGTGGGCTTGTTTGATCCAGCGTTGTCTGACGAAAACCGACGCGGTCGGTGGCGCTGACAACCTGAACCAAACAAATCCACAAGAGTCGTGTTGAACAAAAACGCCTAAACATAGAGACACGCCATTAAGTGATGAAGGTCTCTATCTATGACTGAACTCAGGTACAGCACGACCTGAAACCGGATTCAGGTCGTGGTTGACGGCGATTTATTTACTGACGGTATCCAAATACAACTGGCTGCCCGCCACGTTCTGGCTGGCACCGGTGACGTTGTCACGCAATGCCACCAGTAATTTACTCTGCAAGGCCACCACGAACGGCGAGTTGCGTTGTAATTCACGTTGCAGGTCGGCATAACGCGCTAAACGTTTGGCGGGGTCTGACTCTGCTGCCGCAGCGCGAGTTTGTTTGCTGATTTCAGGGATCACCCACTGAATACGTTGCGCCAGGGTTTTGGGGCCGTCCGGTACGTTATACGCAAAGGTGCTGGCATTGGTATTCGGATCGAGGTAATCCGCGCCCCAGTAGGTGAAGATCGACTGGAATTTGTGCGCACGCATACGGGTCAACACGTCGCTTTCCACCAGCGGATGCACCGCAATATCTATTCCTGCTTTCGCGAAGCTAGATTGCAATGATTGCGCGATATCGGAATAAGGCGGTTGGTTAATCACCAACAGGTCGATTTTAGTGCCCTGCGCGATACCGCCTTTGCTCAAGATCGCTTTGGCTTTCGCCACGTCGAGTTTGAACGGCTGGTCATCAATCGCGCCCGCTAAACCGTCTGGCAGGAAGGTTTGGTGGATAGCATACTGGCCTTTCAGCAAGTCTTGCGAAATACCCTGGTAGTCGACCAGCCAGCGTGCCGCTTCCCACAATGCTGGGTTATTCAGCGCAGGTTGGGTGGTATCACCGGTGTTGAAGGCCAGATAGAACACTTTCGCCGCCGGGAATTGCGCCACGCGAACGCCCTTCTCTTTTTGCAATGATGCGAACTGGTCTGCCCCTAAATCATAAGCAACATCGGCATCCCCGTTCAGCACCAGCAGACGGCGCGTGGCCGGATCAGCGACGTTTTTAAACAGCACGTTCTCCAGTTTCGCCAGCGGATGGGCATTCGGGTTACGTTTCAAGATCAGCGCTTCGTGCGGGACATAGTTACGCACTTCAAACGCACCACCGCCGGCAGAGCGTGAACGCAGCCAACTGTTACCGTAGTCATTATTTTCGACGTGGGATTTGACCAGCTTGCTGTCAACAATCGCCGCCACCGGTGCAGTCAGTACGCGCAACACCAGCTCGCTGCCGATATCCGCAGGCCAGCTCAGTTGAAGCTTGTCATCGCCCACTTTCTTAAATTGGGCTTCAACGTTATCCGGCGTCCAGCCCAGCTCGCCGAGAATAAACGACGGACTTTTGTTGAGTTTGACGGCACGGATATAGGAATAAATCACGTCGTCTGCGGTCACCGGATTGCCGCTGGCAAATTTTGCACCCGGCTTAATGGTAAAGATCAGGCTGTGGTCAGAATCCCCTTTGGTCCAGCTCGAGGCCACGTCAGGGTCCAGCGTGTCAGGATGCTGTCTGTCCGGTGCGACCAGTTGTTGATACAGGTTTACCAGATTCCCCGAACTTACCGTTTCAAAACTTTCAGCCGGATCCAGACTGATGATCCCTTCAAGGGAACCCGCCACCACCAGCGTATCTTTAGGCGTCGCCGCATGAACGCTAAACGCCGCGGTAACGGCCAGAAAAAGCAAAGAAGGAAGACGAACTTTCATTGAGGCGGAACTCCCAGAAATTGATGTGTTTTAGGAGTGTAGGGATAGGAGTGCCAAGGCAAAACAATGAAATTAAGCAATATAATTCAGGAAATGAGCTAAAGCGGATAAAGTCAAAATCAAGACCGCGGGCTCGCCGCCCACACTGGCCCAAAGGAGGCATAAACGTGCCTCCTTTGGAATCCTGCGTTTTTTTCTGCGGCAATACCGCAGCTACGCAGGTCACAATGGCCGTGTTCCAGGTGCCACAGCGATAGCCGCAAACGCCGCCGCTGCGCGGTTCTCTCGCTTCGGGTTCGGACCAGCTCGCAAAAAGACTCTCGCCGTTTCTCACCACTCACTCGACGTCGTTTTGAATGCGGCACACTGGCATTTAAATCGAAAGTTGTTCTGTTGGATTGGGTCGAACGAATTGAACTGAATTACGTTGGTCGGTTGGTCGGTTGGATTTTATCTTTTGCCCGACATAGCCCCTAGACCGCATTCAAAAATGGCGCTGAGCAAGAGGTTCGAGACCTGAGGCTCGAATCCCGTAGCGAAGGCACCGCGTCAGCGGCGACATTTTGCGGTGTGAACCGAAGTGCCTGAAACACGTCCATTCCAACGAGCGGTAGCGCGGAGTTTAAAAAACGCAGGGGTCCAGGGGAGGCGCGTTTACGCCTCCCCTGGTCGGTGTGGGCCGACGCCCACGACCTTGACGTTGAAGTTAAAAGGCAGGTTTGGGCAACAGCCCAAGGTCTTGGCGGGTGTGGGCAGCCGCCCATAAATCACCCGACAATACGTCCCCGCGCCATATGCACCGCCCTGTCACACATATGATCAATCACATCGGCATCATGACTGACCAGCAACATGGTCAAATCGCTCGAGGCTTTCAAATCATTCAACAGGTTGAGGATCTCCGCCTGCACTGACATATCCAGAGCCGACGTTGGCTCATCCAGCAACAGCAGTTTAGGCTTAAGCAGCAAGGCGCGGACAATCGCCACGCGCTGACGCTGGCCGCCGGAAAGCTGGTGCGGGTAGCGGTTCATCAGGCTCGGATCGAGGCCTACCTGACGAAAACCCTCGGCAATCTTCTGCTCGATATCCTGCTCTTTAAGGATTTTCAGCGGTTCAGCCAGCGTGCGGCGTAATCGGTGCTTAGGATGCAGCGAGGCATACGGGTCCTGAAACACCATTTGTACATCACGGCGCAGCGTGCCGGTGAAAGGTTTGCCCGGCGAGAGAGACCGTCCGAGCATCGTCAGGCTTCCATCCCATTGACCATTCAAGCCCGCCAGCACCCACAGCAGCGAAGATTTACCGCAGCCCGAGGGGCCCACTAATCCAAAACACTCGCCCTGCTTAATGGTCAGGTCAACATCATGGACGACGGTGCGAAGTTCGTAACCGTGACGGTGCGAAACGCTGAGACCGGCTAATTCGGCAACGACCTGACTCATGGCTGTGGCTCCTGTTGCGGGGATGCGTGTTTTAAAGACTCCAGTAACGCGCGATCCAACACCGGCAGGCGCTCGCCGTGGGTCAATTTACTGGGACGGCATGACCATAGCGTCTGCGTGTACGGATGCGTGGCGTAGGCCAATTGGTCCGCTGGCAGCTCGTCGAGCAGATCGCCTTTGTACATCACCAGAACCCGTTCACAGAATTGCGAGACTTGCTGTAAATCGTGGCTGATCAAAATCAGCCCCATGTTGCGCTGCTCGACCAAACGTTCGATCAAGTCCAGCACTTGCTCACGCATATCGAAATCCAGCGCGGAGGTCGGTTCGTCAGCAATCAGCCACTGCGGATCGTTAATCAGCGCAATCGCCAACATGACGCGTTGGCCCATGCCGCCAGAGAGCTGGTGCGGATACTGTTTGCACAAACGTTGCGGGTCCGGCAGGCCCACGGCGTTGAGCATCTCCAGCACTTTTTCCTGACGCTCTTTCCGCCCTAAACGCGTATGTAAACGCAGCGGCTCTTCTACCTGCCAGCCAATCGGCTGAGCGGGATTGAGCGCATGTTTCGGGTCTTGCATCACCATCGACACGCGGTTGCCGCGTAACTGGTTCCACTGGCGTTCACGCAGGGTCAGTAAGTCCTGATCGCCCAGCGTGAGCTGGCTGGCCCGCACTTCACAAGGATGCGGTAACAGGCCCATCAGGGCGCGTGCGGTCAGGGACTTGCCCGAACCGGACTCACCGACCAGCGCCACGCGCTCTTTGCCGACGCGAAACGAGAGTGACTTGACCAGTTCAACCGGACGCGGGCCCGGCAGATAGACCGTCAAATCTTTGGCGACCAGCACGTCGTTGTGCAGGGTCTTTTGTTGGTTCTTCTCGAAATCATTTGCCATGTCGTGGATCCATTTTGTCACGCAGGCCATCGCCCAGCAGGTTGAAAGCCAGACTGGCGAACAAAATCGCGCCGCCCGGTGCCGCAGCGACCCACCACTGGTCGAAAATCACTTTACTGCCTTCTGCCACCATAGAACCCCATTCGGCGGTCGGCGGTTGAACACCCATGCCGAGGAAACCCAAACCGGCCGAGGCCAGAATAATACCGCCCAGGCTGAGCGCGGCGCGTACCACGGCGCTTGGCAGGCACAGCGGTAAAATATGACCGAACATCAGACGCAAACCGCCGATGCCCTGCATACGCGCCGCGGCCAGATAGTCACTACGGCGCAGCGCCAGCGTCTCCGCCCTCGCCTGACGCGCAAACGGCGGCCAGCTGGTAAAAGCCAACGCCAGGGCGCCGTTCATCAACCCGGTACCGAGGATCGACA
>Ga0209847_1001029_pt1 | contig 10478 bp, 9 predicted proteins | sample OrgsoiDNA_201060_FD_185808 | JGI IMG/M metagenome (GOLD analysis project Ga0209847, IMG submission 185808) | Permafrost soil microbial communities from the Arctic, to analyse light accelerated degradation of dissolved organic matter (DOM) -... | ecosystem: Environmental > Terrestrial > Soil >... | reverse complement strand
CGCTTTATGCTTCACTGTTTGTGGTTCAGGAAGGCGAGCGTGGCATCGTGTTACGTTTCGGCAAAGTTCTGCGCGACAATGACAACAAACCGCTGGTCTATGCACCAGGTTTGCACTTCAAAGTGCCCTTTGTTGAAACGGTGAAAACGCTGGATGCGCGTATCCAGACCATGGACAACCAGGCTGACCGTTTCGTGACCAGCGAGAAGAAAGACCTGATCGTTGACTCCTACTTGAAATGGCGTATCAGCGATTTCAGCCGTTACTATCTGGCAACCGGCGGCGGCGACGTCTCCCAAGCGGAAGTTCTGCTGAAACGTAAACTGAGTGACCGTCTGCGTTCTGAAATTGGTCGTCTGGATGTGAAAGACATCGTGACCGATTCCCGTGGTCGTTTGACACTGGACGTGCGTGACGCGTTGAACAACGGTTCGGCTGAAGAAGTGGAAGCCACTACCGAAGCAGATGATGCGATTGCTTCAGTCGCTAAACGTGTTGAGCAGGAAACCAACGGCAAACAGCCAGCGGTGAACCCGAACAGCATGGCAGCACTGGGTATTCAGGTTATCGACGTTCGTCTCAAGCAGATCAACCTGCCGCAAGAAGTCTCAAGCGCCATTTATGACCGTATGCGTGCTGAGCGTAACGCTGTTGCCTTACGTCACATCTCTCAGGGTCTGGAAGAGGCCGAGAAACTGCGCGCCACTGCCGACTACGAAAGAACCCGTACCGTGGCAGAAGCGGAACGTACCGCGCGTATCACGCGTGGTGAAGGGGATGCAGAAGCCGCCAAACTGTTTGCTGATGCGTTCAGTCAGGATCCTGACTTCTACGCCTTCATCCGTAGTCTGCGCGCTTATGAAGAGAGCTTCAGCAGCGGCAACGACGTGATGGTGATGAGCCCGGACAACGACTTCTTCCGTTTCATGAAGTCACCGGATAAAACCAAACCATAAGGTTCGGTGATTCGCCAAAAGGCCCTTAACAGGGCCTTTTGTTTTATGTGGCCGCGTAAACACACTGAGAAAATAGGCAAAATGAATTCGAGCATCTGGCTGGCATTGGGGTTGGTTTTGGTTCTGGAAGGTTTAGGTCCGATGCTTTATCCGAAAGCATGGAGAAAAATGATTCAATCAATGACTCAGCTTCCCGATCCGGTTTTGCGACGTTTTGGGGGAGCTCTTGTGGTTGCAGGCTTCGTGATTTACTACATGTTGCGTAATCGGACCGGTGGTTGAGGGTTTGTTACATCTCGCTGTCACGTCTGGCGTTTAGCGCGTAGCACGGATTGGAAAAATTTCACGCAATCGTATACTAAAAGTGCTGGAAACCCAGGATTGAGATGTTAGAATCCTTTTTTAAGCAACCTGGTGATTCTTGAGATGGGTAAGAACGTCGTCGTACTAGGCACTCAATGGGGTGACGAAGGGAAGGGCAAGGTCGTTGACCTGCTGACTGAACGGGCTAATTATGTTGTGCGCTATCAGGGCGGTCACAACGCCGGACATACTCTGGTTATCAACGGTGAAAAAACCGTTCTTCATTTAATTCCTTCTGGCATTTTGCGTGAAAACGTCACCAGCATCATCGGCAACGGTGTTGTACTGGCGCCTGACGCCTTAATGAAAGAAATGGGCCAGCTGGAAGCTCGTGGTATCCCTGTACGCGAACGTCTATTACTGTCTGAAGCATGTCCGCTGATCTTGCCTTACCATGTCGCATTAGACATGGCGCGCGAAAAAGCGCGTGGCGATAAAGCTATCGGCACAACCGGTCGCGGCATTGGTCCTGCTTATGAAGATAAAGTGGCTCGTCGCGGTCTGCGCGTGAGTGACCTCTTCAACAAAGAAACTTTCGCTATCAAGCTGAAAGAAATCATCGATTACCACAACTTCCAGTTAGTGAACTACTACAAAGTGGAAGCAGTTGATTACCAAACCGTTCTGGATGATGTGATGGCGATTGCCGACATCCTGACGGGCATGGTGGTTGACGTCTCTGAACTGCTGGACGGCGCGCGCAAACGTGGCGACCTGATCATGTTCGAAGGCGCACAAGGCACCTTGCTGGATATCGACCACGGTACCTATCCGTACGTAACCTCTTCTAACACTACGGCTGGCGGCGTTGCTACCGGTTCTGGTATTGGTCCGCGTTACGTTGATTACGTACTGGGCATCGTTAAAGCCTACTCCACTCGCGTGGGTGCAGGTCCATTCCCAACTGAACTGTTCGACGAAACCGGCGAGTTCCTGCGTAAGCAAGGTAATGAGTTTGGTGCGACCACCGGTCGTAGCCGTCGTTGTGGTTGGCTGGACATCGTTGCTGTGCGTCGTTCCGTGCAAATCAACTCCCTGTCTGGTTTCTGTCTGACCAAACTGGACGTGTTGGATGGCCTGAAAGAAGTGAAGCTGTGTATCGGTTACCGTATGCCAGATGGCCGCGAAGTGACCACTACACCGCTGGCAGCAGAAGGCTGGGAAGGTATCGAGCCAATCTATGAAATCATGCCAGGCTGGACCGAAACCACCTTTGGTGTGAAACAGGTTGATAAGCTGCCACAAGCCGCGATTAACTACATCAAACGTATCGAAGAATTGACCGGCGTGCCGATCGATATCATTTCGACCGGTCCTGATCGTAGTGAAACCATGATCCTGCGCGACCCGTTTGACGCATAACAGCCTGAGCTGATTGCGTAAAAACGTCATAACCGGGCAAAACTGCCCGGTTTATTTTTTTCTACACGTCCACGCTTGTTAACTTCCCGCGAACCATCCACTATCTAAAAGATTAGCCGCGAACTTCAAGGCTGGTTTATCATCAAAGCGTTACTTTAAATAATCTTCTTCACCCTGTTGTCATAGTTGACGTAGAAAGACCGGGTAAACTACTACCCAGAGGTATGTGTGCAGTTAACGAGTTTTACTGATTATGGTTTGAGGGCACTGATTTATATGGCGTCACTGCCAGAAGATCGGATGACCAATATTTCGCAGGTCACTGAAGTCTATGGTGTATCGCGAAACCACATGGTGAAAATCATCAATCAGTTAAGCCGAGCTGGATTGGTCACTGCCGTACGGGGTAAAAACGGTGGTATTAAGCTGGGTAAACCAGCGAACACTATTTATATTGGCGACGTTGTGCGTGAACTTGAACCTTTGACGCTGGTGAATTGCGCCGCAGAGTTCTGCCATATCACGCCAGCCTGCCGACTTAAGCAGGTATTACATACTGCTGTTGAACATTTTCTTGATGAGCTGAATCAATTTACTTTGGCTGATATGGTCAAAGACAATTCAACGCTCTACAAATTATTGCTTGTTGAATGAAAGAGTTTCAACAAACTGCTGATGACAACGGAGGACCGCTATGTCACAAGATCCATTCCTGGAACGAGAAGCAGAGAAATACGAATCACCTATTCCTAGTCGTGAATTTATTCTTGAACATCTCGCTAAACGCGAAACCCCAGCCAGCCGCGAAGAGCTTGGCAACGAACTGAACCTGTCTGGCGAAGAAGCGCTGGAAGCCCTGCGCCGTCGCCTGCGGGCTATGGAGCGTGATGGCCAGTTGGTCTTCACTCGCCGCCAATGTTACGCCTTGCCGGAGCGCCTTGACTTGCTCAAAGGCACGGTGATCGGTCATCGTGACGGGTACGGTTTCTTGCGCCTTGAAGGCGTGAAAAAAGACGACGTCTACTTGTCCGCTGAACAGATGAAAATGTGTATCCATGGCGATATCGTTCTGGCGCAGCCGATCGGTACTGATCGCAAAGGCCGCCGTGAAGCGCGGATTGTGCGTGTCGTGGTACCCAAAAACAGCCAGATCGTGGGCCGTTACTTTACGGATGCCGGTGCCGGTTTTGTGGTGCCGGATGACAGCCGTTTAAGCTTCGATATCCTGATCCCTGCTGAGGCGATTAATGGCGCACGCATGGGCTATATGGTCGTCGTTGAATTGACTCAGCGCCCGACGCGTCGTACCAAAGCCGTAGGTAAAATTGTAGAAGTGCTGGGCGATAAAATGGGTACCAGCATGGCGGTAGATATCGCCCTGCGTACGCATGAGATCCCGCACGTCTGGCCGCCGCAAGTACTTAAACAGGTTGAGGGCCTGAGTGAGCAAGTGCCGGAAGAGGCGAAAAAAGGCCGCGTCGATTTACGCCAATTACCGTTAGTCACCATTGATGGCGAAGACGCCCGTGACTTCGATGACGCTGTTTTCTGCGAGAAAAAACGCGGTGGCGGCTGGCGTTTATGGGTAGCGATTGCCGACGTCAGTTACTACGTACGTCACGGCACTGCGCTTGATGATGAAGCCCGCAGCCGCGCCACCTCGGTTTACTTCCCATCGCAGGTTGTCCCAATGCTGCCGGAAGTGCTGTCCAACGGCCTGTGTTCACTCAACCCACAGGTCGACCGTTTGTGTATGGTCTGCGAGATGACCATTTCTGCGCAGGGTAAGCTGACCGGTTCTAAATTCTATGAAGCAGTGATGAGCTCCCACGCACGTCTGACTTACAACAAAGTCTGGCGCATCATTGATGGCGATGAAGAGCTGCGCGAGCAATACAACCCGCTGGTCAAGCATCTGCAAGAACTGCACACCATGTACAAAGTGCTGGATCAGGCGCGTGCGGAACGTGGTGGGATCGCTTTCGAAACGGAAGAAGCCAAATTTATCTTCAACGCTGAGCGTCGAATCGAACGTGTCGAACCGACCGTGCGTAACGATGCGCATAAACTGATTGAAGAGTGCATGATCCTGGCGAACATCTCTGCCGCGCGTTTTGTTGAAAAACATAACGAGCCTGCGCTGTTCCGCGTTCATGACCGTCCGAGTGATGATCACATTTCTGCCCTGAAAAGCGTCTTAGGCGAATTGGGTCTGGTGATGGGCGGCGGTATGAAGCCTGAACCAAAAGATTACGCACAAATCATGGATGAGCTGGCAGGGCGTCCAGACCGTGAAATGCTGCAAACGATGTTGCTGCGATCCATGAAACAGGCGATCTATGACCCAGAAAACCGGGGTCACTTCGGCCTGGCGCTGCAATCTTATGGTCACTTCACGTCGCCAATTCGTCGTTACCCTGACTTGGCTTTGCACCGTGCTATCAAATATTTGCTGGCCAAAGAACACGGCAATCTGAAAGAGCGCTGGACGCCAACGGGCGGCTGGCACAGCGATTATGAAGACATGCTGCAACTGGGCGAGCACTGCTCGATGGCTGAGCGTCGCGCCGATGAAGCCACCCGTAACGTGGCTGACTGGCTGAAGTGTGACTTCATGCAAGACCACGTGGGCGAAGTGTTTAACGGGATTATCGCCAGCGTCACCGGTTTCGGTTTCTTTGTGCGTTTGAACGATTTGTTCATCGACGGCCTGGTCCACGTTTCCACGTTGGACAATGACTATTACCGTTATGACAATATCGGCCAGCGCCTGATTGGCGAGTCTTCCGGCATGGTTTATCGTCTCGGTGATACCGTCGAAATTCGCGTTGAAGCCGTGCACATGGACGAGCGTAAAATCGATTTCGCGCTGGTTTCCAGCAGCCGTAAACCGCGCGGTGAAGGTAAAACCGCCCGTGATCGGGCGAAAAAACCGGGTGAACGCGCGATGCGTCCAAACACCCCAGCCAATGCAGGGCGTCGTCGTACCGCTAAGAAAGGCGTGAATTTCGAACCGGACAGCGCCTTCCGCAAGGATGATGCGAAGCCGGCTAAACCGAAGAAAGAGAAAGCGGTCAGTGCGGTAGGTAAAGACGGCAAACCGAAGAAAGCCAAAAAGCCTTCTGACAAAACGGCGAAAATTGCCGCGGCCACCAAAGCCAAGCGGGCGAAGAAAAAACCTGCAGCGCAGTAATGGGCGAGAGTTCTATCACTGATATTCGCTGATCCTTTTCGGTGATAGAATCGCCCGCAATCCTTATTAAATTGCGGACACAATGTTGTCCGCAAGTCTATTTTAAAGAGCATCATGAGCGAAATTATCTACGGTATTCACTCCGTTAAAGCCTTACTCGACAACGATCCGCAGCGCTTTCTGGAAGTCTTTATTCTGAAAGGCCGCGATGACAAACGCCTTAAACCGCTGATCGACGAACTGGAAGCCAGCGGCATTGTCATTCAGGTGGCTAACCGCCAATGGCTGGATGAGAAATCCGAAGGCGCCGTGCATCAGGGGATTATTGCCCGCGTGCGTGAAGGTCGTCAGTATCAGGAAAATGACCTGCCAGCACTGCTGGAAAGTCTGGAAAGCCCGTTCCTGTTGGTGCTGGATGGCGTTACGGATCCCCATAACCTCGGCGCATGTCTGCGTACGGCTGACGCGGCGGGTGTTCACGCGATCATCGTTCCACGTGACCGTTCGGCCAAACTGAATGCAACGGCCAAAAAAGTGGCCAGCGGCGCGGCAGAAAACGTGCCGGTGATCAACGTGACCAATCTGGCGCGTACCTTGCGCGTGTTGCAAGAGCACAATGTGTGGATCGTCGGCACCGCCGGTGAAGCCGACCATACGTTATATCAAAGCAAAATGACCGGCCCAATGGCGCTGGTGATGGGTGCCGAAGGCGAAGGCATGCGCCGTCTGACGCGTGAGCACTGCGACGAACTGATCAGCATTCCGATGGCCGGTTCCGTTTCTTCCCTCACGTCTCTGTCGCTACGGGTGTTTGCCTGTTTGAAGCGGTACGTCAACGCGCACTGAAAGCGTAAACAGCGGCATTCACCGCCTGCTATTCCAACGGGAGCCTTTTGGCTCCCGTTTTGCATTCCTGCCTTTGTGATCCATTCGCCGGTTAATTCCACGATTTTTACCATACTTGATCTCATCATGAGATTGCCCATTCCGTGGGCAGGGAGAACAGTATGGAGTGGCAAACGCACCGGGTGTTTAACCAACCTAAACCATTAAATAACAGCAATTTATTTCTTTCTGACTCAGCACTGCGCGAGGCGGTGAATCGTCATCATGCCGGCTGGGATGCGGATGTGCTGGCCTCACTCGGCCAGCAACTTGGGTCAGCCGAGTCGCTTGAGTTAGGGCGGTTGGCCAACGTTAATCCGCCTGAACTGCTGCGTTATGACCCCACGGGTGAGCGCCTCGACGACGTGCGTTTTCACCCAGCATGGCATTTACTGATGCAAGGTCTAGTAGCGAATCGCGTGCATAACTTGCCGTGGGAGGAGGAGGCGAGGATCGGCTCTTCGGTCGCCCGCGCCGCACGTTTTCTTTTGCACGCGCAGGTCGAAGCGGGCACGCTTTGCCCGATAACTATGACCTTTGGTGCTATCCCGCTGCTACAAAAAACGCTTCCCGCCGAATTTCGTCACTGGCTTACCCCGCTGCTTTCCGACCGCTATGACCCGCATTTATTGCCGGGTGAGCAGAAAAAAGGCGTGCTGATTGGCATGGGCATGACCGAAAAGCAGGGCGGTTCGGACGTGCTGAGTAACACCACCCGTGCTACCGCGTTAGAAGCGAGAGGGGCGGGTAAACCTTACCGGCTGGTCGGACACAAATGGTTTTTCTCGGTGCCGCAAAGCGATGCACACGTGGTGTTGGCGCAGGCCGACGGCGGATTGTCGTGCTTCTTCCTGCCACGCGTTTTGCCCGACGGTCAGCGCAATGCCATTCGCATTGAACGGCTGAAAGACAAATTGGGTAACCGATCTAACGCCAGCAGCGAAGTCGAATTTCAAAACGCGACGGGCTGGTTACTGGGCGAGGAGGGCGACGGGATTCGCCAGATTCTGCAAATGGGCGGGCAAACGCGCTTTGACTGCGCATTAGGCAGTCACGGCATGATGCGACGCGCGCTCTCCGTCGCGCTGTATCACCTATTTCAGCGTCAGGCGTTCGGTAAGTCGCTGGTGGACCAACCGCTGATGCGGCAAGGGGTAAGCCGCATGGCGCTGCGCCTTGAAGGGCAGACGCAAATATTGATGCGCCTGGCTGCATCCAGCGGTGCCAAGGACAATGTGGCTGAACAGGTGCTTTACCGTTTGCTGACGCCCGCGGCAAAATTTGAAATATGCCGACAGGGTATGCCGTTTGTCGCCGAAGCGATGGAAATGCTGGGGGGTGTCGGTTACTGCGAGGAGAGCGAATTGCCGCGTCTTTACCGCGAAATGCCGGTGAACAGTATTTGGGAAGGCTCGGGCAATATCATGTGCCTCGATGTATTGCGCACCCTTAAAAAACTGCCTGCGGCGACCGAACTGATACAGCAGGTTTTACATCAGGCTCGTGGGCAAAATCGCTGGTTTGATCGTACATCACGCCAGTTATTACAACGCCTTCGTACGCCAGACGAAGCGCAGGCGCGCACATTGACGTCGCAACTGTTTAACTTGTTCACCGCGGCGCAAATGTTGGAGTTTTCCCCGCCGCCGATTGCCGATGCATGGTGTCGCATGGTTCTCGACGATCGCGGGGAAAGCCTGCTGCCGGAGAGGTTGTGTCAGCAACTGTTAAACCGTGCGATAGGCGCGCAATAAGCGTTAGCGATAGAGCGTGGCTTGTGAATACCAGCGGCCGGGCACAATGGTCTCGCTGTTAAACATAATCACATAATACTTTGCCCCCGCCGCATCGGCTTTTTGTTGAATGGCGGCTTCAACGTCCATTGGGCTGCCGATGGCTTCAGCGGTGACATTACCGATTTTCGTCAGTGTCGAGGTTTGCGCGCGGGTGATCTCCTGCGCCTTCGCTGTTGGTGCCGGAGGGGGAACTGGCGCGGTGTAAGTCAGACTGCTACACCCACTTATGGCGAGAACACACAGCAGGGATAACATCGGGAAGAAGGTTTTCATCAGGGTTGTCCACAATGGCGGCGATAGGTTCAGTGTAGCGCCTCCTGATAGGGCATGGCGAGAGGCGAAAAATGCGTCTTTAGGTGCTGATAGGGAAAATGTGGGTTTTCTACTCTTGGTTATAAATCATGCCAAAATGGCAGTGGTAGCTTTTGCTGAGGGGGATAAAATAGCGCTCTTGCTGGGATTTTATCCTCATTCAATTAAAATGGAGTGGTCTGATGATTGAGATGTATCAGGAAGAAGTGCAGGGAATACAGTTAATCCACGCGGTTCCTGCGGGCCAATACCACCACTCGTTGCCGACCATTTTCATTCACCACGGTTTTACCTCTTCGAAAGAGATCTACTCCTATTTTGGTTATCTGCTGGCACAAGAGGGGTATCGGGTCATTGTACCGGATGCCCCGCTGCACGGTGCGCGGTCTGATGGCGATGAAAGCCGCCTGCTGGCGAACTTCTGGTCCATTTTGCAAAGTAATATTGATGAACTCGGGATACTGAAAGAGTCCTTTGTCAGCCGAGGGCTGGCGGACCCAGGCCGTCTGGGCGTAGGCGGTGTGTCGATGGGCGGGATGGTCACGATGGCCTCTCTGGTACGCTTCCCGTGGATAAAAGTGGCCGCCTGCCTGATGGGCTCCGGTTACTTCAATGCACTCTCAGAAACTCTGTATCCTGCCTATGACACAGGAAGTGCGGCGCAGCGCGAAGCATTCCAGCACGCTCATGCGCCGCTGCTGAGTTGGGACATCAGCACCAAGACGGCGCGGCTCGCCGAACGTCCGCTGTTTGTCTGGCATGGCGAGGAAGATGATGTGGTGCCCTTTGCTGAAAGCCAGCGGCTGCGTGACGAGATGAAAGCCAGTGGCCATGACGCTAACCTGACTTTCCTCGCCGAGCCCGGCGCCAAGCACCGGGTCAGCGTGCATGCGTCGGCACAAGCCACCGCTTTCTTCGCTAAGCACCTGTAAACGTCTGGATAAACCGAGGCTGAGAATTAATCCGTCTTATTCCTTGAGTTTCCCGCTGGCTGTACATATAATTGCGCGTCATTTTTTCGACCGCACAACAAACACGTTCCTTGCTTCCATGGGCCGCGGTTGACCCTGACAGGAGGCTGAATAATCCGTAAGGAGCAATTCGATGCGTCATTACGAAATCGTTTTTATGGTTCACCCTGACCAAAGCGAACAGGTTCCGGGCATGATCGAGCGTTACAGTGCAGTAATCACTAACGCTGCTGGTCAGATTCACCGTCTGGAAGACTGGGGCCGCCGTCAACTGGCTTACCCGATCAATAAACTGCACAAAGCCCACTACGTTCTGCTGAACGTTGAAGCTCCGCAGGAAGCGATCGATGAGCTGGAAACTAACTTCCGCTTCAACGACGCCGTTATCCGTAGCATGGTTATGCGTACTAAACACGCGGTAACTGAAGCATCTCCAATGGTTAAAGCAAAAGACGAACGTCGTGATCGTCGTGAAGACTTTGCTGAAGCTAATGATGATGCCGAAGCTGGGGATTCTGAAGAGTAATTGCCGTGACGGCGAATCGCTTGGTGTTGTCCGGCACAGTGTGCAAGGCGCCCATTCGTAAAGTCAGTCCTTCGGGCATCCCCCACTGCCAGTTTGTGCTAGAGCACCGCTCGC
>Ga0209847_1001028_pt1 | contig 10486 bp, 6 predicted proteins | sample OrgsoiDNA_201060_FD_185808 | JGI IMG/M metagenome (GOLD analysis project Ga0209847, IMG submission 185808) | Permafrost soil microbial communities from the Arctic, to analyse light accelerated degradation of dissolved organic matter (DOM) -... | ecosystem: Environmental > Terrestrial > Soil >... | reverse complement strand
AAGCGCGATGATTCTATCTAATGTGGCTTTACTGGCGCGAATGAATTCTCTCGCGGCCACGACATTCTTTTCGCCGGCCGTCACATTCGCATCGGCTGTCTTGGACGCCGTCATCTGCATATCGCCGGCCTGACGCGACACTGCCCCGGTTTTCGTCAGCACCTGGTAGCGCTGCCACGTGACCGCCGCCAGATCCCGCGTCGCGATCAATTGCTGCAGGGTAGCCTCTGCCTGACCCAGTTGGCCTTCTGCCTGCGCCAATGCAGCCTGTGCCTGCGTTACTTGTTGATCCAAGTCCGGTGCGTCGATTTCCGCCAATAACTGTCCGGCCGAGACCCGGTCGCCGATATCGACATATCGCCGCTTCAAGTACCCGGCTGCGCGTGCGTAAATGTATGCCTCGGCGATCGGTGTGATGCTGCCGGGAAAAGACACCTCGGTAAGATTCGGCGCTCGTGTGACCATCGCGGCGTTGACAATGGGCGGTGTGCGTCCTCGCAAGGCTGCCGCATTGGCAAGCTGTTCCGTGGTGCTTCTCCGCGGAAGATAGCCGGCGAGAAGCGCCGAAGCGGCCAGCGCACCCGGCAGCAGCACCACCGTGAACAGAGTTCTTTTTGAAATTCTCATACGGCTAAACATCGTTGGTAACCCCTATGTTGTTTCACCCGCTTCTTGAGCGATTTCCGCGTCAAGGTTCAGCGGCGGCTTCGTGCGGAGCCAGCTATACATGATTGGGACGAAGAACAGTGTGGTAAGTGTGGCCAGCAATAGATCGCCGATCACGGCGCGGCCTAACGGTGCATTCTGCTCGCCGCCTTCGCCCATCCCCAACGCCATCGGAATCATGCCGATGATCATGGCGAGAGCGGTCATGATCACCGGCCGGATTCGCGTGAACCCCGCCGAGAGGGCCGCCTCCGCCGCGTTCATGCCCCGCTCCCGTTCATCGTTGGCGAATGTGACCAGCAGGATGCTGTTAGCCGTTGCCACTCCGATGCCCATGATTGCGCCCATTAAAGCCGGAACACTCAGAGTGGTACCGGTCAGGTAAAGCATCCACAGAACGCCGGCCATTGCTCCGGGCAGCGCCGTAAGAATAATGAACGGATCGAGCCAAGATTGAAAATTGACGGCCATCAGCAGGTAGACCAGGAGGACGGCGAAAACCATGCCGCCGGCCAGACGCGTGAAGGAACTCTGCATGGTATCGACCTGCCCGCGCAATTCAATGCTGGCGCCTCGCGGCAGGCGGGTGCGCGTCTTGTCGATGATGCGGTTCACGTCCGCCGCGAACCCGCCTAAGTCGCGACGGTCCGGGCTGGCGTAAATATCGATGACCGGCTGCACATCGTAGTGGCTGATGATTTCCGCCGACGTCGTCCGTTGCAAGCTGGCTAAATTGTCCAGGAGTTGCGTGCCGCCGCCGCCGACCGCGGTGATTGGCGTCCGTTGCATGGCGTCGAACGTCGGCACGGCGTACTGCGGAGTCTGTACAGCAACGTTGTAGTTCACGCCGTTTTGCGGATTGAGCCATTGATTGGGCGCCACCTGGCCGCTTGAGGATAGGGAAATCAGCAGGCTGCTGGCCACGTCTCTCTGAGTGAGTCCCGACCCGTCGGCTTTGATCCGGTCCACGTTCACCTTTACCGTCGGATAGTCAACCTGTTGCCGGACGAAGGTATCCACCGCTCCCGGTAGCCGCGCAATTTCATCCCGTAACCGCGTCGCGATGCGGTGATTGGCGACCGCGTCGTTGCCTGTGACTTGTACGTCGATCGGCGCGGGCAGGCCGAAATTCAGGATCTGGCTTGTGATATCCGCGGCCTGGAAGAAGAAAGTCTCCTCCGGAAATCGAACCGCAAGGCTGGCCCGGAGCTGCCGTGTATAGTCAATCGTCGGGTGGTGTTTGGATTTGAGTGAGATCAGGATCTCCCCGTCCCCCGATCCATTGGTGGAGCTATCGCTGAAGGCGAGGTTGATGCCCGAACTCGGGAGACCGATATTGTCCAGGATGGTGTCGAGTTCCTGAGCCGGAACCACACGGCGAACTTCCTCTTCTACGGCGCCGAAGACCCGCTCGGTTTCTTCGATGCGAGTCCCCGAAGGACACCGGACGTGCAACCGCATCTGGCCCGAATCCACATAGGGGAAGAAGTCTTGTCCGACGAATAGCACCAATCCCAATGACGAAAACGCGAATACGGCAAAGGCGCTCCCAACTAATAGCCGATGCTGCAGCACGCGCTCGAGCAGGCGATGGTAACGCTCCCGCAAGTTCTCAAACTGACGGTCGAAGGCCTGGTGAACGCGCCAGATCGGTCCGGCGGCCTTGGCGGCGTCGCCACTCTCCTCGCCCCCCTCCTCGCCCACCTGATACAGCGGCATCTCCACTGGGAGAAGATAGTGGACCAACGTCGGCACTATCGTTCTGGTTAAGAGGTATGACGTGAGCATGGCGAAAACGACCGCCATGGAAAGCGGCGTAAACAGGTATTTCGCCGCGCCCGAGAGCATCAGCACGGGGACGAATACGATGCAGATGCACAAGGTGGACACGAACGCCGGCACGGCAATCTGCTGTGCGCCGTCTAAGATCGCGCGCACCAGCGTCTTGCCCTTCATCCCCATGTTGCGGTGTACGTTCTCGATCTCTACGGTTGCGTCGTCCACCAGAATTCCAACAGCCAGCGCCAGGCCGCCCAGCGTCATTACGTTGATGGTCTGGCCCAGCAGGCTCAAAACGATCAGCGAAGTGAGAATGGAGAGTGGGATGGAAAGGCAGACGATCAGCGTACTGCGCCAGCTTCCCAGGAACAAAAGAATCATGAGTCCGGTCAGGACGGCGGCCATGGTGGCTTCCCGCACAACGCCACTCACCGACGCACGGACGAAAAGCGATTGATCGAGGAGGGGAGTAATGCGAAGCGAGGATGGAACGGTGGCCTCCACGGCCGGCATCAGTTTCTTGACTCCATCGACGACTGCCAGAGTGGAAGCGCCCCCGTGTCTCAAAACCGTCAGCAGCGCGGATCGTTTTCCGTCGGTCCGGACGATGTTCGTTTGCACCTGGTATCCATCCCTTACTTGCGCGACGTCTCGCATGTAAACGGGGGCGCCATTCACCGTCTTGATGGGCACGTCGTTAAGGCCCGATACCAGGTCTGGACTGCTGTTTAGCTGAATCAGGTATTCGCGCGTACCTACCTTCACCGTTCCAGTGGGAAGAATCAGGTTTTGAAGACCGAGCGCACTCGACACGTCAGTGGCAGACAAGCCCTTGCCAAATAGCGCGCCGGGATTCAGGTCAACCATTACGCTTCTGACCTTTCCGCCATAAGGTAAAGGCACTGAGATTCCCGGCACGGTCGAAAGACGAGTGCGGATAAAGTTCTGGCCGTAATCGTAGAGTTCCTGCTCCGTGAGTGTGTCGCTGCTGAGGCCCAACTGAAGTATCGGAACGCTTGACGCATCGTACTGCACCACCAGGGGAGGGAAGATCCCTGGCGGCAGAGTGCGAAGAATCGTCTGATTGACTGCGACGATCTGGGACATTGCCAGATCGATGTTCGCTCCCGGTTGCAGGTAAACGCGGATCAAGCCAACGCCATTGTAAGCAGTCGCCTCAATGTGCTCGATGCTGTTTACGGTTGTGGTCATGGCACGCTCGGAGATCAACATCACCCGCTTGGCCATATCATCCGGGCTCATGCCCGTATAGGACCAGATCACGCCGGCCACGGGAATATTGATGTACGGAAATACGTCCGTCGGCGTGGTTAGGACCGACATCACACCCAGGACGGCGATCAGGATCGACATCACGACGAATGTATACGGGCGGCGAAGAGCCAGCCGGACTATCCACATAGAGAACTCCGCGTTAGGTGCATCTGGCGCTCTGAAATAGCATTCACGGGACCATTGCGAGATCGAGGCGTATCCTCACGGCGAGGCCGCTTTCTCTGGGGCAACGCCTTCCTCTTTAGCCGTCTCTTCCATCCGCCGGATGACAGCGGAGAAGTCTTCCTCCCTTCCGGCCCTGGACTCTTCGGCATTGGTTGCCGCGGCCGCCTCGGTCGCGGGCATCGACAGTCCAAGCTGCTCCGCCGCACCCAGAACCAGCCGGAAATCCTTGCGCATCAGACGAATTGGAAATTGAGGCGCGTAGTCGTCCTTTTTGGCGGTCGCCAGTTTTCCGGCATGGGCCGGAGCGACGACGGCCGTCTTGCCCAGCGTGTCCAGGAGAAGATCTCGCGGCAGTTCAAGCCTCGCGCCTAAAGCGATCGCCTCGGCGATGGCCTGCATGCCCACTCCCAAGAGCGTGTTCACAACCAGCTTCATGGCCACGCCAGAACCGCTCGGGCCCATGTAAAACCACTGCTTGGCAATAGCGGCAAAAACCAGCTCGGCCGATTCAAAGACCTGGCGCTCGCCACCGCCGAATAGCGTAAGGGCGCCGGATTCGGCGGCGGGCTTGCTGCCGGAGATTGCCACATCCACTGCGAAAACATCGGATTGCAGCGCCGACCGGTGTAACTTTCGAGAGGTCTCCGGAGAGACCGTGCTCAGCTCGATAATCCGGGTACCGGGCCGGGCGCTGCGCAGCACGTTGCCCGCTCCCAGGTAGACAGCCTCCACGGCTGGGCCATCCGCAAGACACGACAACACCACATCCGCCTCGCGAGCCAGTTCTTCAGGATGCCGCGCAACTTCCGCGCCCAGGTCTGCGAACCCAGCGGCTTTCGTGCGATCGCGATTGTAGACGATCATGGGAAATCCGGCAGCGATCAGGCGCCTCGCGATTCGTGAGCCCATGTATCCAAGTCCGATGAATCCGAGCCGGGTGTGAACCGTCATCTTTTCATTTGCGAACATTCGTCCTCCTGATGAGTGCTATGATGCTTTCGCAATTTCCATTGGAGTAGTTGCACTTGCCTTGCCAAGCGTCTATGCAGCGGAATCGTTTGCTTTCCACGAGTAGAAGCCCCGGCGCGCTACGCGGCCTGTTGACCAACTGACAAGCGTGACGATTGGTCGACACATGCGCCGCTCGCCGCGGGCGCGGGCTCGCCCCGATGGATGCCCCCGAATCTGGCCCGCGGCTTGCATTGATAGCGCACTACCACTATGCGGACTTTCGATAGCCTTTCCGAGCATGAGATTCTCGCTTTAGTTAGCCGTCTCTCTTGAAGAAGAAGACGAGCGGATCTATGCCAGGCCAGCGCGATGGAAGCAGAGACGCGCCGGTTCTATGAGAAGGCGGCCGGCCGGGCGCACGACGCGCGTCTGCGGCAGTTGCTCGACGACCTGGCTCAGGAGGAGCGCTCGCATGAAGTGCGGGCGGAAGGTCCTGACGATCGAAGGGCTGGCAAATCAAGACGGAACGCTGCACCCGGTCCAGCCCAGGTAGAAGGTGATCGCTCCGTAAACCTGCTCCAGGCTGAGCGTCGGGTAATGCGATCGAATGGCTTCGGGAGGTTCGGCCTACTGGAATTCTCGCACGAGGCGGGCTAGCGGCCCTTTAGTTTATCCTAGCGGGCCCCGCTGGTTGCCCGGATCATCTTTCCCCAAAGGGAACGGCCCAGTTCTTCGGCATCGTCAGCATGGACCGGCACTACCTCAATGTGCAGACCGGCCATCTCGTCGGTGGTGCCGGGGCCCCAGGTCACGCGCTTTGGCGGCTGGTTGGGGTTGCGCGGATTCTGGGCCCCGTTGTCGTAAGTGAACTCCATTTCCACGCGCGTGTCGGCCGGTAGCCGAATGGGCGCGGGGTAGCGGTATTGCTGCTGCCAATTGAAATTCCAGTCGGGAATGCGGATCAGGGTTAGCCTGGAGCCATCCGGCAACACGGCATAGCCGTACATGGATTTGCAGATGTAGTGAGCATGGGGGATGATGCCGATGGCGTCGACATCCACGGGCAGCGTGAAGTGGTCGGTGACTTTGTAATTGCGCTCGCCGGGTGGGATATCGATGCGATTGGAGCCGAGCGGAATATCCATGAGGCGGCGCTGCGGCTTTCGATCGGTGAAGTAGAGAGCCACGCGCGTGCGGTCGGTTTCAGGCTTGCCGGTGATATGGTAGTGCACCTGGAGCACGAGATCGGCGTTGGCGTGGAGGAGTTCGGGAATGTCGTCGGGCATGCGGGCGGGCTGCGCGCCGGGGGTCCAGCCGCCCAGGCCACGGGCGGGAAGGAAACCGGGCGTGCCGAAGCACGGGTAACCGGCGCCGGTATCGCGCTGGCGGGCGGTGCGGGTGGTGTCCTGAAAAAGAATTACGTGATGGACCACTCGGGGATTGCCGGGGCGGATGTCGATGGCGCGGAGCCAGTGGTCTTTGGGCGCTGGGGCGGGGATCGCGAAACACCGGTAGAGGTCTTCGCCTTCGGCGGGCACGGCGAATGGCGCGGGCATTTCGGCTTCCAGATCGGGCTTGCCCAGTTGCCAGCCGTCGCTGAACTCGGGCGCGGGCGGGGTGGCGGAAGGGTTGCCTTCGAGTGCGCCGGCGGCGGACCAGCGATCGAGAACCGCAATTTCGGCATCCGTCAGCTTGAGCTCGTGGAGGAAGTGCGGCGCGGAGGGAAGCCACGGCGGCATGTAGCGGCTGGCAGTTACGGTAGCGATCAGGCCGGCGCGTTTGGCGGCGTCCCGATAGTCGATCAGCGGGAACGGCGCGACTCCGCCGGAATGGTGGCACCCGACGCAGGCCTTATAAAGGATAGGAGCGGCGTCGTGAGAGAAGGTGGGAGCGGCGAGGAAGGCCAGGAGTAGTGGTGAGAGCGGCACTACTCCTATTTTAGGAGGTTGGCAGGCCGGAGGCCTACCCTACTTGCCCACCACCAGAATCATAAACGAATCCGGCACCATCGGGGCCCGGGGGCCGCGTCCTCCGGGAGGCGGCGTCGCGGGATTCGCGGGAGGCGGACCGAACTCGGCGGCGATCAGCAGAATGTGGCCCGTCTTGCTGTCGAGCGTCAGCGTCTTGGCGCGCGGCACCGTGGTCAGGCTCTGTTCCACCACGAAGCTGGCCGGGCTGTTTTCTTTAATGACCGTCAGCGTGCCATCGCCATTCGAGCTGAAGGCCTCCATCGTCTTGGGGTTGAAAAGGGCGCCATCCGTGCCGTTCCCGATGGGCAAAGCGTCGAGGATCTTGCCGTCGTTCGAATCCAGAATCACCATGGTTGCCGGCTTGTGGTTGGAGGAGAAGAGAATGTGATTCTTCACATCGAACCCCAGCCCGCCGGGCCCGCCGCCCTTACCGTTGAGCTCATAATGGGCGGTTACCTTGAGGGTCTTCGCGTCCACAGCGGCGATATTGTCCTTGTCTTCGATGTCGACATAAATGTGGCCCTTGCCGTCGGTGACGGCCTGCTCCGGCGCTCCGCCCAGGTCGAGCGTGCCGGCGATGGAGCCATCCTTCGCTTCGATCACGGTCGCGTTGGGCTGGCTGTGGCTGAAAACCCATACCCGGTCGTTAAACGGATCGAACATAATGCCGTCCGGGTTGCCCTCCACCTCAATCGTCTTGATAGTCTCAAGCGTCTTGGTATCCCACATGACGACGGGCTTACTGCTGCCGAAGCCGTGATGTGACTTGGGGTCCACGGCGGCTCCGCGCGCACTGGCCTTGGGGATTTCGCCTACCTTCTCCAGCGTGTCCAGATCATAGACCATGATGCGCGGATTGGAACCGGTGCGCGGAATGTACAACCGGCGTCCGGCGTCGTCCGCATACACATAGTCGAAACCGCCGTCGCCGCCGACTTTGGCGGTCTTCAGCACCTTATAAGGTCCTGAGGCGGGGGCGTCCGCGGACCATCCAGGGACCGCCAGCAGGGCGGCCCCTATTGCAAATGCCAGGCAAAATCGTCGCATGAGAAAAAACTCCTCCACTGAGTATAGGCTTAAAGCGGGGACCTTTGGCTCTCCTTGTCAAACTAGGTGAGCGTGCGGTATACTCCTAGTCAGGCTAGGAGGAAGTCAGATCATGGGCAAAACTGCGGACCTGCTCCCGGGTACGCTCGATATGCTGATCCTCAAAGCGGTCTCCTTGAGACCGCTGCATGGATACGGCGTGTTGCTGCGCATCCGGCAGATCTCGGGCGACGCGCTTGAGATTCCACAGGGGTCATTGTATCCGGCGCTCTACCGGTTGGAGCACCAGGATCTGATCGCCGCCGAATGGGGGCAAAGCGAGAACAACCGGCGGGCGAAGTACTACACCGTAACCGCCGCGGGGCGTCGCCGCCTGCGTGAAGAAACCGCCGGGTGGAACCGGCTGGCGTCGGCGATTGCCGCGGCTCTAAAGGCGACATCGGAGGAGGTGTAACATGTTGCGGCGCTTTCGTTCTCTTTTTCGTGTCCTCACCGGGCGGCGTGATTTCGAAGCACGCATGACCGAGGAATTGCGTTTCCACATGGAGCAATACACTTGCGACCTGGTGCGCTCCGGCGTGCGGCCGGAAGAAGCGGGCCGCCGCGCGCGCATGGAATTCGGCAGCGTCAACAGTGTCAAGGGGGACTGCCGCGAGGCGCGGGGCCTTCACCTGTTCGATGAGTTTCTTAGGGAACTGAGGTACGCCGCCCGATTGCTGCGCAAGACGCCCGGATTCACGGTGACCGCTCTTCTGACGCTGGCTGTCTGTCTCGGCGCAAACCTGACGATTTTTGCGGTGATCGACTCAGTCCTGCTCCGTCCACTGCCATTTCCCGAGCCCGGCAGGCTGGTTACGATATTCAACACTTATCCAAAAGCCGGCGTCGAGCGCGACGGGTCGTCACTGACCAATTACTACGAACGCCGCGGCCGTATTCCCGCCTTCAGTTCGCTTGCGATCTACCGTTACGACACGGCGATTATCGGCGAGGCCGGCACAACGGAACGCGAACCAGTCGCACGGGTATCTCCGGAGTTTTTCTCTACTCTTGGCGCCGGCCCCAGGATGGGGCGCGCCTTCACGGAAGAGGAAACCACTTACCAAACCGACAGTGTCGCGATTCTTACCGACGCCTATTGGCGGCAACGCTGCAACGCCGACCCCCACGCGATCGGAAGCCAGATTCGCGTGGATGGTGTGCCCAGAACCGTGATTGGCGTCTTACCTCCCGGCTTCCGCTTCCTCTCCTCCGAAGCCCGGCTGTATTTCCCCTTGTCGTCGCGTCCCGAGGATCGCATGCCCCTGCAGCGGCATCACGGAGGGAATGTCATTCAGACGATCGCCCGGCTTAAACCGGGCGCCACTCTCGGCCAGGCCCAGTCGCAGATCGACACTCAGAATGCCACGCTGGAGGCGGACGACCCACAGGCCAGGATGATGGCCGATGCGGGTTTTCGTTCCGTAGTTGTGCCACTGCATGCCGACCATGTCGCAGCCATCCGTCCCACCCTGCTGTTGCTGCAGGCAGGCGTACTGGCTCTTCTCTTAATCGGCGCGGTCAACCTTGTGAACCTGCTTCTGATCCGCGCCGGTGGCCGGGTCAAGGAATTGGCCGTCCGGCAGGCGCTCGGCGCGAGCCGGCGATACGTCGTAAGCGAAGTGGTCGTCGAAACCACCATGCTGACGCTGGCCGGAGGATTGCTCGGGCTCGCCGTCGGGGCCGGCGGTATCCGCCTCCTGGCCGTGCTGGGCGCCGGCCGCCTGCCCTTGGGAGGCGGCATCGCCTTCGATGCGCGGTTGGCCTTGGCCGCCCTGGCCGCAGCCATTGTTATGGGCATCGTTCTGGCGGCGCCAATCGCCTGGTTTAATCTTCGACGCCCTCTGGGTAATGCGCTTCAATCTGAGAGTCGAGGAGGAAGCAGCGGCCGCGCCGCTCAAATTTTGCGCCATAGCTTCATCGTGTCGCAGACTGCCTTGGCATTCATGCTGCTGGCTGGGGCCGGCCTGCTCGGGCTTAGTCTCAAACGTGCGATGGGCGTTTCTCCCGGCTTCCGGCCGGACCATATCCTCACCGGGCAAATCTCACTTCCGTGGAAAAATTACCGGGATCGGGCGGCCCGCCTTGCATTCGTTGAAACGCTGCTGGACAAAATCGGCCATCAACCGGGAGTGTTGTCCGCCGGCGTCGCCAGCAATATGCCTCTCAGCGGCAAAAGCGGCAAGAGCGCGGCTAGGGTGAAAGGCCACATCCTTCGTCCCGGCGAGTCTCCGCGCGGGCACTACTCGTACTGGGTTGGCGGCGACTACTTCGGCGCCCTGGGCTTCCGGTTGCGGGCGGGACGATTCCTCACCGCCGCCGATTCGCGGCGCACCGAACGAGTCTGCGTGGTGGATGAGGACTTCGCGCGGTACTACTGGCCGGATTCGAGCGCTCTCGGCCAACGTCTGTTCGAAGGGTCCGACGAGGGAGTCGATGCCGAAGCTTTCACCATTGTCGGAGTAACCGGCAGGGTGAAACAAGCGGGGCTCACTGACGACACAGCGCAGGGCGCAATTTACTATCCCTACGTCTTCCGCGACGACAGCAACATCTTCATCGTCGCCCGAACT
>Ga0209847_1001027_pt1 | contig 10494 bp, 6 predicted proteins | sample OrgsoiDNA_201060_FD_185808 | JGI IMG/M metagenome (GOLD analysis project Ga0209847, IMG submission 185808) | Permafrost soil microbial communities from the Arctic, to analyse light accelerated degradation of dissolved organic matter (DOM) -... | ecosystem: Environmental > Terrestrial > Soil >... | reverse complement strand
GTCGCGGATTTTCAGGCGCAAGGCGTCGAAGTAGACAATCGGGTACATCGTTTCCAGCGGACGCTGCTGCCATTGGGTGACTTCCTCGATCACCTCGTCCGTGATGGTCGAGATCAGCATCGGCGACACCTCAGTGCCGTACAGCTCCAGCAGGTGCCCCTGGATCTCGCGCACGCTCATGCCGCGTGCGTACATGCTGATTACGTGGTCGTCAAAGCCAGGCATGCGCCGCTGGCCTTTCGCCACCAGCTGCGGCTCAAAACTGGACAGGCGGTCACGTGGAATGTCGAGTTGCAGCTCTCCGCCCGGCGCCAGAACCTTCTTGGGCGTGGTGCCGTTTCTATGATTCTTGCTGGTCGCGTCCTCGTTGGCCAAGTGATGTGTCAATTCGGCCGCCAGCATTCGCTCGGCCAGCATCTTCTTGAGCTGGCCGGCCAAGCCAGACTCACCGAGGATATGGATTCAATCGTGTGCGTCAAACGCCCGAGGTATACGGACAGTGAACACGGTGCCTGCAATTTCGCTGGAGGTGACCGCTATCGTGCCGCCATGAGCGGTCGTGATTTCGCGGGCGATGAACAGTCCGAGGCCCATGCTGGTTGATGGTCGACCGTTCTGGTCGTTCTCCACTAAAAGCTGAACAAGCGGGTTAAAGATGACTTTCAGTGATTCTTGCGGTATCACTTTCCCAAAATTCTTTATTTTGACGGTGACAATTTCCGGTTCGCTGTTCGCAGAAATTGTAACGGGTTGATCGCCGGTATGAAATTGCGCTGCGTTGTTTAAAAGATTGGAAAACACTTGTTGCATGCGCGCAGTATCAAAGGAAAATTCCAGCTCGCCACATACCTCAAGCTTGAACATACAGTCGGGATGGACGGCACTCGCGTCATCTATCGCCCACTGACATACCTCGCGAAGATCGGCAAGTTTCGGTACAATCGGAATTTCGCCGCCTAACTCAGTCCGAGCGAACTCCAGCAGGTCGTTAACCATGGTACTCATACTAACCGCACCACGCTTTACACGTGCGCCTAACGCAATCGTTCGCTCGATATTGTTGTCGCTAGTCCGAACAAGTAGATCGCTTGCCATCGACATCGTTGCGAGAGGGCTACGGAGATCATGTCCGAGTATGGCGAGAAATGTATCGCGAGTCCGTTCAGCGTGCGCGGTATAGGTCACGATTGATTCGGCCAATGCTTGATCGATAGTTTCGTTAAATCGAACAATATCGCTCGTAATGGCCCCACTCGGATTCGATGGATTTGCCATCCAGAGCCGGATGACGGTCGCCCTGAGTGAGCGATATTCGGCTGCCAGTTGAACAAGCGAGAAGCCACTGAGTCGTCTTTGTGTTCCATGTACCGACGCCGGGCTTCGAGCATCGGGTTCACCCGGCGCAAGCCCTTTCGATTTCTCAATCTGCTGACTGGGAGTTTGTTCGGTGTCGATGTCCTGAGCAATCGAAAGCAGCACGTGTCTCGCATCGTCGCGCAATGCTAGTCCCGACATTTCGCTTGCGGCAGGCACAAGGGTCCGCGCAAATGCGTCCCATTCCATCAAAATTTCTTCAAGATTGTCACGAATAAAGGATGATAATTTCATTTCACACATCCTTCATTGATGATAGGGTGAAATCAACCTATTACACCTCGGTGTGGCGCCTGTCTGTGCGGTAGCGCACGAGCGAAAATACCTCCGGGCTACACAAATCCAATATCGAGATCGCGAAGGAATTTGCGCCCCTCAGCAGTGATACGAATACCGCCCTCGTCATTTGATTCGACGAATCCGCATGCTGACAGTGTTGCCGCCTCGTTGTGCAATGGCTGATACATGCTGCCAAGGCTCGCCAGTTTTTTTAGAGCGTCCTGTTCACGATCAGTGAGTTTGGGATTCATGATTACCTCGCCGGTTCAGAAATGCCGCCAAGCATTGACCTACATCAGGCATTGTAAAAGCTAAGCTCATAAAATTGGCAGGTCGCAAGTGGGCAAAATGCATGTCTACGTGCCCAGCAAAATCTGCGAAATTCATGACTCTATGCACTATACTGAAATCGATACTCAAGAATGAACCGTTGCATATTGTCGGTGTCCTGAGTCCGCAGAGGAGCTTATGGCCTCCATCGACCATCATCGGCACCAGTCGATTCAACTGGCGATTGCAAAGTACCCAGACGCGATGGTGAACACCAGCATCGATCTGTGGGAACGGCTAGCGTCGACGCTAGTCCTGACCATTAGCGAGTTTGGATTTCAATCGCTGTTCTCGCGCAGCGTTCATAGTACCAGAGAAATTTTTCCATGGATGATGCCGAGTCGTGCCTTTCACGCTGCCGAATCCGAGTTTGCGGGTCTGCGTGCATGCCTTGAAGAGCAAGGGGGCACGGAGTCCAGTGCGGCCAGTGTCAGCCTGCTAAACGCTTTCGTCGACATCCTCATCTTGCTGCTTGGCGAACAGTTAACGGCAAGCATCCTAAGGTCAGCTTGGGGCAATTGGTGCTAACACGAGCTGTCTAGTACTTAACTGAAAGGTGATTGTGTTAGCCCCCTCCAACTCCGTTACCGAATTTGTCGATCATGAGCGGCGTGCTCGAAGTGTCGATCACAGGCTGGAATCCGCATGGTTTGGGCAGGGTGCTGTTCTAAAGGAAAAGGCCTTAGAGCAGGCAGTTTTGATGATTGCTTGACGGAGGTTACTGCGTATTGTGAGACCCCGCTGATTGCCAGATCAGCGGTGGTTCCACACTTTATCCATCGCGATGGATAGGCCCTTGATGGTCAGGCAGAATTGAATCGCTGCCTCGCTTTACTTTGAACTGCGGCACGCTTGCCGCTGGCATTGCTGTGCCAGCACATGCCCTGCTCCAGCCAGGTGAGTAGTGAGCCGCGTGCCTTCAATACAGCGTTGTCCGCTGTCCAATTGGTCGATCGATACTTCTGCTTGGTCGGTGCTGTCATGCCGACAGGTTACCGAAACCTTGGCTCTGCTGGTACTGCCGGCGATTTGTGCAACAAAGCCCTACCGCTCTCAAAATGGCGAAAAGACTCCGCCACGTGTTCGCGCAACAGGCTGTCGTCCCAGGGCTTGGTCAGAAATTTATAGACGGCGCCTTCGTTGATCGCGTCGGTCACCGATTGTAGTTCCGCGTAGCCCGACAGAATGACCCTGACCACGTCGGGATACATGCTGCGTATGCATCGCAGCAATTCCGTGCCGTGCATATGCGGCATGCGGGCATCCGAAATCACGACCCCAGTAGAATGGACGGCCATCAGTTCCAGGGCGTCGGGGCCGTTCGCGGCGCACAGGATGTTGTAGCCATCACGCCGGAGCAGACGTTTGAGAGAGGCCAACACATTCGGATCGTCATCCACCAGCAGCAGTGTGCGCTGCGCATTGTGGCCTTCGCATTTCGCCAACGGCAAATGCTTGCCAGCCGTGAGAAGGGCACCCATTTCGTCAAACGGTAACGGCCTGCTGAACAGGTATCCCTGGATCGCATCACAGCGGTTACTGGTCAGGAATCCAAGTTGTCCGGCCGTTTCGACACCCTCGGCGACCGTTGTCATATGCAGGGATTCGGCCATCGCGATGATGGAGCGCGTCAGTGAGGCGCCGTCGATGCTGTTGGTGACGTCGCGTATGAAGGACTGATCGATCTTGACAACGTCAATGGGGAACTGCTTTAGGTAGGAAAGGCTGGAATAGCCCGTGCCGAAGTCGTCTAGTGCGAGGGTTACGCCTATGCCTTTGAGTTGGAGCAGCGCGTCGAGCACGACATCACGGTTCTGCATCAATAGGCTCTCGGTCAGCTCCAGCTCCAGGCAGTGTGCGTCCAGCTTGGTGTCCGCCAGAACGCGCCGCACCAGGTCCGGGACACTGTGGTTACGGAATTGCCGCGCCGAGACGTTGACGGCCATGGTCAGTTCCAGATGGCCATCTTGTTGCCACGCCTTGGCTTGCAGGCAGGCGGTGGCGAGCACCCATTCCCCGATCGGGACGATCAGTCCGGTCTCCTCCGCCAAAGGGATGAAACGGTCGGGTGGCATCAAACCCACTCCGGGGCGGCGCCAGCGTAGCAGCGCCTCCATGCCATAGATCAGCCCGCTACGCAGATCGACCTTGGGCTGGTAGTGCAGTTCGAATTCGCCGCGCTCGACTGCCAAATGCAGGGCATTCTCGAGGTCCGCTCGCACTTCCACCTGCACGCCCATTTCGCGCGTATAGAACTGGCAACAGTCGCGCCCCTTGTCCTTGGCGCTGTAGAGCGCGGCGTCCGCCGTCTTGAGCAGGGTGTCGGCGCAATCACCGTCGACGGGGAACAGGCTCACACCCACACTGGTTTTCACATGCATCTCGTGTCCGTCGAGTGTGAACAACGGAGCAAAGGCGGCCAGGATTTTCTTTCCTATGCGGTCCGCGTCGACTGCCTGCTCCAGTCCGGTGAGTAACACCACGAATTCGTCGCCGCCAAGACGCGCGACCGTGTCCCCCTCGCGGACCGTCAAGCGCAGCCGGGCGGCCACTTCCCTGAGCAGGGCGTCGCCGACGGGATGGCCGAAGTTGTCGTTGATCAGCTTGAAACGGTCCAGGTCGAGCATCATCAGCGCCACCACTCCGCCGCTTCGTCTGGCCTGCGCCAGGGCTTGCGCGATGCGATCGTTGAGTAGATTGCGGTTGGGCAGGTCGGTCAAGGCGTCGTGATTGGCCAGGTATTCGATGCGTGCCTCGTTGATCTTGCGCGCGGTGATATCCTGTACTGTCCCGCGCAACACTGTCAGTCCATTGGATTCCGACCAGGCCTCGCCTTGATGATAGACATGGCGCATGTTGCCGTCCGGCCGCAGGACGCGGTGTTCAAGGTCGAAATGGGGCGCGCCGTTCTGTAGCTGCATGAAGGCGTAGATCAGCTGGGGGCGCTCATCCTCTGGCACGCACTGCAGCAACGTATCGAAATCGGGGGCTGCGGTTTCGTCGTCCTGACCGAGCAACTCGTACAACTGGCGTGACCACAGGCCTCGGGTTTTTCCCAGAGGGTACTCCCAGTTGCCGACCTGGGCCAGGCGTTGGGCAAATTCCAGTCCGACCCGGCTGCGGGCGAGGTCGGCGAAGGCCTCGCCGGCTCGCAGCAGATAGCGCACACGGTGAGCAAGCAGGCGCCAGCGCATGGGCTTGGAAGCGAAGTCGGTGGCACCGGCTTCAAAGGCCTGTTGGATGGACGTGTCGTCGTCGCTGCCGGTGAGCATGACGATCGCTATGCGCGCCCCACCCGGCAGGGCGCGCATGCGCCGGCAACACTCGAATCCATCCATGCCCGGCATGCTGACATCGAGCAGGATCACGTCGGGCAGCGTGCGAGTAGCTTCGGCCAATCCTTCTTCGCTGCTTTCCGCTTCCAGGATCTGAAATCCTTCCGGCTCCAATGCTTCGGAGACGAGCATGCGTGTCATGGCATCGTCGTCAATTACGAGAACCAAGGGACGGGATGTAGCTGATGCGTGCATGCGGCCTTCCTTTTCCTCCTAAACGCCAGCGTGCCCATGGCGATGCCATGGACGCGACATTCGATAGGGGGCTGCAGTGCGCCAGGGGCGGCGCGCCTTGGCGCACGGGCACTACTGCGCTTTTCATTCTGACACGGATATGGGGTGAAATTCTCTCGAATTCTCACAATCACGAGTATTGCCACAGTGCGACGCGGGGTCTGCCCATGAGGGGCGGAAATCCTTGTCCGCTGGTTATACAAACCATTTCCGACCCTGAATAACTGGTTATACTCGATTCGCGTGATGCAAATGTTGTCATGCTCCCCGCGCCAGCGCGACGACGGACCAGCAATGATGACGGAGGACGACAGCGATGACGGTTGCGAAGGTTGATCGGTGGCGAACGGCAGTCTGTTCTTTTGTGCCGGAACTCCTTTTGCTCCTGGCGCTGACGGCGTGTGCGCCGCCAAGCTGTGCGGGCGAAAGCGATGGTGAGGACCTTGCGTCAATCTCGTTTCGGGGTTTCGGCACTATCGGCGCGTTGCACTCGAACGAGCACTTGGCTGATTTCAAGAACAGCCTGTTTCAGCCCGGTGGTGCCGGCTATTCGCACGACTGGTCGGCGGCGGTCGACAGCCGAATTGGCGGGCAGGTGACGGCGAATGTCAACGATCAGCTATCCGCAGTGCTGCAGGTCGTGTCGGAACAACAATGGGACGCGACCTACCATCCCACTATTGAATGGGCGAATGTCAAATATGCCTGGTCGCCCGACGCCAGTATCCGCTTTGGACGGATCGCATTGCCGAGTTTTCTATATTCCGAGTCGCGCAAGGTGGGGTACACATATCCGTGGATACGCCCGCCGGTGGAAATTTATCGTCTGTTGCCGATTAGTAATAGCGACGGCGCGGATGTTTCCTATCGATTCCACATTGACGGGCTCATCAATACCGTCACCGCACTGAACGGTAGGAACGATATACGCGATACCAGCGGCCAGCGCTTGACTGTTCGCGACATGTCTGTACTCGCAGATACTATTGAATACGGCGCACTGATGATTCATTCTGCGTACCAGGCAGCCAGCCTAACCATCCCGTCCATCGCGGCAATTCCCAATCCGGCGCTGTCCCGGTTGGGAATCAACTCGCCTTACAGGTTTCTCGAAGTCGGCGCCAGTTATGAACCTGGGAATTGGTTCTTGCTCGGTGAGTGCGTCAGGATTTCCATTCCATTTAATGGCCGCGAGCTGGGCTGGTACGCGAGTACGGGTGTTCGAAAAGGTAATTTTACGCCTTTTATCAGTTATGCCCGACAGCGACAACAGACCCCCAGCGGCTTGCTCCAGCCAACGCCGCAAGCTACTGCCTCGGTGGGTGTGCGCTGGGATTTCATGCGCAAAGCGGATCTCAAAGTGCAGGTCGACCACGTCAAGCTAGACAGGAATTCCGCTGGGGTGTTCGACAACATTCAAGCGGGGTTTCAACGGGGCGGCAATGTAAATCTTATCGGTTTTTCGATCGATTTTATATATTGAATGCATGGATATTTTGCCTACTCCAGGTTACTTCAAGTCAGCCGTCGCCGGAGCCCTTCTGTGCTTGGCAGCAGGCCATGCCGCCGCTGAAACGGTCGTGATTGTATCCATAAAGAATCCCGTGGGCACACTCAATGCAGCGCAGGTGAGCGATATTTTTCTGGGTAGGGTATGGGTCTTTCCCACAGGCGCGAGGGCGATACCGCTCGATCAGGACGAGGGGGCGCCGGCGCGCGACGGCTTCTATCTGAAAATCACCGGCAAGTCGCCCGCGCAAATGTATTCCTACTGGTCGAAAATTATTTTTACGGGCAGGGCGCAAACGCCGAAGGAGATCGGCGATGGCGCCGAAGTCAGAAAAATGGTGGCGCAGAATGTCAATATGATCGGCTATGTCGACAAGAGCCTGGTGGACAGCAGTGTGAAAATTGTCCTGAGCATCCCCTAGGCCATCCCATGTTCAACCCGGCAATGAGACGCGTTCGGCTAGGTCAGCTATTTAGCTCGGGTCTAGAGGCCCATGTCTATTTCCCCATGTTCACGGTGCTTTTGCTGGTACTGATCTGGACCGCCGTAGTGCACATCATGCTCGCCGAAAGGGACGCGGCGGTTGGCGCGACGATGATCTCAAGCGTCGAGCTGACCGAGACCTATCAGGCCCAGATGCTCAGGAATTTGGGGGTGATCGACCAATCCCTGCGCGTGCTCAAATTCGCCTACGAAAGGGACCGCGAGCATTTTTCACTGGCCAGACTGGACGAGAAGGGTCTGCTTCCGGCGGCCCGCGTGTTTACCATCATGATGGTGGATCGAGAGGGGCAGGTGATCGCCTCGAACCATGGCCGCAAGGGGGCAAGCACGCCCGACATTGGCGTGCTCAGACAGCAACACGAAGGCGCGGCCGAGCTGATGACGGTGGACGTTCCCGTCAGCAGCCTGACGCGTGGCCACTGGATCATGCGCTTCACCCGCCGATTGGACCGGCCCGACGGGACATTCGGCGGGCTGGCCATCATATCGGTCGCGCCGGACTATTTCACCAGTGGCTACGAACCCTCGAAGCTGGGCATGCAGGGCGTGCTGGGACTGGTCGGTGAAGATGGCATCGTACGGGTCAAGCGTACGGGCGACGTGGTTGCCTGGGGCCAGAGAGTCGATGTCGTGTCCTACCAGCGCGTGGAAAGCGCACTGGACGGACAGCCCAGCCTGGTGGAAGATCCATGGGACCACGTCTGGCGCTATACGAATATGCGGCGCCTGCAAGGATTTCCCCTGATGGTGATCGTGGGGCTGTCCAGGGACGAACAATTCGACGCGTTGAATCTGCGCGCGCGTAACTACCTGCTGGGCGGGGGGCTGGTCTCGTTGCTGCTTGTCACGTTGGCCTTCCTGATGAGCCGCATGGCCTTGCAGTTGAAACGCAGCCGTCTGCGTAGCCTGAGGGTGCAGGAAACCTATTACGCGGCCACGGAGTCCAGCCAGGACGCGTTCTTCGTACTCAGCAGCCGGAGCGACGCCGCCGGCCGCATCATCGATTTTGTGCTGGACGACATGAACAGCATGGCCTGCCGGCAGGCCGGCGTCGGCAAGGGTGAACTGGTAGGACGATCGATTTTTCAGTGCCTTCAGCAAGATGCTTGCGGCCCCATCTTCGGGAAACTCGCCACTGTGGCGCGCACCGGCCAGACCTATGAACACGAATGGCAGTATCACCTGGCGGCGATCAATGCCCAATGGCTGTATTGCCAGTTGCTATGGGTGCAGTCCGGCGTGGTGGCGATCGTGCGCGATATTACCGAAAGAAAGCAGGCCGAGCAGGTGCTGCAGCACCTCAATGCCAGCTTGGAGCAGAGGGTGCAGGCCAGAACGGCCGACCTCGAGCAGGCCAGGAACGAGGCCAATCTCGCCAACCAAGCCAAATCCAATTTTCTGGCCGCCATGAGCCACGAGATACGCACGCCGATGAATGGCGTGCTGGGCATGACTGAGTTGCTCTTGGATACCGAGCTGAGTCCAAAACAACAGCGCTACGTGGAGACGGTCTACCGGTCCGGCGAGTCCCTGCTGACCATCATCGACGACATTCTTGACTTCTCCAAGATCGAAGCCGGCAAGCTGACGCTGGAATGCATCGACTTCTCGCTACCGCAGACCATCAACGATGTCATCGCCCTGTTCGCGCACAGCGCGCGCGGCAAGGGCCTGGATCTGGTCTGCCGAATGGACGGGGAGGTACCGGCGCTGGTCAAGGGTGACCCCGTCAGACTGAGGCAGATCATCGGAAATTTGATCAACAACGCGATCAAGTTCACCGAGCGCGGCACGATCAGCGTCGATGTCGCCTACGAAGAGCTGGGCTTCCTCAAGCTGTCTGTCAGCGACACGGGCATCGGCATCGCCCCCGAGGTCGCGGCGCAATTGTTCCAACCTTTTCGGCAGGCGGACAATTCGACCTCGCGCAAGTACGGCGGAACGGGACTGGGCCTGGTCATTTGCCGCCAGCTCGCCGACCTGATGGGCGGCACGATACGCCTGGAGACGGAGAGTGGTCAGGGCGCGACATTTTTCCTGCGGTTGCACCTGGAGCGCAGCGCCGACGCGGTCAGGCCGGCGCCGACACCGGTGCTCTCCGAATTCCAGGGCAGCAGCCTGCTGATCGTCGACGACGACGAGACCGACCGCAACATCTTGCTGGAGCACGCCACTGGATGGGGGATGGCTGTGGTCTGCGCCGCGAGCGGCAGCGAGGCCCTCGCGCGACTGCGGCAAGCTGTGCATGAAGGACTCCCGGTCGCGGTTGCGATCATCGACCTGCGCATGCCGGTGATGGATGGCGTCGCGCTGCTGGTTGCCGTGCGCGCCGAAGCCGCGCTCGCGGGGCTGCCCATCGTGATCATGAGCGCCTTTGACCTAGACGACGCGCGCGAGCATGTGCGTGGACTTGGTGTCGAGCGTTTCCTGAAGAAACCTCTGCGGGGACCGGAATTGCGCGACGCTGTACTGGCCGCGTTGGCGCAGGCGGCGGAATACGCTGGGCCGCCTGCGCCGCGCGCCAGGCGGCATGCCGGACCGCGCAGGATACTGTTGGCCGAGGACAACGCGTTGAATCAGGAGATCGCGCTGGCGATGCTGGACGAGGTAGATTTCCTGGTCGAGGTCGTGGGCAATGGGCGGGAAGCCTTGGCCGCCCTGGTAGGTGCGCAGTTCGATGTTGTGCTGATGGATTGCCAGATGCCCGAAATGGACGGTTTCGAAGCCGTGCGCAGGTTGCGCCTGCACGAGCGGGAGCACGATATTGCACGCACTCCCGTCATCGCGCTGACGGCCAACGCCATCAGCGGCGATCGCGAGCTATGCCTGGCGGCCGGCATGGACGACTATGTGTCGAAGCCGTTCAAGCGCGAAGCCCTGTTGGCGGCACTGGGACGCTGGACCCACGGCTCCTTGGACAAGCCGGAC
>Ga0209847_1001020_pt1 | contig 10520 bp, 10 predicted proteins | sample OrgsoiDNA_201060_FD_185808 | JGI IMG/M metagenome (GOLD analysis project Ga0209847, IMG submission 185808) | Permafrost soil microbial communities from the Arctic, to analyse light accelerated degradation of dissolved organic matter (DOM) -... | ecosystem: Environmental > Terrestrial > Soil >... | reverse complement strand
CAGCCAGTACATGGAAATCTGGCGCTGGTTCAGCCCTGCGTTGCTGCATTTTTCGCTATTACATATTTTGTTCAATCTGCTGTGGTGGTGGTATCTCGGCGGCCCGGTGGAAAAACGTCTGGGCACTGGCAAACTGTTCACCATTACCGTGGTCTCAGCCTTGGTCAGTGGTTGGGGGCAGTCACTGTTTAGCGGCATCTGGTTCGGCGGATTGTCGGGGGTGGTGTATGCGCTGATGGGCTATGTTTGGCTGACCGGTGAACTCAAACCTGAACGCGGTATTTCTCTGCCACGCGGACTAATGGTATTTTCGATTGCCTGGCTGGTATTAGGTTATTTCAACGTAATGGGGCTGGCGATTGCCAATGCTGCCCACGTTTTCGGTCTGGTGCTTGGCCTGCTTATGGCCTTTGTTGACACCCGTACATCACATAAAAAACAGAATTAGGGGATTTCGGTGAAGCAGACACAACGCCATGACGCCATTATTGAACTGGTTCGCCAGCAGGGCTATGTCAGTACAGAAGAGCTGGTGGAGCACTTTGCTGTCAGCCCGCAGACCATCCGCCGCGATCTAAACGATTTAGCGGAACAGAATAAAATTCACCGTCATCACGGCGGCGCAGCCCTGCCGTCAAGCTCGGTGAATGCGGCGTATCATGACCGTAAGATCATGTGGTCGGAAGAAAAAGCGCGGATCGCCCAGCGCGTGGCGGCGCAAATTCCTGACGGCGCGACGCTGTTTATCGACATCGGCACTACGCCAGAAGCCGTGGCTTACGCCCTGCTCAACCACAAAAACCTGCGCGTGGTAACCAACAATCTCAACGTGGCAACGTTGCTGACCGCCAAAGAAGACTTTCGCGTGATCCTCGCCGGTGGCGAAGTGCGGACTCGCGACGGCGGAATTATGGGCGAAGCGACGCTGGATTTTATCTCTCAATTTCGCCTCGATTATGGGATTTTGGGCATCAGCGGCATCGACATGGACGGCTCGTTGCTGGAGTTCGACTATCACGAAGTTCGCACCAAACGTGCGATCATTGAGAACTCACGCTGCGTGATGTTAGTCACCGACCATTCGAAGTTTGGCCGTAATGCGATGGTGAATCTCGGGAACATGAGCCTGATTAATTATCTGTTTACCGACCAGCAGCCGCCGGAAAGCGTCATGAAGCTGATCGAAAAATACGACGTCCAGCTCGAGCTTTGCTAATTGTGCGTTACCGGACGTGCGCCCTGCGCGTCCGGTTATTCACCCACCACCCTCTCCCCGCCTTCGGCATCTGCTCTTCCTGCTAAAACGAACAATTACGAATAACACCGCGCTTCCTGCCCATATCTTTGTCTATTCTTTAAACTGATTGCGCTAAATCGCCAAAATTATGTTACCTACATCACGCCTAAATGTTTTTATTTGGTTAACGCTTGGCTTGTTTGCTGTTTCTCGATTACAATCATGAGCGAAAACGAACATAAAAGAGCTATTACGAACATCTGGAGGAAGATGACGTGGAAACCAAAGACTTGATCGTAATCGGTGGCGGTATTAATGGTACCGGCATCGCTACGGATGCGGCTGGCCGCGGGCTGTCCGTTCTGCTGCTGGAAGCGCAAGACTTGGCCTGCGCGACCTCTTCAGCGAGCTCAAAACTGATCCACGGTGGCTTACGCTACCTTGAGCATTATGAATTCCGTTTGGTGAGCGAAGCGCTGGCCGAACGTGAAGTGTTGCTGCGCCTGGCACCGCACATCGCCTTCCCTATGCGTTTCCGTCTGCCGCATCAGCCGCATCTGCGTCCGGCATGGATGATCCGCATCGGTTTGTTCATGTACGACCATTTGGGCAAGCGCACCAGCCTGCCGTCCAGCAAAGGGCTGAAATTTGGCGCAGATTCGGTACTCAAACCCGAACTGACCAAAGGCTTCGAATATTCTGACTGCTGGGTGGATGATGCGCGTTTAGTCGTGCTTAACGCTCAGGAAGTCGAAGAACGCGGCGGCGAAGTGCGTACTCGCACTCGCGTGACCCGCGCATGGCGTGAAGACGGCCTGTGGATGGTCGAAGCCGAGGAAGTCGATACCGGCAAAACCTTTACATGGCGCGCCAAGGGTCTGGTCAATGCCACCGGCCCGTGGGTGAAACACTTCTTCGATGACGGCCTGAAACTGAAATCGCCATACGGCATTCGTTTGATCAAAGGCAGCCACATTGTGGTGCCACGTGCCCACAACCAGCCGCAGGCCTACATTCTGCAAAACGAAGATCATCGCATCGTGTTTGTTATTCCGTGGCTGGATGAGTTCTCCATTATCGGTACTACCGACGTGGAATATCACGGCGATCCGAAAGATGTGAAGATCGATGAGAAAGAAACCAGCTATCTGTTGAAAGTCTATAACGACCACTTCAAGAAACAGCTCACCACCGACGATATCGTGTGGAGCTACTCGGGTGTGCGACCACTGTGCGATGACGAATCTGATTCTCCGCAAGCAGTGACGCGTGATTACACGCTGGACGTGCACGACCAAAACGGTAAAGCACCGTTGCTGTCAGTGTTCGGCGGCAAACTGACCACCTACCGTAAGCTGGCGGAACATGCGCTGGAAAAACTGGGCAAGTACTATCCGAAAGCAGGCCCTGCGTGGACCAAAAACGCGGTGCTGCCGGGTGGGAAACTGGGAGGCGATCGCGAAACTTACGCCGCCAACCTGCGTAATCGCTTTAAATGGTTGCCAGAATCGTTAGCGCGCCGTTACACCCACACTTACGGTAGCCAGACTGAGCTGTTTATCGCCGATGCCACCGGTCTTGAATCACTGGGCGAAGATTTCGGTCATGGTCTGTACGAAGCCGAGCTGCGTTATTTGGTCGAGAAAGAGTGGGTTTGCGAACTGGACGACGCGATTTGGCGCCGTACCAAACTCGGTATGTGGCTGGATAAAGCCCAGCAGCAGCGCGTCGCCGAGTGGTTAGCCGCCAATAAGCAGCAGAAGAAAGGGTTATCGCTGGCGTCTTAATCAGCAACGTGAGATGAAAAAAGGGCCGCAATGACGTGAATTTTATTGCGGCCCCTTACTGCACTTAATGTTCTTTCTCTTTTTGATTCTCTTTCCCCCAAAAATCCTCGGTCATTATATTCCCCTGTAAGTAACTCCATTTAATCCCGGCATAGCGCAAGCCGACCACTTCCATCATATTTTGTGAGGTAGATCCGGGCATATATGAGTGATGAAAATTCACCGAACTGATCACCGCCTTTTCAAGCGTTAAATTATAAATTTCATTTTCAATTCCGGCATGGTTAATGGCATAAAAGCGTAATATCGCTTTCTGCAATCTCGCCCCCGTACAGGCAAAATCATAAAGATAAGGTGAGGATTTATCGACCTCTTTATTAATCATCAAGGGAGAATGCATACGACTGCCGGTCAATGCTCCCGTATGGGCATCGACAGCCACATTCACAGTGTGTTGTGTACTCATGACTTCAATAGCCCCTTCCCGATGGAGAATGGAACAAGAACCCTTAACTTGAACGCCATTAGCATCATATAAGAATAAATACGCGGGGAGGGACATGTTATTTCTCCTCAATGAGGTCGTTGTAATCACCTAAGGTAAAGTCGACTCTAAATTTCTGATTATTCATAATATAAATAATATTATAAGAGAAATTCTTTTTTAGCTTTATCTTCATGCAAGTGTTAGGGTACGGTATATTTATATAATTTTCGACTAACAATGTGGTTTTATAGTGATCCTCTGACGAGGTTAACAGATAAGAGTTTAGAATATCGTTAGGTAGAGACTTAAGGCAAACAGTGTCCTCTCCTTTTAAAAAAACATGCCCTCGGGTTCTATATTGCATAGTATCCCCTACACCACAACCCACAAGCGTACTTGTAATAGCGATAATGATAAGTAACTTTTTCATGCTAAAAACCTCCTTATTCTATTTCTATCCATTAATATTTTCTATCTTAATCAAGGAGCGTTTACTTCTCCTCAATGAGGTCGTTATAATTGCCTAGGGTAAAGCCAACACTGAGCTTTTCATCGTTCATGATATACATGATGTCATATGAAACATTCTTTTTAAGTTTTATATTTATACAGGTGTTGGGATATATTTTATTTATATGATTCTCAACTAATAATACAGTTTTATAATGGTCCTCGGATGAACTGACCAGATAATACTTAAGAACGTCATTGGGAAGAGATTTAAGACAAACAATATCCGGCCCTTTTAGAAAAGCATGACCTCTGGTGGAAAACTCCATACGATCACCAAGACCGCATCCAGTAAGAATACTTATAATAGCAACGATTAAAAATGAATTTCTCATAGTGGAAAACCCCTCAAGATATTTATATATTTAGCCCTCAATACTGATTTTTTTTCATTAGGATCATATTCTTTATACTTAATACAATACTCGAAATCCTTAAAGCCATGGTGGCATAACAACCAATAATCAGAAACAATACCAGCCTGTTGTTCCATTGGATAATCTGAAATCGTGTTCCTTCTCAAATCATAGCTGTAATCAACCGCCCATGAAAAGACGCCTCGTGTCATTACCATCATTCCTCTTTGATGTTGCCAGACGTGCATCATTTCATGTAAAAACAAATGTTGAGAGCGAACCAGGCTCAAAGAAAAATCATCGAAGTACATCGGCGTCTCAAACCACATCTCACCATTTGGCGTCATAGCGGTATAGTCATCTTGCATGCCGAAAGGCAGATAACTGCCATGGTGGATCCACACTTGGTTATAGGCAATTGAAGTACAATAGAGTTGTTGCGCTAACGCTATTTCTCCAGGGGTTAACATTCTCAACCCATCACGTTTTAACATATAAATCCTTTTAAATATTCATAAATAATATGAATTCATCCATGCTGCTGAAAAACAGAGGCACTATATTAAAGAGTGAGGGGGTAAATATGCTATTTTCGTCACAAAGCCAATGAAAATAGAAATAAAAAAAGCGCATTCACATGCGCCTTTTATTTAAATCATTTAGTTAAACCGCTTACTTATTCCATTAAATCCTTACAGCTTAATCGGCTTAATATTCCAAATCTCATCGGCGTACTCTTGAATAGTACGATCCGAGGAGAAATACCCCATATTGGCGATATTTAATAAGGTGCGGCGCGTCCATTCTTCGGGTTCTTTATACAGCTCGTCGACTTTATCCTGCGTATCGACATAACTGCGGTAATCCGCCAAGACCTGATAGTGATCGCCGAAATTAACCAGCGTATCGAACAGATTGGTGTAACGTTTCGGCTCATTCGGACTGAAAGTGCCGGTGGCTATTTGGGTTAATACCTGATGCAACTCGGCATCTTGTTCATAATAGGTTCGCGGGTTGTAGCCGTCGCGGCGCAATTGTTCAACTTCCGGCGTGGTATTGCCGAAGATGAAAATATTCTCCTCGCCGACGTGCTCGAGCATTTCGACATTGGCACCATCGAGCGTACCAATGGTCAGCGCGCCATTCAGGGCAAACTTCATATTGCTGGTGCCTGACGCTTCGGTGCCCGCCAGTGAGATCTGCTCTGACAAATCGGCTGCCGGAATGATCATCTGCGCCAGACTGACGCTGTAGTTGGGGATGAACACCACTTTGAGTTTGTCGCGAACGCGTGGATCATCGTTGATCACCGTCGCCACGTCGTTGATCAGCCGAATGATCTGCTTGGCCGCGTAGTAAGCCGACGCCGCTTTACCGGCAAAAATCACCGTACGCGGCACCCAGCCTGCATCGGGATTTTCAATGATGCGGTTATAACGGGTGATCACATGCAGCACATTCATTAATTGACGTTTGTACTCGTGAATACGTTTGATCTGCACGTCGAACAGGCTTTTCGGATCCACCACCACATCGAGTTTTTGCGCGATATACAGCGCCAGCCGTTTTTTATTTTCCAGTTTCGCCTTACGCAGCGCCTCAAGGAAACTCGGGTAGTCGATGTTTTGTTTGAGCTCATCGAGCTGGCTGAGATCGGTACGCCAGTTATGCCCAATGGCCTCATCCAACACTTTAGACAGCGGCTTATTCGCCAGCCCCAGCCAGCGACGCGGCGTGACGCCGTTGGTTTTATTACAGAAACGGTCAGTATAGATTTTGGCAAAGTCAGCGAACAGCGACTGCACCATCAGTTCAGAATGCAGTGCCGACACGCCGTTGACTTTATGGCTGGCAATCACCGCCAGCCACGCCATGCGCACTCGGCGGCCATTGCCCTCATCAATAATCGACACGCGAGAAAGAATGTCGCTGTCGCCCGGCACCTTCACGGCAACCTCTTTGAGGAAGTGGTCATTAATCTGGAAGATGATTTCCAAATGACGCGGCAGGATTTTGCCAATCATATCCACCGGCCAGGTTTCCAGCGCTTCACTCATCAAGGTATGGTTGGTGTAAGAGAAGACTTTGGTCACCGTTTCCCACGCGCTTTCCCACGTAAATTTGTGCTCATCAATCAGCAAACGCATTAACTCGGGGATCGATAGAACCGGGTGGGTGTCATTGAGATGAATGGCGATTTTGTCGGCCAAATTCTCATAAGTATGATGGGTAACATAATGGCGATTCAGGATGTCTTGCACCGTGGCCGACACCAGAAAATACTCCTGTCTCAGACGTAATTCGCGGCCTGAATAGGTCGAATCATCGGGATAAAGCACCCGCGACACGTTCTCGGAATGGTTTTTATCTTCCACCGCCGCAAAGTAATCGCCCTGATTAAACTTGCCGAGGTTGATTTCATTACTGGCCTGCGCGCCCCATAACCGCAGCGTGTTGGTGGCGTCGGTGTCAAAACCGGGGATCACTTGATCATAGGCCAGCGCGATGACCTCTTCGGTTTCCAGCCAGCGGGTTTTCGCCCCTTCATGCTGTAAACGCCCGCCAAAGCGCACTTTGTAACGGGTGCTGTGGCGCTGGAATTCCCACGGATTACCGTATTCCAGCCAGTAATCCGGTGACTCCATCTGCTGCCCATTAATAATATTTTGCGCAAACATGCCGTATTCATAACGAATGCCGTAACCGCGTCCCGGCAGCGCCAGCGTCGCTAACGAATCAAGGAAACAAGCTGCCAGACGCCCTAGCCCGCCGTTGCCCAGACCCGGGTCATTCTCCTCACCAATCAGCTCTTCGAGGTCGAAACCCATCTCATCCAGCGCCTGTTTGATGTCATCGTAGATGCCCATCGACAGCAGCGCATTTGACAAGGTGCGACCAATCAGAAACTCCATCGACAAATAATAGACCTGACGTACGTCCTGCGAGGTCTGCGCACGATTAGATCGCAACCAGCGTTCGACCATGCGGTCACGCACGGCAAACAGCGTGGCGTTCAGCCAGTCATGCTGCGTGGCAATGGAAGGATCTTTGCCGATGATAAACATCAGCTTGTAAGCAATAGAATGTTTCAGCGCTTCAACACTGACGGTAGGCGACGTGTAGTTAAACGGAGAAGTCATAGCGTTTCGTTCCCAATCAAGAAATGTCGTTTCGCAATCATCATGACAGCAAGCGTTGATAAAGTGACAGGTAGGCCTGAGCCGCCACCTGCCAGCCAAAGTCGATTCCCATGGCATGACGCTGCACGTGTCGCCAGTGTTTTGGTCGGCTCCACAGAACGAAGGCCCGGCGAATCGCATTGCCTAATGAGGTGGCATTGGCTTCTTCAAAAACAAAACCGCTGGCGGTGCCGTCAGCCAGATTCTCCAGCGCGCAGTCCACCACGGTATCCGCCAGCCCGCCTGTGCGACGCACCAGCGGCAGCGTGCCATATTTCAGACCATAAAGTTGCGTCAGGCCGCAAGGCTCAAAGCGGCTCGGCACCATGATGACGTCCGCACCGCCGATAATGCGATGTGAGAACGCTTCGTGATAACCCAATTGCACGCCCACTTGCCCCGGATTGTCCGCCGCTGCCGCCAGAAATGCCTGCTGTAATACCGCATCACCGGCCCCGAGCAGCGCCAGTTGACCGCCGCGCTCCAGCAAATCGGGCAACGCTTCCAGCACCAAATCCAACCCTTTCTGGCTGGTCAAACGGCTAACGACAGCAAACACCAACCGCGAGTCGTCAACGTCCAACCCCATCGCCCGTTGCAGGTAGGCTTTGTTGATCGCTTTGGAGCGCAGATCGTCGGCGTCGTAGCGTGCCGACAGCAGCACGTCGTCGCGCGGCTGCCAGATAGCCTCATCCACGCCATTCAAAATACCGGTCAGACGCCCTTCGCGATCGCGCTCCAGCAGCAATGATTCCATGCCATAGCCAAACTCTGGCCGCGTGATCTCTTTGGCATAGGTCGGGCTAACGGTCGTGATGTGGTCAGAGTAAAACAGTCCGGCTTTGAGGTAGGAGATCTGGCCGTAAAACTCCAGCCCGTGCATCTGGAAGAACTCAGGCGGGATTTGCAAAGTCTGCAAATGATGCGCCTCAAACAGGCCCTGAAACGCCAGATTGTGTACGGTGAAAATGGTTTTGACCGGCAGATTGCGGGCGCGAACATAGGCTGCGGTCAGCCCCGCGTGCCAGTCATGAGATTGAAGAATGTCCGGCTTCCATGAGCCGTCAAATCCGGCGGCCAGTTCCGCCGCCATCCAGCTCATCAGAGCGAAGCGCAGATGGTTATCGGGATAGGCATAAAGTGATTGGTCGTGGTAAGGGCTGCCGGGACGCTCATACAAATCGGGAACATCAATGATGTAAATTCCCACCCCCAGATAAACGCCATAACGCAGCGTGACCGGTCCGGCGAAGGTGTCTAACTGGCCCACAATCTGCGTTTCCCCAATGCCACGTTTAATGTCGGGGAACGCTGGGATCAGTACGCGTACGTCAGTCCCCCCCGCTATTTGAGCGGCGGGAAGCGCACCCGCGACGTCTGCCAGTCCTCCGGTTTTCAACAGGGGGAACAGCTCTGAACAAACATGTAAAACCTGCATTCGCGCTCCTGAATGATTACCGCCATCACGGGATAAGCACCGTAATGGCGAGCAAATAGTATCGGGGCAGACATCGATACTCCCCATCGACCGTCCCGGACCCACATCTCTCTTAAATCGATACCCCAGTCATTAAAGCTTGGCTAACATCGCTCGGGTGACTAACACCACGCCGCCTTCCGAGCGATAAAAACGTTTGCTGTCTTCGTCGGCGTTTTCGCCGATCACCATGCCTTCAGGAATATGACAGGCGCGGTCAATAACGCATTTCCGTAAGCGGCACGAGCGGCCCACGTTGACGTCCGGCAACAAAATGGTCGAATCAATATTGCAAAACGAGTTCACCCTTACGCGCGGGAATAACACCGCGTTAAACACCACCGAGCCGGACACGATACAGCCGCCCGCCACCAGTGAATTCATGGTCATGCCGTGGCTGCCCGAGCGGTCCTGCACAAATTTGGCCGGCGGCAGCGGTTCCATATGAGTACGAATGGGCCACGAGCGGTCATACATATCCAGTTCTGGCGTGACTGACGCCAGGTCCAGATTGGCTTTCCAGTAGGCATCCAGCGTCCCGACATCACGCCAGTACGGCGGCAGTTCGGCGTTTTGCGTCACGCAAGACAGGCTGAAAGGATGCGCGCGGGCCACGCCCTGACGGGTAATTTTCGGGATCAAGTCTTTGCCAAAATCATGGCTGGACTCTTCGCTCGCCATGTCTTCTTCCAGCAAGCGGAATAAGTAGTCGGCATTAAAAATGTAGACGCCCATACTCGCCAGCGCCATGTCTGGCTGGCCCGGAATCGACGGCGGGTTTTGCGGTTTTTCGAGGAAACTTTTGATCTGATAGTCTTCGCTGACGTCCATCACACCAAATTCACTGGCTTCTGCTAAGGGTACGGCGAGGCAGGCGACGGTACATTCACCGCCTTTCTCCACGTGGTCCACCAGCATGCGCGAATAATCCATTTTGTAGATGTGATCGCCGGCGAGGATCACCACGTATTCGGCTTCGTAGCGGCGAATAATATCCAGATTCTGATACACCGCATCGGCGGTGCCTTTGTACCAATGCTCGGTGCTGTGGCGCTGCTGGGCAGGCAGTAAATCCACAAACTCATTCATCTCTTCGTTGAGGAAAGACCAGCCGCGCTGAATATGCTGCACTAAGGTATGTGACTGATATTGGGTGATAACGCCGATGCGACGAATGCCGGAATTCAGGCAATTGGACAGGGCAAAGTCGATGATGCGAAATTTGCCGCCAAAGTGAACGGCAGGTTTGGCGCGAGTTGCGGTTAAATCTTTCAGACGTGAACCGCGCCCGCCCGCCAAAATCAGCGCAACGGTCTTAAGCGGTAGCTGTCTTGCCAGCATGACCGGATCTCTATTTTCTGTTTTATTCATGATGAACTCCTTGCATCACTTTGCTGACATTGCGGTGCGCTGACGGTTTACTTATTAGCGGATCACTTACCGATCACTTTCCAGCACACTGAGGGTTTTCGCTGCTGCACAACACA
>Ga0209847_1001015_pt1 | contig 10552 bp, 11 predicted proteins | sample OrgsoiDNA_201060_FD_185808 | JGI IMG/M metagenome (GOLD analysis project Ga0209847, IMG submission 185808) | Permafrost soil microbial communities from the Arctic, to analyse light accelerated degradation of dissolved organic matter (DOM) -... | ecosystem: Environmental > Terrestrial > Soil >... | reverse complement strand
CGACGTGCGACTGCGCAAGTCGCGTAGTGCAAGGAGGGTTAACCCAGTGGCTAAGTCCAACAGGGCTATATCAGGCTGCTGGTCGGCGAGCGAAGCCGCGAACTCACCTAAATCATTTGACCACGTAGCCAGCTCGAAGGCCGGAAATCTTCCGAATACGGAACACAGCCCTTCCGACACCAAAGGGATGTGGCTGAAGAGTGCCACCCGTGTTCTGCTGCCGTTGTCCATTTTGTACTCCCGCACGTGCCGGCTTCTGCATTGCTAGCTGGGAACCAAACCGTTCCTTAGTACTCCTATCTACCGTTTTCGCCGGATTCTCTAACAAACTGCGGAAAAGGGCTTAGGTGGCCTGAAATCGGCAGTGGCGTCGCGAAAACAGAATCCGCTGCAACAGTGGAAATGTAGGTCCTGCACCGGTGGCACGTCCCGTCTGTCGCCAGAACGTCGCCTGGGCAGCGAAGTTTGACGGGCTGCATGCAGGCTGCCAAACGCGCCCTTACGCCGACTTCAATAATGGAGCAACCTCCGCGGACTGAAAACGACAATGACCCACGCATCCCTTAAAGTGGCAGGTGAGGCATATGATCTTAGCCCTTTTCCGGCCGCGTTGTGCACCGGGCAGAACCTTCAAGACAGGCGGATCTAAGGCACCAGCCGCCGATCTTGGCGCGCCGGGAATTCCGGTATTGAATCCCATCTTTAGTGGAACCTCACGCATGTTGAAATGCTCAATTGCGCAGTCTGCAAGCAGCCCAGGCCGCGAACCGACTGCGCCCGTGAACGCTCCCCGCTCATGGCCAAACAGCTCACTTTTGATGAGAGTGGGGGCTAGAGATCCACAATCGACCGGGACGAATTCGCCCGCTGGCATGGCAGCATAAATTGCTCTAGCCACCAATTCCTTGCCGGTCCCGCTTTCCCCTTGAATCAAAACAGAGACACGGGAGCTTCCTACCTTCCGAATCATCTCCCGCAGGCTGACCATGGGCTCCGATGTTCCGGTGAGCAGGTTATCGTTCCTTGATTCAGTGCCGGTTGTCATTTTTCAATAACCTAGTGTTAGCAGCACGTGCTGTTTCTCACAATTCTTTGAAGGTCCCGAGGCTCATCTGGAACGGATCAACTATCGCGATCCCCGGCCAACCCGAGTTCATCCAACGCGCTCCGGCGTCTCAACACGAACGAAAAGGAGAGCGCTCGGAGCTGAGAGGGGCCGCCCATAAACACGTGAGAGGAATACGCTCGCCGGGGCACTTCGAATATCATGTCAAGAAATGGGTCAAGAAATGTCCGGGCCATCGCTCAGGGCAGTGTCCGGTTGCCGCTCGTACGGCTGGGTTCTTGCGAGGGACGGTATATTCGTTGTGCGAAAAGGAGGGAAGAGTCGATGGCGTCACTTCAGACTGCATGTCCAGCGGCCTCGGACGAAGCCGCTGAGGCGTTCGTAAGGAGGGCCCTATCGCCGGATCGGGCGACATTCTTCGGAAGGCACATCGCGTGTTGTCCGAAGTGCGCCGAGGAAGTGGAAAACAACCGCGCACTTGTTCTGGCCATTTGTGATGCGCTGCACGCGATTAGGCTAATCAGCGCACAGAGTCTGACTCGATCCGTTTTTGCTTAACCCTCGAAGGGTGAAGTCCGGCACTTCGTAAGGTAACGTTCTTTCTAATTTATTTCTTTCAGAAATTATTTCTTTCTTATACCCAGGCGTTATAATTGAGCTTCCGGCCATCCTGCCTAACGAACGGATAGCGGGAGCGTCTCAATATTGTGGACGACTAGGAAAGCCCCGTACCTGGTCGTGTCTTGCCAGGGAGGCTGGAGAAACGTGCCGACACCTCAGCAGAAGCCACCAACTAAGGCAGCAGCGGTGCGGCGTGGATACCAAGACATCGCATTCCAGGTTCTCGCCGCGTTGTCAGCGCGCGACCGCGAGGTTCTGATACGCTTCTACCTGCACGGCCAAGCAGCGGAGCGGATACAAGCGGACCTGGGCGTCACCGAGACGGAGTTCCGGCGGATCAAGTCAGAAGCGAAGGCCAGTTTCGCAGCGCGTCCCCAGCAGCGGATCGAGCCTCGGACGGTGACTCGCAACCGGTCCGCGAAGCTCGCCTGAGGCCGCGACCCGGCCCCGGTGGCTGCTGGAACCGGCTGGGTTCACCTCAAGAAAACCGCCTATATATCTTTGTTGCGCTCCGTACACTCTAATGGGTTGATGGATTCTGCACTTGGCTTATCAGCTTGGCCGCAGGGGACGGCACCACACGGGTCAGCGAGCGTGAACAACCCGCCGACCGCCGTGGTAAACGCACGGGTTGGCCGCGTCCATGGCGACATGGACTTGAACGACGTGCTGCCGATCATTCCTCACCAAGCGGCGGGGTGGACTGCTGCGGTTGTTTGCTGGCCGTCGAGAGAACCGGGGCGGGGAACGCGCGTAGTGGGGTACGAAAGATAGGGCGAATTGGTTCAATCGGGTACGAAAACGCCCTTGCCTTTCGCGGCCAAACCTGCGAAACTTCCGGCTGATCCCGACGCATTGCCCACCGGTTTACTAACGGCAACCTTGAGTTCTCGCGAGCTTGCACCGATCAATAAGAGAGTATGCCCGATCCCATCGAAATGCCGCCGCCTTGTCCGGCTGACGCCGTGGAAACCGCCGAGGCGTTCGTGATGAAACGGATGGACCCGAGCGAGGCGTCGGTCTACGAGGAACACCTCGCCCGCTGCCAGGCTTGTACGAAGATGGTCGAAATGACTCAGGCGTTCGTACAGGGGATGCGGGACGCGGGCCGTCAGCTCGCGGACGACGACGAGAAAGCGAAGTAGGTTCCCCCTTTGCTTCCTACCGGTTGCGGGTGGTCGCACGAGCTTTTGGCTAGGGCTTCATCGCCGCCCCTAGACCTGTTTGAAACCAGCACAGTCATTGTTCTGGCAACAGTGCGCGAGGGCGAAGAACCCGAGATTCTTACACAGTACTTTTGACTGTATAGGCAGTACTGTGTCACGTGGTGATAGGCATAGTGTTCGTCAAATGAGATTTTATAACCTTATTCTCATAAAATGACGCTCCGAGTGGAATCCAGAGTGATTGGGCCTTCCGATTGCACAGTAATTAGGGTCGGTTAGGGTTTTCGTGTTGGCAGCAAACTGGAATACCTGACGGTGACCTGGAATTAATTCAATGTGAAATGTCGGATGCTGTTCACATAGCAGGCGGCCCAGCCCCCTTCGGCCACGCCCGCTTCTTAGAACCACAATGGGCACGGGAAAGCTTGCCCCCCAAACATGACAATCGCCCAAACTTCCGTCTCAACCTGGTCCGCTCTGGTGGAGCAGATTGAGGCTGGAAGTGAGTTGGCAGTTGAAAAGCTGTATCAGTCTCTGCGAACTATTCGCTTCTACTTTCGCCGCCAGCTTGGGCCGGATCGTGCGGACGACGCCTACCATAGCCTCATAATCGATCTTGTTGGTGCCATCAAGAAGGGTAAGCTCCGAGAGCCTGAGACCCTTCCTGCTTATGCCAGGGCGATTGCCAGAGGGAAGTCTTGCCGCTACATCTCAGAGGCCATCCGAGAGCGACGAACCGTAGACGTGAAACGCGCCGTCTGGCTGACCTGTGACTCATCGGAAAGTCCCGAACAGATTGTTCTTCGTTCTGAGAGACAGGCCATCGCAGAACGGGTGCTTAAGGCTCTGCCACCCCGTATGCGGGAAACTCTCATCCGGTTCTATCTGGAGGGCGAATCGGAGGACGAGATCCGGGCGGCGATGGGAATGAGCCATAACCAGTTTCGCCTGATAAAATCACGTGCGAAATTGAGGTACGTGGAGCTTGTGCAGCAGTTGCGGATTCCGACGATGTGAATGGACCGTTCCGACGCGATGTGAATAAAGTCGGAGCGTAGCGACGCTGGTATTTGCATGATGCCTGAGATTATTCACATCGTCAACATTTTTCGGTGGCGAGCGGGGATGGGGGTGTGGGGCAAGGGGACGGCGTTTGAGTCCCCTTGCCCCACTCAGCACTGCAGTGACCCCGTTCAGGATGGCAGTTCCTCCGGTTTCCGTCCGCGTTTCTTACGCATGGATTCCCCGGTGAGTTCGATGCGAAAGGCATTGTGGACCAAGCGGTCGAGAATGCTGTCGGCCACGGAGGGATCGCCGATCTGTTCGTGCCAGTGAGCGACCGGCAACTGCGAAGTGAGGATGATGGATCGGCGCTGGTAGCGATCGTCGCAGATCTCGAGAAAGTCCCGGCGTTCGCTGTCTTTCAGCGGCGCCATTGCGAAGTCGTCGAGCACGAGCACATCGACGCGGGACCACTTCAGCAGTACCCGTCCGATGCTGCCGTCCACGTGTGCGACGTCGAGCTCGCGGAACAGCTCCGCGGTTCTTTTGTGCATCACTGAAAAGCCGTCGCGGCAAGCCTTCTGCGCCAACGCGCATGCCAACCAACTCTTACCGATGCCCGTAGGCCCGATGAGCAAAATGTTCTGGTTCTGCCGCACCCATTCGCTCGCCGATAGCGTGCGCAAGAGTTTGCGGTCTAGTCCGCGCGGGTGCTGGTAATCGATGTCTTCGATGACGCCGCGCTCCTTAAGCCTGGCTGACTGGAGACGCCTGGCAAGAGAGCGATTTTCTTTCCAGAGCCATTGTTGATCGACGAGCATCGCGAAGCGCTCCTCGAAGCCGAGTCGAGAGGCATCGGCGGTCTCGATCTGCGCGCGGAAGGCATCCGCCATTCCGTGCAGTTTCATGACGTGTAGCTTTTCAATCGTAGGCTGATTCAACATGTCGATTCCTTTTTGAAGCAAGTTGTGGTTACTGCAGCAACGTCGTGGGCGGATCGTAGTAGCCGGCGCCGCGCACATTCTCATGCCGCGGGCCAGGCTTGCCGGATTCCAACTCGAGCGTCGTTTGCCGGTCGAGTGAGCGCTTCAGAATGGAGCGCAAACTGGAATAGGAGCAGGCCTGCAACTGGAGCGCGCGCTGGCTGGCAGCTTCGAGCCGCTCCTGGGAGTAAGTCTTCGCCAGGCGCAGGATTCCCAGACAGGCTCGATATCCCATCTCCGGATGAGGTTTGCTGGCGAGGATGGTGCGAATCACTTCAGCGGTTGCCGTTCCGACGGTTTCGCCCCAGTGGATCAGCCGCGACGGCGTCCACTCCAAATGTGCTTGATGACTCTTGGGCATGTGCTCGTGAACGGTTGTATGCCGATAAGACGCCGAGCTGCGCGCATGGGACGCGACGCGCTTGCCATCCTGGAAAAGCTCGACGGTGGTTGCAGTGTAGCGGGCCTCGAGTTGTTGACCGGCAAGCTGATAAGGAACGCTGTAGTAGTGCCGGTCGATCTCGATGTGGTAGTCGATATTGGCCCGGACCGTTTTCCATTCCGCCATCACGTAGCGTTCGGCCGGCAAAGGTTGAAGGGCGGGACGGTCGACCTGGGCGAATAGTGAGGCCCGCGTGCCATCGCGTTTGCGGAAACGCCGGTTGTTCAGGCTTTCGAGCAGTTCTTCGATAGCCTCATTTAGGTCGGCTATGGCGAAGAACTTCCGATGCCGGAGCGCGGCCAATATCCAACGTTCCACAATGCCGACGGCGTTTTCGACCTTGGCTTTATCGCGCGGTTTGTAGGGCCGGGCGGGCAGGACCGCAATGCTGTAGTACTGAGCCATCTCGTGATAGGTGCGGTTGAGATCCGGCTCATAGCGGCATGCCCGCGTGACTCCGGTACGCGGGTTGTCCGGCACGAGCAGTTTGGTGACGCCCTGGAAAAACTCAAAGGCGCGCACATGGCAGTCGATCCAATTCGCCAGATCCTGGCTGGGCGCCGCTCGTGCAAAGGTGTAGGCGCTGGCGCCGAGCACGGCGACGAAGATCGAGGCCGGCGTGACGACGCCGCTCTCGCGGTCATAGATCGGGACGGTGTCACCGGCCCAGTCGACAAACGTCTTCTCCCCAGGATTGTGATTTTGCCGCAGCACCACATCCCGGCTGCGGTTCCACCGCTGATAAAGTTCGCAGAAGCGGCTGTAGCCGTAGCCGTCCGGATGAGTTTCGCGGTATTCCTCCCAGAGGAGTTGCAGCGTCAGGTGTTTATGAGTTAGAAGCTGGGTATGCAACTGGGCGAAATCCAAACCCGGCCGCGGCTCCGACGGCGTACACAGTGGCCGTGCAGGAAATAGAAGTTCATTCAGCCGCCGGTCGTCGAAATCGTCCGGCAAGGGCCAAGTCACCTTGGCCGCCGCGGCCTTTTCCAGATACCGGTGAACGGTCGCCTGACCGATCGAGCAACTGCGGGCGATCTGGTCCTGTTGCAGGCCCAGACCAAAACGTAATCGTAGGACTTCCTTGATTTTGCGCATAGACAACCTTTTCTGGGGCAATCAGCTCCCTCCACCTACCAGTGGAAGTGACCAGCTACCCCGCTGTTGTCCAGCGCCACCTTGCTCTTGATGAAGTTCTTTTCAGAAAATCATTCCGGGGATGCGGATAACCATTCCGGCCGGCTCGGGTTCTTCATCCATTTCAGCCCGGAATCGTTATTCACATCGCGTCGGAATCCTTATTCACATCACTCCGGAACGATTATTCACATGCCCCGGAATCCGCAGCAGTCGATGAATAGGGCCGCGCCGCAGACCGCTAGGTTCCCTCTTTGCTCCTCCCCGGTTCCGGTTGGCCAGTAGACACCTCCGACCGAGGCGGTACGAAAATAGACCTTGCATCTGCTACTTTTTGGTTACAAGCTAAAGCCGGGTTACGTGAGGTCTGGCACAGTGGCTACAGTTGGCCAGCAGGGCCTTCACTACCGGGCCGGAGTGCTATGCAAGACGTAGGCGAAGGAATCGTCGAGCAGATCCTTGTGGGGCTCCCGGAACGAGACCGTCAAGCGCTGGTTCGCTTCTACGTGCATGGTGAACCGGCAGACGTGGTTTGCCGGGAAACGGGCTTGAGCGAAGCGGAGTTCCAGCAAATCAGAACGCGGGCCAAAGACCGCTTTCTTGCACTTGCGCGGGAAGGGGCGAGGTCGTAGCCGCCCAGGCACCCTGCCAAGGACGCGCGTGGGCGGGGTCCGGACCGTTTCGCGACTATAGTCATAGTATACTAAGCGCCTCTGCAAGCGCCCGCCGGTCTCGGAACTCGCTGGTAAGAAGCGGGAAGGCGACGCGGGCGGCCCGGTAGCGGTATAGGGGCCAGCTCCCAGGTGCGGTGCCGGGGGGTGCCTTGGCCTGGCACACCGTCGGTCCCGTCGCCGGTGGGGGAAGGCACCGCCGTTAAAACCCGACCGGACCTGTGTACGCGGGGCACTTGGGACGCTAGGATCGCTCGGTTGAACCCGCCCCATGGTTTGGTACCTCCCGGCTTTCTCCAGACGATTTTAGGTCGATTTCGGGCCGTTCTTATCGGGCAAAGTCGGAAACGGTGAGCACCGTGGAACCCTGCCCGGTTCTGCGGCCCTCGTGTCGGTTGTTGAGCACGCCGCTTTCCCGGAGCTGGGGTGGAAACGGTCGAGTCAATCGAGTCAGAACACAAGACAAAGGACTTAGCACCGAGGCGGCAACCGAGGCACGGGCGAGGCGGTTCCGGGTGACTCGGTCGCCTCGGTGGTGACTCGCCCAGTGACTCTGTAGGTAAGTTGTTGTCTTTGTTTGTTGACTCGATTGCTTCGGCACTATAGCCCCTACCTCGGAACGCTCCCTGCACGGGTGCCGGGCCACCAGTCTTGACCAGCTTGCCGTCAGGCGCGTCAAAAACCAGGCCCAGCCGCCGACACTCCCGCATCCACGCGGCGAACGACGAACCGGAGCGGAGGGCCGGTTTCACCAGCGTCGCGGCCTCCCGGTAGCCTCCCGCACCACACGGGAATGGCAGGACACGGGCTCGCAACAGGAGGAACCTGCTCGACCATACATCTGACGCTTCAGCAGCTTGAGGCGGTGGACCTGACCTTCGACCTGTCCGTTGCTCCACGATTGCTCAAGACCCGCGACAACCGCGGCGTGATCACGTCGTATTCCCATTGCAAAGCCTTGGAACTCCGGGACACCGGAGGTCTCAGCGGATTCTAACCAGACATCCAGATCGCCTGCTTTGCGATTCTTCACCATGTCCCGAAATCTTTGTGCCAGATTCTCGGCCGTGGTGATCTCGGGATGATCGTTGGTGACTGATTGCACCCACTGCTGTTCCTTCTCTTTACGGTCTCCGGCTGGCTTGCAAAGCCAGAAGGCAACCAATCGCAGGCCCGGCAACTTGTGAAGGTGCAGTTTTGGTTTCGGTCCCTGCGATCGCCAGGGTTGCAGGAATTCCTTGACGCGGCTGAGTTGCCCGGTGTAGCCCTTTTGCTGCAATTCCCGCCAGAGCCGCGACGCGTTGTGGCAACCCTCTGCCCATCTCTTTTCCAGATATTCCCTATGAGGTTCCAAAGCGGTGCGCCGTCGCCTTGGCGCCTGCTCGGGAAAATCCGTGGCCTGAAGAAAACGCCGAACCGTTTTTCGCGTCAGGCCGAACTCCCGCGCGATGGCGCGCTGCGTCAGACCGCGCTGATCGGCGGCTCTGACCGCTTCGTAGCGGGCCTTTCTTCGTTCCCGCCGTTGTTGGCTCTGTTGTTGGTGCCGGTTCAACTTGGGAGGTTCAGAGGCAGACACTGTCACGGGCGCTTCACTGGGAGTGCCGGCGCCGTCGGTCGAGGATAAATCTTTCGAAAGCGCAGCTTCGGATATTTGGCTGCGGCGCAACGCAACTGCCAGACGTTCGAGCAATCGTTGCATTGCCTGGGTGAGGTTGCAAAGAAGATGGAAGCGATCGGCAACTTGTAATGCTTGCGGGGCACCTTTGCGCGCACCATCAGCATAGGCGCCGGCACGATCTCGACTGATGATTTCAACACCCGGGTGGGCCTCCAGCCATTTCTCCAGTGTTCCCGACTCTCGATCTGGCAGAAGATCAATCGGCTGGTGGCGCTCCAAATCCACCAGAATGGTTCCGTAGCGTTGGCCCTTGCGCCACGCCCAGTCATCTACCCCCAGTGCTTTAACCGGAGGGAACGACACGGGACACCCACCCCGTTTCACTGCACGCAGAATCGTATCAGGACTCGAATCGATGCCAAGTTGCGAGGCGAGGCGGAATCCGCCTTGGCCCCCGAGAGCGTAGCCGACGCGCTTCAATAGCTCACGATGGCGATTGGTCTGGCGTCCGTACGCAACAGTAAGGCTGGGGAATCTCTCCGTGAAGATCTTGCGACGACAATCCTGTGATCGGCAGTAGAAGCGCCGCGCGTTCAACTCAATTCGAACGCGGGCACCCTGCCACGATAGGTCGAGGAGTGTCCGGCCATACTGGCTGTGAACGTGACAAGAACTGGAGCCACAAACCGGGCATGTTGCGGTTTCCCCGGTCGCGCCGGCAACGAGGACAACTACGCCTTCTGCAAGTTGAACACGTTCCACGCTGACACGAGCGGGATCCGGAAGAAGTACAGGCAAGGGGCCGGGGGAGGCAGCCATTTGCCTTTTGAGCGTAGAACATTTCGTACCGAACCTGTTTTATGCAGAAGCGGGCTCCACCAAAATTGCGGAAGAGCCTCAAAAGAGCAGCGATTTCGCCGGTTTTGACGCCGGATAATGGGCCGATTTCGGTCACGGACACACTACCCCCCAACCGGCACGGCTGGGCCCTGCCAGTTCATGATCGAGTTTAGGGGACGAGATCGCTTCAGCTCATCACCCCACCCTCCGCGCCATTAACAGGAGCATGAGATCTGGAAGTCCGGCGGCGTTTGGTGTCCTGTTGGATCGATCGACGACGACGCAAAGTCCACCGGCGCGACCAGGGATGCCCGCTAAAAGGTAAGGCCACATTGGGCCGGGTGAGGCGGGCAGTGCCGAGGGACTGGAACCGGTGAAACGACCTGTGTATCGCGATCCGCATGAGGAGCACGGCGCCGGACGAGCATTCCGTCCGGGGGAAACTGGGCAGTCGGCGCAAGGTCGATAGTAGCGCTGGCGCCAGTTTCAGCCAAGGGGAATTTAGAATCTCGTATAGAGTGCGTACTGCGTCCTGGCCGATGGCTGGTTTTTCTTTGACTGCAAAACCGCCGAAAATGCTGTCGTTTTATCTCGGCGTCAACAGGCATTCGGAGGTTGTCCCGAAATTCCTCCCACCTGGTCGCCAGGTGCATGCCAAACAATGGCCAGACTGGGGTGCCAAAGCGATCGGGCAGCTCCGCGTGACGCATCGGGGTCCTGCTTCGATCACAACCCCGCAACCGACCAGCCTCTACCGATGTGCCGTTTGCGGTCACGAGAATCGTTGGACCAACCCGTTCGACGGGGCTTACGCGCCGTAGACGGAACGCCCGGTATAAACGCCGGTCGGCAAAGCGTCAAAATGTCTACGGGAACGCCTTCGGGGCCATTACAAGCGCGGTGCGCTGGCCGATCCACATAGTCGATTCCAAGAATGCTGGCGGTTAGCTGCCTAAGAGTTTCTGTCCTAATGGGTCTATGAATGTTTGTTTAATTGGGCGGCGTGCGC
>Ga0209847_1001012_pt1 | contig 10556 bp, 15 predicted proteins | sample OrgsoiDNA_201060_FD_185808 | JGI IMG/M metagenome (GOLD analysis project Ga0209847, IMG submission 185808) | Permafrost soil microbial communities from the Arctic, to analyse light accelerated degradation of dissolved organic matter (DOM) -... | ecosystem: Environmental > Terrestrial > Soil >... | reverse complement strand
AACATTTCCATGGTGATCACCTATTATTTCTCCCGCCTATTAATTAGGCAGGAGTAGTAGAACACCTGGGTCAGTTTTCAGTCGGCACAACACCTACAGCTGGGTCAGTTTTCGGTCGGCGCCAACAGCCCATGGAGCCAAACACCCTGTTTTTGGCAGATAAGCCGCTTTCGTGCATAGTCCCCCTCGTCGCCGATTTGAAGGCCCAAGACTTCGCGGCAAATGGCCGCCGCGTGCGGAAAGACGCGCAGTCTCTGCTCGCCGGCATTGCAAGCTATCCCGCGCCGATGTCTGAGCTCCGCAAGCTCAACGAGGAAGCTGACGCCGAGCGCAAGCGATACGCGCGCTGGATCGAGCTCAACCTGGCGTGGCTCAAACGACGCTACGCCGGCCATCTATTCGCAGTGATCGAGCACCGAGACGAGCGATTTCCGCACCTGCACTGGTATTGCCCCGGTTTTCTCGAAAATGGACGCTTCACGATGGGGAGGCTTCATGCGGGTCAGCACGCGGGAAAACGGGCGGTTGCCGATGCCATTGCTGCCAAGGGTGGCCCACTAGATCCGGCCGCTCGAAAATTCATCTACAACGAAGCTTACAAAGCCGCCGAGCGCGAGCTGCAAGACGACTACTACGAGCACGTTTCGAAGCCCCTCGGAATGTCCCGCGTCAGCTCCGCGCCGCGTCCGCGCGTCCCGAGGCCCGTCCATTTGGCGAATGAGAAGGCCAAGATCGCCGAGGCGGAAGCTCTCAAAGCGCGCAAGGAAGCCGACGAGCTCCGCGCCGAGCTGACCCGAGTCAATAGTTTGCTTGCCAGCCGACAGAGGGCGCAATTCGAAGCGAAACATGGGCCTGCAACTGTTGCGCAACCGTAGCGCAACAGCGCTGCAACAGCGCTCAACAGTTGCGCATGGCTGGAGAGCGAGCATCCATGCGGTTATGTTTTAAAAACTACGAACTGCTGAATAAAAACCGAAAGCATTCCGCATAAACGCACGACACCGACCTCGCCGCTCGCCGGCAACATCCCTTCCATCGTCAATAGTTGTCAGTCCGCGATTCATGACAGACGGCGCGAATCAATCGATGACGTCCACTTGCTTTTGCACAGACAAACGGCTTTGATGGTCTCGGGAGATTCACAACGCATCGCATCGACAGGAGCAATTCCATGGCCGCATTTACTCTGAAAATTGACACAAACCTTCTCAACGACAAAGCGTATTTCAAACTCACGTCCGACGCGAAGGCCATGTATCTCGCCATCGTCGCGATGTGCAACGCGGACGGCGGCGGCGTCTCGCTCGAAGACTTGGAGCACATGCTGCGCGCCAAAAATGCCGTGGCCCTTCGCTGCCTGCGCGACGCCGGCTTCATCGCTGTGGACGGGGACATGATCTATCCCCGATCCGATCTGATCCGCAAGCACACCGACACCCGGCGCATCAAAGAGTGGCGCGAAGAGAAGCGTCAGCAGCCCGCCGCCTCCTCCACCGCACCAAACACTCTCCAAAACCAGCCCGCCCTTCAGCCCGCTCCACGCCCAGCTCAACACCCGCAGCAAAACCAGCCCGCCCCGATCCTGCGCGCGGTTCCAACACCGTTGCCAGAGAAGCCGGAGCCCGCCCCGGTGGTCTACACGAGCCCGTCCGCAGCGAGCGAGGCCGAATTCGACGGATGGGACGAGCCAGAAGAGTCCAATTCTATGGCCCATGATGGTTTCGCCCTGGCGGAGCCACAAGAGCAGCCGCAAGAGCAGCCGCAGGATCTTGGGATGGAGCTGGTCAGCTTCCTCGATCAGCAAGCCGCCCGATCCGAAGCATCGGAATGGCAGCTCGTCGATCCATGCGCGCCCCCATCCAATGCGTTGACCGTGGCGTGCCCGCTCGCATTCAAACCGGTTGTGCCCGGAAAGGATCTGACGAAGACGCAGATGAACCAAGCCAAGCATATTGAATCGTTCTACAAATTCGTCGAAGAGGGCGTGGCGCCAGAGATGGCGGCGGAATACGTTCAGAAACGGATGGACAAGTCTTGGGATCCGTTCGGAGTCGGGCAGTGGAGCCGTCTCGACCGCACCGCGAAGCAATTTAGCTGGAGCCGTCTGGATTGTCTGATCACTCTCTGCGAGCGCGGCTGGATGAACGTCGAGCCAAAATTCCTCGAAGGCCTCGCCAAGCCGACAGGCCTTTATACCAAGCCCGCCGTCGGTGGCGTGCCGGATGGATATGTCAAAGACGGGTTCGGCAAGCTCAAAAAACGCAGCGCTGGCGTGGCCCTTTGATCACCGGGAGAAATGCGGCGAAAGGGATGGACATTTGGGGCGGGCTGGTTTTGAGTCAACTTAGAAAAACAAAAAAAGGGCGCGAAAATGAAAAAAACAATGGGATTCAATCAAGCCGGATGGCGGATGCTGGCTTACGACACGCTGATCGGCGAGGGTGAAAAGATGATCGGTAAAGAGTCTAAGATTTTTGAGCAGTCAAGCTGCGCGGCCAACAACTTCATTTGGATTCTTCGCAAAGAGCACGCGGAGAGCTCGGACGACGACATCGGCATCGACGACCGAACGGCGGCATTCAAAGAGGGCCGTTGCTGGGCGTCCGGGCTCATCTACGCGAAGCTGCTGGACTATGAGACCGAAGAGCAGGCCGCGATCCGAATGGCTTTGACGTGGGAAGGCGTGCATGACATCGAGCATTGGACCGTTGAGAAGCTCGGGCCGAAGATGTTCGCGGTGAAGCAGATGTCGCCGGGTATGATCGCCGCGCAGGAAGCCGAGGAGCTGTGGTGGCTTTTTGGCTGCGAGCCGATTCTGCAATCGCCGACCGGGCGTCTTTGAACTGAACGCGCAGCAAAGCTTCGCGAGCAACACACCGACGAGCGGAACGACCGGGGCCTTTGCGGCCCCTTTTCTTTGTGAGAGCGTGAGTTCGGGCTTAGATGGCCTGCCCACCGGGCTCACAAAGGGAGAACTCCATGGCTTTCGATCCGTATCAAGTCATCACCGACCGCATCATCGCCCAGATCGAGTCTGGCTCCCCAAAGTGGCGCATGCCATGGAAGAACGGGCTCAACATGAACCACGCCAGCGGAAACGTCTACCGCCCGCTCAACCAGATGCTCCTTGCGTCCGCCGGTTTCGAAGACAATCGATGGCTGACGCCGAACCAATGCCGCGAGATGGGCGTGGGGTTCAAAGGCGCGAAGCAGATCCAGATCCCCACGTATTTCGAGACCAAGGGTAAGAGCAAGGATTCACGCGAGGGCGAGTCCGCTCCGCTTGGCGACGACACCGCAGCAGGCGGCAACACCTACTGGCGGCTCTGGCTCCAACCTCTCTTCAATGCCGAGCAGCTCCAAGGCATGCCGCCGCTCGAAATCGAGGAGCAGGCCCTGCCCTTTTCCCCCATCGAGATCATCGACGCGATGGCGGACGCTGTCTGCGAGCGCACGGGATTGAAGATCCAGCACGGCGGCACGCAGGCCTATTACAGCCCGTCCCTTCACACCATCAAGCTTCCACGCAAAGAGCTATTCCTCTCGACGCTGGACTACTACATGACGCTGCTGCACGAGCTGGGGCACAGCACGATGGACAAGAGCATGCTGGGCAGAGACGTCAACTACATCGGCGCCGGCAGGGCCAAGGAAGAGTTGATCGCCGAATTCTCCGCCACCTACCTCGGCGCCAAGCTGCGGGCCTCGCCGAGCGAGACATCCCTCGAAAACCACGCCGCGTATATCAAGAGCTGGCTCGAATACCTCCGCAACGACAAGAAAGCCGTTTTTAACGCGACTAAAGAGGCTGAACGCATCTGCGAGCACCTTGCGACCTTCGCGCCCGACAACGTGCTTGGCGCCCCCTCAAAAGCCTCCCAATCGCCTCCGCGCGCCCTGGCGGAGACTCCGCCTGCGGCTTCGTCCGTTGCCGCGTCGCCGGTAGCATCCCCATCCGCTCAGCTCCAGCACGCTCCAAAACCCGCCCCCGAGGCCGTCAAGCCCGCCGCTCGACGCAAGTTCAAGACGCAGCCCGCGCCGTCAATGCCCCGTCCGAATTTATAACGGATAAACGGTAGGCCATTCCCCTCGACCGGCATTGACGTTCGATGCCGGCGGTAGCAATGTGAAGAGGCGTTGGGAGACGCTCACAACAAAAACAAAAGGGAGACACGACATGGCTTACAACGAACAATTCAATGCTCAGTCCCGCATGCAAGCATCTTTTCCGAGCAAGCAGCAGCTCCGCGAAGCTGACGCGCTAGCATACGCTCAGCGCCGTGGCGCCGCAGCCGGTGTCGCTGGCGTCACAACCGCCGCAGCTCTTCTTCAAGAGCGCCGCGAGTTCGAAGAGGCCGCAGCAATACGCGATGGATATCACGCTGCCCGCAAGTCCGAAGCAGCTCCCGCCATCCGAGCGCCAAAGGCCGCTTCGAAGACATGCCGCGAGCTTGCAGAGAGAATCAAGCAGCAGCCGGTTCTCAGCCATGAAGCCGTCGATGACGACTTCTCGAAAACTGGCGAGAGCATTGAGATTGACGAGACCGCTCTCAAAGACATCTTGATTCAGATGCTGGGCAAGATTCACAAGCTCGAGCGTGAGGTCAAGTCGCTCAACGAGACGAACAACGCGCAGGCCGAGCTCATCTTGAAGCTCGCTAAGAAAGCGAAAGCTGATAGCCGGGCCAGCGCCTCGACGTTCGACTCAGCCGGTTCTTAAAAAAGGAGATCGACATGTTCAATAAGCACAAAGGCAACATCGTCGTTCGCGAAGAGATTATCGAGATCGTGACCGCATGCCCATCGACGACCGATCAAATCTGCGACGCGGTTCTCGTGAAGCATGGCATCTTCATCGAAGCCGTCGAGAATGAACTCGGCTTGATGCAAGAGGATCAGACCATCGCATACGTAGAAAACCCAATCCCAAACGGCCCATGCCTTTGGATGATCTTCACGAAAGCTAAAAAGGGAGGCTTCATGACGCTCGACTTCGATCCCCAAGGATCGCCAGACGTCCCGCTCATCTGCAGAAACAAGCTTGAAGAGTGGCGCCAAGATCGCGCCGAGCAGAAGACGAAGCATCTCGCTCAGCACAAAGAATTTCTCGGAGGTCTCGACAAAGCTGAGCTTGACTACGCGATGAAGAAAAAGCTGCGCGGACCAAAGCGTCGCTGAGCATGCCATGTCTCGTCGATCAGTGTGGCAATTGAGATGGGTTTTGAGAAGAGCGGGTTTTGGCGGCTGGCTTTCGTTTCTGCTGATCGCCGCCCTCATCCGACACCGCAAATGACTGAATTTTTTACTCTATAAGAAGAAAAACGAGGAGTCGTCAATATGCAAAAAACAGAAACGCACGATCTGACACCGCGAGAGATTGAGCGGGGACTATTTCGAGCACAGGACAAGATCAATCAGCTCGTCTCAGCAGTGAACGAGATGCGACTCGAAGTCGCGGAGCTTCGCGACAAATACTCCGAAGCCCTCTGCGAGATCGCCCACGCTGACGAGCAGCTCAAAGAAATTCGCATGCAAGTCTGGGGCCAGCCGTTTTATCCATCAAAACCAGTCGATGCCGCTGACGATGACGACGCGTGGTTCGCTCAGATGAATGAAGAGCTGATCAAGTTCGAGCTGAATCGTGTGGGAGATGATCATGCGATCTCTTGAACTCATCGCCCGGATGGGCGCAAAAGGCAACAACATCAACGGCGGGGGCGGCGGAAAGGCCCACTCCGCTTTGTGCGATTCAGACGTTGCCGGAGCGCTTGCTGGAGTCCGCCACCCGCTTGGATCCCTGCTACTTCGCGCGAAATACAATCTCGAATCTGTCGATGAATTGCGAGCAGGGTGGCGGGCCATCGTCATCAAAGAAGCCGCCGCATTGAAGTGGGGAGCTCGCAATCCGATGACGATCAGACTTCTCGCTGACGCCGTTCTTCAAGAACTCGTCATGCGAAACGATGGAGACGCCGAGGGGCTAAGTCACGTCATAAGAGCTCATTTCATGCTGCTCGCGAAGTCGTCGTATCAAGAGAAGTGGCACTGCCGCTTCGAGCACTGTCTTGCGATGCTGTCGAAGATCGAGACCGACGCTGTCGATCAATACGCTCAGCACATGAAGCGCCGATGAGGAGATTGGCATGTTCAAGATTCCCGAGAAGTTCACTGCCACAATATTTTGGAGTGATTCGCCGGCCCGAGTGAAGCTCGTCTTTTACAGAATCACAAACCTGGCCACGTTCTATCTTCAAGTCGCCCCGCCGGTTTGGTGTCCGATGTATGAAGATTTCGATCTCTGCGACCCCGAGACCGTGGACTTGATCGACAACGTGATCGGCTTAGAGAATCGACGGGCACTCTTCCAAATCATTGCCGAGCTTCGATTAAACTCTCACCGCAGCTCCGCCGCTGATCAAACCAAGCATATTTGACCACTCATCTGAATATTTCACCGCACACCTTCGCGCGCTTCCATTAAAAACAGGGAGCGCTAAGGTATCCCCATGGGCCGGCGATCCGGTCTAAAACTTGGGAGAGTGACGATGGAAATGAAAGTTAGCTGCTGCGCATTCGCGGCGTTTGATGACGATGACGGCGGGCTCAATGTCTACTTCAAGAATTGGGTCTGGAACGGCCAGATCAACATTTCTCAAGGTGGGCGCGAGTATGACTTCAAAGTTGTTGGTGGCGTGATCGACTTCTCTACCCCGATTGCGGCCCGACTTGAAGATATCGGGTCGCCCAGTTTGCAAAGCGGGGAGGCGTGATGAGCACCCAATATTTCATGGGCCAAGGCGTGTTCTACCCACCACGGATGCTCAACCTCACGATCAACGGCGAGCCACGCCTACTCGAGCACATGAGCGACGAGACGCTTGCGCGGTGGCGTCCTTTGGCCGATAGAAACAAGAATTGCCATTCCTTCGCACTCCTCGAGAGCCGCACCGGAAGCTTTGATGACGAGCAGTTCATAGATAGGATTGAGATCAACCGACAAGCCTTCTGCGACGAGCTGGATCGCCGAGCCCACCGCCGCGAGATCGAAGCCGCCGCCCAGGTGCCGAGCCAAGAGCACGCCGCAGAAAACAAAGGAGGAAGGCTATGAATAAGCAAAAGGTCGTCTACTTCGACATGGTTGAAATCATTCCGGGGACCGGGAACGCAATGTTCCATATGGATTTCCACATCTATATGCGTTTCTTCGAGGATGGCGAGCGTATCGGCGTATTGAAAGTTGGTCCCGAAGAAGACCCTGCGAACCCCGGATTTTGCAGAAAGTATCCAGAGGTCGTGCAAGCTGCGGAGCTCGGGAAATGGTATGGCGACGATGAGTTGTGCGATATCGTGCGTATTCCGGTCAACGTGACCGCTGATTCCGGTCTATCGTGACCGCTGCGCATTCAATGATGTTACGCGGCTAAATTGTAGTCGGTGCGGTCACGATGGATCGATATTTTTCTCCTTTTTGCTGGTTTTGGGTCGTTGGGCGCGCAGCGAATCACCGGTCAACGTGAAGCGGTGGTTGCGCTGCATGATGCGGTCCAGGATGGCGTCGGCGATGGTGGCGTCGCCGATCCAGGCATGCCAGTGTTCGACCGGTAGCTGGCTCGTAATGATCGTGGCCTTGCTGCCAGCCCGGTCGTCAATGATCTCCAGCAGGTCCGAGCGCGTCATGCTGTCGATGGCGCCCATGCCCCAATCATCGAGTATCAACACGTCGGTCTTGGCTAGTTGGAGCAGCCACTTTCCGAAGGCCCCGCTACCGTGCCGGATGCGCAGTTCTTCCTGCAAGCGCGGCACGCGCTGGTAGATCGCCGAGTAGCCACGCCGGCAGGCGTATTGGGCCAGCGCGCAGGCCAGCCACGACTTGCCGGCACCGGTCGGACCGGTGATCAGGACGCTATGGCCGGCGTTGACCCAGTCGCCCAAGGCTAGGCTCATCACCTCGCGGCGGTCCACGCCACGGCCCGCGCGCGCGTCGATGTCCTCGATCGCCGCCTGACCGTATTTGAGGTGCGCGTTCTTCAGCAGCCGCAGCAGCTTGCGGTCGTTGCGGGCGTGCACCTCGCGATCGATCAACAGCGCCACGCGCTCCTCGAAGCTCAACGCCGCCATGCCAGGTTGTGCCAGTTGTTCCTCAAGGCCGGCCGCCAGGCCGTCCAGTTTCAGCGTACGCAGTTGCGCCAGGGTGGTGTGCATCATCATCTCGTCATTCCTCATTGGTAGTAGCCGGGTCCACGGACGTGGGCATGGTCAGGGCTGATCCACTCGGCGGCGGCGGCCGGCGCGCTCTGGTCGCGGTTGTTTTTCAGGATGTCGTTCACATGGCGGTACTGGCAGGCGCCGATCTGCAGGGCCAGCATGCAGGCCGCTTCCAGCCGTACTTTGCCGTAACGCTTGGCCAGCGACAGCAGTCCCAGGCAGGCGCGGTAGCCGTGCTCGGGATGCCTGTTCTCCGCCATCAGCCGGGTCACCGCCTCGGCGGTCGCCGGACCGATGTCCGCGCCCCAATGGACCAGGCGCGCCGGCGTCCATTCCATGTGCGCGCGGTGCGCGGCGGGCATGTGCGCCGCCGTTGTGCTGAAGCCTCCGTGGCGGCTGTTGCGGGCATGGCTGGCCACGCGCTGCCCCCGATGCATCAGTTCCACCACCGCCGTCGTGATGCGCGCCTCCAGCACCTGGCCCACCAGCGCATGCGGCACGCTGTAGCGGTGGCGCTCGACCTCGACGTGGTAGTCGATGTGCACCCTGACCGTCTTGAAGTGCGCCATCTCGTAGCGCTGCAACGGCAGCGGCAACAAGGCCGGCGCGTCGATCTCGGCGAAGGTGCTGGCGCGGCTGCCAGGCAGCTTCTGGAACAGCTTCTCGTTGAGCCGGGTGAGCAACGGCGCCATAGCCTGGTTGACCTCGTGCACGCTGTCGAACCGCTGGTGGCGCAGCCGCGCCATGATCCAGCGCTCCACGATTTGCACCGCCGATTCGGCCTTGGCCTTGTCCTGCGGATGGCGTGGCCGGGCCGGCAGGATCGAGGTCCCGTAGTGGCGCGCGAAGTCCAACACCGTGTCGTTGCTGCGCGGTTCGTAGCGGTTGGCATCGGCGATCATGGCCTTCGGATTGTCCGGCACGATCAGCTGCGGCACGCCGCCGATGAAGGCCAGCGCGCGCGCCGTCGACTCGATCCAGTCGGCCATCGTCTCGCGTGGCGTGGCGCAGGCGTAGGTATAACTGGATGCGCCCAGCGCGGCGACGAAGATGTGGGCTCGGCTGCCGTCGGCCAATCCGATGGTGGGGCCGGCGTAATCGATGAACAGCTTCTCGCCGGCGCGGTGCACCTGGCGCATCGAGCGCTTGAGTTGCCTGGCGAAGCGGCGATAGTTCTCGCAGAACTGCGTGTAGCCGTAGGTATGGCGGTCGGCATGGTCGGCACGGTGTTCCTCCCACAGCAGCATCAGCGTCATGCCCTTGCGCCGCAGTTCCTGGTGCAGGCGGCCGTAGTCCGGCTGCACATGGTCGCGCGGCCGTTCCGGCGCGACCAACAGGCGCCGTTCCAATGCCGCGTCGTCGACACTGCGAACGGTCGCCCAATCGAGCCCTGCGGTGGCGGCCAAGCCAACATACTTGGTGACGACACCCTTGGAAATGCCCAGCGCGGCGGCGATCTGTTGGTGCGACATTTTGGCGTCTAGCTTCAAACGCAATACGTCTTTTATCCTACGCATATTGATCCTTGGTACCGGCACGCTGTCTCCAGACAAATGCTGGGAGCGTACTCGGTCGGTTGCTATATGCGTAACATCATTTCGGTGCTGTACAACACCATTCCGGTATCGTGACCGCCGATTCCGGCATCGTGACCGCCGATTCCGGTGGCGCCCGAAATCGGTCACGATAGACCGGAATGGGTGGTCACGATGGACCGGAATGACCGGTCACGATAGGCCGGAATCGCTGGTCACGATAGACCGGAATACCCAATATCGCTGATCGTGGCCGGCAGATGGCCTTGGAAGCCGATCAAATTGAATCGGCTCTCGCCACTGACCCCACGCACGCCGCACAAACTAAGCAAGGGAGGCTCTGATGGGAAATCTCTATCTCGTTTTTGCTGGCTACGATCACGATGCCCAAGGCGGCATGGGTGACCTCATCGGATGTGTCGAGCGCGAAGAGGACGCTCAAGCCTTAGTCGATAAATTTGGCTTGAATTCCCAATTCAGCAGCCCAATCGAATGGGCTCATTATTTCAACGTCGGCACGGGAGCGGTAGTGTTTCCTTATGGCTATGAACCCGACGAATACTGGGGATGGTTCATTGAGGGTAGGTCGAGCTCGCTCAAAACATCCGTCGAGAGATTTATGTTGAGCAACTCAACCCCACAGGCCGCCGCATCGAGCAAGGGAGGCCGGCTATGAGCAACCTGATGCCATGCCAGATGTGCAAAGCGATGCCTTTGTGGCAGGCCGCCACCAATGGCCACGCCGAATGCGTCAAGCTGCTCATCCCCGTGTCCGACCCCAAGGCCAAAAGTTCCGCAGCCTTGCGGTGGGCCGCC